>ERZ832317.5-NODE-5-length-324575-cov-50.859269_pt1 | contig 324575 bp, 304 predicted proteins | sample MGYA00519695_ERZ832317 | MGnify/ENA primary metagenome ERZ832317 (study PRJEB31850, sample SAMEA3708726) | human gut metagenome | biome: human gut; feature: human-associated habitat; material: faeces | place: China | collected 2014 ...
GTATTCGTTCGTACACAACTGTAAAGGGCACTAAGTATTATGGCGCTTGGTCGGCAACAAAAACTGTCACTACAAAGAAATAAGGCTATATTGGCATAATGAAAATACCGACGGCTCGGGTTGAGCGGTCGGTATTTTTTTGGCGATATTTTTCAGTTTGTGGGGAAGCTAGGCGGGCGAACGCTGTTCGCCACTACATGGGGTCGGGGTTTTATCCGTTGGTGCTTGCCACAAAGAAGTATGTTATGTAGGACAGGACGATAAATGCAGAAGAAAGATAGCTCAGGGTGCTGACTATGGCTTTGCAGGGGGCTTTTTCAGAGCGGCTGCAAAGGTCTATGAAAAGTCCTATATTTATTAGTCCTATAAGCATACATGGTATTATGTATCTGAAATTCATTGTGCAGATAAAAGGATATCTGATGCAGAAGTTATAATAGTTGCCTAAGATAGTGGCATAGACCACTGTGAGCATGAGTTTTTCGGTAAATCTTGCGTTATCGGTCTTTACAAAAAGCACTATGAGCATTGCGATGAACGCTATGACCGCAAGAACCAAGGCTATCCAGAAAAGTGCATATGGCACGAGCATTGCGTTTTTGGGGAAGAAAGTTTCGTTTATGCCCTCGCCAAAAATGGAGTTTTTAAGCATTGCTATGGTAGGGTTATACTCTTTATAGCTTTCGCCGCCCCACTGCTCAAAGACTATTTTGATCTGTGAGAAGCTGAAGTCTGTAAGGCGGTGTTTGGCTGTAAGGTCGCCTATATACTGGCTGTCGGCATTTGAAAGGCTTGGGACATAGTTTGGTTTTACGCCGAAACGCAGGTAGTTTCTCACGCTCCACCACAGTCCCAGAGGACAGCATATTACACCGAAAAGGCACATTTGACCCAGGCGGTTTGCCATATTCTTACGATTTTGCACAAGCGCCATAAAGAAAAGTATGGCTACGGCAGGGGCGATAAGCCCTACGGATATTTTTGTCATCATGCCAAGACCGATACAGAGGGCGGCTTTGGCGATATTCTTTGCGGTCTGTTCTCTATACCATTTCAGCACGCAATATATTGCGCCCACTGTAAAGCACAGCATGAGAGGGTCGTTATTTATTCCACCTGACATAAGGACAAGGTATGGATACATACAGCACATACCGAACGGGATAGTCAGGGCTTTGCCTTTAAGGTCAAAGAGCCTTAATATCTTATAGACTGTTATTGTTACGGCACAGACATAGAAGAGGGTCAAGGCTTGTATAGCCTCGCACGCCATGTAATACTCTATGCCTATGGAAGTACAGAATTTCAGCCATACTGCACAGATGATATGGTGGAGAGGCGGGTGATAATACTGCCAAAGGGTGGTAGGGTCGAAATTCGGCAGGGCGTTGTTATTATAGATATACTCTATATAGCCTGCGTGACCGCCCTCGCCGCCGAAATACCACACGTCATTCTGTCTTGTATAGATATCTGACATGAAGACATAGGAATAGCGCAGGACAAAGCCTGCTCCTGCCAAGGCAAGGCAGGTGACACGGTCGTGGAACTTTTTATCGTTATTGAGCAGGACAACATATATAACAAGCACGACGCAAAGTCCTGCAAAGCAGATAAAAGCCGCTTTATATTGGGCATGAACGAAATAATTCACTGCCGCAAGGGTCAAAAGGGTCTTGCCCGCAAAGGTCAAAACTGCGCCTGCGGTATGCTTTCCGCTGTCATCGAGCTGTTTCAAAAACCGTCTGAGGCAGAAAAACTCTATTATCATGAAAACGCCATACACAATGACGCCGTTTAAAAACTTATAGCTATAGCTTCCAAAGCCTGTGAGTGCAAGGCATATGAACGCTGCAACTATATAAGGGTGACGGCTGAAGGTGCGGAAGATCGCCTCAAGCCGTCTGTCGCTTATGGCTCTTCTGTTCATGTCTTTCCGCAGGGACAGAAGAAGTCCGCCTTTCTTTTTATCCATATTAGTTTCCGGATTTTTCTTCGTGATATTCTTTTTCTGTATTCACGTTCCAAATATCTTTTCTGCTCTTTTTGCCTGTTTTTATGGCTTCGGCTGTTTCCATAGCAGTGAGCATTGAATGGTCCATATTATTATATCTATGCTGACCGTTTCTGCCCACGCAATAGAGGTTAGGGAAAGTATCGAGGAACTTTATCATGGTATCGAAATGCTTATATGTATCAAAATAAGCAGGATATGCTTTCTTGACCTTTTCTCTATGGGAATCAAGGACTTCGCTTTCGGAGATAACGCCCATTTTAACAAGCTCTGCGGTTGCGAACTTTACGCAGTCCTCCTCGGACATATTCCAGAAATCGTCCCCCTCGGCACAGAAATACTCAAGGCCTATCCAAACTGTATTCTCAGGCTTTTCCACCATATAAGGCGACCAGTTGTTGAATATCTGTATTCTGCCCAGTTTCACGCCCTTATCCTGAACATATATCCAGCAGTCAGGGACGATATTGCCGAGAGTTGTTTTATTTGTTTCATTTTTAAGGTTGAGCTTATTGACAAGAAGTCCAACTGTGACGAAATCACGATACGGCAGGCCCTTGGCTATCTTTATGACGGTATCGCAAGGCTTTGTGCCATCCATGCCGAGGATAAGGTCTTTGACAGGCATTGAGGAGATAAAGATATCACCTGTGAAGGTCTTTTCGCCCTCAGCGGTATCGCAGACAACGGAGGTGACTTTTCTGCCCTCGCACATTATTTTCTTTACCTGACAGCCTGTGAGTATTTTTCCCCCAAGCTCTTTTACTTTCTCAGCAGCGGTTTCCCAAAGCTGACCAGGGCCGTATTTTGGATACCAGAACTGTTCGATAAGGGAGGTTTCCACCTCGCCTTTATTCTTTGTGCCGAACACCTTTTTGAACATATCTTTCAAAAGGGCTGTGATAGAAAGACCCTTTACACGCTGTGAGCCCCAATCTGCGGATATCTCGCTTGGGTGTCTACCCCAAAGCTTTTCGGTATAGCCCTCGAAGAACATGGAATAGAGGACCTTTCCGAAACGGTTTATGTAGAAATTCTCAAGGTTTGTTTCAGGCATTTTGAACACGCACGCCCACAGGTAGCTAAAACCTGCTTTCATGGTGGTGACAAAGCCCATGTTCTTTATGGTTTCGGGCTTCATTGAGATAGGGTAGTCGAAGAAGTGCTTATTGTAATAAATTCTCGACACTCTGTCACGGACGAGCATTACATTATCCTCAGTTTCAGGGTCGGGGCCGTTTTCGGCAAGGGGCTTTTCGTGGCCTAGCTTTTTATCGTCATAGGCAGGTTTGCCCTGCAAAGGCATAAGGTCTGCCCACCAATCCATGACCTGCTGATTTTTGGAGAAAAATCTGTGTCCGCCTATATCCATGCGGTTGCCGTTATATCTCACTGTCTGTGATATTCCGCCCATTGCCTGCGAGCCTTCAAGTATGGTCACGTCATAGTCACCGCCGTTTTTAAGAAGCTCTATTGCCGCAGTCAGACCGGCTGGGCCTGCGCCTATAATAATTACCTTTTCCATGTGTTATCCTCTCCTGTTCAGTCTTTATTTTTATCAAATATAATAAATTTTCTGCCTGCAAAATTCCATATGAAAACTATCACTGTGGAAACAAGTTTGCCCACAAGATAATATTTATCCTGCGGAAGAAGCGTGCCGAATATGAGCTTTGAAGCAAGGATATCCTTGAAAAACCATATTATTGCGGCATTTATGCCAAGTCCCACAACGCCCACGGCGGCAAATGCCGCAAACTCTGCAAAGCGGTTTTTTATCTTTGAATTTTTGAATATCCAAAACGTACTCAGGGAATAATTCACCAAAAGTCCTGCCACGAAAGAGATAGTCGCGGCAATGACGGGGTCGAAGCGGCAAAGCTCCACAAGTGCTGTCATAATGCCGTAATCCACCACAAATGCGAATCCGCCCACAAAGACGTATCTGAAAAACTGTATGAATGTATTATCGGTATCACCCGAAAAAAGCTGTTTTATCTTCATTTTCACGTTCCGTTCCTAATATGCTGACACATATAAATGCGTTCACAGGGGCAAAAAGTTGCACACAGGTGGTTACTGCGGCTCAACTTCTCCCTTTCGCACAAATATACGTTCTGCTTTTTGTACACATTGTTAGAAACACATAGTTCACAAAGCATCAATTAATATTATACAACTTTTATGTCGTTTCGTCAAGCAAAATTATGCAAAAAATAAAAAACGGACGGTTTTATCCGTCCTCTAAGCCTATCGAAAAACACTCAAATAACGGGCGAACGCTGTTCGCCCCTACATACAAACAGCGTATTTTCGCCATTTGTAGGGGACGGCGCCCTCGACGTCCCACTTGTTTCAGACTTTTTCAACAAGCTAAAAGGACGGTTTTATCCGTCCTCTAAGTTTTTTCAGAACCATTACAGATCATATCCTGTTATGAGGTTTAAGTCTTTTATCCTCATACATATATTTATCGGCGATGTGCATTACATCGTCAAACCAGAAGTTTTCCACCGGAGCTACTGCTGCACCGACGCTTACTGAGAGGACATAGGATCTACCGCTTCGCCTGTTCAGCTCTGCCATTTTATCCTTTATCTCCTCCTTGACCTGCTCGGAAAGGTCTGTATCAACGATAGCGAAAAGGGCAAGCTCATCTCCGCCAAATCTGCCGCAGACTTTATTTTCTATGCTCACGCTGTCGATAGCGTTTGCGGCGGCTCTTATTGCATAGTCGCCTGCTTCGTGTCCGAAATTATCGTTTATGTATTTAAGTCCGTCAACGTCAACGGAAACCACCAATGCAAGCTGATCGTTTCTTCTTGGCAGAGCCTCAAGGGCATTATAAAAGCCAGTACGGTTATAAAGCCCTGTTAGCATATCGTGACGGTACATTTCTTCGATATGCTTTGTCATATACTTCTGATAGGTGACGCTTCGGAAGCTGCCCAAGGCGGTATTCAGGGAATTTACATAGAGCGGTATTTTAAAATACTCGTTGAGCCTGACAGGAAAATAGAAGCAGGCATAGCCAAGTGGTATGCCGATATAGGCAAGTGCGGAGAATATGAGGGGAACTTTATAGTCCATTATATTCTCTATATCGGGAATGATGTTGGTGCGGTCAAAAGGCTGTGGGACATCTCTGTCTTCCACGGCACGGCTCCGCAAAAGTATCATTTCATCGTCAAAAAGCGGTTCTCTATTGCTTACACGAGGGTCTTTACGTTCGTCAAAGAAATCACCATTCACCACAACAGCCATATCACCAAAAGCATACTCTTTCAGCAGGGCGGCAAGAGTCTTAGGAGTTTCGCAATTCATGATATTCACTGCAAGCTCATAGAGGACACGCTCCTCGTCCTGATAGCGGTTCATTCTGTCTCGGAGTATTCTGATATGCTCCCCTGTATTTATCTGCTCCACTGAGGGTTCACAGCCGCAGGAATTTTCAACGGACAGATCATAGTCAACTGTATATACCTTTTCGGTCTTTTCACCAGCCAGAGCTTTACTTATAGCATCAATGATGGTTTTAGCGGTATCATCATAGCTACAGCCGCTTGTTGTAAGCATAGGTGTACAGTACCTAGCCTCTTCAAGTCCGTCAAAGCCTGTTATGATAATATCCTCAGGGATCTTATAGCCCCTTCTCTGAAACTCAGCCCCTGCGGCTATAGCCATCATATCGTTTGCACAGACGATCGCTCTTGGGACTTTATCTCCCTCTATCATATCGTCCACTGCTTTCAAAGTAGGTGCTGACCAATAGTCACCGTAATAAAAGACATCGTTTCTGAAGGGAATATCATACTCCTCGAGTATCTTTCTGAAAACTGCTATACGCTCTTCTGAATTTTCTTCGTCTTTTCTGCCTGCGATAAAGCCTATATCTCTTACACCATGCTGTTCTATCACATGGCGAACCACTTGCTCAAAGCCTTTTGCATAGTCGAATTTGATGCTTATGCAATCGTCATGCTCTACGCCGACTGATATGACAGGCTTACCATATTCGGCGGCGTCCATTCTGATTTTTGTCATTACATCTACAGCATACACGCCCTCTTCAAAGGTAACTACGGCATCTGTTATATTATAATCAATAAGCTCAAACACAGACTGCTCGCCTTTTTCAGACAGAGTCTTCCAATAAAGGTCTGAGCAGGTGTGATATACAAAGAGCCTGTAATCGTTTTCAACAGCAAAATTATTAAGAGCCCGTATGATTCTATAGTTACGCTCATCATAGACTTTACACATACAGACAGCAATTATTTTGATGTTACCGATCATACAGCACAGCTCCTTTCCTATAAATTCAAACACAGTGTTATTATAACATGATTTAATGAATAAATCAAGAGAAATTTGGACAATTTTTAAGAAATTAAGACATAGTTTCGCACACTTGATTAAATAATTAAAGAAAAGGAGCAGGCTGTTAATCCAGTCTGCTCACATCGTTCCATGACCTTACACGCTGATAAGACATTTTATGCTGTTGGAGATACTCGTCGGTATTTTCGGGAGGGCTGGCGATATCCTGTGGTTTATCGCTTGTAAAGATATCCTCATAATCATTTGTTATGACCTTATCGTCCTTTTGGTTATCCAGCAATTTTTGCAGGTTTTCGGTCATTTTATCACGGGTAAGCCCCTCGAAGTCTATACGCTCTTTTCTGCCGTCGAAGGGAAAGTTGGGGAGTTTACGCATGAAATTAAGGTCAGACACAGTTTTTGCGGTGATGACAGCGGCTACTATAAGGTAGGCGAGCATAACGAAAGTATCTCTTGACACGCTGTCAAAAAGGGCGAATTTCAGACCCATATATAATATCATAACAGCAGGGGAGGCGGCTATCAATTTAGTTGTATCCGCCATAAGCAAAGAACCGCAGGCGGCAAACGCCACATAGTTAAAAAAGGCATTTGAGCTTGCATCAAAAAATGCGAACATCGCACTTTCCGCCGCAAAATAATTCGCCCATCCTATCATTCCGTATATTATAACCGCAGGAATAAGCAACGCAAAGGTAAAAGCTGAAAATCTCCGCTGCCTTTTTATAAGCCTGCGGAAATGCCTGCGAAGAGTTTCGTCAGGCAGTGTTTTATAGTCGGCTCTCAGATCAAACATTTCCATGTTATGTCACCTCCTGAATTTATTATAGCATTGGGGGAGGGGATTGTCAAATGGTTTCTGGGGGTGTTAGCACAAACCATGTAGGGGGAGCGGCGCAATTTCTGCTTTGCAGAAATACGACGTCCCGATATTTCTTGCCCGTTAAATTATTGGAGAATTCCACAATAATGTCACCCCGGAATAATTCAACATCAAAGATACAAAAAAATACTGCAGTATTCCTCCGAGTGGGACGCCGAGGGCGTCGTCCCCTACAATCCTGAATTTACAGCAAACTCCAAGCACAGCGAACAATGTTCGCCCCTACATCTCATTCGGGCAAGTTCCTGCCGCCGCAAAATCGCTCCGCTCGGTGCTTTATTTTACTTTATGCTTGCAATTTTCTTTGGTCTGCTATGCTCATTCCTCATTCCTCATTCCTCACTCCTCATTCCTCACTCCTCATTTAACTCCGCTCCTCATTTAGCCTCGCCCCTGATTTATTCAAATGTAATCGTTTTATGCCTATTGCATTAATTTGCTTTTTGTTGTATAATATATTTGTTAATATATACAGCCATTTGGCAAAATCAAGATATGAAAGGACCTTATTATTATGAAGAAATTCCTTGCGGCGGCTCTTGCTCTTTGCATGACAAGCGCTGCTCTCACAAGCTGCGGTGATTCAAACAGCTCTTCTGCTGCTGACTCAAACTCCGCTGCGGCAAACTCTCAGGCTTCCGATTCAAGTGCGGCTGATACCGAAAGTGTTTCAGACAAGCTTCTTGCTGAATACCCTGCATCTACGGAAAAGATAGATGTTAAAAATGGTGCTACTGAGAACATGATCGCCAGAAGCGTTATCAACGAGGGCGACACTTCCCGTCTTGCGGCTAAGCTCGACTACGCTCTGCAAAATCCTAAGGAGACAACAAAGATCTGTTTCATCGGCGACTCTATCACGGCAGGTTCGGGTGCTAACTCCTCAACTAATCAGTATGTAAACCAGTTCAAGAGCTGGTGGGAGGAAAACATAAGCTTCTATGTTGATGTTACTAATGCCGGTATCGGTGCAACTGACTCATACATAGGTGTTCACAGGGCACAGCGTGACGCTTTGGAGGCTAAGCCTGACATTATCGTTATCGAGTTTATCAATGACGCTGATGATGAATTTTATGAGTCCTGCATGGACAGCCTTGTAAGAATGTGTCTTGAGCAGGACAACAATCCTGCAGTTATGATACTTGAGCCTTCAACTGAGGGGGGTACATCTCCGCAGGCTGCACATCTCAAGGTAGCACAGGCTTACAACATTCCTATGATTTCTTATCATGACGCTGTTATGCCTGAGATAGAGGCCGGCAACTTCACATGGGCTGACATTTCACCTGACAACGTTCACCCTAATGATGACGGACACGTTATAATGGCTTCACTGCTCACAAAATTCGTTGGCAACATAAAGGACAATATTGACAGCGTTGACAAGGAAGCAAAGGCATTTGACACAAGCACTGTTGCACCGACGGGCGATGTATTCGCTGACGCTACTATCGGAAGCCGTCAGACAGAGGACATTGTAAAGACAACTGACGAGGGAACATTCACAGATGTTACAACATTCCAGAAGTTCACAGACGGTTGGGGAACAACAACAGGCGGCACTATCAAGTTTGAGATAACTGCAAAGAACATTGGTATGATATACTACATGACAGTTGACGGCAAGTCCGGCGTGGCTGCTGTAAAGGTCGATGGCGAGGACGTTGCGACGATAAACGCTGACTTCACAAGCGGCTGGGGCAACTATGCTAAAGCACAGCAGATATACTCATCTGACGAGGTGGCTACTCACACTGTTGAGGTAACTGTCGTTGATGACGCAAAGCCTAACTTCCAGATACTTAACTGGCTTATTTCATAATATGTGAAACTAATAGCCGCAAGGCATAAAAAAAGTGCTGATACGTTCGGTCGTATCAGCACTTTTTGTTGGCATATTATCTTTTAACGTCCATTCGCCTGCAAGCTACTGCGAAAAATACTGCCAGCTCTGCAACGGCAAGCAGACCAAGAGTTCTGCGGTATACGATGCTTTCAGCAAAATTTCCTGCATACAGCTCAGAAAAAAGTTTTATGAAAAGTGCGGTGTACGCCGCCGCTGTAAGTATAGCGACAGACCTGTTAAAACGCTTTATCACCACGCTCAAAAGCAGTGCGGACAAAAATATTATGGCAAAAAACATCATTGCCGAAACGAAGCTGCCAAGCCGTGAGCCGCTGAAAAATATATCGAATATCTGCGATCTTTGTTCAAGAAGTTCATATTCGACAGAGCCTGCGGAGCTGCCGAACATAAGCTCTATGACACGCAGCCACAGGAGATAGCCGCCTGAAACGAATACCGACATTGTTATCATACTAAGGAGCATACAGGCTATGCCGCATTTTCTTGGGGTATTCTGTGCACAGGTTATCTGAATGGTGTTCGTGCAGACCACATATGCACACACTGCGGTGACGACACAAGAGGCTATCAGCAGCAGGGGCAGCACAAAATCGCAGGCTATTGCCATATCGCCGCTGCCGCATAAAAATGCAGATGCTGTGATGACGCCGTAGAGGCAAAGCATAAAGGCATATATCACAAGGCAGTAATATCTCTGGATTGTCTTGAAAAGTGTGAGTGTTTTGATCTTTCCCATTTTATTTCACACCCCTTTGTCTTTTGATAGGCTTTCTGTGCCAAAAAAGGTAAGCTGTCAATGCGGCGATGATCGTAAGTGCCGCATAGGTAACGGAAAAGGCTATCGGTGCAACATCGGGAACGATATTTTCAAAGAACTCATAGCTCAGCAAAGGACTTCTCAAAGCCTTTGTGAAGATACCGCCGCCGATATTCAGTGCCGCAAGGATAACTATAACGCCGCAGTTGATGAGTTTGCCTGTGCGTTCAAGTCGGCTCATTATAATGAAAAATGCCGAGCCGCTGAAAAATATGAGAAAAGTTCTCACAAACAGCATCGAATAGATATAAGCTGCACTTTTGCTGAATGACAGCGATAAAAGAGAATAATTTTGCAGTATCTCTGCGTGTGTATAGTCCACTGCCACGCCGTCAAGGCGTATAACAGTTCCTTTCAGCTTATCTGCAAAAATAAAGCTCTCTATGCTGTGTGCGGCAACAACTATAAATGCTGTGACAAAAGCACAGATAAGTATTGCAGCAAAGGACGTTTTTCTTGACACACCACAGCAGACTGAAAGTGAGAATATCTCTTTTACCGTAAAAAACGCCGCCGCAAATGCTGCCGCCCCCGTAAGCAATTCATAATATTCCGACACCCCCTCCACGCTCAAAGCCTTTGCCGCAAGCAGCACAAGGAAAAACACAAGCACGGCTGCAAGGGGAAGGAGAGTTCTTACAACAGTAGTTTTACAGAGTTTCAGCTCATTCATTGTTCCCCCGCCTCACCTGTCAGATTTATGAACACCTGCTGTAGGTCGGGTCTTGAGATCTCAAGACCTTCGGGGACATTTTCGGGCGTGCCCTTTAGATACGCCGAGCTTATTGTTCCGATGTTTTTCATGCAAAGCACCTCTTTATTTTGACAATAGGCAGAAACTAAACTCTTTGCACCTGTGACGGAATAGCCATCCGTCAAAATATCCTCCGTTTTGCCTGCCGCAAGCACCTTGCCCTTATCTATTATTATGACATCCTCCACAAGGTTCTCGCACTCTTCGATAAGGTGGGTGGATATTACCACGCCGCACTGAGTTTCGGCAAAGCGTTCTACCAGCAGGCGGTAAAAAAGGTCACGGTGGTTTGCATCAAGCCCAAGAACAGGCTCGTCAAAGAAGAGAAAGTCTGCACCGCTCGCCAAGGTGAGAATGAGCTTTGAAACTGTCAGATAGCCTGTTGACAGTGCAGAAAGGCGTTTTTTCGGGTCAAGCTTGAACTTTTCGGCAAGAGAATAGGCATAGTCCTTATCAAAACCGCCGTAAAAATCAGCCGTGATATTCACCGCCTGCTTAAAGGTCAGACCTGCCGGCATTGTGACGCTCTCGCTCATTGCGTATATACGATTCAGTGCTTTATCATTTTCCAAAAGGTCTTCGCCGTCAAGAGTACACCTGCCCGAGGTGGCAAAAACACGGTTCGTTATGATATTCATAAGAGTGGATTTGCCTGCGCCGTTTCTGCCCAAAAGTCCGTATATCCTGCCCTTTTCTATCTCCACAGACACACCCACAAGGGCATAGTTCCTGCCGTATTTTTTTATGATGTTATCCGCCTTTATAACGCTGTTACTCATTTTCAAATCCCCTTTCTATCATTGCGATTATCTCATTTTTTGATATGCCGAGCTTTTTGGCCTCTGCGCACATTTTGTCAATGTAGGTCTGCTGAAAATCCTGCTGTCTTTCTGCTTTGAGTTTTTCCACTGCTCCGCTGCTCACGAACATTCCAAGGCCTCTTTTTTTGAATATTACCCCTTTATCCACAAGCATATTTATTCCTTTCAAGGCTGTGGCGGGGTTCACTTTATACTCCACTGATATTTCTGTTGTGGACGGTATCTGCTCTCCCTCAGGTATCGTTCCGCTTATTATCATATCCGACAGCCACTCGCACAGCTGAACATATATAGGCTTTTCGCTCTCCAGTCTGAGTTCCATATCATTTCCCCCTTTCGGTTTCGATCTTTGTTGTCTTTTTTCTCACAAGTTTATTAGTTAGTTACTCATGTAACTAACTATACAACAAATAGCGGCTTTTGTCAAGCTTTTTGGCAAAAGATTTTTCAAGACAGGCAAGATACACAATTTTATACTGCGTCTTTTATGCAATATAAATGTTATAATATTTTATGAATATACAAAATATTTAGCGAAAACTAAGCAGCCAGCTTAACAAAAACGAAAATAGATATGATATAATAAATATGCTGAAAGAAACAAACACAGCGATAACTTAATGATCCCCTTAATAAGACTTCACCCGACAGGCTTTCCGACTGTCGGGTGACTTTTTTTGCATATTAGTTTTCTTTTTGTTCTGTGATAATATCCGAAAGCTTATTTATCAGATCTTCAGGCACGTTGTAGTAACACTTATTTATCTTTACGTTATACGCATCTGCCGTTGTTTGTCTGACAATTATGCTATATTCTTTACCGTCTGATACTTTCCACTGAGCAGTACCCTTTGAAAGCATTCCATTTTTTGCTGTATTTTTATCGACCGCATAGCTTAAACTTTCGTTGAGGAGCTGGCGAAATTCTGTTATAGCCGTTTCATCTGTTATATCCCAGTTTTTCCCCTTTGCATATGGGTCGCCATACTCGGCGGACACACCAAAGCCATTTATATTGCTGAAATCAAGTTCTGTGATACTATCATTGTCCACCGAAGCTTCACTTTGTTCAGTGCTTTCACCGAGCACAACAGAGCTGTTTGCAGGCGTTGGGGCGGCACTGCTTTCTGTGGTATTTCCGCAGGCTGTCATTACAGCTATTCCTGACAAGGTGAAAATAAATAATATTTTATATTTCGTTTTTTTCATAATATCGCCTCCATAACAGTTTATTTACATTTTGTAAGATATACTATGCCATCACAATAGTTGCTGTTAATCACTACATTATCATTACCCCAGCCATCATTTACTATATACCATTTATAGATAATCTTATTACCATTATATCGTAGTTTTGTCCCATATGCTACAACCCAATGGCCTTTATAAATAGGGTGATTTGCCAGACCCGCAATTACTGGAGTATTTAACGCATTCACATTGTAATATGTCATTCCCCAATAATCACCCGAACGTCGTGTAACTGTTTCAAGCGATGTTAATGACGTAACTTGTTTATACGCTTTTTCTATGCCAGAAGTTAATTCTTCATAATTAGTTCCAATTTTTTGGGGTTCAATTATTTTTCTTAAAGTTTCAAAGGCTTTTTGGGGATCGTTAGCATATGCAGATTTCAAATAATCATGAGACACATAATCATAATAATAGAATAACAGAATAGTCGTAGCTAAAGAACCACAAGCGTTTAAATCGCCTCCATTGTAATTTAAAAGTCTCGTTTTTCCCTTTACTGTCCATGAAACATCTCTAATATTTGAGGTTGAACTGAATGTCTGAATAGAATATTCGGACGATTCTATTGGCTCAAAATCAAAATCACTGACATTATTACCAGTAGTGATATCAAAGAACTCACCATTTTCTTCTGTCACATATTCTAACGGACCGCCATAATAGACAATATCGTCATAATTTGCATATGGTGACTCTGCTGTTGGACTATACTCTATAATGCAATCATTTACATCATAGATGATATATCCATTCTCACAGTCTAAACAAGTTGCCACTTGTTCATTTTCCTGATTAAGTAGCTGGTGTCTGTTCACAATATCGCCCATGTTATCATTCTCAATGGTGTATTGAATCATACTAGGCACAGAATAGTAGCTTTCATTTGAGTAAGCTAACACATCAGTTGACATTGTTCCCATGATAGCAAAAGCTAATACTGTTGATATAATTTTTTTCATAATATCGCCTCCTGTAATAATTATACTTGAATTGGATAATTATTTCAATTGGCAAATTTAACATATTATTTGTTTATGTTTTGTACAATTTCCTAAATAAATCTAAATATTATTAAAAATCGTCAAAAAAATCGGCAGCAGGCACATGATAGCGTCTGCTGCCGAAAGTTTTATATTGTTTTAAGCATTAAAGCAATTATCCAAGAACAACAACGATGTTTGTCTGCTCTGTCATCTTGCACTCGCACACGAAGTTGCCTTCAACTGCTTCGCCGTTGACTGTCATAGACTTTACGCCGCTCTGAACGTGGTCTGGGTTCTGAATGTCGATAGAAAGGTGCTTGCCACGGAAGTTCTTTTCGATCTTGAAGCCGTCCCATGTGTGTGGGATAGATGGGCTTATTACAAGTCCCTCTGCGTTTGGTCTCATACCGCAGATACCCTCTACGCAGCCTACCATTACTGTTGAGCCTGTACCTGTCAGCCAATGAACGTGTGAACGTCCTGCATATGGTGAACGTGTTGACTCTGTAAACTGACCGTGAACGTATGGCTCAAGTATTCTTACTTCTGCCTTATCGTTCATGTTAGCAGGTGAGGACTCGAGGAAGTACTCGAATGCTCTGTCACCGTGACCGAGAAGTGACTCTGCAAGGATAGCCCAGCCCTGTGTCTGTGAGAAGATACCACCGTTCTCCTTTGTATCAGGGTTGAAGATGTGCATGAGAGCACCGTCAAAGTAATTATCTACATAAGGTGGCTCCATGATCTTTACGCCAAATGGAGTATTGAGTATCTCGTGTACCTTTTCCATAGCAGTTTCAGCCTGCTTATCAGATGCAAAGCCTGAGATAACTGACCAAGACTGTGGGTTGAGCCACATTGAAGCCTCTGGATCCTTCTTAGCGCCAACGATCTCGCCGTTCTCTCTGTAGCCTCTGATGAATCTATCCTCGTCCCAGCAAGCTTCAAGGCTCTTGCCGAGTTCAGGCTGTACCTTGTCGATATAAGAAGCGTACTCATTATCGCCTCTGTCAAGTGCATAGCCCTTGATGATGCTCATTGCATAGTAGAGCTGGAATGCAACGAATGTTGACTCACCCTTCTTGCCAAGTCTGAGGCAGTCATTCCAGTCAGCATAAAGACCTGCCGGCATTGTATGAGCGCCAAGTCTTTCCATTGAGAAGTTGATAGCTCTCTTAAGATGCTCGTAAACTGTATCCTCGCCGCCGTTTGCGTATACGATAACTTCATCGAGGAACGCCTTGTTTCCGCTCTCGCCGATATACTTATTAACTGTTGGGAAGAGCCAGAGAGCATCGTCTGCTCTATAGCATGGGTGGCCTGTTTCCTTAGCGTAGATAGAGTTCTCATCGTTCTCGTCCGGGCAAGTTTCATGGCCTGCCTTGTGGTCGAACTTAACAAGTGGAAGTCCGCCGCCGTTATCTACCTGTGCAGAGATCATAAATCTGATCTTTTCAGCAGCAAGCTCAGGATTGATATGGATAATACCCTGGATATCCTGAACTGTATCTCTATAGCCATAGCCGTTTCTCAGACCGCAATAGATGAATGACGCAGCTCTTGACCAAATGAATGTGATGAAGCACTGATAAGCGTTCCATACGTTTACCATGTTATTGAACTCGTCAGAAGGAGTTTCGATCTGGAAGTTATTGAGCTGACCATGCCAATAAGCGATAAGCTCCTTGACCTCAGCGTCTACCTTGCCAGGCTCGTTATATGCAGCGAGTATCTCGTCTGCTACCTTTGGATTCTTCTGACCAACAACATAGATTATCTCCTTTGTTTCGCCAGGAGCAAGGATAATGTCAGACTGAAGAGCGCCACAAGCGTTTGAGTTATAGTTGAGCTTGTTATCGCAGAAGCCTCTTTCAACTGCAACAGGGTTGCCGTATGTTCTGTAAGAGCCGATAAAGCTGTCCAGATTACCGTTATAAGCGGAAACAGGAGCGCCAACTACGCCGAAAAATCTTTCTCTCCAGTTAGAGCCGTTCTCGTCCTTACCGCTGTTCTCATTGATGTGCTGAACGATCTTGTTGCCCTCAAAGCTTGTTCTTGTGATGAACAGAGTATACTGGAGGTTTACCTGATCCTGCTCGTAGTTGTTCTCATTTGTGAACTCTACAAAGCCGAATGTTGAAAGGTTTCTGTATCTGTCAGAGTTATTTGTGATCTTAGTTCTCCATACCTCATAGGTCTTGTTCAGAGGAACATAATATGTAAGCTCGGAGTGGATATCTGCATAGTCAGACTTGATAGTTGTATAAGCTGTACCATGGTGGCACTCTGTCTTATACTGATCGAGAGGCTTGCCTACAGGCTGCCATGTGCATGACCAATAATCCTTGGCGTCGTTATCTCTGATATAGATATATCTGCCAGGAAGACCGATATTTGAGTTGAAACGGTAACGGATTATTCTTCCGTTAGCACCGCTCTTTACAAAGCTGTATCCGCCGCCGTTGTTGGATACGATAGCACCATACTCTGGTGAGCCGAGATAGTTAGCCCAAGGTGCAGGTGTGTCAGGTCTTGTGATGACGTATTCCTTGTGTTCAAGGTCAAAATAACCATACTGCATATTTTTTATACGCTCCTTTTCAATATTTTAAAGTTGTAAACGTTTCACCAAAATGGCGTAAACGTTTCCCTCATAGATCCCGTCATTATTCATAACGCTTATATTATTTTAGCATACTTCCGATAGCTTTACAAGGGGGTAAAGCCAAAAAAATGGGCGTATTTTCAAAAAACTTTTTCGGGATTGTTGACTTTTGAAACTTAAACGATTGAAAATCGTCATGCTTTTTGTCGTTGTCCAAAACGCACTAATAACTGATATTTATTTGTATATATTGGATATTGACGGTAGTGCTTAAATATGGTATATTGTGTATATAATAAATTATAGGAGGTTTACCATTATGAACATTAAAGGAAGAGTTTTAGCTATGGTTTCTGCTTGTGTTGTGATTTTCTCACAAAGTTCAATCGCAACGTTTGCTCTTGATAACCAGGAGGTTCTTACATTACCAACTTCTGTTTCAGATTTAACCAGCGCTGAAAACATGGGACAAGTGGTTAAAATTCACAACTTACATGGAGCAGATGAAGGAACCATTGCTTTCTGCGCTGAAATGGAGTCGGGATATGTGATATATGATTTGTCAGGAAATACAATAGAGTATAGTCCTACATCATCATCTCCATATAGCGACTTACAAGGCGATTTATATTATGCTGGTCCACTTGAATACTTGACTAAAACAAGCACTGATTACAAAAATTTGCGAACAGGTGAGATTTTAACAGACGAGCAATTCAACGAAGTTACTGAGAGTTTTACTAATGAGAGCATAAAACTTTCATCAACTAATTTTATAAGTTCAAGTGCTTCCAGGGCTAATTCAGGATTGCACACAACGGTTTCAAAAGTATCTGGAACACCTAGAAAACTGAACTACAACACATCTAATCAATGTGGGGCGTTAGCAGCTGTTATCAACTTATGCTATATTGATGACTACAAAGACAACAATTGTTTGAGCGATTCTTATTCTAATAATCCCAAAAGTCTTTTCAACACCCTTAACAATTATATTCCGAGAGAAACAAACCGGAATGGAATAATAAATGGACTTAGCAACGCAAAATAGGATAAAATATGTAGTTTTACTTCATCGCCTGACGCTTACTATGGCGGTGATTCATGGGGATTTTGTTTTTACAGGATACTCACGTCAAATTCTCCAACCATATTACTTATTATAAAGCATCCGAATTATGGCGGAAAAAATGATAAAAATCATTGGGTACTAACATATGGCATTGTTCAATGCTTCGATAATAATAATAAATTAGTTGATAAATATTTTATTGTTAACGATGGGTATGGAAAAAATGATATACGAATCCATTACACATATCAGGACGACTGTGTTTACATTTAAGGGTAGGTGACAAAACATGAAAAAGACAGTTTATTTGATTTTAGCACTCTCACTGCTCCTTTGCTCATGTTCGCAGACAACAGACAATGATGACATAAGCAAGGTCAATGACAGCAGTACAGTTGTGACAACAGCTTCTACAACAATGACAACTACCACAACTTCATCATCAAAGGTCGATGAAAATGCTGAAATTTCGGCATATTATATTCATCACTGGTATGGAGAAGAGCCATATGAGATAACAGACAAGGACACTATCCACAAGATAACTGCGTGGATAGAGAACGCTAAATCGGTATGCAAGGATTATCCTTACATTGACGGCTTAGAATACGGTGGCGCAGACGCTTATGGAATCTCTCTCGAAAAGGATGAATCAAGTGATGCGTATGAGAGCATTTGTGTTATCGATGTTTCACAGTATTCGTGGGACACCTCAGGCGGTATGCACTCTGAAAGTAAAATATGCAATTTTAGCATAAAAGATGATACAGGCGAATTTCAGGATTACAATTTGCCAAAGGAAATGATAGATGAAATAATGCCCCTTATAACAAGACCGAACGTTGAATAACACATACAAAACCGGCGTGTATCTTCGTGATACACGCCGGTTATTTTTTGATGTATTATGATACCTTGAGCCATGCGCAGGCAAAATCAAGAGCTTCATAGAGGCTTGATTTTTCTGCCACCTTAACTATCTGCTTATTCGGAGGCAGCGTGCTGTCTGTTGCAACTTTTCTTATTCTTACCTTATTTGCAACGTCGATACCGCCGACCTTTTCTGTAGAAAGTATTTCTATCATGACTACGAACTCGTCATACATATTTCCAAAATAGATATTATTCCCTTTTCTCACCAGAGGAACGCCCTTATAGGTGAAAAAAGCTTTCTTTTCTTCTGCCATTTATCTCTCCGCCTTTCTCATAATATATTTCTCTTTTTGTTTACTATTTTATTATACCATACTTTTCACATAATTAAAAGAGCTTTTGACAACTTTTTTGCGCAGGTTTTCAGCCTTGCTTTATGTGGGATACATATTGTATCACATATTCTTTGCGAAAGCTGTCGAAATATGACCGTAGGGGCGAACTCCGTTCGCCCGTCAGATCATATGCTCAGCATGGGATATGCGTTTTAATAGTTATCGTCCACAGCCTCGCCTTTAAGAAGTCTGTCCATATTTGCAACGAACGTATCGACCCAAGTTGACTGTATTCTGAATGAGGTTTCACCGTTTAGCTTGACTACAGAACGTCTTGAAGAATCCTTATAAAGCTCCATAACGTCCTTTTTGCCGTCCTTGCGGTCGAATGTTATAGTCAGGTAGCTTTCGCCCTCAGGGTCTGTGAAGTATATCTCATTTGTCGGGCAACCCATAAGATACTGATAGAAGGTCTTAAAGTTGTCAACGTCAAGCTCCTTGCCGTCTGTTGTGACCTTTGTTACCTGTGCGGTAGTTTTGCCGTCAGAATCAGTATCAGCACTTGTGCCTGAGCTTTCCACCTCATAGACGGTCTTTTTACCATTATAGACTACCTCAACGTCTTTAAGGTCAACAAGGTAATTTGAAGTCATAAGGCTTGTGATAACGTCCTCTGCTTTGATCGTTGCCCATGGGAGGTTATCGGCTGAAACGAGGTATATAGCGTCAACGCCCTTTACGCCCTCAAAGTAGCAATAATATGCAGACACTGTATCTGTTGTTTCACTGCTGTCGCCTGCGGTAGCATAGACAGGGTCGCCTATTTTAAGGGTATAGTCATAGCCGTCTCCCGAGAGTCTTACTGTTGCGAACGGGTCGGAAAGTCCATGCTCTTTCATTGCAGTTTCATCAGGTGCGATGACCTCACAGCTCTGTGCTGTAAGTCCCCACATACCATGGGTAGTTGCTGAAGAATTTGTGATGTTCAGGTATGAGAAGATAGGCTCTGTCATTACCTGACCTGAAAGTCCCTCTATCTCGTTCGGGTTATTTTCAAACGCCATTTCATAGTCCAGATCTTTTCTTGTAACTGTTTCTTTGCCATAGTCAGGCCAATCGTCGTCAGACGGCTTTGTGAGCAAAGTGAGGTTCGCATATGCGGTCACCGGATCTGTATAGTATGAAAGCTTTGTTCCCATTACCATATAGACGGTCTTTTCATCGTCAAGGCTCACATAGCTGTATCTTTCGTTGCTTGGTGAAACAGAGCCTACATGAAGGGTAGTGGCAGTGCCGTCGCTGTATTCAACTGTGAGATCTGCTGTGGGCTTATCAAGACCGTATTTTGACATATCCTCAACGTTTTCTTCAACGAGCTTTTTCGCCTTGAAGCCGTCAAGATTCGATATCATGGAAGCTTCTGCGGTGGTATTGGCATTGAGAGTGCCAAGCTCAGGTATGCTCCATGTGGATTTGCCTGACTCGGACTTATTAACGGAATACTCGCCATGTTCGTTTGAAACCTTTACGCTTGTTATATCGTCGCTTGACTTTGTAAGGATAACAACGCTCTCGTCCTGACTTGAAACTGCCGCTGTTGACGATGAGCTGGAGTCTGCGTCTGATTTGCCTGAGGTGGAGTTGAGAAACGCCATTACTCCCACCAGACAAGCGGCTGTGACTCCGCAGATAATGATACCCTGCAATTTACCATTCATTTGTGATTACCTCTGTGTTTTACTTATTCTTTCTTCTTGCCCAGATAACGATACCCACTATAAGAACTACAACAGGTACGCCAAGGCAGAATGTCCATTTAAGAACTGTTTTCTGCTGCTGAGTGATATCGAAAACATTGCCTGTGATAGTTTTTGGTGTGATAGTGATACCTGCGGTCTTTCCGGTAAGACCGTTTATAACGCTTATGAAATACTCGCTGTTCTGATACTGTGAATACTGTAAATAGGTATCAGACAGCATACCCTCTGAACCTACTGCGATAACATTGCTATAGAGAGTTTTGTTATCGTCTGTAAATTTTGCCTTTGAGCCGACAGCCATATAATTCTGCTGACCCTTTACAAGAGCGTCGCCTATATTCACCTGACCTGTGGTCTGTGATATATCAACATTTGCGGTATAGGCAGAATCTGAAGACTTGAGGTAGGCGTCTGTGGACACCATATCCTGCTCGTCAAAGAGTGTGTTTACAGGACGGCAGAGTGCTGAAAGGATAGCCGGTTTCTCTGTAGAAACGTCCTGAGTGAAGTTATCGGACACATCTGACGCAACTGTTACGCAAGGTGAGTTATAATACTTGCCTGAATCGCTTTCGCAGATAACGCCCTTGCCGACAGAAAGTCCATACTCTGACAGGAACTCATCAAGATTCGGGGTGTCCTCCTGACCATAAGAAGCGATATAGAGGAGCTGTTTGCCAAGATTTCCGTCATTATTGAGGAAGTCGCTGACCTTTTTGATATCCTCCTCCAGATAGTCAGTCTTAGGAGCAGGGACAACCACAACGTCTGTATCGGCAGGGATATCCTCGGAGGTTATATCCACTGTGTTCACGTTATAGCCGTTAGCTGTAAGAAGCGTCTGGAAATATGTGAGCTGTGTAAGCTCGCTTCTGCCTGTGAGGATAGTAACATAGACAGGGTTAGGGTCTGTTACTGTCATAAGTGCAGAAGTGAAAGCCTGCTCTGCGTTTGAGGACTCAACATAGCTGCCGTAATAGGACAGGAATAAAAGGTCGCCGCCTGCCTTCTGGGCAAGGGTATCTATGCTGTAGCCTGATTGTGACAGCTTCTGCTCAAACTCGTCTGTGAATGTAAGAAGGTCGAGCATACCGAGCTTTCTTGTTCGGCTTATCTCTTTGCCGTCAACCTTTGTTTTTGTTTCAAATATCATATCGAACTGGCTGATAGTATCGGTATACTCCTTAACGATCTCAGGGTGTGAGTCGATGTCAACGAAACGATATGTGATATGGTGATTGAGCTTACAATAGTTTTTCAAAAGCTCAACAGCCTGCTTATTATAAGAGCTGTAATTTGTATAAGTATTCTCGTCTGCGAAGATAGTTACCTGAACGTCAACGTTTACTTTCTTTACATAATCCTCTGTATCGTTTGAAACTGAATATATCTTATTTGTAGTCAGGTCGATAGTGATAGGATATCTGTCAAAAAGCATTGTTGTGACAACATTTACTAGGACAAGCAGAGCGACAAAAACGCAGGTGAACACTGTTGCCATTGTTCCATGCTTGAGCTTTTTGGCATTGAACTTTTTGCCGTCCTTTGTCTTTTTCTCTTTTTTATCTTTCTTTTTGTCTTTATCTTTTTTATCCTTTTCTGTATCCTTTGGAGCGGTCTTTGCTGCCTTTTCGTCTGCTACAACGTCTTTAAGCAGGTCTGCTCCTGATACAGAGATCTTTTCGTTATTATTCTCTTCCATTTAAACAGCCCTCCTTTAGCCCCAGCGGCGTTTTTCAAGCACTCTCACCGTGAGGAAAAGAAATGCCACTATTGCACTCAGAAAGAACACAACGTTAGAAAAATCAAAAAGTCCATAGGTGAATGAATAATATCTCTCGCCGAACGACACCTTTTCGCACACTGTTGTGAGCCATTCAAAAGGCAGAAGATTGCCTATAGTTGACAGGAACGACACGAAGATAAGTGCGATAAAGCTTATTACTGCGGCAACTATCTGGTTTTCTGTGAAAGATGAGCAGAAGATACCGATAGCGATATAAGCGCCGCCAACAAGTGCCAGAGCAACGATATTGCCCACAACGACGTTCCAGTCAGGCGTACCGAAAGCGGATACGACAACTGCAAAAACGCCTGTGATAGCGATAGCTATGATATAGATAAGGAAAGCGGCAAGGAATTTACCTACAACTATGCTGCCAAGACCCACAGGGGCGGTGAGCAGACACTGGTCTGTTTTTGTTCGCTTTTCCTCGGATATGGTCCTCATGGTGAGGACAGGTATAAGCACTATTATGATTATAAGAAGCGCACCGAAAACGGAATCAAGTCTTGTATAACCGCTTTCAAGGCTGTAGTTTGCAAACATTACGCCTGAATAGGCATAGAATGCCGCAAGAAAAATATAACCGATAGGTGAGGTGAAATAGCTTCTTACCTCTCGTCTGAATATTGCGCCCATTAGTTATTTCCCTCCTTATCGGAAGTATTTTCAAGGGCAGGCAAAGCCTCGCCCATTGTGAGCTTGAGGAATATATCTTCAAGTGAAAGCTCGGAGGTCTTAAGTTCAAGCATATACCAGCCGTTTTTGACAACTGTTTCAAAGACGTCACGTCTGATATCCACGCCCTCTTTTGCCTCTATTCTTATATCGTTCACGCCGTCTTTATGGCTTGCGTCGCAGATGACTTTTTCAACGCCCTTTATGCCCTGCATTGCTCTGACGATCTTATCCTTATCGCCCTGTATCTTTGCAGTGAGCTTATGCTCGCCTGAGAGCTTCTGTGAGAGGTGTTCCTCTGTATCGTTCGCGACGACCTTGCCCTCGTTGATAACTATTATCTTATCGCAGACAGCCTGCACCTCAGAAAGAATATGGGAAGAAAGGATAACGGTATGATTTTTGCCGAGCTTTCTTATAAGAGTTCTTATCTCGATTATCTGCTTAGGGTCAAGACCTACTGTAGGCTCGTCCAAGATAAGAACCTTTGGGTTGCCGATAAGAGCCTGAGCAAGACCTACTCTCTGTCTATAACCTTTTGACAGGTTCTTGATTATTCTGTTATAAACATGGTCTATCTTTACAAGTCCGCATATATCTTTAAGATGCGACACCTTTGGAAGCTTACACTTTTTAAGGTCATAGACAAAATAGAGATATTCTTTTACGGTCATATCCATATAAAGAGGCGGAAGCTCAGGGAGATAGCCTATCTGCTTTTTAGCCTTGATAGGGTCTTCAAGGATATCTACGCCGTCTATCAGGGCTTTGCCGTCTGTACAGGATATGTAGCCTGTAAGGATATTCATGGTGGTGGATTTTCCCGCTCCGTTAGGACCGAGGAAGCCGAGAACTTCTCCGTCCTCAGCTTTGAAAGAGATATTATCGACAGCTTTTTTGTCGCCGTATCTCTTGGTAAGGTTTATAACCTCTATCATTTTATTTCCTCCTCTTAGGAAAAGCATTCATAAGTCTTTACAATTTTATAATACTTATGTGACAGGGGAGTGATAGCTGTACGAAATACAGAGCATTTTAAGTAAATTTAAAGTAGCAAATACTCAAAATGCTCCGCTGTTGAATTATTTATCCGTCTAAAAGCGATGTATCTATGTAATTTGTAGGGGAGCGGTGCAATTTCTGCTTTGCAGAGATCCGACATTCCACTTGTTTGGAAATTATTTCGCCCCTACACATATTCAACATTTTCGTAGTTTTTATTATGACAGCTTCTCAATGCCCTTTCTTATTCTTGCAAGAGTATCCTCCTTGCCGATGAGATATGATATCTCAACACCGCCGCCCGGAGTGAACGCCTTACCTGAAACTGCAACTCTAAGAGGCCACAGAACGATACCGTTCTTTACGCCAAGCTTGCCGATAAGGTCAAAGAGTGCGTCATGGATATTTTCCTCTGTCCAGTCCTCAACACCCTCGAGTACAGGGAGAACTTCTTTGAGAGATTCCAGAGAATTTTCAGGGTTCGTTTTCATCTTCTTATGTGTATAGAGAGCTATATCATACTCAGGGAGAGCGTCGATAAAGTCTACCATTTCAGGTATCTCTGTGAAAAGCTCTGTTCTTGCCTGCAAGAGCTTTGCGATCTCGTTAAGGTCAACGTCCTCTCTATGAACGGACTGCTTGATATAAGGGATAGCATACTCAGCAAACTTCTCAGGGGTCATAGCCTTTATATACTTGCCGTTGATAGCTTTAAGCTTAGCAGGGTCAAAGATAGCAGGGGACTTAGAAAGTCCATGGATATCGAATTCCTTAACAAGCTCTTCAAGTGAGAATATCTCGTTCTCGCCCTTTGGCGCCCAGCCAAGCAGAGCGATATAGTTTATAACGGCTTCTTTAAGATAGCCCTTTTTCATAAGATCCTCATAGGATGCGTCGCCGTCTCTCTTTGAGAGCTTATGCTGCTTATCTTTCATGATATGCTCAACATGGATATAGGTTGGTATCTCCCAGCCGAAAGCCTTATAGAGCAGGTTATACTTAGGTGCAGAAGCAAGGTACTCGTTACCTCTTACAACGTGGGTGATACCCATAAGGTGGTCGTCAACGACGTTTGCAAAGTTATAGGTAGGCATACCGTCTGTCTTTATAAGTATCTGGTCGTCGAGGGTAGAGCAGTCAACAGTGATATCGCCGTAAAGCTCGTCATGGAAAGTAACTTCGCCCTCTGTAGGTATTTTCTGTCTGATAACATAAGGAACGCCTGCGTCAAGCTTTTCCTTTATCTCTTCAGGTGAGAGGTTACGGCAATGTCTGTCATACATTGGAGCGATACCGCTTGCTTCCTGAATGGCTCTTACTTCCTCAAGTCTTTCCTTGTCGCAGAAGCAATAATAAGCCTCGCCCTTTTCAACAAGCTCCTCGGCATATTTCTTGAACATACCCATTCTCTGTGACTGGATATAAGGACCTACAGGTCCGCCGATATCAGGGCCTTCGTCCCAATTAAGACCAACGTCCTTGAGTGTCTTATAGATGACCTCAACTGCGCCGTCAACATAACGCTCCTGGTCTGTATCCTCGATACGGAGAATAAAGTCTCCTCCGTTCTGCTTTGCAATAAGATAGGTAAAGAGTGCTGTTCTCAGGTTTCCTATGTGCATATAACCTGTTGGTGAAGGTGCAAATCTTGTTCTTACCTTGTTCATTTATATCTTCCTTTCAAAATTAATATCAAATGCCGTTTTCCTCAAAATATCTGACCGCCTGCTCTTTGTTTTTTGCTATCTCCTCACGGAGGCTGTCAAAGCTGTCAAACATTTTTTCGGGGCGGAGAAATTCATGCAGTTCAAGTTTTAGCTTTCTGCCGTAAAGATCCCCATGATAATCCATGATGAAGGTTTCTGCAAGGGGAGCTGTTTCAACATGGACGGTAGGCTTTACGCCTATATTTGTCACGCCTGCATACTTATTTCCGTCTATTTCAACAGCGGAGCAATAAACGCCGAATTTCGGCATTACCCTGCCCTTTGGTATCTGCTGATTTATCGTGGGGAAATCCCACGTTCTGCCACGCTGAAAGCCGTGTTCCACTTCAAGGCAGAATCCAAAATGATAACCCAGCATTTCATTTGCTTTGGCTATCTCGCCCTCACGGACGCATCGTCTTATCTCAGTGGAACTTATGACCTCACCGCCCATGAGCAGTGGACTTACTATTTCCACATCTATATCATATTTTTCACCGAGCCTTTTAAGGTCAACAGCCTTGCCCTGTGCGCCTTTGCCGAATGTAAAATCGTTTCCGCACACTGCGCCGCTGCAATTAAGCCTTTCTTTCAGCACCTTTTTCACAAAATCCTCCGGTGACATTCCCTTGAACTCTGCAAAATCAGGTGAGAAAAGCACTTCGACCCCAAGCTCTGCCATTTTTTTATGCTTTTCCTCATCGCTCATAAGCATTTCTATCCTGCCGTCATGACCTTTTGAGGTCACTGTGTCGGTCTTGAAACAGAAAACTGCCGAATGTCCGTCAAGGCTCTGAGCCTTTTTCACAGCCGTTGTTATTATGAGCTGATGTCCTCTGTGGACTCCGTCAAAAAGTCCAAGAGCGCAAACTGTCCTTTTTTCGGGGATAAACCCGCTGTTTGTTATATCCGTCAAAATATCCCTCCGAATAAAACAAATTATCAGAAATTTTTGAAGCTTCTGAAGCTGCCCTCACGAAAAGTGCCGATACCCAGGAAGCTGTTATCACTGCCGTAGACACGGTAGAGTTTGTCCTCTGACAGATCTTTTATCCCTGTCTGCTCAGGTCTGAGCTTTACTCCGTTTCTATAAAGCTTTGTTTCCCACTGTCCAAGGGTAGTTTTTTCATAGCTTACAAAGGCTCTGTCAAGTGGGATAAGCATTTGTGACAGCTTATCCTGCTCACAAATTTTGGCTATCTCCTCTATGGTATAGCAATCCTTTATATCAACGCCCCCTGAATAGGAACGCTCAAGAGAAGTCATCATTCCGCCGCAGCCAAGCTTTTCACCTATATCGCTGATAACGGAGCGTATATAAGTGCCTTTTTCGCAATCAACTTTCATTACGCCCATGCGTGAAGCTTCGTCATATTCTATTATATCAATGCTGTCGATATGGACAGCTCTCGGCTCACGCTCTATTTCTTTGCCTGCTCTTGCAAGCTCATAGAGCTTTTTGCCATTCACTTTTATTGCAGAATACATAGGCGGCACCTGCATGATATCGCCTGCAAAACTGCTTTTTGCACATTCAAGGTCTTCTCTGGCAACTGCCTTGTCGCTTGTTTTTAACGTCTTTCCTGTGCTGTCTAAGGTATCGGTGCTTACCCCAAGCTGAAAGCCTGCGGTATAGACCTTTCGTCTGTCGGGGATAATATCGCAGGCTTTTGTGGCTCTGCCCACGAAAACAGGCAGAACGCCTGTTGCCATAGGGTCAAGAGTTCCTGAATGACCCAATCTTTTTATTCTTAGAACTCCTCTGAGCTTTGCGATAACGTCAAAAGAAGTCCAGCCCTCAGGCTTTTTTACAGGCAAAATGCCGCAGATATTATCCTTGCTGTTATCCAAGCTCATCAGCCCAAGACCTTTTCCGCTTGCTTGAGAAGTTTAGCCTTGACTTCTTCAAGGCTTCCTGTTATCTCACAGCCTGCGGCTCTTATGTGTCCTCCGCCGCCAAACTCACGGCAGAATGCAGAAGCGTCTATCTCATCGTCGCTTCTTACTGATATTTTAAAGACGTTCTCGTGTCTTTGCTTAACTGTTATGCCTATTTTCACGCCCTCAACGGACAATGGTATAGAAGCAAGTCCCTCGAACTCGGCAGCGTCAACGCCACTTTTCTCCATAAGCTCTTTTGTAAGCACTATCATAGAGCATTTGCCACCGCAGTAATACTCCATATTCGCTGTAACGGACTGCTCCACCATAAGTCTGCCCTTGCTTTTTACATCAAACATTTTTCTGTTGATATAAGCAAAATCTATGCCATATGACATAAGCTCTGCACAGGCGATGTGAGCCTGCGGAGTTGTGTTTTCATACTTGAAGCAGCCTGTATCCGTTGCAATGCCTGTATAAAGGCATCTCGCTATCTGACGTGATATCTTTCTTCCTGAAGCTTTGAATATCTTATACATTATAAGTGCTGCGGCAGAAGCGTCTGCTTCTACATATGACTGCTTTGCAAAATACTTGTTTGAGATGTGGTGGTCGATGCAAAGGTCGATCGCACCCTCCTCGGCATACTTTGAAAGGTTGCTGCCAAGAAGATTTGTGTCTGCGATATCCACTGCGATAACGTACTTCACATCAAATTCCTGAGGGTAATAGCTCTCATAGATAAGATCATATCTTTCGGGAAAGCTGTCGGAATTTACAACGTTAGCCTTTTTCCCCATATCTCTCAGAAAAGCGCACAGGGCAAAGCCTGAACCAAGCGTATCGCCGTCGGGGCTTTTATGAGTTAAAATAAGAAAATTGTCATTTTCTTCAAATATTTTAAGAATATCCTGAAATGTCATAATATCCTTTCTCCTCTATTGTTCTTCGCCGTCTTTCTCTTCTTTTTCTTCTTCGGGCAGAACTTCTTTAAGAAGCTTGTTTATCTTTGCTGAATGCTCGATAGAATTATCTGCGATAAATTTAAGCTCAGGGCATTTTTTCAGCTTCAGCACGTTTGATATCTCTCTTTTGAGAAATCCTGTTGCCGACTCAAAGCCTTTAACGGCTTCCTTTGCCTTTTCATAGCCCTCAAAGCTTGAAACATACACTTTACAGAATGAACCGTCGCCTGCCACGTCGCAGCGGACGATAGTGAGCATATCTCCTCCGTGTATCCTTGGGTCTTTAAGGTCTCTCATTTTGCCCGATATTATTCTTCTTATATCTTCGGACATACGTCCTGCTCTGTAACCTGCCATAATATCTTTATCTCCTGCTTAAATATGCTCTTACGGGGCGGCTGTCCGTCCCGTAAGCATCATTATCAATCTCTGTATTCTTCCATATAGAACGCCTCGAAAATGTCGCCCTCCTTGATATCGGTGAACTTTTCAAGAGTGATGCCGCACTCAAAGCCTGCGGCAACTTCCTTGGCGTCGTCCTTAAATCTCTTAAGGCTTGACATCTTATCCTCGGCGATAACGATACCGTCTCTTACGACTCTTATCTCGTTATTTCTGCCCACCTTACCATCAAGAACGTAAGAACCTGCTACAGTACCAACATTGGATATCTTGTATACCTGTCTTACTTCGATACGAGCTGTTTCCACCTCTCTGTACTTAGGAGCGAGCATACCCTTCATAGCGTCTGTTATTTCTTCTATTGCATCATAGATTATTCTGTAAAGTCTGATATCAACGCCGCTCTGCTCTGCATTCTGCTTTGCAACAGGGTCAGGACGAACATTAAATCCAACGATTATAGCGTTTGAAGCGTTTGCAAGCATAACGTCGCTTTCAGATACAGCGCCTACACCGCCGTGGATAACTTTAACTCTAACCTCGTCATTTGAGATCTTTTCAAGTGACTGCTTAACGGCTTCAACTGAGCCTTGAACGTCAGCCTTGACGATGATAGGAAGCTCTTTCATTTCGCCCTCTGCTATCTGGCTGAACAGATTGTCGAGAGTTACCTTCTGATGCTGCTGGAACAGTTCTTCCTTAGCTTCATGCTTTCTCTGCTCAACAAGCTCTCTTGCAAGCTTTTCGTCTGCAACTGCGTTGAAAACGTCGCCTGCACTTGGAACTTCGCCCAGACCTGTTATCTCAACAGGTGTTGACGGGCCGGCTTCCTTAATGCTTCTGCCCTTATCGTTTGTCATCGTTCTTATACGTCCGACAGAAGTGCCTGCGATTATAACGTCGCCTGACTTCAAAGTACCATTCTGAACGAGGAGTGTAGCAACAGGGCCTTTACCCTTATCAAGTCTGGCCTCGACAACAGTACCTCTTGCAAGTCTATCAGGGTTAGCTTTAAGCTCCTTGACCTCTGCAACGAGGAGAATGTTTTCAAGAAGTTCGTCGATACCCATACCGGTCTTTGCGGAAACAGGAACTGCGATAACGTCGCCGCCCCATTCCTCGACGACGAGGGACTGCTCTGTGAGCTGCTGCTTAACTCTGTCAGGGTCTGCGCCTTCTTTATCCATTTTATTGATAGCAACGATTATTGAAACGCCCGCTGCCTTTGCGTGGTTGATAGACTCGATAGTCTGCGGCATGATACCGTCATCAGCGGCAACAACGAGGATAGCGATATCTGTAACGTTCGCACCTCTTGCTCTCATGGCTGTGAAAGCTTCATGACCAGGAGTATCCAGGAACGTTATCTTCTTGCCCTCATACTCTACCTGATAAGCACCGATATGCTGTGTGATACCGCCTGCCTCAGTGTCAGTAACGTGAGCGTTTCTTATTCTGTCGAGGATAGATGTCTTACCATGGTCAACGTGACCCATAACGACAACGACAGGGCATCTTTCCTGCAGGCTCTCCTCCGGATCTTCGTCAGTTTCGATAAGTCTTTCTTCTATTGTAACGTGTACTTCCTTTTCAACCTTTGCGCCAAGCTCTTCTGCAACAAGTGCGGCGGTATCAAAGTCGACTACCTCGTTGATAGAAGCCATTACGCCAAGACCCATGAGTTTTTTGATGACCTCGGTAGCTGTTACTTTAAGTCTGCTTGCAAGCTCTGAAACAACGATCTCGTCAGGTATCATGACCTTGAGCTGCTGCTTTCTTGCTCTTTCAAGCTCCAGTCTGCGGAGCTTTTCGCTCTCAGTTTCCTTCTTATGTGAGAACTGCTGTTTCTTTCTCTGCTGAGATTTCTGAGTGAGCTTCTGCTTCTTTGTAAAGTTATCCTTGCTCTTGTTCTGCTTTGAGTTTGCAAGGTTATCATACTTCTCGTTATACTTATCAAGCTCTATATAGCTTCCTCTTGTGTCGATAGTTCTCTGTGTGCCGAACGAATCGTTATCCTCAGAGATAGTATATCCGCCTGAAGCTTCTTTCTTATCAGAAAAACCGCCAAGCTGCTGACGAACGCCATGCTCTTTCTTCTTTGCAGGCTTCTGTGGAGCTGGCTGCTTTTTCTTCTGTTCAGGTGCAGGCTGTTTTGTTTCGGCCTTGACCTCCGGCTTCTTTTCCACCTTTGGCTCTGCCTTAGGCTCAGGCTTAGGCTCAGGCTTTGCTTCCGCCTTTGGAGCAGGCTTAGGCTCAGGCTTCTTTTCAGCCTTTTTCTCCTTTTTCTCAGCCTTTACAGGCTTCTTATCTGCCTTCTTTTCTTCCTTGGCAGGCTTTACGTTATTTGCATAGAAAGCATCAAAGCTGTCCACCTGATTGTTCTGTGTATAATACTCCAGAACATAAGAGATCTCCTCAGGGGTAAGCACTGACTGTGTTTTCTTTGGCTCTCCGCCGAGCTTGCCAAGACACTCGATAAGGTCGTTATTTGTAACTTTCAGATCCTTAGCCATATCGCTAAGCTTATATTTAGTTGTTTTCATACTCATAGGCTATAAAATACCTCCTCAATAAATGCTAAATGCTATAAAACTCATTTTCGTCTATAGGGATCTCCTCAAGCCCTTTGGCGCAAGCCTTTGCGAAGCCTCCCTCGCAAATAGCGATAACGCCTGTTCTTTTGCCAAGGCCAAAATGGATATCGTCCATTGTCATGCCAAGACCGTAAAGCTTTATCCCGTTTTTGTAGCAGTTGAACTTTATCTCTTTAAGAGATTTAGGTGAAAAATCCGTTGCCGCAAACACCGCGCAGGCTTTGCCTGTATTGCAGGCGTCCTTCACCATATCCATACCCATTACAAGCTTTCCTGCTTTTCTGCACATTGTAACAAGCCCTATTTTATTATTCATTTTCCCTAAGCTCGCCCTCCATGCTGTTATATATATCCTCGCTTATCATGCAGGAAAAGCTTCTTTCAAACTTTCTTGCTTTTCTTGCTTTTTCAAAGCATTCGACGCTTTTGCATATATAAGCGCCTCTGCCTGATTTTTTGCCTGTGAGGTCAAGGGAGATATCCCCCTCTTTTGACTTCACCACTCTGATAAGCTCTCTCTTGGGTTTCATTTCACCGCACCCAAGACACATTCTCATTGGTATCTTCTTAGTTTTCATCATCAGCAGCCTCAGCCTTTGCAGAGCTTTCGGATACAATATCTATTTTATAGCCTGTCAGACCTGCGGCAAGCTTTGCGTTCTGACCCTTATTACCGATAGCAAGTGAGAGCTGGTTGTCAGGAACAGTAACACGGCACTCTCTTACGCCCTCCTCTTCGCTGAGAACAACGTTTATTACCTCAGCCGGAGCAAGAGCCTTTGCGATAAACTGTGCAGGGTCTTCACACCAATTGATAACGTCTATCTTCTCGCCCTTAAGCTCGTTCACAACGGAAGTTATTCTTGACTTTCTAGGACCGATACAAGCGCCTACGGCGTCAACATTAGGGTCCTTTGAATAAACCGCTATCTTGCTTCTTGCGCCTGCAACTCTTGAAATAGCCTTTACTTCAACAGTGCCGTCTGCTATCTCAGGAACTTCAAGCTCAAAAAGTCTTTTAACAAGCTCTCTGTGAGTTCTTGATATCTTGATAGAAGGCTTTCTGTCAGGGTTTGCGATACCCACAACATATACCTTGACGATATCTCCTGCCTTGAGTGTTTCGCCCGGTATCTGCTCGTTTCTTACAAGATAAACTTCGTTCTTGTCGATAGTAAGTATAGCGTTCTGAGTAGCAGGCTCGACCTTCTGGACTGTGGCAGAAACGCACTCATGCTCCTTATCGTGATACTGCTCGATAAGTCTTGCTCTTTCAAAATCCTTGATATCGTGCTTGATAGACTGCTTTGCATTCTGAGCGGCAACTCTGCCGAACTTTGCAGGGTCGAGAGGTATCTCCACCATATCGCCCACCTTGATGTTAGGGTCATAGACCTTTGCTTCGTCAAGGAAGATCTCGTTGTCAGGGTCGTCAACATACATAACGTCCATAACTTCCTTGAGAATCCTTATATCGAGCTTTCCTGTAACAGGGTCGATATCCACTCTGATATTCTCGCAGTAAGGATAATCCTTCTTGATAGCCTTTTCGATACCTGATTTTATTTTCTCAATAAGTATATCGCTGCCAATATTATTTTCCTTTTCCAAATCCGTCAGAGCTTCAAAAAATTTGCTGGTCATTTCCTTATTCATTTTCTGATCAATCCTTTCACACTTGATTCGGGCTTTGCCCATATTTATTAAATTTCTTCATTCAGAACAGGTCTGCGTCATCATTGAGCTTTACATAAGCACAATCTGCAAGCTTGAACTCTACATTCTCCACGCCGTTCATATCCTCGTCCAGTTTTTGACAAAGTATCTTATCCTTGTCATATCCCACAAGACCCACAACGAACTCTTTTTCACCGTTTTCGTCAGGTCTTATGAGCCTTACTCTTATAACGTCGCCTATGCAGACCTCAAAATGCTCGGGTCTTCTAAGCTCTCTGCCAAGTCCGGGACTTCCGCACTCCAGCACATAGCTCTGAGCTATAGGGTCTGCCTCGTCAAGCACCTTGTTCATCGGTCTTGTGAAAGCCTCGCAATCGTCCATATCTATGCCGCCGTCCTTGTCGATAAGCACCCTGAGGTACCACGTTGCTCCCTCCTTTTCAAACCTTACGTCCCAAAGGAAAAAGCCAAGCTCGTCTGCGATAGGCTGTGCAAGCTCTCTTACTTTTTCTACCGTAGTTTTCTTTACTTCCATACAGCACCTCCGTTAATGCTTCCCAAAGCAAAGCCATCAGGCTTTGCCATGAAAAAAAGCCCCATACAAAACCAAAAGACCGGAAGTCAAGTTCCAGTCTTTCATTAAAAGCCTATTGTGATTATTATACCACACAAAACAGTTTTTTGCAAGGACATTCAAAAGTTTTTAATGAAAAGAATTAAATATTATGTTAACAGTCCGTAAACATTTCGTCAACTGACGTTCTTTTCATTCTCCTTAGGGATATCCTTAGGTTTTGCTTTTTCTTTATCCACGGGTTTCTTCACTGTTCCCTCGACGAAATCCAGCGGAACGGTGAACATTATTCCCGTATTGGGCTGAGATAGATCGCCCACGGTATTATAAACTATCTTTCTTGCGGTATCGAGCTGATTATTCTTTATTACCGACAGGATAGTTCTGTTATCCTCTTCACCGCTGAAAAGTCCTCGGATAGAGGCGCTGAGAAAGCTGCTGTCAAGTCTTGAAAGGGTCATTGCCATACCTGACGACTCGATTATAGTCGCACCCTTTATGCCTGCTGCTGAAAGTCCCTCCAGCAAATAGTCAAGCACGTCTGTTTTATTAAGGATTATGACCAGAAGTTTCACGTTATATCGCCCCCTGTTAAAATTTCAGCCTTTACGTTTTTACTTCTCCGCTGCTGACGGTGCAGTATCTTTGAGCATTGTCTGAACGCTCTCCTTGAACTTATCAGACACCTTAAAGTGAGAATCGTCAGTCCACTCGCCCTCTGGCACAAGAGCTTCTGCAGGAGTAAGGTTCTGATCCAGCATATCCTTGAGATATGACTTTTCTTCCTTATACTGTGCACTTGTCCAATCGGTATCGCTGTTTGCGGTGAATATATTATAGAAGTTATCAAGATTATCCTTAGTGATATTCGTCTGCTGGAAAGCGTTGTTTATAAGCATTGTCACCGCAGTTCCAAGAAACTTCATATTACCGTTCCTGCCCTCTTTGAAAACAGGATACTGACAGATAAGTCTTATCTGATGACCGCTGAGGTTAGTCAGATCGCCGCTTGGGATAGCGATATCGTTCTCGTCATTATCCTGAGAGAGATAGTAAAGCTCCTCATCAGGAGTATATGTAATTCCGCCCACAATATCCGCCGCATTCTCGAATGCGTCATTTGTGAGAGAAACGTAATTGTCTATAGTGATACCGAAAGTGTCTGCAACGGCTGCTTCAAGCTTCACCATGCCGCCCTCTTCGTGTATCTCACGCATTGTCTGGCTTCCGCTCACTGTGAACGCTGAAACAGGCATTATGATTATCTTCTTTGCGTCCGGTGCAACTCTTATGACTGTTGCGTCTGCAAGAACGCCCTTGCTGTTCACTCTTGCAAAAAGGGTATTATAAACCGGGCTTTTTATGCCTGCGTCGCTGTCGCTGTCATCATTGCCAATAACACCAAACTCTCTGAGGGCATACAATGCAAGCATGCCGATAACAAAGAGGAATATTATCATCGTTATGAAGTAGACCAGAGCGATAGGAGCCTGAGATCTTCTTTTTTTCTTGTGAGCTTTCGTCTGAGCCATGTTATTGATCTCCTTACTTTCAAATATATACAGGCAGGCATACTGTCCGCCATATTTTCATATATAAACTTTTTCGGAAAAATTCTCGAAAACTATTGAACAATTTGCAATTTAGGTGTAAACTAAATAGGACGGCTGTCTGAGTCTGAGTCGATATAAAAAACAGGATTATCGTCAAGGCATATGATGTTCAGCGTAAGGCCTGCACGCTTTGCCATGTTTATGGTCTGCAAAGTGCCTGAGCCTTTGGCTTTCTCTTTTATGACCCCGATCAGACGAGCGGAATGTTCCACCATAAAGCTGTTTCGCTTTTTATAACAGCCGTTTTCATACTTGGGGCTTGTTATCACGACCGCACTGCAAGAGTTCAGAATAAGCGAATATGTATAGCTGTCCAAGGGTGTTTTCATCTCTGTACGTTGGCCTGCATAGGGCAGAACGCACACGAGCTTCATATCCTTATATTCGGGCTGAGTCGAAAGGCTGTGGACTATCTCAGCACAGCGCAGGTCGATACCTTTTGACATACCTGATATAAAAGTACGACAGCCTTCGCTATATGCTTCCTTTATCATAAGGACGAGCATACTCAGGAGATTTTTCATACCCTGCTTATGGACATCGCCGCCGAAAGGCAGATCCCTGTCCCTATGACCTGTAAAGCAGCAAGAGGTATCTCGGTTGCAGAAAAATTCTTCTGCGGGGACGATATTACTCACATCAAAGCCTCCTGAAAAATTTGGCGACACAATGCCCATGATAAGAACATTATAACACATTGATTTATCTTTTTCAATAGAAAATGACAAATATTTTGTGCAAAGGCACAATTATAAAACCGAAAGGGAAGAAAAATAAAATGGATTTTTTGAAGAGAGCATGGGCTGAGGTAGATCTTGACAGCATTGAATACAATCTGAAAGAATACCGCAGGCTCATAGGGGAAAAAACAGAGATAATGTGCGTTGTAAAGGCGAGCTGCTACGGACATTTTGACAACGGGGTAGTTCCGTTTCTTGAAAACGAAATGGACATTCGCTGGTTTGCGGTATCCAACATACACGAAGCCCACAGGCTCAGGGATATGGGCATAAAGGGCGAGATACTCATTTTGGGCTACACACCTCCTGAAAATGCTAAGTGGCTCACAAGGCTTGACATAATTCAGGCTTGCACAGAGCTTTCATATGCTAAAGCACTTTCAGAAAACGCTGACGGCAAGGTACGCATACATGCCGCTATTGACACGGGCATGACGAGGATAGGTCTTCACGGGGAAACCGACAAGATATACGATGAGCTTAAAGAGATATCGAAGCTTGAAAACATTGCGCTGGAGGGCATTTTCACCCACTATGCGGTGGCTGACAGCCTGAGAGAGCAGGACGAGGAATACACAAAGGCACAGACGGAGAAGATACTTGCCGTTGCTGACAAGTGCGAAGCAGAGGGGCTTCACCTTGAAAAAGTGCATTTTCTCAACTCAGCCGGTGGAGTATACTATTATAATGAGAGAAGCTCTCTTGCAAGGCTTGGAATAATACTTTACGGACTTTATCCTGACCCTGCAAAGGCTCTGCCTTTTGAGCCAAAGCCTGCTATGGAATTTAAGGCGGCTGTTGCGCAGGTAAAATACATAGACAATGGCACTGACGTAAGCTACGGCAGGACTTACACTGCAAATGGCAAAGTAAAGCTCGCAACTGTTACGGCAGGCTATGCAGACGGATATCCCAGGGTGCTTTCAAACAAAGGATATGTGCTTATCAACGGAAAGAAATGCCCTATCACAGGCAGGATATGTATGGATCAGTTCATGTGTGATGTAACTGAGGTAGAGGACGTAAAGGCAGGGGACGAGGCTGTTCTCATAGGCGCACAGGGAAATGAAAAGATAACCGCCGACGATATCGGCAAAATGACAGGAACGATAGGTTACGAGATAGTTTGCGGAATATCTGCAAGAGTGCCGAGAGTTATCTCACGCCATGGAGAGCAGACGGCTGTTCTTGAAATAGAGTAAGGGAGGATAAAGAGCCATGATAAGATTTTTCGGCGGCAGGGTAATGACCCTTGCCAACGGCATAGAAACGCAGGATATAGAGGTCTGGACGGAAGGCTCAAAGATAGTTTTCGTTGGCAAGCCTAAGGCTGAGGAGCTTGACGGAAAGGTTTTTGAACGTGAATATGACCTCAAGGGAAATCTCCTTATGCCGTCATTCAAAAATGCGCACACTCACTCGGCAATGACTTTTCTGCGATCATATGCTGACGATATGCCTTTGCAGAACTGGCTTTTCAAGCAGATCTTTCCAATGGAAGCAAAGCTTGACGGAGAGAAAGTTTACTGGCTCACGAAGCTTGCTATACTTGAATATCTCACAACAGGCTGTACGGCGGCATTTGATATGTACTTTGAGCTTGACGATTATGTAAAAGCTTGCATAGAAAGCGGCTTCCGCTCTGTGCTTTGCGGTGCGGTGAGCGGTGACAAGTCTAATCTTGAAAGGCTTGAAAACAACTATCTGAAATACAACAATGTTGACCCTCTTATAAGCTTTATGCTTGGCTTCCATGCAGAATACACCTGCGAAAAGGAGCTTATGGAAGGCGTTGGCAAGCTTGCGGCAAAATACAAAGCGCCTGTTGCAATGCACAACTCGGAAACTGCAAAAGAAGTCAGAGAGTGCATAGAGAAATACGGCATGACGCCAACTGAGCTTTTTGACAGCTTCGGAATTTTTGACTTTGGCGGTGCAGGATTCCACTGCGTTCACATGAGCGACAAGGATCTTGAGATATTCAAAAACAAGGGCGTATGGGCTGTTCACTGTGCAGGCTCTAACGTAAAGCTTGCAAGCGGTATTGCGCCTATCGTAAAAATGCAGGATATGGGCATAAACATTGCTATAGGTACTGACGGCCCTGCAAGCAACAACTGTCTTGATATGTTCAGAGAAATGTTCCTTATGACAGGCTTGCAGAAGATAGCTTGCGATGATGCTTCTGCCTGCCCTGCTGACTCGGTGCTGAAAGCGGCAACTGTAGGCTCTGCAAGGGCAATGGGGCTTTCTGACTGCGACATTATCGCAGAGGGCAAGCAGGCTGACCTTATCGTTATCGACCTTTTTCAGCCTAATATGCAGCCTCTTAACAACATAGGCAAAAACCTTGTTTACAGCGGTTCAAAGCAGAATGTCAAGCTCACGATGTGCGCTGGTAAAGTGCTTTATGAGGACGGCGAGTTCAGGATAGGCGAAGAGCCTGCTGTTATTTACAAGAAAGCTAACGAGATAATCGAGAGCATGAAAGACTAAAAGTAGGGGCGACCTTGGGTCGCCTTTATCTTTTACGCAGTACAGTATTGACACACAAAAAAGGGACGCTTTGAAACGTCCCTTTTTACATTATATTCTATTCTTCAAAGAAAAATGCTTCGTCAGCTGTATCGTCAGCCTCGTCTGCCAGTGTTATCACTGCACAGCCATTTGAGCTTTCGTCCTTTTTGCCGAATATCTGATCTCTGAAAAGCCAGAAAACGTCAACGCAGATAACAGCAAGTATAAGAATGATAAGTATTATCGGCACAAGTGCGCCTGCACCCTTTCCCGGAGTAACGCCGTTCATTTGATTCATCTGATTTGGCTGGATAGGCTGTCCACCCTGATTCATCTGTGGCATTGCATTGTTCACAGGCTGAGCAGGCTGCTGATAGCCCTCTGGTGTAAGAACTCTTTCAGGCTGCTGAGGCTGTGGGGCAACGTTCGGTGTTTCAGCAACTGTAGGCGTCTGAGGTATTTCCACAGTTCTTGAAGCCATTGCAACTTCCTCGGCTGTCGGCTGTGCAGGCTGAACAGGCTTTGCAGGCTCTTGCCCTGGCAGATAAACGCTGTCCATAGTCGGCATATCAGGAGTCGTTGGCGGAATAGTCTGATTTTGCACAGGAGTATCGTCAAAATGCAGCTCAGGCACTTCGATAGACTCCATTTCAGGATTTCTCTCGTCCACTACAGGCTCGTCGGCAGGCGTTTCGTCCTGCGGCACGGCTGTTCCGCAGACGTTACAGAACTTAGCCCCTGCGTTAAGTGTGTTTCCGCACACTGAGCAGATCTTGCTCTTTATAAGCTTCTGCGGCATTCTTGTTCCGCAGGCAGCGCAGAACTTTGCACCGTCGGCAACAGGCAGACCGCATTTTGGACAATTTTCCATATTAATACCCTCTTTTCATATTATTATTGATCCCCTCAGCCCTTTTGGCTGAGATCAAATTTTTCGATAACTTTTCCGAAAATATACCAGTTGTTTTCTATTTTGACCACTGTTATCTCATGGCTGGCAGACAGCTCGCCGCTGTCAGTAGTCTCTGTGAGCTTTGCTGTCATTCTAACAGCTTTTTTTATAGTCACATTTTTGTGATAGCTTTCCTTATAGTTTTTTTCAAGGTCTTTCAAGCCGTCGCTGTCAAGCTCTTTTTTATTGCTGAGCTTATAAGAAAGCTCCGTTTTTTCCTCGCCCCTTGTGAGCAAAGTTTCCGCAAGAGCTTCGTTATAGCTGTCGCTGTTTTTATACTCCGTCTCCGCTTCCGGGGTAAAGCAGGAAAGATATGACTGTGTATCGCTATACTGTGCTGCTGTGACAAGTGTCGCCACGGGCTGTTCATATCCAAGGACCGCTCTTTCTTCCTCTCCGCAGGAGCAAAAGAGCATTGCCACACACAAAAGCATACACAGCACTGATAATTTTTTCATTGTGCAAACACCGCATTTTCAAAAACGGGCGGAAAATTCTCCGCCCGTTACTGATCGTTTATAAATCTTAGAAACCTGTGCTTATTGGAAGGTCGCCCTCGTCCAGAAGCACCCATGTGCCGTCCATCTTGCCAACAATAACAGTTGTCTTGTCGGTCTTGTCAGCGTCTTCGCCTTCGATAGTGTACTTGATCTTTACCTTGTAAGCCTTTTTAAGCTCATACTTTTTAGCCTTTTTAGCACTAAGCACAGAGGCAAGATCTGACATATCGTTGTAGCTGTCGATATCGTCTGAGTCTACCTTAGTCTTTTTAACTACCTCATAGCTTATCTCAGCGTCATCGCCGTATTTCTTTGTAAGTCTGTCTCTCTGATTTTCAGCCTCTTCGTCATAATCCTCGTCGCTTATGTCAACGATACCGTCCAGAGCGTCAGCCATATCTTTAACGTAAGGAGGCATAAGCTCTTCATAAGCCTTACCGTCGCCGTCATTGAGAACGTCCATAACGTTATTGATAGGAGTTTTCCAGCTTCCGCCGCCGAAGATCAGACAAAGGATAACAACTACCAAAATAACAAGCACGAGCAAAACTGCCAGAACTGCGATAGTGAGCTTATTAGGCTTGTTTTTCAGATTTTTGATATTTTCAACAGAAACAGCGTCCTTGATAGCGTTCATGTCAATATTCTTGGCTGCCTGCTGAAGATTTGCCATTGGTGAAGCGGTCTGCTGTGCAGGCTGCTGAGGTGCTATTGTTGCACCGCACTGAGTGCAGAAAGTCGCATTGTCGTTAAGCTGAGCTCCGCACTGTCCACAAAATTTTGCCATATAATTCTCTCTCCATATTCATTATAATTTTTTTGAAGACATTTACTTCATAATAATATATTAAACTAAAGCGTTTGATTTGTCAATAGTTTTTCACAAAGTTTAGCAAAAAAGTACACATCATCAGCCCTTTTCGCACATTTGTTACATATTATTTTGAAAAAGCTGTTACAAAACTTTAAAGCTGTTTACCTATTCTTATGATGCTTTCAGTGATAAGCTTTTTGAAAAGGGGAGCAGCCTTGTCTGCACATTCCTGAACTTCAGCATGAGTGAGAGGATTATCCGTCATGCCTGCTGCAAGGTTTGCAACGCAGGATATTCCGCAGACTTTCATGCCTGCATGATTTGCGGCGATAGCCTCGCAGGCTGTTGACATTCCCACTGCGTCAGCACCGATAGTTCTTGCCATTCTTATTTCCGCAGGGGACTCGAAAGACGGTCCGGTGAGCTGGAGATAAACGCCATGACGGAGAGTTATGTCAAGATCTTCTGCTGCACCTGAGATGATATCCCTGAGCTTTTTGTTATATATCTCGCTCATATCAGGAAATCTTGTTCCAAGCTCGTCGATGTTTTTGCCGATAAGAGGATTAGGAACAAAGCTTGAGATATGGTCGGTTATAAGCATGAAGTCGCCTGCCTTAAAACCTGCGTTCACTCCGCCCGATGCGTTTGTAAGGAAGAGCACCTTTGCGCCCAACATTCTCATAAGTCTTGCAGGAAGCACAACGTCCTCCATTGCATAGCCCTCATAATAATGCACTCTGCCCTGCATTATAACAACAGGCACTTCGCCAACATATCCGAAAACGAACTGACCCTTATGACCCTCTACCGTTGATGTAGGGAAGCCCTCTATATCCTTATAGCTGAGGGTGTATTTCACGTCTATGGAATTTGCATAATCGCCAAGACCCGAGCCAAGCACAAGGGCTACCTTTGGCTCAAAGTTAATTTTGCTTTTTACGCACTCATAACATTTTGTAAGCTTTTCATAAGCTGTCATAAAATTTCCTCCTATCAATCCTCACCAAGCTTTAACGCCTGACTTATCTTTATCTTCTTTATAAGTCTGCCAAGCACCACAAATGCTGTAAGCAGCATTACTCCTATAACTGCATAAAGCTTCAGATAGTCGCTGCGTTCAGGTATCACTGCAAACGGCGGCACTGACTGGCTTGCGTCGAATATGCTCTGGAACAGCGGTACGAAAAGGTCGCTCGTTACGCCGCCGATAAAGATAGCGGCGAATATTGCAACGCCTGACACCAAAAGCTGTTCATAGACTATCATCATTATTATCTCTCTGAACTTCATTCCCATTGCTCTTAGGATACCAAACTGCAAAGTCCTGCTCTTTATGGAGAGTATCCAATAGATAAGGAAACCTATTATGCACATCACCATGATGATGATAAAGCCGAGAGTGAGAGCGCCGTTCATGCCTTGGAGCATAGGGTCGTTTTTCTTTTCTATGGTCTGCTGGCTTGCAGATTCAAGGGTGAGGGGTTTAATGCCTGCTTTGTCTATTGAGTCATAAAACTCCTGAACGGAAGCTCCGTCTTTGAGCTTGAACCATACCTCATAAGGCTCCATGCTTGTCTGAACGTTCACATAATCGTAGTTCATAACGGCAAAGTCCATATAACCGCCGTTTTTCGCCTCTTTATAAGGGCTTAGTCCCGGCCAGTAGTCAACAAAGGCAAGGACGGTCACTTCAAAGGACTCGTTTCCGCCCCACTTACACTCTACAGTATCACCAAGCTCCAGACCGTAGCTCTTGAAGCTTGAAGAGAGGATAACTCCCGGGGTGTACTCTGCGAGGGCGTTCAGGTAGTTATTTAACTGAACCGGCAGAAGTCTGTCCTCAAATTTGCAGACCTTTGAGAAATCGCTTGGCACTATGGTCATAAGCTGGACATTGCTTGTTGAGCTTTTGCCTGAGCTTGTATCAACGCTTTGATCAAGGAAATCGTCACGGGTCTTTTCCTCATCGTCAGACTTTGTCTGCTGTCTTGGAACGTTCATTTTGTTTGAAGATATGGTCACGTCGTCTTTTCTGAAAACCTTTGTGACATTTTCCACTCCTGCGAGCTTTTCAAATCGCTCAAAAACAGGCTCTACATACTGTATGGTAGTTTCTGTATCTTCTTCGTCGCTTTCTTCGGAAGTCTGCTTTGTGCCTGATTGAGCTGCCTGAGATGCGCTTTGAGGAGTGGTCTGCTGTGCAGATTCTATTTTACTGCTATACCACTGCTCTGTAAGAACTGCGTCGCAGCCAACCCCATAGGCAACGCTTTCCTCGGCATTTCTATTCAAGGCTCTTGCGGTATTCGCAAAGAACACGCCCAACGATACAGTAAGAACAAGGAACAGCATCAAAAATCTTTCCCTGCCCGTTGAGGAGCGACCGATATTAGTCAGTGAAACATACTGTGCAGGCGACCACACTCTTCTGCCTATTCTTGCAAGAAGCCTTATTATATAAGGATATATCCTTATAAGAAACAGACCAAGGCCAAGTATAAAGGCAGTGGAAGCCACGAACATTATAGGGTTTACTGTTGCAGTGGTGTCTGTTACACCCTCTGCAACAAGCTTTTCCTGAGTTTTGTTGTAATAATAAAGCCAGCCAACTGAACCGCCCACAAGGATAAAATCAAGGCAGACCTTTTCCCACAGAGCGTGCTTTTTCTTTTTGGCTTTTGACTGCTTATGCTCAACGATAGTTGTTTTTGTGGCAGGAAAGATCGGTATCATAGTTGTGACGAAGAACACTGCCACGGCTATAGCCGCATAGACGACAGCTTCTATTGTCATATGAACAGGGAGCGAACGCCTGTTGACAAACTCCAAGAATCCGTTTGACGCACCAAGTACCTTGCAAAGTCCAAGACCTGCGAATGGTCCTATTATAACGGTCAGAACGCCCAGTACGAGAGATTCCAGAGCATAAATGCCCATTATCTGCAAGCGGCTTGCTCCACGGCTTTTGAACACCGCTATCTCGTTACGCTCCTGCTCAACATTGAGCTGCGACACCATAAAGAGATAGAATATTATCATAAGTATGACAGGTATCTGCAAAAGCCACAAAACAAGCTGGAGCTGTGATGAACGGCTCTCATAGTCCTTGAGGATATCTGAGGCAGGCATCGAAAAGCCTATGGAATTTTCACCAAAATAGGTCTTTTGCTTTGCTATCATCTCGTTTGTGCTTGCAAGGTCAGTCATATTCATGGAAGCATAATCCACCGCATAGTTATGGACAGCCTTTGTGATATTCACAACGCCAGTATCAACGCAATCTCCGAGCATTGTGTCATAATCTGTAAAGACAACGGCTGTATACTGAGAATCAAGACCCTCTGCCCAATATGCGTCATTTTCGTCCTTAACGTCAAAAACGCCCACGATCTCTATTTTTATTGACTTGTTATCATCAAACACGTCGGCTATCTCATATACTGTGTTTATAGCAAGCTCTGTGCTTTTCAGGGCTTTTTCTGTGGCAACGCACTCGTAAACGCCGTCTGAACGCTTGCCTGCAGTGAACATTCTGCCCTGCTTTATGCTGATATGGTCGGAAATATCCGTCATACCGCCGAGAGTGAATCTTGCCTGCGAATTGCCATCTGAAACGGCAAGTGAACGCACATAGAGATACTCGTCACTTATATACTTCTTATCAAGCTTTTCAGGCAGACCAAGCTCCTTGAACTTAGCCTCCACTTTGTTATTATAATTCTCAACAGCTTTCTGCTGCTCACTGCCTGAGATATCCATTTTCAATCCATAGCTGGTATTATACGCACCTGGATAGATCTCATATTCTGTCTGGAACGACTCAAGATCCTTTACAAGCATTCTTTGCAGAGAAGCGTTCATATAAATAGGGATAGTGCTCATCATGGCAGACGCCATAACAAAGCCTATCAGCAGGCAAAGCACCATCCATTTGGTGTTTCGCATTTTACGGAACAATAAGGTGAACATAAGCTTATCCTTTCAAACCTATCTGATAACAATTTCGTCGCCCTCTTTAAGACCCGATCTTATCTCGGTCTGAGAGCCTGTAGAAAGTCCTGTTTCCACTTCAACGGCAGTTTTTTCACCGTTTTTCAGCACATAAACTACCTTTGTGCCGTCAACCTTTTTTATCAGATTATTTGAGATAACGATAGCGTCCTTTACGCTGTCAAGGACAAGTATCGTATCTGCAAGCTGACCCACTGTTTCCGCAGGGGCGGTATCCTTGAAACGAACATAGATAGTATCCGCCTGATAATCTATACCTGTATCGTCAACATTATTGTGATCCTCATTCTGCTCAGCCTGATAATCAGCAAGCTTTTTAGGAGTCATAAAAACAACACCGTCATAATAATCCTCGCCTATCCTTATCTGCACTTCTGTGTCGATATCATACTGGGTGAGGTCGTCAGGCTGTATTGCGATATAAAGAGCCGAAGTATCTATAACAGTTGCGATAGTCTGACCAGGATTTACGTTGTCGCCTGCTCTTACGTCAGAGAGTGACGAAACAACGCCGTCTATAGGTGATTTCAGGCTTGAATCCTCCTTCTGAGCCTGAAGCTTTTCAAGCTCTTTTTCAAGGAGCTGCACGTCAACATAAGCAGAGTCTATCTCTGCTTGGGAGCCGCCGCCCTCATAAATTATATCAACTTTAAGCTTTGCTTTTTCGAGATAAAGCTGTTTTTCTTCTATCTGATAGTCAAGGTCATATGTATCAAGGTCACAGATAACATCACCCTTTTTGACCTTATCGCCTGCTTTTACATAAAATTTTGACACTGTGCCGCTCTGCTTTTCATAAGAAAGAGTATACTGATTTTCCGCTGTGACAGTGCCTGTTGCGACTATCTTCTTTTCAAGGTCTTTTTTCTTTGCCGTCACTGTGGAATATGTAACATCGCTTGCCTTCACGGTCGGCGCATCGAGGACTTCCTCCTCGTCAGGAAGCAGATAGCAACCCCCTGCGGAGAGGCACATTATCGCTGATACTGCGGCAGCAAAAAGCTTTTTTAAATCAACTTTTATATTCATGTTCAGACTCCTAACTGAATATTTTTATAAACAACTTACCATGGGCAATAATACCCAAAGTAATTATATCAAAAAAAAGATGTTTTTTCTATACACGATTGTACTAAATTAACCTGACATTTCAAAGCAATATGCACAATTGCGTTGCTTTATATATGTACAAATTTAATAAGTCTTAAATATATGAACATAAAAAGGGGCTTCACGCAAAAAAAGTCCCGCACCGAAGTGCAGGACTTTTGATAAGCATATTTGCAAATTAGTTTGCAAGACCGGATCTTTCAACACCCTCGATAAAGTATCTCTGAAGGAATACATACATGATAAGGATAGGTGTGATAGAAAGCAGACAACCTGCTTCAAGCCATACGATTATCTGTCTTACAGATACCGCCTGACCGTCGAAGAGCTGCTGAGTCAGGTTTGTATTCAGGTTCTTCAGCATAAGAGCAACAGTGTCGTTCTGTGTGAAGAATGATGATGATACATAGTAGTCGTTCCAATACCAAACGATAGAGAACAGGAATACTGTCAGGAACGATGACTTTGCGTTAGGACACATGATAACAAGGAATGTTTTCAGTGGGCTGCAGCCATCGAGGTATGCAGCATCTTCAAGCTCCTTAGGAAGTCCTCTGAAGAACTGACGGAAGATGAAGATAAACAGACCTGCACGGAGTCCGTTTGCAAACAATGCAGGAAGATACATTGTCCAACCGCTGTTGATAAGCGATGTTGATTTGCCAAGTGTGAATACCTTAGCGAGCCACTCTGGCTTGAAGTAAGCATACTGGAGGTAAAGTGGGATAGTTGTGATCTGTGGAGGTACGATGATCATAAGAACAACGATACCGAACAGGATTCCCTTACCTTTGAACTTAAATCTAGCGAAGCCGTAGCCTGTGATAGAGCAGGTGATAACCTGAAGGACAGAGGCCACGAGGTTAAGGATAACTGTGTTTACAACAGTATCTTCAAACTTCATTACTCCCCAAACGTCCTTGATGTTATCAAGTGTGAAGCTCTTAGGGATCCAAACTACTGATGGGTCGTTCATCTGCTCATTTGGTCTGAACGCAGTTGAAAGCATGAATATCAGTGGATAGAGGATTACGAAGCACAGACCAAACAGGATAAGGAACCTGAAGAACGGCCAAACCATTCCGATCGCTCTTCTTCTTCTGTTATAGCTAATCTGCTCAGGGGTGAGATATTTCTCAAGACCCTCCTCTTTCATCTTCTTATAACGGGCTTTAATAGCAGCCTTTCGTTCTTTTTCGAACTCTTTTTCTTCTTTTTTAGTTGCCACTTAAATCCCCCCTTATTCTACTTCATAGTAAACGAACTTATTAACAAGTGCTACGACAAGTGCAAGGAATACTGCTACGATAAGGAAGTATGCCCAAGCCATTGCCGCTGAGTAGCCATGCTCCCAGTTGCTTGCCTTGTTAAGAACGATCGTCATAACTTCGTTCTGTGGATCGACGAATGAGTCAACGATTGTATAAACCACGCTTGAAAGTATCATTGGGCTGATATAAGGAATTGTGACTTTCCAGAAGAACTCCCATGAAGTTGCACCCTCGATCTGGGCTGCTTCCTTAGCTGAGAGCGGGATACCCTGAAGTGCTGAAAGCACCAGAAGTATCTGGATACCTGAGTTCCATACAAGGTTCAGGATGTCGGTGGTCAGCGAGTTTATCATCATAGTGAGCTTATCACTGATGTTGTAGATACCGAGGAAGTTCAGCAACTGGTCAACGAGGTCAGCCTCGAACATTGAGCTGAACTGCTCAGATCCGCCTGCGTATCCGCCTGTGCTCATGTTACCGTTGATGATGTCGATAACAGGACCTGTAGCGATGATAACAGGGAGGAAGAATACTGATCTTGCGAATGTTCTTCCCTTGAATTTCTGATTAAGGATAACTGCGATAAAGATAGAGAATATGAGGATAAGAGGAGTTCTCAAAACCGTATTCTCGATCATTGCTACCAGAGCCTTGGAATAATCCTGATCCTTACGGAAAGCGTTTACATAGTTTTTCCAACCGATAAAGGACATTTTCATTCCGCCCTGAGTTACCTCAGTTTTGTTGAATGAGTAAATGAGAGATTCTATAAGAGGCAGGATAAAGAAGTAGATAGTACCCAGCGCCCAGATCGCTATAAATCCGTAGCCATAAAGTCCTTTTCTTTTTTCATAAGAAAGTCTGTGCTTCTTTTCCTTCATCACAGGTGCAGGAGCGACTGCCTCAGCGGCAGGCTCTTCTGCGATTATCTCCTCTGTTGAAATTTCTTCTATAACAGCCTCAGCGTCATTTTCCTTTTCGACTGTATCTTCAAGATCTTCAGCCTTAACAGCCTCGATCTCTTCAGGAGTGTTTTTGATCTCTTCGCTCATTATTCTGTCAAACCTCCTTCTATACAATCTGCAAGGTCATAGACCTCTGTGCCTACGGTAGCTGTTGCGTTCTTCTTATCAACACTGATAACAACGTCTGAAGCTCCGTCCTTTGAATAAGTTGTGGTAAGAACGTTCTTGTCATCGCTCAGCTCATACTTTGTGATCGTATAATCTGAAACGCCTGAAAGTATGCTGCTTACCTTTTTGTACTGATTAGCTGCAAGATCTGTCCAGCCTGCATAGTTTGAATAATACAGGTCGTCATATTCTGTATCCTGAAGCGTATCAGCGTCAGCGTATGTCATATCATAGTGTATCTGTGAGCCTGAAGCCAGTGAAAGCAGGAATGTTTCATCTGAATTTGAGCTCTTATTGATAGGTGTTGAAGCGTAGTCAACATATCCGTGAATGACCATCTGATAGAATGGGATATCGAAATCTGTTACGTTGAATCCACTGGAGTAAACAGGAACGTTTGAAACGTTTGTTACATATGGGAGAACGTAAGAGTTCGCACCGTCTGCGAATACTGTACTGATCTTCTCGCTCGCACTCTTATAGCCGTCAACGATAGTATTCATGGTCTTGCTTCTGCTTGAAGGATCCTTCTTTGAATAGTCAGAAACAAGCTTTGTTGAATAATCACCGAAGCCGATAGAAGTGAGCTTTTCATCAGTATAGCTCTCGAGCATTTCTGTGAACACATTCGAGTACTTGTTTGGTGTGAGCAGGGCAGGTGAAACTCCCTTTTCTGCAACACCGAAGGCCGGGCTGTATGATGACTGTCTTGAATAAGCATTTGAAACTCTGATAGCTGTGCTTGTAAGAGTCATATATCCCCATGAACCACTGTCCATCTTGAAGTTGTTCATTGAAGGAACGATCTTCATATTATCGTCCTTTGAGATAAGCTTATCAAATGCGCTTGAACCACCAAGCTTGCCGGACGGAGATACCTCTGTGGATATCTTGTTCTTGATAGAGTCATTTGTCCAGTCGTTATAGTTGACAGTTATGTTGTCAACTCCGCCGTCCTTGAGGATATCAAGTATGTCTGAAGCCTGATCGAAGCCAGTGATCTCTGTTTTAAGATTGAATGGGATACCGAGAATAGAAGTATCCTTCATAACGCCGCCATAAAGGTCAACATAAAGATCGCTCTTATTTGCCTGAGCCTTAGCTGTAAGGCCCCTATTATTGATAAGGTAGTTTCTGTAGACCTCAGCGCAGTCAGCGTAGTTAAGATCCTCGCCGTTGTCTGAATCAACAGGATAATAACGAACTCCAAATCTCTCGGTCTTTATTCCGTTCTTCTCGAACACTGTGATCTTGTTTGAGTTATCACCGCTCATGAAGAATGAGTCTGAGCTTCTTGTTTCAAACTCGAAGTAACAAGTGTTGTAAGCCTGCTTTTCCTGTCCGCATACCTGAGCGTGAGCATAAACGTTTGACTCACCGTCAGAAGCAACGCAAACAAGTCCAGATGAACCGCTTACTGTTGCAAGGACCGGCATATAAGCCTGCTGAGTGGTTCTTGGAGCTGTTATTGGAACGGCTGTATAATCTCTGCCGAATACCTGCTGATTATAGTCAGCGTACTCGGTCTTGCCGTTGTTGTAGTTTATTACAGCACCGCTTCCGTCAGGAACTATCATATAGCCTGTCGCAGTTGAATCAGCAGCGCCGAAGTTAGGGCAGAACTCGATCTTTGTAAGCACCTTTCCGTCTACCTGAGAAGTGTTTTTCTCCTCGATCTCATCTGAATCGCAGTAAACATAGAGGTTATCGTCCTCAAGAACATAGTGTATCTTGAGCTTCACACCATCAGAAACGTAGTTATATGTAGCAACAACGCCGTCTGAATTTTTCTGCCATTTTACTTTTGCCTTGTTGGAGTAAACCGGAGCAGGGGACTCTGTTCTCTTTTCCTGTCTAAGGTCACCGACTCTGATAGCGGCACTTGCAGCGATCTGCTTTCTCTGGGCATTTTTCATTGCTGTGCCCTTAACTGTGTCGATAATTGTCTGGTCAGCCTGAACATTTATAGGCGAAGTCCACCAATACTTACCTGAAGCCTTTACATAAAGACAAAGTCTTTCGTTTTCTTCGTCAAGATAAAGAGCTATCTTGTCGTTCTCTGTTATCTTTTCGCACATTGCAAGAGCTTCTTCGTCAGTTATAGGCTGAACCTCGTCGTTCTTGCTTGCTGTAGTAGTTGTTTTCTCATCGGCTGCTGAGTCTTCAGCAGCTTTATCGCTGCTTTCATCGGCAGTAGCTGCTGCGTCGGAAGCGTCAGCTGAGCTTGTATCATCAGCCGCCGAATCGACACTGCTGTCAGTATCCTTTACTGCGGCGCTTGAATCAGCCTGGCTTGAACTCTCGTCAGTGGAAGAAACCACCATTGACCCCAGAGGCATCAGCATTGTAAGGCAGATAGCAAAGACAACTGCTTTCTTGTAACTTTTGTTATGCATTTATTATTTACACCACCGTTTCTGTTTTAGCCTCTGATCCTGTACATGATCTCAGTATAAACTGAGTAACCGAATACATATACCTGCTGGAACAATGAAAGGAGAAGTATCGCAAGGAACAATATAAGAAGCATTGCGATGATCGTACCAATAATTGAAGCAAGTGTTTTTCCGAATGAATACTGGTGAACGGCTCTCATTGCCTGCACCATAAGGATAACAGACCAGCCGATGCCAAGATACTGGATTGCTGTGATCCAGATCGACTCGTCCTGTACCAGAACGTTTGAGAAGATCACTGCGATAAATGTGCAAACGATGTAAGGAACAAGAGAATATGCAGAATAGATGCAGATCTTTTTAAGTGTACCCTCACCGTCGAGAAGTGTGCATATTGCCCAGTTGCCGAGTACCCATGTAAAGAAGTAAACTACAGACTGAACGATAAGCGGAACAACGTTGAATACTTTAACGTAACTGTAATTGAACTGAAAGCCTGTGAGCTGTCTGTCAACGACCATTGCAATAAAGAGGAAGAGAACTATGAGCATCGATATTTTCATTGAGCCTTGTTTCTTCCATCTCAGGTCTTCAAAACCTTCAACAGGGTGGAAAACACAATGCTTGAGCCAACCTACCGGAGTAAATTCATACATATCAGTTTCCCTCCTTCTTCTTGCGTTTGATGAGCTTTATGCCCTTTTTCTTGAGAACTGCTTTTACGATGAGCAGAGCGATTATAACGATTATAACTATCATTATAGCTGTAAAGTTATCTCTGAGCCATTCTTCTCTTGCATACTTGAACGCCTTATCGTAGTCGTCCCGATCGTAAGCTGTCTTGAAGTAATCCAGAGCCTTTGTATACTCACCGTCGTTAAGGCAAGCCTTGCCAAGACCAACATAAGCCATTGCATAGCCGCCGTCTCTCTTTATAACTTCTTCCCAGTCAGCTCTTGCGTCTGAGTATCTGCCTTCGTCATAAAGGAGAACTGCTCTGTGTACCACGTTGCCGAAAGTTGTTTCGGTGTAGATAGTGATATCGTTCTTTGTACCGTCGAGGATATACACCTCGTTGCCTCTTGCCTCGATAGCGTTTGGTCCAAGGAAGCTTCCTGCTTGATCGGATGTGGAGTTCTTTGTACCAAAGATACAAAGGAGGTTGCAAAGCTTATCATACTGGAACACTCTGCCGTTTTCATAGTCAAGAACATTTATTGTTCCGTTGTCTGAAACACAGATATCTGTGAGTCTGCACTTATAAGTTTTATTTGTTGTTGAATCGTACTCGGAAGAAACATCACCGAATGAATACTTGTCGCCGACTGCGTTATCCCAGATGTTATAACCTGCTGGGTTAAGCTTCTTAACGGCGTCGGTCGTAGTATTTGCAGCCTCAGTTACAGTATAGATAAATCCGTCTGCGTCGATATCGAAGTTTGCATACTCGACCGGAACGTTTCTTGTCATTGCTGAGATCTGCTCGTTTGAAGCGATCTTTCTCCACAGCTTCTGAGCAATGACAGCGGCGGTTACCTCAACACGGTTAGCACCGTAGAAGCCCTGAAATTCGCCGTCCTTATTGAACTGAACAGAACCTGTGTTTACTGACTTACAAACAACGTAGATGTTCTCTGCCTTATCTGCAAGTATCTTTGAAGGGTTGAATGTTTCGGAATCATAAAGCTTTGTGTCAGGCTTTGTGTATTCCTGCACCAGAGTCATCTCTGTGCCTGACTCAACAGTGCATTTAACAGCCCTTGAATTGTCTGTATCTGCAATGTAAACATAAAGCTTATCATCAAAGATGCTCTTTTTGACATATATGCCGTTAGGATTAAGGAAGGTCGATCTTCCGTCCTCGCCCACAGATATTTCTGTAGAGCCTGTGAATCCGGTATAACAGCCTGTTACCTTAAGATCAGTATCAAGACGGAGTATTCTGTTGTTGCCTGAATCGCACACCCAGAAAGTATCGTTGTCCTGATCGTAAAAGAGGTCTTTTGCATCTGAGAGCTTTGCAGGAGCGTCATCGCTTATATAAAGCGGGTCGCTCGGATCTGAAAGCCTGTCAAGACCCATATCTGCACCTGTTACAGTCTTTTCTACACGGTAGGCACTCTGCGATGGGATCGCATCGTCCCAATAGTCGTAGTTATAGGCTGTATAAGGCTCATCTGCGAAAGCAGTCACGGTCATGGTCAGCGCCAGACCTGCTGCAAGTGCCGCAGAGATCATTCGTTTTAGAGAGATTTTATTTCTCGACACTACTTATCACCTTTTTTCCTTTTCTATAATCTAAGTTCAAATTAATCCTTCATACCTGAGTTAGCCATTGTTTCCATGACGTTGCCCTGAGCTACAAGGAATACGATCAGTGGTGGTATCAGAAGTACAACTGCTGCGGCAAATGTAACGCCCTGACGAGCAAGACCTGCTGCTGTGATCTGCTGTACAACTGTAGGTAGTGTTTTGAGCTGCTCGGAGTAGATAAGTGCTCCGCCCTGAATGTTCCATGCTCCCTGGAAAGCGAAGATGATAAGTGTCATCAAAGCTGGCTTTGAGTTTGGAACGACGATCTGCCAACAGATCCTGAACAGACCTGCGCCGTCCACCTTAGCCGCTTCTACCATGGAGTCGTGGATGGTTGTCATGCTCTGACGCATGAGGTAAAGACCCATTGATGTTGAAATGCTTGGGAGGATCAATGCCCAGTATGTATCGATCATATGGAGCTTAGCCATTACGAGGAACTGCATGATCCATGTTGCATTTGAGGAGAACAGGAGGGCAATAACGATGATCTGGTTAATGACCTTGTTTCCTGGGAATTTACACTTTGCAAGAACGAATGCTGCGCAGCAGCAAACGAAAAGGTTGCAGATACAAATTACTATTGTAATAAAGAAGCTGTTGAAGATATATCTTGACAGCGGTACCTGCCATGAGCTTGCGGCTACCTTGAACATATCTGAGAAGTTGTTGGTAGTCGGATTCAGTACATAAAGCTTTGGAGGGAATACGAACAGCTCCTCAACAGGCTTCATAGACTGGATAACTGAGTAATACAGCGGGAACACCATGAATGCACCAAGGAGACAGAGGAATACGAAAATAACTATATCTCCGCCAAGAGAACCATTGACTCTCGCCTTTTTCTCTTTGACCTTCAGCTTTTCAATAGACTGCTGCTTTTTTCTTTTTCTAGCCATTTTATATACTCCCCTCCTTTAGTCAAGATACTTGCCTAAGAGCCAGTTGATACCCTTATTGGCAAGGAGCATTGCAGCGAACAATACGAAACATATTGCTGACGCATAACCCATTTCGTAACGAATGTTACCATAGTCTGTTGCGTGGTTCATGATCGTGTGAGCTGCATAGTCTGTTGAAGGCAGACCTACGAGGTTCTGACCAACAACGCCGACTGTGAATGATGCTGAGATCTGAATAACGGCAGCAAACAGAAGCTGTGGTCCCATTGAAGGGATAGTGATGTAGAAAAGCTCCTGCCATCTGTTCTTGATACCCTCGATAGCACCTGCTTCGTACATTGACTTATCAATGTTCTGGAAGCCTGCACGGATAGCAAGGAAGCCTGCACCCATTGACATCCAAAGCTGAACGATGATAACAACTGTAAGGATATAGTTTGTATCTGTGAGCCACTGTGCAGGTTCGTTCAGGATACCCAGATCGATAAGCACAGCGTTCAGGTAACCGTAGGAGTCACCTGACAGGATAAGCTGCCAGGTAACATATACGGAAGTTGTCATAGAAGGTGCATAGAACACGAATGTGAAGAAGGTTTTGAGGAATGCGTTCATCTCGTTTATCAGCCAAGCAATGATAAAGCTGAGGATATAAGAGAACGGTCCTGTGAATATCGCAAAGATAAGAGTGTTTCTTACTGCGATAAGGAATACGTCGTCGTTAAGGAACAGCGTATAGAAGTTTGAAAGTCCTACGAACTTAGGAGTTTCGATCATGTTAAAGTTTGTAAAGCCCATTGGCAGCGACATTACGACAGGCACTACCGTGAAGATAATGAACAAAGACATGAAAGGCAGGAGCATTGCATAGCAAGCCTTGTTGGTTTTCATCATGTGCCATGTGTACTTCCACTTGCCCTGTTTTATCATAGGCGCTTCAGGATTGGTTTTGGCCATTAGTTACTCCCCTTTCATTAATTGTCGTACAGACCAAGATCTTCAAGCTTACGAGTGATCTCGTCGTTGATATCCTTATTGTACCAGAACAGTGTATCACGAGCGTTGTCGTAGTCATTAACTACAGCTCTGAATGCGTTCATAACGTTTCTTGTTACACCGTAAGATGCAGGAATGATCGGGATCTCTACCTGTGAATTAAGCTGGTCAAGAAGAAGATTTACTTCTGAAGTTGTCCAAGACAACTGCTGAAGAGCTTCTTCGTTAGCTGTTGCATATCTACCCATTGTACCAAGGATAGACTCGATGTTGTTACCATACTTGACCTGAGCGTCAGTTGAGGTGAACCACTTGATGAAGTCCCAAGCGCCCTCCTGATCTGCTGCCTTTGTGAAGATAATAGCACCTGAACCATTGGAGTTTGCTGCGTGGTTGATAGTTCCGTCTTCCTGAACAGTACCAGGAACCGGCTGGAATCCCCAGCAGCCCTTGATCTCAGGAGCGGCTACAGAAAGCTGGTTATAGAATGTGTAGTTCTGGATAACTACCGGCATATCACCTGTTCTGAAACGTGTGAATGCGTCATATGTCTGCTGGAAGCTGTATGTTGTATAGAACTTTGTCCAAGTATCGAAAGCGTTTACAGCCTCCTGAGTATCGAATGTTGTCTTTGTCTGCTCATCGTTATAGTAGTTAAGACCCTGCTGGAGAAGGAGCATAGCGAATGTGTTACCAGGCTCTGTGATAGCAGATACCTGAGTTGTTCCGCCTGTGCTTGTCATTACAGGGAGGATAAGACCAACTTCAAGGTAGTTTCTCTGAAGTGTTGGCAGACAGTTAAGAAGTCCGTCCCAAGTGTTAAGATCTGTTGCTGGGTCGATACCGTACTCGCTGAGGATATCAGAACGATAGAACAGCATTGGGAAGGTCTGGTCACATGGAAGACCGTATGTACCGCCGTTGTACTGATAAAGAACAGTAGCGTCATCTGCAAAACGTGTCTTTACCTCGTCAAAGTCGCTGAATGTGGTGAGATCTGTAAGAACGCCACGGGCTGCAAGCTGGATAGGGAAGTCGCCGCCCATGAAGAGAGCGAGGTCAGGACCCTTGCCTGCGAATGTAGCCTCAACGATACCGCCCTGAACGAGCTTAAGATTGATCTTTGTTTTAGCTGTTGGATTGTATTCACTTGAAATGAGCTGCTGAAGAGCCTCAGCGTTATCACGGCCGAGCATTACCCAGCACTCCATAGCGCTTTCGTCTTCTTCAGACAATGCGTTATAGTCCTCGAAGAAAGAACCGATAAAGCCCTTGAAGCCGAAGCCAAGTGAGCCAAAGAATGACTTGTCACATGAAGTGAAATCCTGATCGGAAGTAACTACCTCGATCATATCAACTTCAAGAGGCTGCTCACGATACTGGTTTACGAAAGAAGAAACCGATGTGATGTTATCCTTGATCTGTGACATCATCTCAGGGATAAGGTCAGGCTTCTTTATACACTTATCAAGAACGATAGCCATTTTCTCAAGAGTTTCAGCCTCAGTTCCGCCTGAACCTGAAAGCTTCTCGATCTCAGCCTTCTTATCTCTCAATGTCTTAGCATATTCCTTGAAATCAGGAACGATAGAAGGAATGGCTGTGTCGATCATGTAGTTGTTGTATTCATCAGGATCAGGACCTGTGATCTGTCTGATCTGTCTATAGTAGCTGTTTATGTTATAAACAAGCTCGTCCAGATCGCCCATGATCTCACCGATCTCACCAGGAACTGCTTCCAGAGAAATAGTGTTTGTGCCTGCCTGGAGGTAGAAATAAAGATCGTCGCCATTTTCAGACTTTGGCGTTGTGATGCTCCAGTCTGTATCGTAGTAGAACTTTATCTGATTAGCTTCAAGGCAAGGTACTTCGCCATTGACATAAAGACGTCTGTTGGAGTACATACCTCTCATCTGATCCTGTCTGCCTCTTATACCTATCTTGTAGTAGCCAGCCTTGTCAACATTGAACTCCCATGTTACTGTCTGAGTTGACTGCGTCCAGCTTCCTGAACCGATAGTATTATATCTTGTTTTAGTAGGGCTTGAGCCGTTTGCGCTCGATGTGAGATAAGAGCTCTTATCTGATGTAGGATAAAGAGTTCTTGATGACTTGTAGGCAGCAGTTTCACCCTCAAGAGTGATCTTCTGTCCCTGAGCCTGTGTCAGATCGCTGTCTGATGGTGCTGTGTAAGCAGCAGGTGCTTCATACTGATAGAAAGTAAAGCTCTTGACAGCAAACTCAGCCTTTTCAGATTCAAATGTTATCGTATGTTCGCCCGCCTCCATATAGAACTCCAACGGCTCGTTAAAAAGTCCGTCGATGTCCTCCAGAGGAGTTTCCTGCCAGCATGGAGTCGATATCTGTCCAGGACGGATATCGTTCTGTCTTGAATCCTGTTTGATCTCAGATTCGTTGATCCATCTCTTGCTCAGCGTGATTCTTGACGCTGTTGCATATGGGCTTTCGCCGTCGATAAGCAACGAAAACTCAACGTCGTTTGTGTTGCTTTCAAGTGCCTCATATATCATCTTGATATTGTAGACGCCTGTTTCAGGAATGTTCACCGTCCAAGAAACTGAACCCTCCTGATTTGCCCACTGCATAACATCATTCTCTCCATCTACTGTAGTTACAGTGATCTGAGCGTCTGTTACTGAAGCAGGATCGTAATCCTTTCCCAAGACCTCGACTGTCTGGTCAGGTCTTGCAGCGTCGGCATACTTCTTTACATAGTTAGTATAAGAAGTCTGACGGATCGAATCGGTACCCGTCGTGGCAGCGGAGCTTCCGTCGCCTGTTGCAGAATCATCAGCAGTTGCCTGCGTGCCTAGAGTGCTGTCGTCCGCCGCTTCACTGTCTGCAAATGCCGGAACTGATGCGCTTGCACACAGAGCAAGTGCCAATGCGGAAGCAATAACACGCCTAAACATTGTGTCTTTCACTATGAATCCACCTTTCTAAATAAATTGCTTTTGGTTTTGCGAGAATCAAGCCTACTTAATTACATTCTAATATAAATAGTATAGAACCTCTTCATTATGTGATCCCCCACGGGAAATAAAGAAAATAAAACTTATGTCCCCCCCGATCTGAACAGCACGAGCTTTTCGCCGTTCTCATCAAGTTCGACCTTGACCTTATCGCCGCCTTTTATCTCAAGAGCGTCCATAAAGTCCTTCGGGAGCTGCAGCCGTCCGGATCTGTCGAGGACGATAAGCTCTTCATGAGCCGTTTCCTCGCTGTTCTCCACCAGCACGATATCTCCCATTTCATTAAGCTCCTCCACATAAGAACGCTTTCTTACGATCTCAGAGCTTGTTCTTCCGTCTCTGATAGCCACCACTCTGTCGATATGGTCGGCAAGCTTAAGGTCATGGGTAACGATCACTATAGTGATCTTCTCATCTTTATTAAGCTCCTTGAATATATCAAGTATCATATTGGAAGTCTTTGTATCCACCGAGCCTGTAGGTTCATCAGCCAACAGTAATCTCGGATCGTTTGCCAATGCAATAGCTATTGCAACTCTTTGCTGTTCGCCTCCCGACATCTGGTCAAGCCTGCTGTTTTTTCTTTTCAGCAGTCCCACTCTGTCAAGCAGCTCCAGTGCTTTCTGCCGTCTTTTATGCTCGCCGTTAAGCAGCATAGGAAGCTCGACATTCTGCACAGCCGTAAGATACGGCACAAGATTTCTTGCATTATTCTGCCACACAAAGCCTACGGTGTTCCTTTTATACTCCATATAATCCTTATCAGTAAACTTCAGAAGATCCTTACCGTCCACATAAAGGTTTCCCGCCGAAGGCTTATCAAGTCCTCCAAGCATATTGAGCAGCGTCGATTTACCACTTCCTGAGTTTCCGACGATCGCCATGAGTTCTCCACGCTCGACATCCAGGTCTAGTCCTTGGAGCGCCACCACCTCAACATCAGAAGTTTTGTAGATCTTCACCAGATTTTCACACCGTATCATATATTTATCATTGTCGGCAGCTACAATAGTATCAAGTTCATCACTCAACTATCTCACCGTCCTCTAATGTATAGACCTTATCAGCTATATCTATCATGCTGGGGTCGTGAGTGGTCATTATGATAGTCATCTCATCTCTCGCCACCAGCTCTTTGAAAAGCTTTACAACGTGGAGCGCAGTTGCCGTATCAAGCTCGGCAGTAGGCTCGTCCGCAAAAATTATGTCAGGCTTATGTGCGATAGCTCTTGCTATAGCAACTCGCTGCTGTTCACCGCCGGACATTTCCCCCGGTCGGTGGAACATTCGCTTTTCAAGTCCCACGCTTCGCAGACATTCCCTTGTGCGCTTATCCCTTTCTTCATATGGATATTTCGCAAGTCTTAGACCAAAGTCAACGTTTTCATAAGCGGTCATTCCCGACATGAGTGCCACAGATTGGAACACGAACGCCATTTTATACCGTCGTATATCATCTCTGGCTCTTTCAGAAAGCCTTGTAATATCCCGTCCGCCAAACATGACCTTGCCCTTTGTTGGCTTGTCAAGCGCTCCAAGAATATTGATAAGAGTAGTCTTACCGCTTCCTGAACGTCCTCTAAGGATCGTCAGCTTGCCCTTTTCTATTTCGATGTTGATATTTTTCAGCGCATTCACAACGCTTCCGTCGCCGATCTTAAAATCACGGCACAGATCTTCAGTTGAAAGTATAGTGTCCATACCGCATGGCTCCTTTATCACATCAAACAGGGTCTTCGCCCTCATCCACTGTATTGGTCATTTTGACCTATGTAATATACTCAAACAAAGGTTAAAATATTTGTGCATTATTCACATATCGTGTCAGAAGCACACAACGACCACAACATATTGTATTTCTTGTACAATATGTTCAAATTTCGGGCAATAAATTATGCAAATCAGCCCACAATTTTATGTAAAATGCCAAAATGGGCTTATTTAGCTAATCTTAATTATATCAATTTCTCTGTATTTTGTCAAGGATGTTAAACGTTTAAGATAACATAAAAACGAGGCTTGCGGAGGATTTAGTCACCTTAAACAAACTATAAAATAATTTTTTGTGCATTTCGCAATAAATCTTGTCAAAAAAGGTTGAAAACTCTGTAACCGTCAAGATTTTAGCTTTCAATTAATAATAATTTTACATTTTGAAGAATAAAATCCGAAAAATTTCTACTGATATGCACAAAAAACATTTGATATATTTATTTAAAATATGCAAAAGCAAAACTGTTCTTAACATTATGTAAAAGGAGGCAAAAAAAACTATACAAAAAGGCATTTGTGCAATTTGAACCTATAAAAAAAGCCAAATGTGAAAGAAATAAGCCTGCAATATGACGCAATATTCCCGTAAAAAACATTAAACATTGTCCTATTTATCATACAGTTTTCACATAAACAAGTATAATATTAGATAACGAAACAAGAAAGCCCCACAAGGGGCGGTTAAAATTGACTACCACGGCTCACGCCGCTGACATACCAGGAGGTTTTCATCATGAATGAATACAGAAACAACAACTTCAATGATAACAATAATAACAACTTTGAGAACAGCTATACACAGCAAAACGGATATAATCAATATCAGGCTCAGGCAGGCAGCGTGAATGAGTTCACATACAATCCTAATAAGAAAAAGTCAAAAGGCAAGAAGGTGCTTTCAGGCATTATTGCAGTGCTTTGCGTTGCAGCTATCGGAACTACTTCCATTGTAGGCTACAATCTTGTTACAGGAAAGAACGCTGTAGGTTCTTCAAACAACGGCACCGTTGTTTCAAAGGACGACAGCTCATCAAACAGTGCAAAAAGCACTGTTGACCGTTCAAATCTGCCAACTATCCAGCAGCTCTCAACTCCGTCCGACGCACTGACTATCCCTGAGATAGTAAAGAAGGTGTCACCTTCTGTTGTAGGCATCTCCTGTATCCTTTCAAACGGCACTGCAACAGGTTCAGGTATCGTAATGAGCGAGGACGGCTACATCGTAACCAACGCACACGTTGTTGACGGTGCACAGTCTATTTCAGTTGTGCTTCCTGACAGCTACAACGATACTTCAAGCAAATCAGATGACAGCAAATCAAGCTCTGACAGCAGTTCTGATGACGCAGAGGATAACCTCACCTACACAGCTACCCTTGTAGGCAAAGACACTCAGACTGATATCGCAGTTTTGAAGATAGACGCAAAGGGACTTACAGCCGCTGAGTTCGGCACATCCGCAGATCTTCAGGTAGGTGAAGCTTCTATCGTAATAGGCAACCCACTTGGCTTCTCACTTGCAAACTCTGTAACAGCAGGTATAATCTCCGCAACAGACAGAACGCTCACTGTTGAGGACAGGACAATGAATCTTATCCAGACAGACGCTTCTATCAACAGCGGTAACTCAGGCGGACCGCTCATCAACGCATATGGTCAGGTAATAGGCATCACCTCTGCAAAGGTATCATCATCTGTGGGCGAAGGACTTGGGTTTGCTATCCCTATCGACGAGGCGCTCCCTATTGTTGAGGATCTTATGAAGAACGGTTACGTTACAGGCAGACCTAGCCTTGGAATTTCAGGCACAGACATCACAAGCGCATATTCATCATACTATGGTATCCCACAGGGCTTCCTTGTAAAGAGCGTTACTGAGGGAAGCGGCTCTGAAAAGGCTGGTATTCAGGAAAATGATATCGTTATAGGCATAAACGGAACTGTTATATCAAACATCAGCGAGCTGAATGAGATAAAGAATAAGTGCAAAGTCGGTGACACTGTTCAGCTTACTATATACAGAAACAAGAAAATGATAAATGTTGACGTTGTTCTCGGCGAGTCCACAGAGGACACTTCTGAGTCAAATGACAACGACCAGAACAACAATAACAATAATAATAACAATAACAACGACGGCTACAACGGCTACTATGGAAACGGTCTTGGCGGATACGACTACGGCTATGGTTTCTAAATAACAAAGCTTTCTTCATATTTTTCATATTCTTTTACTTCAGGGAAAGAGCTGTTCCGAGAGATCGGGACAGCTTTTTTCTTGACTTTCTTCTTGACAGAGGGTCAAAGCAGTGTTATTATAATAAGGTATACTATTAAGGCAACACCGCACAAAGCCCGCCTGACGGCTTTGCCTTAAACGAGTACACTTCTTTATTTTGCAAAGGTCGGTGATTTTATGACAAAAGAAGAATATCTTGACTTTTGCGGCTCTATTGCAGGTGCGACATATGACCAGCCTTTCAACGAGGACTTTCAGACCACTGCACTGCGCCACTGGGACACGAAAAAGTGGTTCGGTCTTTTGATGCTCCACAATGACAGGTGGGTAGTAAACTTAAAGCTAAAACCCGAAGAAGTGCTGTTTTACAGGGATATCTACAAGGGCGTGACGGAAGCTTATCACATGAACAAGGTCCACTGGATAACATTGTATCTCGACAGCGACGTGCCAACAGAGGAGATAGAAGATCTTACCCTCAGAAGCTTTGAGCTTACAAAGAGTAAAGATAAAAAGAAAACCAAAAAGCGAAAGGAAGCTTTATAAAATGAGAACTTTTTCAAAATCAAGCAAGCTTGATAACGTGTGTTATGATATAAGAGGTCCTGTTATGGACGAAGCAAATGAAATGATAGCAAAGGGAGAGAAGATATTCAAGCTCAATATCGGAAACCCTGCTCCGTTCGCATTCAATGCCCCTGACGAGATAATACAGGCAATGACAGACAATCTGAGAAACGCTCAGGGCTATTCCGACTCAAAGGGCATAACAGAAGCAAGACAGGCTATTTATGATTATGCACACTTTAAGGGCATACCTGTTGAGAGCCTTAACGATATATACACCGGAAACGGCGTTTCTGAGCTTATCACAATGGTAATGCAGGGTCTTCTCAACAACGGCGACGAAGTTCTTGTTCCTGCCCCTGACTATCCGCTGTGGACAGCTTCCGTTACTCTTGCAGGCGGTACTGCCGTTCACTATATTTGTGATGAAAGCTCCGAATGGTATCCTGACCTTGAGGACATGGAAAAGAAGATAACAGACAAGACAAAGGCTATCGTTATCATCAACCCTAACAACCCGACAGGTGCGGTATATCCAAAAGAAATACTTGAAAAGATAGCAGACATGGCAAGACGTCATGAGCTTATCATATTCTCAGACGAGATATATGACAGACTTCTTATGGACGGCGTTGAGCATACTTCTATCGCTTCACTTTGCCCTGACGTTTTCTGCATCACTCTTAACGGACTTTCAAAGTCACATCGTATCGCAGGCTTCCGTGTGGGCTGGATGACCCTTAGCGGTGATAAGAGCAGAGTTAAAGGCTACATAGAGGGGCTTAATATGCTTTCAAGCATGAGGCTTTGTTCAAATGTACCGAGCCAGTATATAATCAAATATGCTCTTGGTGATTACACAAAAACTGATGATCTGCTCCTGCCGGGGGGACGTATCTACGATCAGAGAGAGTATATCTACAACGCACTTAACAGCATTGACGGTCTTTCGGCTGTAAAGCCTAAGGCGGCATTCTATATCTTCCCTAAGATAGACGCAAAGCGTTTCAACATCACAAATGACGAGCAGTTCGTGCTTGATTTTCTCCGTGAGAAGAAGATACTTCTTGTTCATGGCGGCGGCTTCCACTGGGAACAGCCTGACCATTTCAGGATAGTTTATCTTCCTAAGCTTGAGGATCTTGAATACTCCATGAATGAAATGAGAGATTTCCTCAAAGACTACAAGCAGAAGTAAAACTGTAGAGCGGACAGTGTTCGCCCAATATGCTTTTATGCTCATACCATACATCTACAAACACAGACACGAGGTACAAAAATGTCAAAACTTTGCAAATCATGTGGAAACTATTATGAGGGAGATCACTGCGACAAGTGCGGCTATGGCGACCCAAACTTAAAGACCCACGCCGCCGACAAATACAAAAAGCCCACAAAGCCTGAACGTTTCAGGACCGAGGAGGAAAAAGAGCTTTACGCCGAGTGGGAAAAGGAGAAAAAAGAGGACACTGAGATAAAGCGTCACTATGATCCCAACGCAGGCAAAAAGACCCTTGCCATTGTGGCGGTAGTTGTTATAGGCGTTATTGTGGCTGTGCTTTACAAAAGCGGAGTTATTTTCAGCTCAACAAAGACAGAGGTAATAGAAAAATACTTCAAGTCCATACAGACAAGCGATTTCGACTCATTCGTGGAGTGCTTTCCGAAAGAGATGAAGAACGAATACGAACAGCAGCGAACCGAAGGCGGATATGGCAAAGAGCAGGTTATGAAAGAAGTCCTTTACGGTGATTTCATTGAAAGCTATGGTTCTGATTACACTATCGACGTATCTTTCGGCAGAGAAACAAAGCTTAAAGAATCTGAATATGGCCTGAGCGAATACAAAAGCTTTTACGGCTCTGCACCGAATGTTTCAGAGGCTTATGAGATAGTAACGAACGTGACTTTCAAAGGCTCAAAGGGCAGTGAGGACGCAAAGCTTTACATCTACGTTGGAAAATGCAGCGGAAAATGGTGCATTTTCAATATCACGCAGGATAACGGCATTGTTGACGAGGACACCGGGCTTAAAACTTCAGAAAATTAAATAGCACAAAGCAAAACCGCCACGGAGAAAGATCCGCAGCGGTTTTTTGTTTTGCGATAAAACCTATATGGTGGGACGTCGTATTTCTGTTAAACAGAAATTGAGTCGCTCACCTAAATATAAGTGACGTAATTATACTCTTTTATGTGATATTATTTCTTCATAAAAGCAAATGACTTTCTTGTTCTCTGCTTTCCGCCTATTGACATTGTGAATATCTTGTCGCTCATGAAGATTTTCAGTGCGACAGTCATGCACACTACAAGAAGCACTATCTGATAGATAAGTCCCCCTGCATAAAGGCTGTAGTTGCCAAACATTACGTTCTCGCTTGCCATAAAGGTATGGGTGAACGGTATAGCATAAACGATATACTTTATAACAGGTGAAAGCGTTCTGATATCAACTACCATTGCAAGAATATATGGTATCATTGCGGAGAAGGTTATAGGCAAAAGCATTGTCTGGGCAGATTTTGCGTCTTTTGCAAGCGCTCCTAATACCATTGAGAGTGACAATGAGATAAGGATAGACACAAACATCTGTATTCCCACAAGAGCATACTGTCCGACGCTCATAGTAAGACCAAGGTTTTCCATTGCAGATTCATATGCTGAGGTATCTCCCATGCCCTCAGTAAGACCGCCTGTCATTTTGCTCATGCCGAACATATAGACCACAGCCTGCAAAGCCGCAACAACACCTGCGGCAAGCATTTTTGACGCAAGGACTGAAAGTCTTGAAACAGGTGCGGAAAGAAGCGTTTCAAGGGTCTTGTCTATTTTCTCCGTAGAGATCGCGCTAAGTATCATCTGAGCCGAGAACATTATAAGAACGAACATTATTATAGGCACTACCATGCTCTGTGCCGAGCAAAGCGACATCACTACAGAACTGCTCACTTGATCTGCCTTGTCGCCAACAACCGTTGTTTCAGAAAGCAGTACAGGGTCTTCAAGCTGATTCATTTCGTCCTCTGTCATTGCGCCGCTTGAAAGCTTATCCTGATAGATAGTTGATTTTACTGCCTGCTGTATAACTGCAAGGGCAGTGTCTGAGCCTGTGTTTATATTTGACATGGTCGCAAGAGAGGTCATTCTCTGAACATATCCAACGTCTGCCTTTTTATGCTGTTTTACCTGCTCTGTAAAGCCTTTTGGTATTATCACAACGCTGTCCTGATCGAGCCTTTTAAGCTCTGCGGCATAGTCGTCAGACTTTATATCCACAACTGTTATCTTGCCGTCACCAGCCTTTGCAGTAGCTTTCAGAGAGTTTAAAACGTTTTCTGTGAACTCTGTTTTGTCAAGGTCGCAGATAGTAAGGTCGGAGGCCTTTTCGGAACTGTCGCTTATTGCCCCTGACATTGCCTGACCCGCCATAACAAGCACCACTACTGTGACTATCATTGTTATAATAGTTTGCAGGCTGAGCATTTCCTTTAATTCCTTGCGGAAAAGACTATAAAACTTCACGGTCAAGCACCACCCTTTCAAAGACTTCTTCAAGGTTCTGAGCACCATATTTTTCAATAAGCTCCGCAGGCTTGCCTACCTCCAGCAACTCGCCCTTTGCAATTATACCCACTCTGTCTGAAACATACTCTATTTCAAGCATATTGTGGGAAGAAAGCAGAAAGCTCATGCCCTCAGAAGCAAGCTTTCTTATCATTCTTCTTATTTCAAGGGCGTTTATTATATCAAGTCCCGAAGTCGGCTCGTCAAGGATAGCCAGCGCAGGGAGCGGCATTATCGCCCTTGCAAGAAGAAGCTTTCTTGCCATACCACGGGAATAATTTGATATCTTATCGTTCAGCCTGTCACCAAGCTCGCATATCTCACAGCCACGCTTAACGAACTCGTAAGCCTGTTCTCCGTTGTCGGCATATATAGAAGCCATGAACTCCAGATATTCTCTGCCTGTCATGGTCTTATACGCACCAGCCTCGTCAGGGAGGTATGTAATGCTTTTTCTTACCATATCAGGTTCAGTGAGAATACTATGACCTGCCACGATAGCATCGCCCTCTGTTGCCTGCAAAAGTGTTGATATCATTCTTATTGTTGTTGTCTTTCCTGCACCGTTTGGACCTATCAGCGCAAATATCTCGCCCTTTCCAACGTCAAAAGTGACGTTATGGGAGGCGTAAATGCCTTTTTTGTACTGCTTTGAAAGCCCTTTGACCTGTAAAACGGTTTCCATTGTTTCCCCATTCCTTTCTTTGTCTGTATCATTATATTTTTTGTGAATAAATCAAGTATAGCACACCACGTTCCAACTGTCAATTGACATTTGTCATGCACCGCTATGTAAATATGATTTACTAATAGTATACACTGTCTATGGCACGATGTCAATAGCGGTTTTCACCAAAACAGGCATAATTTTTATTATTTATGCGTTAGAATGTAAAATTCACTTACTTTGTGAGATAAAGTAAACCACGTTACACAATGATTACAAATCAAATAATATTCTGTACATTTTCAACTCTTTCAAGTACGTTTTTTTGGATATCCCAATGTAATGATTTGATTACATTTCGGTTACAGACAAGGGTAAAAAAACGGACGATTGTTGAAAACTTTATAATTTTCAACACCAAATTGCTGTTATAGCATGAGTTTTAAACATTTTCAACATAGTTTTCAACATTTTCAAAAGTTTTCAACTGTAATTTTCAACTGTCCAAAAAAGCTCTTGTTACCGTTTTTTAATCATTTGTAATTTATTCATTTTTCGTACTTCTATAGTAAATAGGGAGGATTTATTACATTTTAACCAATGAACGAATTTAAAATTTGTGAAGTATTTGAGCTTTAAAATTGGCTTTTATGGTTTACAAAAGAACGAAAATATGTTAAACTTATAATAAGTATGAATGAATCGTTACAATGTTCATTATAGGAGGAAAAATTATGGGAAACTTAACCAGTCTGAAGAAAGCCGCCGCTGTGCTGCTGACTTCGGTAACACTCATGTCGGCTGCGGCGGCACTGCCTGCTGTGGACGAAACGCCGCTTCTTTCACAGACGGCGATAACTGTTGAGGCGGCAAGCGTCGGAAAAGTCACAGGGCTTACTTCAAAAACACTTAGCAACAGCCAGATAAAGCTTAGCTGGAAAAAGGTCAGCGGAGCTTCGGGATACTCAGTTTGTATGAGAAAAAACGGTAAATATCCGCAGATCGCAGACGTAAAAAGCGGCTCGACCCTCACATACACTGTAAAAAATCTGCCAAATGCCACCCGTGAAAACTTCAAGGTAAGAGCCTACAAGACCGTGAAAGGAAAAAAGGTATACGGCGCATATTCAAACAACTGGAACACCGCCACGAACCCACAGCCTGCAAAGGGTCTTAAAGTATCAAGCGTTTCTTATGACAGCGTAAAGCTTTCATGGACAAAGATAGGATGCACAAATTACAGAGTATTTCAGCTTAAAAATGGTCAGTGGAAAGAGATCGCGAAGACCACAGGCACAAGCTACACTGTAAAAAATCTCAGCCAGAAGACCACTTACAAGTTCAAGATAAGAGCCTGCAAGACAGACGACAAGAAAGCCAACCACTACGGAAAATATTCTGCAGAGGTATCGGCTACCACATCTAAAGCTCCTGCTGTTGTGACCCCAGTTTCACAGCATGGTCAGCTTTCTGTAAAGGGTGCGAATATTGTTGACAAGAACGGCAAGGTATTCAAGATAAAGGGTATGTCAACTCACGGCATCATGTGGGAAGATTTCTCCGATATTCTTACAAAGAACTCTCTTAAAGTGCTGAGAGATGACTGGAAGGTCAACACTATAAGAATTGCAATGTACACAGAAGAATGGGGTGGCTACTGCACCGAGAACGGCAAGTATCAGGCACAGGCAAAGCAGAAAGTCAAGACAGGCGTTGAGAACGCAAAGTCTCTTGGAATGTATGCTATAATCGACTGGCACGTTCTCAATGACAAAAACCCTAACAACCACAAAAATGACGCTGTCAAGTTCTTCACAGAAATGGCTAAGACCTACAAGGACTACAATAACGTTATTTATGAGATCTGCAACGAGCCTAACGGCGGTGTAACATGGACAGGCGGCATAAAAAGTTACTGCCAGAGCGTTGTAAGCGCTATCAGAAAATACGACAGTGACGCTATCATAATCTGCGGTACAGGCACATGGAGTCAGGACATAGATCAGGTGCTTGGCAACAAGCTTTCAGACAAAAACTGCGTTTATGCTCTTCACTTCTATGCAAACACTCACAGAGATTGGCTGAGAAACAGACTTCAGAACTGCTACAAAAAGGGACTTCCTGTTCTTGTATCTGAGTTCGGAACTTGCGACGCAAGCGGAAACGGCGGATATAACTCAACAGAAAGCACAAAATGGCTCAAGCTTCTCGACTCACTAAAAGTAGGCTACATAAACTGGTCAGCCTGCGGAAAGAGCGAAACGGCTTCCGCATTCAAGAGCGGCACGAACCTCAAAGCTATAAAGAGCGGCACTTCACAGCTCACAACAAGCGGCAAGTTCATTCGTGATTGGTACAGAAACCACTGATAACACAAAAGACCTCTCTTGGTGGGAGGTCTTTTTTTGCACAGAAACTAACGATAAGTGGGCGACCCAAGGTCGCCTCTACACTATAAAAACAAAGCCGAGGGGCATTTACCTCTCGGCTATTATTATTTTATATCATATCACAAAGAACAGTGCTGTTCTTATAATGGCTGTAAAAAGCATAGCATAGAACGATGTGCCAAGCAAAAGCTGATTTGCCCAGAATATATCGTTAGGCTCGCATGGCTTTAGATTTCTGCCTATAACAGGCTTTCTTACAAGCTGTCCGCCGTAATACTCATCACTGCCAAGCTGGATACCCAATGCACCTGCACACACCGACTGAGTTTGCGCTGAATTAGGACTAGGGGATTTTCTTCTGTCTTTTTTGTATACCTGAGAAGCGTTCTTGCTGTCAAGGTGAAGATAAGAAACGTTCATTTTCATAAGCAGGGCGGCTATTCTTGCAGGTATAAAGCTGAGAACGTCGTCCAGCTTTGCAGGGAACTTGCCGAAGTTTATGTATGTGTCTGTTTTATAGCCCACTGTGTTGTCGATAATATTCACTGTTCTGTAGAGTATTCCGCCCAGACCGCCGAATATCGCAGACCAGAATATAGGTGCGACCGCCCAATCTGTGGTGTTCTCTGCAACCGACTCCATCGTACTTTTTATAACAGCGTCAATGTTCATATCGTCGGTGTCACGGAAGGTCACTTTTTTTACCTTGCGCTGTGCCGAAGAAAGATTGCCTGCCCTTGCAGCACGCATCACTCCCCCTGCCGCAGTTTTAAGGGACTTTACAGAAAGTGCTGACCAGCACATTATGCCCTCGAGGAAGATGCCAAGTGCGGCATTTAGCTTATAGCCCACGAATAGGAGAAGCAATGCCACAGCGGCAACTATAAGAAGCACTATCACAGTCATCATAAGACCTGCCATACGCTGTGCTTCGGGGGTGTTTTTATAGCTGTTTCTGAAAGACTTATCAAGCTTTGCCACAAGTTTTTTTATAAAATACTGAGGATAGACCACTACTTCAGGGTCGCCAAGGAGCATATCCAGCGCAAAGCCAAGCGCAAGCGCCGCCAGTGAATTTATCAACATATATACATATCCTTTCTTCAGGCAATAATTACTTATGATAATTATATCACAACATTTTCTGATTTTCAATACCTTTATGCTCTGATTTTAAGGGATAAGGCACAAAAAAGGGCGGTCAGAGCCGCCCGAACAAAAGTCTTTCAAAAAAATCAGAAACTAAGGTGCGAACACTTTTTGCCCCTACACTGAATAGATATATCCATAAGCTTTTGTGATAACTATATTATTTGCATATCTCCGAAAGCTTTTCAAGCATAAGATCCATTTCCTCGTCTGTGCCGATAGTGATTCTCAGGAAGTTATCTATTCTCGGCTTGTTGAAGTATCTCACGAAGATACCATTTTCACGGAGGTATGTGAATATCTCCTTTGCGGAGAGCTTTTCATGTTGTGCAAAAAGGAAATTCGTTTCGCTGTCGAGGACGTTGAAGCCCATTTCACGCATTTTTTCCGCTGTTCTATCCCTTGTTGCCTTGACCTTTTCAACTGTCGCCTTGAAATAATCCTCGTCAGAAAGGCTTGCAACGGCAGTTTCTATGGCTATCTGGTCGAGAGGATAGGAATTGTATGAGTCCTTTACAGCCTGCATATAGCTGATAAGCTCGGCACTGGCAAAAGCCATGCCCACTCTCATGCCTGCAAGAGAACGTGACTTTGAGAAAGTCTGTGTTACAACGAGATTATCGTACTCTTTCACAAGCTCCACGCAGGAATATCTGCCGAAGTCAGCATAAGCTTCGTCGATTATAACAATGCTGTCCTGATTGTTTTCAAGAAGTTCTCTTATAAATTTCTCACCCACACCAAGGCTTGTCGGAGCATTAGGGTTAGGTATAACAACTCCGCCGTTAGGCTCTTTGAAGTCCTCGATATTTATTACAAAATCATCGTCAACGCTCTTTGTCTTGTATGGTATTTTCAGAAGCTCACACCACACTGGATAGAAAGAGTAAGTTATATCAGGATAAAGTATAGGCTTATCAGAGTTGAAAAACGCTCTGAAAGCTGTGGCAAGCACATCGTCTGAACCGTTTCCGCAGAAAACATTTTCGCTTTTCAGTCCCACACGCTCCGCAAGTGCCGCCCTAAGAACAGAAGCGTCAGCACTAGGATATTTTCTAAGCTCTGCAATAGTTTTCCCCTCAAGTATCGCTTTTACCTTTGGTGACGGCGGATAAGGGTTCTCGTTAGCATTGAGCTTTATTATCTTATCATTTTTAGGCTGTTCCCCTGCAACGTATGGCTCTATATTTATAAGGTTTTTTCTCCAAAGCTTTTCGCTCATTTTACATTATCCTCTCTATATTTTATCATAGTAAAGCATTAATATAAAATATTATAGCACATACCGCTTATGTTGTCAAATAAAAGCCGCCTAGTTTTCAAAGTAAGCCTGTATAGACTGCAAAACGCCGTCATAGTAATATGCGTTCACGCTCATGGAATCGCTCTTCCAATCAAGAAACTGATCTTTGCCGTTTCTGTCGCTGACCTCAGGTGTGCCTAGGATCGCAGCCATTTCCTCAGGAGTTGAATTTTTTGTTATACCGAATATTGAGCAGTCGCTTTCGGTTGTGAAACTCATTCTTATCTTATGGAGGGTATGATCGCTGTTGAGCCAGAAGTCGAAGATGATGATATTATCTATAGTCGAGCTTGTTTTTCCGTAGCAAAGAGCAGAATCGTATTCATCGTCAGGGGTATCCACCATTTCTGCTCTTACATCATCAATAAGCTCAGTGCCTGTGAAAACGTGTTCTATGCCCTTATAGCTTACGCTTATATCCTTAGGCAGAGCAGCGTCTGAAGTAAGGTCAAGGGTCTTGAGGTCATCATATACCTTTACTCTGTTCTCATCAGTGTTTACAGTGCTCTCGCCCGGTGTTGTTATGCCTGTATACTCAGATGTGAAAACAGCTTCTCCGTCTTTTTCGTGTATTTCTTCCTGCGGATAGTTTTTGCTGTAGTATGTGAAATCGGAAGCCGAGAAGTAATCAAGCACTACGTCATACTCTTCGTAATTACTATATGTTTCCACCACGCCGAGTGAAATTGTATAGTCAACGTTCTCCCAATACATTGTGTAACCTTTGTAGCCGTCCAAGCTTTCATAATCACTGTTATAATAAATACTTGTAGGACAGCCCATTTTGTCGATTATTTTATCAAGATTTTCTTTATTGCTGTAGCAGCCGTAGCTTTCATACTCCCAGTCGGAGGTATCCACAGCCTCTTCTAAAGGTATGGTAATGCTCCAGCTGTTTTCCTTGAGAATGTCAGCCACACTTGCGTCACGGTCAAATGGGTTTGCACCGGTAAGGTCGTATTTTGTATGGCTCTCATCTGATGAAACGAAGGTTATCTCAACGTCACTGTTTTCTCCTATCATTTTATCAACGCTCATAATATCACTGGATCTGCCAATATCGTCGCCGTACATTTCCATGTTGGCGTTGCCGCCGTCTATGGCACTAAGGTCAACAGGCACTGATATTTTGCTGCCGAAAATATCCTGCGGCAAAGTATCTGACGGATCAGACCCTTTAAAGCCTGTTATCCAGTATTTATCACTGTTATCGCCTGCCGTATCAGCTTTATTATCGGCATCCGAACTGCTTTCACTGCTTTGTTGTGACTCAGTCACAACAACCACGCCGTCATCATTATCATTATCCTTACTGCCGTTTGAGCTGAGCACGACCGCCGCTGTGATACCTCCGCCCACTACTGCTGCGGCACAAACGCCTGCTATTACCTTTGCTTTTACTGTTGAAAACATTACTTTTCCTCCCGATATAGTTTTTGTTGATGTTACGCTATCGGGAACTGCATTAGCGGCTGAGGCTGAGCCTGTGAAAACGGTAAGTTTCGGAAGAACGGTGTTTGAAGCCTCTTTATTAAGAAGCTTTGAAAGAATAAATACAGGCACGACAGCATGAAGTCTGTCGTTGTTGTTTTCCTCGTATATAAGCACCGCCTCCTTTATCTTTTTTCTTGCGGCACTAAGGCGGGAAGTTACTGTACCTGTGGTGCAGTTCATTACCTCTGCTATCTCAGGCACTGTGAGCATATCAAAATAATACAGTATCACCGAACGCCTTTGCTCTTCTGTGAGAACAGTATCTATAATATCCATTATTATCTTTCTTTTAGCGTCATTGCTCACATATTCCTCAGGGATAAGCCCCTCGTCAGGGATTTCCTCTATTATCTCCTCTGAGTTGTCCTCAGGGGCGGAATTGTTTCTAAAGTGCATTTTGCAGAGATTTATCCCTATCCTATTTACCCATGCTGGAAAATTCTCAGGCTGTGCAAGAGTGCCAAGCTTTTGAAGGGCTGTAAGATAAGTTTCCTGAGTGATATCCTCTGCAAGCTGTGGGTCGCCAAGAAGCTTCAAGCAGCTAAAATACACTGTTCTGCCCGTTTCTTCATAAAGCGCACCGAACGCCGCCTTGTTTCCCTGTGCCGCCTGCAATACAAGCTTTTTGATATCATCTTTTTCCATGTTTTTGACCTGCTCTTTCTTTCCGAATTGCCGTTTTCTCGTCCGCTGTTTTATCAGTCCCGACATTAGTTAGATGCAAAACGCAGACGATTTGTTGAGCAAATTCAAAATTTTCATATATAGTTTATATATAATTAATATTTATTATTATAATATTGCCGAAATAATTATATCACATAGCAAAATGCCTGTCAACGAGCAAAAAACCTATCCCCCACAAATGTGAGGGATAGGTTTTTTCAGAACATACCTGCAAGATACATTCTGCTTTCATAAAGCTTTTTTGAATTTGTATCGAAGGCAAAATGATATCTGTAGAGAGGTGTAAGCCCTGCCGCATTTTTCTCACCTGCAACATATGCAACGAAAACATCAGGGTCAGTGTCGCTGTTCACACAGTATGTTCCGTCCATTGACATATCGCCCTGTGAGTAAACATAGGAAAGATAGTTTCCTGAAATGCTGTTCTCGCCCTTTGAGATGCCCTGAGAAGCAAGCATATCCTGCACTGATTGTGCTGAATAATTGTCTATGTTGTCATATATCTCATCAAGCTTCTTTGTGCTCAACACATCACTGCTCAATCTTGCAGGCATACCGGTCGGTATCCACGCAGGGGTGTAGATATCCTTTGACATAGGCTTTTCCTCAACCCATACCACATAGCTGTCTGCCAGAGATACCTGACCGTCTGGGGCTGTTAGATTTGTCACATAGACAGTTATCTGGTCGCCCTTCGGCTCATTTTTTGGGATAAGAGTAAGGGAATATATATCCCACCATTCGCCAGTTAAAAGACCGTCTTTGCCCACAAAATAATTAAGCATCTCGTCCTTTTTCTCTTCGTATGTGCCGTCGCTGTACATAATGTCATATTCATCGGCATATTTTGCACAGAAGTCAGAGGTCTTTTCATATCCGCCTACCTGCATGATGTCACCGTTGAGCTGAACAAGACCTGACGAAAGATCAGCATTTTTTATTTCGTCAGAAACAGTGTAAACAGCCATTTCAAGCTCACTGTTTGAATTTGTACCGCTTGTATCATCGTCAGTAACATTATCTTCATTATCAGCATTTTCATCAAGTTCGTTTAGCTTATTCTCTATCTCCTGCTCATTCACGTCACCTTGTGCGTCTGTCTGAACGGCTGTGTTTGGCTTATCAGTATCTGCCGTCCTATCTCTGTTTGCAAGCACTGCCGCTGTGATACCTCCGCCAACTACTGCCAATACAACTACTCCTGCTATCACTTTTACTTTTACTGTTGAAAACATACCTTTTCCTCCCGATTTTCTCATTGTTGGTTTTTTCTCGGGAACAATATCCTCGGCGGCTGCCGTGTCGCTGAAAACGGATAATTCAGGCAGCTTCAAATGCTGACATTCCTGCATAAATATCTTTGACAGAACAGGTATAGGCATAACAGCATGAAGCCTGTCATTGTTTTTCTTTTCGTAAATAAGCACCGCCTCCCTTATCTTCTTTCTTGCAGCGCTAAGACGGGAAGTGACAGTGCCAACAGAACATTCCATTATCTCTGCTATCTCAGCCACGCTCATCATATCAAAATAGAAAAGTATTATTGTCTGACGCTGTTCGTCAGTGAGAGCGGTGTCGATAATGTTCATTATTATCCTGCGTTTTTCTTCGCTGTCGGCATAATCGTCAGGGATAAGCTCGCTGTCAGGCGTATCATCGATTATCTTTTCCGACTCCTCCTCTGCAGTGCGGGGATTTTTTCTGAAATACATTTTGCAGTTGTTTATTGCAATGCGATTCACCCACGCTGAGAAATTCTCAGGCTCTTTAAGGCTGTCAAGCTTTTCAAGAGCTTTCATGAAAGTGTCCTGAGTTATATCCTCTGCCTGCTGAGCATTTCCAAGAAGCTTCAGGCAGTTGAAATATACGCTCCTGCCCGTTTCTTCATAAAGCTCGCCGAAAGCTGCTCTGTCACCCTGTCCTGCCTGCAAAACAAGACGTCTTATCTTTTCCTTTTCCATTTTTTCTACCCAGCTTTCTTTTTATTATCGAACAAAAATATCCGTTTTCAGCACTCGGTTATTGTTCCGACATCACTTAGATGTTTGCTGAAAACGGAATATTGAGCAAATATAAAACTTAATATATTGTTTACAAAATATTAATCAACATATTCTCTGACTCTGAGATGTATACCCACGCTGTCAGCAACCGCCTGAGATTTTTTTATCTCCTCTTCGCCGATTATATCCACAACAGTGAGCATTACCTCAGGCACGAACTCTTTCACTCTTTTTGCAAAAGAGAGCATTTCTTCAAAGCAGTTCACGCCCTTGAATGAGGGTCTTGTTACCTCGTCATAAGCCTTTGCGTCAGAAGCGTTAAGGCTTATTGAGATTATATCAACAAGTCCCTTGAACTCAGCAGGAGTTTCACGCTTGTTGATAAGGTCGCTAAGACCGTTTGTGTTGAGTCTTACAGGCGTCTTTGTAACAGACTTTATATATTTTGCAGTTTCTTTGAGTATTTCAAGCTCACAGGTAGGCTCGCCATAACCACAGAAAATAATTTCCTTGTAGCTGTCAAGGTCACGCTTTTTGATGTTGTCTATTACCTCTTCGGCAGTAGGCTGATGTTCCAGCCACAGTGGGTCAGAGCCATAAGCACCGTCACCATTGTGACGAATACAGAAAGTGCAGTTGCATGGGCACTTGTTTGTGATGTTGAGATAAAGCTTATCGCCTATCTCATAAGAAATATTCATAGCTTTTATCATTATAATTACCTCTTTTTTTGTAATATATCAAAGTATAGAGTAAACGAGCGAACAGTGTTCGCACCTACAGAGAGAAATATCATCGCCGCAGGCGATACCTTCATTCCTCACTCCTCATTCCTCACTAATATCTATTCTCTTATCTGTCCGTTGCCTGAGATAAGATACTTTGTGGTGGTCATTTCTCTAAGACCCATAGGACCTCTTGCATGAAGCTTCTGAGTGGAAATGCCTATCTCAGCACCCAGACCGAACATTCCGCCGTCTGTAAATCTTGTTGAGCAGTTTACATATACTGCCGCTGAGTCAACACGCTTTTGAAATTCCTGTGCGGCAAAAAGGCTTTCCGTAACGATACACTCAGAATGTCCTGTAGAAAATCTGTCGATATGTTCAAGGGCTTCCGCCATATCGTCTACTACCTTGACAGAGATTATATAGTCAAGAAACTCTGTTGCGTAATCGTCATCATCAGCAGGAGTAACGTTCTCAGGGCCAAGTATCTGCCTTGTAAGCTCACAGCCTCTTATCTCAACGTGGTGCTTGTCAAGTCTTTCTTTAAGCTTCGGGAGAAAATCCTCTGCGATATCCCTGTGAACAAGACAGCTTTCAACTGCGTTGCATACAGACGGACGTGAGGTCTTACCGTTATCAACAATGTTCACAGCCATTTTTATATCCGCACTTGCGTCAACATAAACGTGACAGTTTCCGGTGCCGGTCTCGATAACAGGCACAGTGGCAGACTGTACAACAGCCTTTATAAGCTGTGCGCCTCCCCTTGGGATAAGGACGTCGATATAATCATTGGCTTTCATCATATCAAGAGCGATGCCTCTGTCAGTATCCTCCACAAGCTGAATGATATCAGGGCTGAAGCCTGCCCTTTCGACAGCCTTTCTCATAAGGTCGGCAAGCATTTTGTTTGAGTTTATTGCTTCCTTTCCGCCCCTGAGTATAACAGCGTTTCCACTTTTTAGGCAAAGTATAGCGCCGTCTACAGTAACATTAGGTCTTGCCTCGAAAATAATTCCGATAACGCCCATTGGCACTCTTACTTTCTCGATCTTCATGCCGTTTGGTCTTGTTGAGCCTGAAACTACCTCGCCCACAGGGTCGTCAAGCTGTGCAAGCTCTTCGCAAGCCTTTGCCATGCCCTCGATACGGCTGTCATTAAGTGCAAGTCTGTCAAGCATAGCCTCAGACATTTTCCTCATTCTGCCGTTTTCAAGGTCCACCTTGTTTGCTTCGATAATATCGTCCTTGCAAACTCTCAGGATATGTGCGATCTCAAGAAGTGCGTCATTTTTCTGTGTTGTTGAAGCGAAGGCGATATCCTTTTTGCAAGCTTTTGCTTTCTGTCCCAAAATATCGATGTAACTCATTTTTGCTATACCTCCCCGTTAGCTGTAAAAAGTGTTCCTATAGGTTTATTTTCAAATACCTTATACAAATGTCTTGGATCTCTGCCATTCATTATGATAAGATCTATTCCGCCATTTTTGCATATCTCAGCGGCTTTTATCTTTGTAGCCATTCCGCCTGTGCCAAGTGAAGAACCTGCACCCCCTGCAATAGCCTTTATCTCCTCCGTTATCTCAGGCACAACAGGAATAAGCTCAGCGTCATCATACTTATGAGGGTCTTTGTCAAAAAGACCCTCGATATCAGACATTATTATAAGCAGATCTGCATTAGCAAGCACCGCAACATTTGCCGCAAGAGAATCGTTCTCGCCCATTTCAAGCTCCAGCTCATCAATAGACACCGTATCGTTCTCGTTCACAATAGGGATAGAACCAAGCTCTATGATGCGGTTAAGGGCGTTCTGCACGTTTATGCGTCTGTCCTCAAGAAGAATATACTTTGTAAGCAGAAGCTGAGCCACATTAAGACTGTATTCAGAGAAAAGATTATCGTAAAGATACATAAGCTCACACTGACCCACTGCCGCACAAGCCTGTCTTGTGGGAGTGTCCTTTGGTCTTTCCTTTATGCCAAGCTTTGCTCTGCCAAGACCCACCGCACCGCTTGATACGAGTATTATCTCGTGACCTGCATTTTGCAGATCGGCAAGAGTTTTAACCAGCTGTTCCACACGGCGTATGTTCAAAAGCCCCGTGCTGTGAGTAAGAGTAGAAGTTCCTACCTTTACCACAACTCTTTTCTTTTTTGTCATATCTATCATTTTCATCATGTCCTTATTGTTATTTTCCGTTGACAACGTTCTGCGGAGTGCCCTCTATCCACATTTTCAAGTTCTGCGCAACAGTTTCAAGAAGCCTTTCTCTCGTCTGCTTTGGCGCCCACGCTATATGTGGGGTAACAGTGCAGTTCTTTGCGTTTCTGAGAGGGCAGTCTTCACCCATTGGCTCGTTTGTGAGAACATCAATTCCTGCCCCTGCAATGACTTCATTTTCAAGAGCCTGTGCAAGAGCCTTTTCGTCCACAAGACCGCCCCTTGCAGTGTTGACGAAAAATGCTGACTTTTTCATCATGCCAAGGCTTTCGGCATTTATCATTTTCTCATTATCCTTTGTAAGAGGACAATGGAGCGTCACTATATCAGAGGTCTTTAGAAGTTCTTCAAGGCTTACCGCAGGCGTGCCGTCAGTTATTTTCTGGGGTGAACGTGTAAAGGTGATGACCTTCATGCCGAACGCTCTTGCTATCTCAGCAACTTTCTTTCCTATGTCGCCATAGCCTACTATACCAATGGTTTTTCCAGCAAGCTCATAGGTAGGAATACCAAAATATGAAAACAGCTTATAATTCACCCAGCCGCCCTCGTCAACTTTCTCGGCATATTCTCTTATCTTGCTGAAATAGTTGAGGATAAGCGCAAAAGTATGCTGTGCCACCGCATTTGTTGAATATGCAGGCACATTGCAGACCACCGCACCATGCCTGTCTGCGGCGGATAGGTCAACATTATTATATCCCGTTGCAAAAAGACCGACGTATTTCAGGTTTTTGCACTTTGAGAATACCTCCTCTGTTATAAGGCACTTGTTACATATAACAGCGTCAGCGTCGCCTATCTTTTCTGCGACCTGTTCATTTGGTGTAAAACCATAAACAATGCTTTCACCAAGGACTGTTATACCCTCCAGCGACACATCGTTTCTTGAAACTGTTTCAGAGTCAAGTATAACTATTTTCATTCTTCATCTTCCTTTTGAGCAGTTTCCGACTTTTCCCCGGCATTCTCCAAAGCTTTCTGCTTTTTAGCAAACCTATGGGAAATAAAAGCTGTTGCCGCAAGAAGCGCTACCTCTGCGCCGAAAAGCATACCGATAACAACGCTTTTTGTGGTAAACTGAGTAACTATAGTAAGGTCGATAGCTATCATTAATGTAAGATAATGACAAGAGCCTTTCCTTATGAACTGAGTTATATATAAAAGCGTAGCGATAACGCAGAATATCATATGCACCTTAAAAGGCAAGGGAGCATAAACGTTCTGCAAGGTCGCAGTTTCCGCCGCCAGTGTTTCTATCACACTATCATCTCCTAAAGCGTTATTTTATCATACTAAAATATTATACCACAGTTTTACGTCATTTGCAATAGATTTGAGTCTTTATAACGGCTTTATAAAACAAAAAGGCAGAAGTATTTTTTCAAATACCTCTGCCTTTTTCGGGAAAAATTCGTCGTAATCTTTAATTTATACAGTTTTAAGATAAATTACTTGTTAGCGAAATATCTGTCAAGCAGACCCTTGAAGCCGCAGCCATGTCTTGCTTCGTCCTTAGCCATTTCATGAACTGTGTCATGGATAGCGTCATAGCCAAGCTCCTTTGCTCTCTTAGCAAGCTTCATCTTGCCCTCGCAAGCGCCGTTCTCAGCCATATATCTCATCTCGAGATTTTTCTTTGTAGAAGGTGTTACTACCTCGCCCAGAAGCTCTGCGAACTTAGCAGCGTGCTCAGCCTCTTCGTAAGCTGCCTTCTCATAGTACATACCTACCTCAGGATAGCCTTCTCTGTAAGCTACTCTTGCCATTGCAAGATACATACCTACCTCAGAGCACTCGCCGTTGAAGTTCTCTCTAAGACCTGCAACAACTTCCTCATCAAGACCCTCTGCAACGCCTACCTTATGCTCGTCAGCCCATGTGATAGCTGTTTCTTCTACTTTATTGAACTTTTCTGCTGGTGCGTGGCAGATTGGACACTCCTTAGGAGCAGCCTCGCCCTCATAAACATAACCGCATACTGAACATACAAACTTTGACATAATTTTTGTCCTCCTTATTTAGATATCATTTTTTTACTTTTCCACAGACCGGCGTTTTTGCTTTATCTGCGTTATTCTTTGCAGCTTTTCCCTTGCTGTGATTAAAGTATACCACATTAGTGTACATTTGTCAATAGGTTAGTTTCGTCTAACAATATAAAAATATTGCAAAATTTTATGGCAAAATTTTATGCAATTTGACGTAGACTATACTAACCAATAATACGTCTTGAAAAAAACTTAAAGCTGTGCTATAATGAAGATCAATATATGACAAAAAAGGAGTTTTTTTAATGAATAAGGAAAAAGCAGCGGCAGCAAAGGCTCTTTTCATGGAGGGCTACAACTGTTCACAGGCGGTGGTAGGCGCATGGGCTGAGGATATCGGACTTGACAGCGAAACTGCATACAAGATAGCTTCGGGCTTTGGCGGCGGAATAGGCAGAATGAGAGAGGTCTGCGGAGCATTTACAGGTGCAGTCATGGTGCTTGGATTGAAATTTGGCAACACCATAGGCAGTGACAGAGCGGCAAAGGGCAAAGATTATGAGCGTGTTCAGCTTTTTGCAAAGCGTTTCAAGGAAGAGCTTGGCTCTGACACTATCATCTGCCGTGAGCTTCTTGGTCTGAGCGGACCTAGTGACCCTGACCCTGCAAAACGCACAAAAGAATACTATCAGAAGCGTCCATGTCCTGAAACTGTAGCAATTGCAAGTGGTCTTTTGGGAGAATTTATGGAATAGTTTTTTTCAGAAAAAACTTTGAAACTGAGGACGAACGCTGTTCGCACCTGCAAAATAATGCAAAAAAGAGCAGAGAAACGAGATCTCTGCTCTTTTTGTATATAAAATTCTGTTAGATACCTGCGGAATAGTTTGGAGCTTCCTTTGTGATATAAATATCGTGTGGGTGTGACTCCTTAAGACCTGCGCCTGTTATTCTGATGAACTTAGCCTTTTCGCCAAGTTCTGCAATAGTATGACAACCGCAATAGCCCATACCTGAACGGATACCGCCAACGAGCTGGAAGATAGTATCTGAAACCGGACCCTTATAAGCCACACGACCCTCAACGCCCTCTGGAACGAGCTTCTTTGAGTTTGTCTGGAAATATCTGTCCTTTGAGCCTTTATTCATAGCGGCAAGAGAACCCATGCCTCTGTATACCTTGAACTGTCTGCCCTGATAGATCTCAGTTTCGCCTGGAGCTTCGTCACAGCCTGCGAGGAGTGAACCAAGCATTACAACGTTTGCACCGGCAGCAAGAGCCTTAACGATATCGCCTGAATACTTGATACCGCCGTCAGCAATAACAGGAATGCCATACTCAGCAGCAGCGCAAGCAGCGTCATAGACTGCAGTGACCTGAGGAACACCTATACCAGCGACTACACGGGTAGTACAGATAGAACCAGGGCCGATACCGACCTTTATAGCGTCAGCACCTGCTTCGCAGAGCGCTCTGGCAGCTTCGGCAGTAGCGATATTACCTGCAATAACCGGTGTATCAGGGAAAGCGGCCTTAACTTTTTTAAGACAATTTATAACGTTCATAGAATGACCATGAGCAGAGTCAAGAACGAGAACGTCTACCTGAGCTTCAACGAGAGCGGCAACTCTTTCAAGAATATCGTTAGTCATGCCGATAGTAGCACCGCAAAGAAGTCTGCCCTTTTTATCTCTTGCAGAATTTGGATACTGAACAGCCTTTTCAATATCCTTGATAGTGATAAGACCCTTAAGAACGCCGTTTGCATCAACAAGAGGAAGCTTCTCGATCTTATGCTTCATAAGTATCTTCTGAGCGCCTTCAAGATCCGTATCAACAGGAGCAGTAACGAGGTTTTCCTTAGTCATAACGTCACCGATCTTGATATTTTCAAAATCAGTGATAAATCTAAGATCTCTGTTAGTGAGGATACCCTCAAGCTTGCCATCTTTATCGACTATAGGCACGCCGGAGATCTTATACTTGCCCATGAGCTTATCAGCTTCAGCAACAGTTTTATCGGCTGTAAGAGAGAAAGGATTAACGATAACGCCGTTTTCAGAACGCTTTACCTTATCCACCTCTTCTGCCTGCTGAGCGATAGTCATATTCTTATGGATAATACCGATACCGCCCTCTCTTGCGATAGCGATAGCCATTTTTGATTCTGTGACTGTATCCATAGCAGATGTCATTATAGGTGTATTGAGGACTATATCCTTAGTAAGGTGTGTATGGATATCCACCATATCAGGTGTACAATCCGACTCGCCCGGGATAAGGAGAACGTCATCAAAGGTAAGACCCTCTTTACCAAACTTATTGTTTACATTAGTATCCAGCATAAATTAACCTCCCGCAAACATTTTGAATTCTTAATTTATTAATTCTTAATTTATTATTCTTATAATCATACAACATTTAATTAAACTTGTCAACATCATTATTGAGAACTTTTTTTTAATTTAGTCTTTGCTAATCGAAGTTACGTTGTTTTAGCCAAGATTTACACCATGGTTTGTTATGCCGCAAAATCGCTGCGCTCGGCTCTTTATTTTACTTATTACTTGTGATTTGTTCAGATGGCTTTGCCATTCCTCACTCCTCATTCCTCATTCAATTCGTTTTTCATCACTTTCACTCTCGCAAACACCACTGACAGCACTGTTGACACAAGCCAACCTATCGGCCATGACAGCCATATTCCCGTTGACCCATATGGTCTTGCCAACACGAACGCAAGCACTACTCTGAGTATCAAGTCCGTAAAAGTTGATATCATAAAATACTGCATTGCACCTTTACCACGGAGTGCTCCGTCTGACATTATTTTTATGCCCACAAACACATAGAAAGGCGATATTATTCTCAAAAATGTTGTGCCTATCTCAACGGCTTTTGTTCCGCCGTCGTCAAGAAACAGATTTATCATAGTTTTTGGCATACAGAAAAAGCAGAGTATAAAAGGCACTGCCACGATAGCCGAGATAACAAGTCCTGCTTTATATCCGCTTTTTATCCTATCGTTCCTGCCTGCACCGTAATTCTGTGCAATAAAGCTTGAAAGCCCGTTAGAAAGCGTTGTAAAGCTTGTTATAGCAAAGGTATTTAGCTTTATTGCAGAAGAATATCCTGCGATACAAGACGAGCCGAAGCTGTTTACAAGATACTGCACAAAGATATTTCCCACTGAGATAAAACTCTGCTGTAAAATACTAGGTATAGAATAGAGCGTTATCTTTTTAAGTATTTTTCCTGAAAACAGCGGTGGTTTATCCTCTGTTTTAATTTCTGCGGTTTTCTTCACCAAAATAAGCAGTGAGAACACGCAAGCCACTCCCTGAGCGATAAAAGTAGCCCATGCAACGCCTGCCACACCCCATTTAAAGAACTTCACGAACACATAGTCGAGAACAACGTTTCCAACTGATGAGCCGATAAGGAGATACAATGGTGTTTTCGAGTCACCCATTGCGTTATAAATACCTGTACCCACGTTATAAAGAAACAGGAAGATAAGTCCTGCGATATAGATCTTCAGATAAAGCTCGCCGTCACGGAAGATGTTATCAGGCGTATTTATCATTCTCATAAGAGGGGTAGAGAACGCAAGTCCGAAGATCGTCAGCACTGTCGCAAGTACCGTACATGAAATTATAGTAGTAGTTGAAGCAGTTTTTACCTTTGAGAACTCTTTTCCACCGAAAAATTGAGATATCACCACACAACAGCCAACATTGCTTCCCACTGCAAACGCCATAAATATCATTGTTATAGGATAAGACGCACCAACTGCCGCAAGAGCGTCTTCGCCTGCAAATTTTCCTGCTATGATACTGTCGAAAATGGAATACATCTGCTGAAATATCACGCTCACGAACATAGGCAGGGAAAATTTCCACAGCACTGTCCACGGTTTTCCCACCGTCAGGTCTGTCATAAAAACATCTCCATAATATAATAGTTACCATTTCATTATATCATAAAAAAACAACCTTTTTCAACGTCATTTCGCACAGACACTTTTGATATTTCTGAAGGTTTTTTTAGCATTTTACGCTATTTGTGATCTATTAATAAAATTCTCTAAATATTATTAGCTTACCCTCTTGCTGAAATTATCTGTAAAGAATAAAGTCACAATGGTTTTTTATTGACAAAAAAGTGCGGATATTTTATACTTGTATAAGAGGTGATAAAATGAGCAGTCAAGCAGACCACGGCGGTCACAGAGAGAGAATGAGGAAGCGTTTCAAAGAATCGGGAAATTTCAAGGGCTTTTCCGAGCATGAGATACTTGAAATGCTTTTATTTTACATTGTGCCGAGAAAGAACACCAATGATATTGCACACGAACTTATAAAAAAGTTCGGAAGCTTAAACAGCGTTCTTAACGCTTCTGTGGAGGAGCTTTCTTCTGTAAAGGACATGGGCGAAAGCTCTGCAAACTCACTTTTATTTTTCAGAGAGCTTATAAACTACTGCTCCACTGTCACAGACAGCAGGATAGACATTAGAAACATATCTGCGGCGCTGAGTTTTGTAAATAATTGTTTCAGAAACGAAAAGCAGGAGAAGTTCAAGGTAATTTGTATCGACTCTGGCTTTCACATAAAGAGCGTAACAGACATATCCGCAGGCGGTGCGAGATTTACCCCTGTTGATTTTCGTGAGCTTACAAAAGCCGTCCTCAACAGCGGAACTGACATTGTTATCCTTGCCCACAATCACCCTGACTCACCCAACACCCCCTCTCAGGAAGACGTTACTCTCACCCGTGAGGTCATGAGATATATGAGATGTTTAGGTGTGACAGTTCTTGACCATTATATAACAGGCAATAACGGAACTATCTCCATGCGAAACTGCGGACTTATCCATGATATGGAGTGTTAAAAATAGAATATCACATAAAAAAAATGGACGATATGTTTAACATACCGTCCATAAAATTTTATCTTCTTGAAGCCTTTTTCTTTGCGCTGCCTGTTTTTGAACCTGAATGTGACTTCTTTGCCTGATGTTTTTTCCAATGTACCCACAGTGTAGGTGCGATACAGTTAGAAGAATAAACACCTGATATCATACCAACGATAAGTGGGAAAGCAAAGCTCAGGATAGATGTTACTCCGCAGATTATGCAGACGATACAAACTGTAGCCATAGCAAGAACTGTTGTAACAGTTGTATGGATAGAACGTCCCATTGTCTGTGTAATAGAGAGATTTACAAGATCCTCAAGCTCCATTTTGTTGCCAAGAAGATTTTCATTCTCTCTTATTCTGTCGTAAATAATGATAGTTGCGTTGATAGAATATCCAAGGATAGTCAGCAGAACTGCCATAAAGTTTGCGTTGATGTCAAATCTGCATATTACAAAGCAGCCATAGACCATGCACATATCGTGTGCAAGGGCAACTACTGAGAACACACCTGCTGAGATACCGCCTATCTTCTTAAATCTGAAACCGATATAAATGATAGTGATGACCATTGCCAGTGCACAAGCAGCAAGACACTTGAAGAAGAAGTTCATACCGCTTGAAGCTGCAACGTCGTTTGACTCGTAAACTTCTATTTTGTTATCAGGAAAATCCTTTTCAAGAGCTGTTTTCAAGGTATTCTGCTTATCATCGCTTATACCCTTTGTTGATGAGAATTTTATTTCTACTGTCTTTCCTGCGTTTCCTGTGTTTTCGCCAAGAGTTACTGTACATTTATCTCCGATACTGTCAGAAACGGTATTTGAAACGTCAGAAGTCTTTATATCACCCTCATATGTATAAGTCAAGACTGTACCGCCTTTGAACTCGATAGCCACGTTAAGGCCTATAACGAATGTAAGAATGATAAAAATTGCGATAAGTGCGCATGATATGGAATAAAATATTTTGCTGTGACCCACAACATTCAGGGTCTTTCTTTCTTTACTCATTTATTTCAGCACCTCCGTAAAGCTTGCGTTTCTTAAAGCACTTGAACTTTGAGAGGGACGAAAGCATAAGTCTTGAACAGAAGATACCGAATACAAAGTTCAGGAGGATACCTACAAGGAGAGTATATCCAAGTGAATAGATAGTACCTGCTGTGCTTGCGCCGAATACTGAGAATACAGGACTGAGAAGTGTTCCGAAAACACTGTCTGTAGGTCCGAAAGCACCCATAAGGATTATTGCAACGAATACTACTGTGATGTTTCCGTCAAACACGGCACTCCATGCTCTCTTATAGCCAAGCTCGATAGCTCCGTTAAGGGTCTTGCCGTTGTTAAGCTCTTCCTTTATTCTCTCGGCTGTGATAACGTTAGCGTCAACGCCCATACCGATAGAAAGGATAATACCTGCGATACCGGGGATAGTCAGCGTAAAGCTGTCGATATTTCCAAAGAAGCCTGTGATACAAGCAATAGAGCCTATTACCTGACCTATAAGTGCGATAGACGCAACAAAGCCGGGCAGCTTATAGATAACGATGATATATGCGGCGATAACGATAAATGCGATAAGTCCTGCAAGTACCATTGCGTTCTTTGCACCCTCGCCAAGTGTAGGTGAGATGATGTTCGTGCTTGTTGTTTTAAGGTCGAATGGGATAGAGCCTGCATTTATCTTATCTGAAAGAGCCTTTGCGGAATCATATGTGAAGTTGCCCTCGATAACGCACTCGCCATCTGTGATAGCTGAATTTACGCTTGGGGCAGAAATGCACTTATCGTCCATCCAGATAGAGATAGAGCCTTTTCCGGCAAGCTCAGTTGTTGCGTCGGCAAAAGCTTTTTTGCCGCTGTCATTAAGAGTCAGGCTCACTACATACTTGATATTTCCTGTAGTTTCGTCCTGAGTTTGTCTTACCTCAGCCTTTTTAACGTCATTTCCTGTAAGCACCTGCTCGCCTTTTTCTTCTTTACCCTTTCTGAATACAAGCTTTGCAGTTTCGCCAAGCTCAGAAACGGCAGCCTCAGGGTCAAAGCTTTCTTCGTTAGCCTGCCATGGGAATGAAACCATTACCTTATTTTTCTTATAGTCTACATAGACCTCGCTGTCTGTGATATTAAGGCTTACAAGTCTTTGCTCGATAACAGCCTTTGCAGCGTCCATTTCTTCCTTTGTAGCGTCGTAATTATCGGCAGGTTCAAACGTAGCATTTACGCCGCCCTGAATATCGATACCCCAGCGGATATCTTCAACGCCCTTGATATAGCTTGTTTTTATATCTCCGTACTGAGTATGTATTCCTGCATAAGTGAGATATCCAAATGCAATTATACACAAAAGCACGATAAAAAACACGGGTTTTTTAACTTTTCGCACCTTTAATCCTCCTGATAAATTTATTAAGCCCAGAGGCTTTTCTGCCGTCAGGGCACAATACGCCCATAACGAACACATTCACCTTATAATTATAAAACGTTTAATACAAAATGTCAATAGTTTTTATGAAATTCGCACTGTTACTTATATCATGACAATATTTTATATCTGAAATAAGTTCTCTCAAAACCTGTTTCAAAAGCCTGTTTTAAAGGGGCTTTGTCTTGACAAAATCTCCTTTTAGTGATATTATTAAAAGGATAAATATTGCGACGCAAAGAAATTTTTTTGCGTCAGCTAAAAGGAGTATGTAAAATGATAGATATTAAGCTTATCCGTACAAATCCTGAGCTTGTCAAGGAAAACATCAAGAAGAAGTTTCAGGACGAAAAGCTCGTTCTTGTTGACGAGGTAGCTCAGTTTGACGAAGAATACAGAGCAGCCAAAACAAAGGCTGACGAGCTTAGAAATAAAAGAAAGGTAATGAGCAAGCAGATAGGCGGTCTTATGGCTAAGGGTCAGAAGGACGAAGCTGAGAAAGTAAAGGCTGAGGTTTCCGCTATCGGTGCTGAGCTTGACGCTATGGCTGAAAAGGAAAAGGAGCTTGAAGCTAAGATACGTGAGAGAATGCTCGTTATCCCTAACATAATCGACCCAAGCGTTCCTATAGGCAAGGACGACAGCGAGAACGTAGAGATCGAAAAATTTGGAGAGCCTGTTGTTCCTGATTATGAGATCCCATATCACGTTGACATTATGGAAAGCTTTAACGGCATCGATCTTGACAGTGCAAGAAGAACATCAGGAAACGGCTTCTATTATCTTATGGGCGACATTGCAAGACTTCATTCTGCAATTCTTTCATATGCTAGAGATTTCATGATAGACAGAGGTTTCACATATTTCATTCCTCCTTACATGATACGTTCAGACGTTGTTACAGGCGTTATGAGCTTTTCTGAAATGGAAGGCATGATGTACAAGATAGAGGGCGAGGATCTTTATCTCATCGGTACTTCTGAGCATTCAATGATAGGCAGATTTATCGACACTATCATTCCAGAGGGCGAGCTTCCAAAAACTCTCACAAGCTATTCACCATGCTTCAGAAAAGAAGTTGGCGCACACGGCATCGAAGAGAGAGGCGTTTACAGAATACACCAGTTTGAAAAGCAGGAAATGATAGTTGTCTGCAAGCCGGAAGATAGCATGGCATGGTATGACAAGCTGTGGCAGAATTCTGTTGATTTCTTCCGTTCACTCGATATTCCTGTAAGAACACTTGAGTGCTGCTCAGGCGACCTTGCAGACCTCAAGGTAAAGAGCTGTGACGTTGAGGCATGGAGTCCAAGACAGAAGAAGTATTTTGAAGTGGGTTCTTGCTCAAATCTTGGCGACGCACAGGCAAGACGTCTTGGCATAAGAATAAAGGCAGAGGACGGCACAAAGTATTTTGCTCACACTCTTAACAACACAGTTGTTGCACCTCCAAGAATGCTTATCGCATTTCTCGAAAACAATCTCAATGCTGACGGAACAGTTAATATTCCTGAGCCACTGAGAATGTACATGGGCGGCAAGGACAAGATAACAAAGTAATAAAGTACGAAATATAAGAAAACGGACAGACGAAAAATCGTTTGTCCGTTTTTTTGATATTCCCACAACATAGGCAAACAAAAAAAGAGGCGACCAATGGTCGCCTCAAAAAAATCAATAATTCATCGCCAAAGGCGATACCTTAATTCCTCATTCCTCATTCAAATTAGAAGCGTCGTTTCTTTCTCACGATAAGAACGATAATGAGAATTATCACAACAAGCAGTCCTGCCGCAGAACCGATAAGAAGCGGTCTGTTTGTGTAGAACAGTACCCAACGGCTCGTTGTTACACGAACGTTGTCAAAGGTCTGCTTGCTTGAGTTGCCTGCCATATCCTTGTAGGATACCTCAACGCTGAGCTCTTCACCGTTGTTTGCGTTTATCGAGAATGTGAATGGCTCTGCGCTCTTTTGCATTTGCGTTACTTGGTCTGTATCCCAGCTGTATGCGTCCTCGCCGTTTATCTTTACTGATACCTCGGAAAGTGCAACGTTGTCTGTAACGCTCATTTTTACGTCTTTCTTTGCGGTGTTGTATACCTTGCCGCTCTCAAAGTCTGATACTACGCAGACAGGAGCCGTTGTGTCTACCGCAAAGCTAAGCTCTGCGCCCTTGCTTGCGCTGTCGGAAATGTTCTCAGCCTTATCTGTGGAAACGACTGCAATGTTGTATACGCCGTCGTCCGCAAAGACATCACGCTCGATAGTGTACTTGTACTGATACCATTCGCCATCCTTGCTGACCTTTTCACGCTTATATCCGCTCTTGTCAAGGTCAAGGTTCTTGTTGTCTCTGAACACATTTATTGTGGTATCCTGCGGAAGAACTTCGTCAACGTTGGTCTCATAGATCACAACTCTCGAGGGAGCTACAAGATACTTGCCGTTGTTATCGGCGGTGTTTTCGTCGAATGTGAATACTGAGCCGTTTCGGTTTACAGAGAACGTCATAACCTCTTCGCCGTCGAATTTTACGTCCTTGCCGTTGATATCAGCGGCCTTGCAGATGTTTTCAGATTTGTCCTTTACTGTGCAGTAAAGTGTGTAAATTCCGTCGTCCTTGAGGTCGTCAAAGGTGAAAGTCTCTCCGCCATCCTTCTTTTTCTCGGTCGGCTTGAGGGTGTTTTCCTTATAGCCCTTTTGGTCTGCGGCGATGTACTTGAGGTAAACGTCCGCAGAGCTGAGATTGATGTCAGCCGCCGTAACGCTAAGGCTGAGCTTGTCGCCGTTGTTTGCTGAATTTGGCTCAATGCCGCTTATTGCGAGGGTCGGCTCTGTGTTGTCGATAGTGAAGCTGTATGAAGCCTGCTGAGCGCACTCGTTGCCTGCCTTGTCACGACCTGTAACTGCAACTGTGTAATCTGCGTCCTTTGTGAAGCTTATCTCGGCGGTATGAGTATCGCCCTTTGACTTCCACTTGCCTATTGTCGGCGTCTCAACGACCTTGCCGTCCTTTGTGGAAGTGAGGGCTATCTTCATACGCTTTTCATCAAAGTTGTGCTCGTTTACTGTGACTGTGCAAAGTCTTGAACCGCTGTAAAAGCCCTTTTCGGCGATCTTTTTGTCAAATGTCACATCAATGGCAGGTCTTATCTTGTCGATCGTGAAAGACTTTGGCGACTTTGAGTTGCCGAAATCTGCGTCCTTTGCGACGTTTGAAGCATTATCCGTGCAGGATATATCAAATGTATAATCGCCGTCAGCAGAGAATGTGACTTGTGCTGTGTGAGTAGTTTGATCTGGGTCTGCGCTGTTTTCATTTGTCGTCCAGCCGCTTATCTTAGGGGCTGTGGAAGAAGACTGTATGCTTATCTTCACCTTATCGGGATCGAAATTGCGCTCTCTGATAGTGATGTGCGCTGTTCTGTCGCCCTTATAGATATCCGTATAGGAAGCGTCGGGGTTATTGTTGTCATATGCGACTGTGATAGTCGGCGCTGTAGTGTCGATTTTAAGGCTTATGTTCTGTGTGGAATAATTTCCGCTGTTGTCATAAGCTGTGACCTCGACTGTGATATCATTTGAATTGTTCTGTGCAGAGTCAACTGTTATGCTGCCTGTCCAGCCTGTTGAAAGGTCGCTCTTTCTTGTGTCGTCCTTTGCTGTGAAGCTGTAAAGGGTGCCGCTCTGCGTAACTCTGCCGCCGTTTCTTACACGATAGGAAACTGTTTTAAGTCCCGAATAAACGTTATTTTCAGCGATAGCTTCCTTTACGCTGATGTTTACAGGTACAGAGCCGTTGTAAATTTTAGAGCTGTTCGTGCCCGAAATTGCGATAGAAGGGGACTTTGTATCAACTATAATGCCGTTTGTGTTTATGTAGCTTACGTTGCCTGTCAAGTCTGTTATCTTTGCATACACGACAGACTGAGTATTGTTGTCAAGTGTGATATCTGAGCTGTTTTTCCAGCCTGTTTCACTTGAAAGTTCGCCGATAGTCTTTTCATCATATGCGATGATATACTGAGCGGACTCAACGCCGCTGAGGTTGTCTGCTGACGAAAGGCTACCATCGAGAGCCTTATCGCTGAAGCGTGAAAATGTTATTCCACCAAAGAAGCCCGACCAATCTGAAACGCCGTTTATTGAGATAGTGCCTGTTGGTGCGGTCTTGTCGATTACAAAATCGCTTACGGCTTTCTGTCCGCTTGTGATATCTCTTGATGAATTTTCCGCAAGATCCTTGCAGGAAACGCCGAAGGTGTAATTCTTTTCGTCTGAGAATTTTATCTCGGCAGTATGGGTATCGCCGCTATTTTTCCACTTGACGGACTTTGAATAGCCCTCGCCTGTGAATGTTACCTTGTCGGCGTCAAAATTGCGCTCTGTGATGGTGATAGTTGCGGTACGGTCACGGCCGAAATACTTTGCATTTCTTGCGTTGTTGTTATCAAACTGAACCTTGACTGTTGGCGCTGTTTTATCGATAACAAAGCTTTCTGAGAATTGATCTGCTGTGTTGCCGATCTCGTCCTTTGCATCTACGGAAAGGTTGTAAACGCCGTCGGCTGTGAAGTCATATTTTGTGGTGTAATAAGACTGTCCGCCCTGCTCTTTATAGGTATAGCCAAGCTCCTTGAAAGTCTTGATGGTCTTTTTGCCGTCCTTTGTGACGATAACGAAAGTTTTATCCTCTGAGAAATCGGCTGTGGAAACTGTTATCTCAGCCTTTCTCGCCTTGCTGTAATATGTTGCAGAGCCGTTTGAAGCGCCGTTTTTGTTGTCATATTTTACGGCTATCTTAGGCTTTGCGCTGCCGATAATGATAGTGCAGTTTTTGTCATCGCCTGCGGTGTTTTCCGAAAGCACATAGGTGTTAGTATTGCCACAGTTGTCTGTTACATAAAGGGTCAAAGTGCCATAGAAAACTGTATCGTCCTTGAAAGGAAATGTGACTTTAACAGTGCTGCTGCCTATCTGTCCGTCAAGAGATATTACTTGGCTCTCATAGCTTTGAGTTGTGCCTTCCTTGCCCTTGACAGGGGTGAACTCATAGTAATATTCTTTAAGTCCGCTGACATTATCCGTGAGAGCGATATCAAAGCTTATATCCTGTGAGGACTTTATCTTGCCGTTATCGTCTGCAGGGATATTGTGTGAATTGCGGAGATATTCGACCTCCGGCTTTGTTTTATCCACATAAAATTCGATCGTCTTTTCGTCGCTGTGGCCAACTTCGTCCGCCGCTATCATCTTGATAGTGTACTTGACTTCTTCATTTGCGTTTACTGTGAAATCGTAAACCGAACCGTTCTTTTTACAGCTGTAAACGCCGTCTGTATTGTCCAAAAGCTCCTTGACTGTGAACTGCTCATACTCTGCTTTCTCAGCGGTCTGCTTTGTGATATAGAGCACGGAATTTTCATAGTTAAGAAAATCTTCCGTTACGTTAAATTCGGCTTTGCTTTCCGAATTATAATAATTGTCCTTTACATTGTCGCCCGAAATAGTCATATCGGAGATAACAGGGTTTGTGGCATCTACGGCAAAAAACTCATTGCCTTTGAAATTTGTGGTGATCGTGTCAGAAACATTTCCTGCCTTATCATACAAAACAAGGTCTATCTTGCCTGCAAAGTCCGCCTCAATTCTAATGTCAACATACTTGCTGCCCGTCTGTTCATCGATTTTGATATTCTGCTGGTCAAATTCAAAGGACTGTGAGGAATACTTATCGTCATAGCCCTCAGCCTTTTCGCAATTGACCTGCGCTTTTGTTATACCACTGACATTATCGGAGATATAAAGCCTTAACATTCTCTCGCCCTTAACGAAAACTGTGTCATAAAAGCTTGAGAAATAACAGTCGTCAATTGCCATTCTTTCAAATTGCGGAGCTGTGCCGTCAACACAGATATTGTTGACTCGATAAGTGAACCTGTCGCCCTTATCTACTTTATATGTGCCCGAAATGAGGATATAATTGTAATTGCCCTGATCGGCTGTGAAGCTTACCTCGCCGTTTTTAACAGTCTTTCGCTCGACAGAGCTGTCCTTTACAAGAAGAACTTCGCACTCGTCTGCGATCGGGAAAGAATTTTCGGTATTGATCTTGAAAGTAAAGTCCTGTGTTTTAGACTTCGGGTTGAAAAACTCTCCGCCCTTTACTTCTTTGCCGTCGGCATAAAGCTTTATTTCAACGTTGCGATCGTTATACTCAACTGTGAAAGTCTTTTCAACAGGAGCGTTTGAGCGATCCTTTGCGGAGATAGTGAGCTTATAAACGCCCACTTCATTGAAAATTATCTTTTTATCTAAACCTGACTTATATCCCGTAAGGTCGATATCCGTTGTTTTGTCATTAATAGTATAAAAAGCTTTCACCTCTGCAAGGTTGTCATCGGAGGCCTTGAAATAGAGGCAGTTATCTCTTATTGCAACGGAAGCCTTATCTTCAATTGACTGGAGGTCGCCGTTTTGGTCGATAAAAAGTCCAAGCTCTGGGGCAATGTTGTCCCACTCGATAGACTTTTTAAGGCTGCACTTTCTGCCTGACTGGTCTGTATAGGATACCTCTATCTCGGTGTTTTTATAACCATCGCTCTCCAGCGGTATTCTGAAAGTATGTACATTGCTTTCACCGCTGATCTCACCGCTTATATCCTTAACTTGAACAGACTGAACTGCTCCAGTATTTTTAACGCTCACGTCCAAATTATTATCAGAACTGAAAGCGTCTTTTCCATTCCATATATCCTTGACTGTGAAATAAAAATATTTGCATTTGGAATTCCTATAAAGCTTTTCACCATTCTTGCTGTCAAGCTTTTCGAGGTCTGTTCCTGCGGTCATTTCTGGGGCGTTTAAGTCGATATTAAAATCTATCCTGTCCGTTGTGAGGACTTTATCACCCTTCTTGACTTTCAGGTCAAGACTATATTTATCTTCCTGATCGAATGTCTTGCCGTAATAACTATCACAATTTTCGCCGTTGATCTCAAGATCTGTGCCGTCAACAGGTGAAAATGTCACGGCGCTGTGATACCAGTCAGAGGAAACTTTCTTGCCTGTGATATTGTAATATGTATCGGTAAATTTGAAAGTTTTCTCAGCTCCTGCGCTGCCATTATTGTCGTATGCCTTGACTGTTACAGTTCCAACATAGCCCTTAGGGTCGAGTGTACATTTGCCGCTTGCCTTGTTATATCTAAGCTCAACGATTTTGTTATCAGTCCACACATTGAGGGTGTTCTCGGCTTCGGCAGGATAATATGAAATATCAAAGTCAACGACCTTGTCCTTTGGATACCATATGCTTGCAGGGTCGTTGATAAAAACGCTGCCTATGACGATCTTTTCAGTTATTGCTGTGACAGTCATATCTTTCGTTACGTTTTTGATCGTATAGCTGTAAACGCCTTTGTCAAAGTCCGTATCTTCGGCCTTTATCTCTTTTATCTCGTCGTTGTCTATCTTAAAGCCTTTGAAACTATAATACTGCGCAGGCTTGAAATTCACCTTCTCAGATTTGCCGTTAAAGACCTTGATAGTATTATTGCCGCCGATAAATTCGCCGTTTTCGCCCTCGAGTTTGATCTCAAAGCTCTTGGTTTTTTCGTCAAAAGATTTCGCCGTTATAAGCTGCACTGAATAGTTCTCATCGGCCTTTGTCATTTTTATGGCAACAGCCCCCGAAAGCTTTATCTCTTCGCCTGTTTCACCATAGAAGCTTTCTTTCTGCTTGAATTTCAGCTTGTAAAAATAAACGTCGTCAACTTTTGTGCTCTTATCGATAAGCTTGTCCCATTCGTTTTCTTGACTGAGTTTGAGATAAAATTTTGAGCTGTTCTCCTCGTCAGCCTCGATATCGAACTTGACGTCGTCGCTTTCAAAGCCCACATAGTCGGAAAGTTCTTCCACTGTTAAAGCCTCGCTATGCCCATTGTCCTTAAATATGGCCGAGCCGAAATCAAGCATTACCGAGTCGTCAGTAACGGTCACTTGACAAAGGCGTTCCTTTATACTGTCGTTATCCTTTACATTCCCATCCGACTGGTCAGCACCAGCGAAAACGTCTGTTGTGCACATTGAAAGCACAAGCACAGAGGCTGTCATAAAGGAAGTCACTCTTTTGCCGAGCTTAAATTGCTCTTTGTAAGCAATTTTTTGTTTTTTGCACTTCATATACTTATTTTTCCTCTCCTTTTCCAAATTTCCTATCCTAAATTGCAAAAAATCGCAATTTTAAATCACATTTCCCTCACAAAGGGTTATATCCTCGCAGACCACAAAGGCTATCTGTGTATTTTGCATATTTTGATCTTGCTGCATATCCTGCGCTTGCGGCTGAGCAGCGTTTGCGCTTACGCCTATGACAGTAGTTTCGCCATAACCAGCGCCGAGCACCGTTGTCTCGCCGACGGGCTGGAGCACGGTGGTCTGACTTTGGGACATATCATACGCCATAAGCTTGTCTGTCATATTTTTGTTGTCAATGCTGACAGCTTTGAGCCCGCCGCTGACTTTTGGAAGCTCTTTGGTGGTGGTGATATTCTGCTTGTTTTTCAGCTTTTTGACTGCATTTTTCTGGGCGAGACCCGAAAGCTCTGATATGACTTTGCTTATCCTCAGCAGGAAAAACAGCAGCACCGCCGTCACAAACAGCGCACCAGCCAGCACAAAGCTTATCACAGACAGCAGACTAAGATTTTCAACGCTCATTCTTTATCCACCGCCTTTTCAGTTTCGTCTGTTTTATTTGTATCATCTGAATTGTCTGAATTATTATCAGCATAAGCCGTTGTTATCTTTGTTTTTGCGACCTTAACAGCTTTTTTTGTTTCAAGCTTCAATGAAGTAAGCTTTTCCGAGCTTTCAGAGATATCATCAAGGCTTTGCTCTATCTGCTCAACGGCTGAAAGGATATCGTCTTTTTTCACGCCGTCAGAGGCGAACTTGTCGCCATACTGCTCAACGGAATTTAGTATCGCATTGTAAAGCTCCAGCTGGACTATCTCAGCCTCGTCACCCGACTTTATAAGTTTCAAAAGGGACTGATAATTCTTGAACAGCGTTTTATACTCGCCAGAATCGTTTGCTTCCGTTCTAAGCTGATCTATCTGCGCATAGAAATTGCCGATATCACGATAGATAAGCGCCATATTGTACTTGCTGAAAGTCTTGTCAGAATACTTTGCGGCGTTATCGAACCAGTTTCTTGCCGATCTCATTCGGATTATCTTGTTCGAGTCCTCGTCGCCGGAACTGTTTTTGCCGTAGGAATAATAATACCAATAAAGCTTGCCCGTCTCAAAGCATATCTCGCCATATGTGGCTGGGGCTTTTTTAAGCTCCTCCTCGTTCTTGTTTATGATATTCACAAGAAGCTGCTCCTCGTCAACGGAATATTCCGAATCTGACTTCATTGCCAATATAAGTTCAAGGTAGGCAGTTTTGTCCGCTGGCTTTATCTCTATCGCAGTCTGACAGATATCCATTTTCTGTGTTATATCCGCAGTCTGCTTTTCTTCTTCGATAAGATGTGCATAGTTGTTATTGCGCTTTGAATTTGCCATGTGGTCAAGGACAAGACCCGATGTCAAAAACGCCGCTGACAAGACTAAAGTCAGCGAAAAAGCGAACAATCTGCGCTTTTGCTTTTTTCTGTACATATCGTCGAACTTGTCGTAATTTTCGATATCATACAAAAGCTCCTCGCAGGACTGATAACGCTGGGCAGGGTCTTTTTCGACGCATTTGAGTATTATCTTTTCAAGTCCCGATGAAAGCTCGGGGCGTATCTCTCTTATGGGGCGCATTTCATATGGCGGCTCGCAGGGGCTTTGTCCTGTCAGCAGATGAAAAAGCGTTGCACCAAGTCCATAGATATCAGTTCTTGCGTCGGTCTGACCCTGTCCGCCGAACTGTTCGGGGGCTGCATAGCCGACTGTTCCAAGGCAAACTGTATCTGAAACGTTGCGCTCTTTAAATTCTCTTGCCGTACCAAAGTCGATAAGCATAACCTTGCCGTCAGGTCTGAGCATAATATTTTCGGGCTTGAGGTCACGGTATATTATCGGCGGCTTTCTCGAATGGAGATAGATAAGCACATCACAGAGCTGTTTTGCCCATTCTATGACCTTATCCTGCCGCTGTGCGCCGTATTCTTCAAGTTCCTTTTCCAGCGATCTGCCTTCGACATAATCCATTACAATAAGAAAAGTGTTATCGTCCTCGATTATATCCACTATGCTTGGCAGATTTGGGTGGTCGAGCTTTTTAAGCAGATCAGTCTCAACGATAAGGCTTTGCTTTACGACTTGAAAGTCCTTTACGCCGTCCTTTCTGATCTCCTTTATAGCCCATTGCTTGTTGGCCTTTTCGTTCATCGCAAGATAAACGACGCTCATTCCGCCCTGACCTATTTTATTGAGTATTTTATATTTGCCGTCAATAACGGAACCGATCGTCAACATATCTGCAAACTCCTAAACTTTCCAATTTATATGATTTTCAATTTTATAACAAAGCTATATGATCTAATACATCGACAGGTAACGAGCGAACAATGTTCGCCCCTACAATTATACTCCTGTCATTTTTTATATAGTTACCTTTATAACAGCGGCGGTGATATTATCGCTTTCACCACGCTCCATATTGAGCCTTATAAGCTCATCTGAATTGCGGTCGGCTGTGTCCTTGTCTTTGAGGACTTTCGGCGCATAGGAGCGTAGAAGCTCTTTATCGCTAACAAGGTGGCGAAAGCCGTCGCTGCAAAGCAGGAAGGCTGTATCCTGTGTGACAGCGCCCTCAATGAACTGGGGCGTAACGGAATTTGAAGCGCCTATACATTGGAGCAAAACGCTTTTTCTCGGGTCTTGTTCCGCCTGCTCTGTGGTCATTCTGCCCTCTCTCACCTCTCGTGCAACAAAGGTCTGATCTTCGGTGAGCTTGGACAAGCTTTTATTCGTCACGGCGTAAAGTCTCGAGTCGCCGATGTTGATGACGTAATATCTCCCCTGCGCCACAAGAACTCCGCAGCAGGTGGTACCAAGCTTAATCCCTCTGCTTTCGCCATAGGTATGTAGCTTTTTGTTGCAGATATCAATAATATTGTTCCAAGAGCTGAAAAGCTGTCCCGAAAAATTATCCGCCCCGAGCTGGAAAGGCAGGGCGTTATAAAACCAATCCGAAAAGGCTGATATCACCGTTGCGCTGGCGGTCTCCCCCTCAGAAAGTCCGCCCATTCCGTCGCAGATAAGCCCGAAAGCCACCTCGCCCAAGGCTGTGGAAGCTGTTTTGACTGTACAGGCATCTTGATTATTCTCTTTTACATTACCTCTATTACTCCGAGCAGAAACTAGATATGCCAAAATAGTAACTCCTTTTTTTATTCGCATACGCTCCATAACGAGCGAACGCTGTTCGCCCCTACACACACAAACACACATTTACGTATTTTATGGTTGACAACGTCCCACATACTTTTGAATTTATTTATCAGAAAAATCTAAATTCAAATTCCTCGTTTGCGAACTTTATTCTTGTATTCTCTTCAAGCTTTATCTCAACATTGCTTTGAATCATTGCGCCGTTGACGTATGTATGATTTGTGGAATTTGTGTCAACGATGAAATAGTCGTTTCCACGCTTAACGATATTTGCGTGGCTCCTGCTGACTGCGGTGTTATCAGAAATGCAATAATCAACAAAGCTTGCTTCTTTTCCAACTCTGAAAGGCACTTTGTTTATCTCGATAAGTTCGTTTGTCTTATAGCGGTAAAGCTTTGGCGTGCAGTTAGCTGAAAGCATATCCTTGTTGAGGACAGTTGTCATTGCCTGCTGTGGAGCGGCTTTCGGTGCGCTCTGCTGGAATGTTATCCCCGGCTGGACGTTCATCTGCTGGGCTGGGATAGAATGCATAGGCTGATTATTTGCCATTGGTGCAACATTCTGTGCAGGCTGTGGATCATTCAGCATAAGCGGACCTGCGGAAGCCTTTACTCCCGGGATAGCCATTGACTGCGGTGCGGCCTGAACGACCTCCTTGCCCTTTTTAGGCTTCTTTTCCTTGCTCTTCTTGCCCGACTTCATAAGTCCGCCGAAAAGTCCGCCCTTATGCGAGCTCTTTGAATTATCATTTATAACAGGCGGAACGATATGCGGCTGGTTAGGCTGATTTGGAACATTTGGTATGTTTGGAATATTTGGAATATTCGGTGTATTAGGTCTCTGCATATTCTGAACTTGGGTACGCTGGATATTCTGGATATTTGGAGCTGAATGAACATTTTGAACATTCTGCATTGGAGCAATTGGCGTGATCAGCGCTGCTGCGGAAACTGTCTGCGGAGCGCTCATTGCGTTCATAACAGGCTTGTCCTCTTCTTCTTGAACATTGCCGAGAAGCTCTTCCGCAATGTTTCTTATCTCAGCAAATGACATCTTGTCGGACTTATTGAGACTGTTGAGAAGCTTTGCGATATAGTCGCAATTCTCAGTTGGGTCAAACTGTGTTGACATAAGAAGCAGCTTGAAAAAGTTCACAACATTGACGTTTGCGCCGCCCTCTTTGAGTAAAGGCAGGCAGACGAGCTCAGCCTTTGCGGAGCTTACGTCCACAAAAATATGCTCAGCGTCAAGTACGATAGACTTGTCCTCGATCATATACTCTCCGCACATTTCAAATGCCTTGCAAATGCTTGAGATAACATTGAGAAAGCGTGTCTTATTGACAGTTTCCTCAAAGAACATTTTCAGCGACACCTTTGAAGTGATATTGTATTTGAAATACCTTTCCTCATCGTTCTGAAGATATATCATCGGCAGAAAGCCTTCGATATTGTTATTGAGCAGCATTCCAAGAGCTACTGTATCAAAATTCTCATTCTCGCCAAGGGTGTAAACAAGAAAGTTCGCTGTGTTGGCGTTTTCGTAATTCCATTGAACAAAGTTATCCATTTTTGCTTTCCTCCGTGATATTGGTTGTGGGTATAAACTATATAAATTATATAAATTTATTTGTCTTTAAGATCAGCGCCGTAAAATCTCAGCAGCTTCGGCATATCAAAATCGTTGTATATTACGCTGTATCCGTTTGTATCAAGGCTGTATGCGGCTGAGAACTTGTCATTTTCGATATCGGTTATGATCTTTCCGCTGCCGTCTATATAGCCCCAAAATTCGCCCTGCTGTATCGGTGCAAAGTCAAGGCAGAATGAATTTGCGTCCTCATACTGCGGCTTTATTACGATCTTGCCGTCGGTATCCACAAAGCCCCATTTGCCGTTTTGCTTTACTGCCGCAGGCTCGTCGCAGACAAACATCTTTGCGTTTTCAAATGACTCGCTGCCCACCTGTTTGCCCTTACTGTTGTAGAGCGCATACTTTCCGCCCTTTGAGGCGAAGAAATATCCGCCCTCTGAGCAAATGCCGAAATCATTTATTATTATATCGTCAAATTCAAAATCCGTGACCATTTCGAGCTTGTCGTTTATAATGCCCCACTTATCATGCTTTCTTACAGCGGCAATGCCGTCCTCGAAAGAGCCTGCAAAGTCGTATTCAAAGTTCTTTTCCTCGAAATCCTCGTTCACATAGCCGTACTTGCCCTTGTAAAGCGCAGGAGCATAATCGGCTGTGAAAGAACCGAGATAGCTGTATTCGTGGTCTGGCACAAGCTTCTTCTGTCCGCTGGAGTTAACATAATACCAAGTGTCGTTTTCATCGCAGACAGGGATAACTTCCTTTTCCTCGCTGTAAAGACCAACATCGTGATACTTTGCTCTGAGCACGCCCGAACCATTCGTTTTGATAAGTCCAACTCTGTCGCCGTTTTCACCGTTTGTGACTTTCATATAACCCTTGCAGTAAAGATAAGCATAATCATAGTCGAGGAAAGTCTCTTTATAGAGCCTGTAAATTTTCTCATAAAGCTCGTCGATCTCCTTGCCGCTTGATTTTTCCCTTGCAGTCGTGACCACCTCAACTGCGTCATCATAAGCGTTCGTGTCGATAAGCTGGTTTATGTATCTCACATAGATATCAGACCTTGAAGGGTCTAAAGCCTGCGCCTGCTCATAGGTTTTCTCAATGCCGTCATCGTCTGCAAGCTGAACATAAGAGTCGAAAATTTTCAGCATAAGATCATAATTACTCGTATCAAGCTTCAAAGCCTGCTGATAATTATAAACAGCGTCGATATAAATTTCCTTCTTTGCGAAATTCTCCGCTTTTTTCATATACTTGTCGTATTCCTGCAAGGTGGTGGTCTTGTTGTTAAAGACCGCATACCAAGTCAGAAATGGAAGTATTATCATTATGAGGAGCAGAAGCTTTTTGTTCTGTTCGCTTTTTTTATTTTGACTGTCTTTAGTTTGAGTGTTCTGACTGCTCAAGTCCTATGTCAGCTCCTTAGTATTCTATAATTTGTGTTCGCCCGTTGATTACACGCTTTTTTATTTTGTATGCTATAAAATTTTCGTCAAGCCGCCTTGCCCACAAAGCAGATAAGCACAAAATAGATAAGCATTCCAAGAAAAACGAACGGTGCAAAGGGGATAGTGTCCTTTGCCTTGTATTTTTTTATTATCATACAGCCCAGACCGCCAACAGCCGAGAGTATGAAAGAGAAAAGCATTACGGTGAGCACATTGGTGCTGCCGACGTAAAGACCTATCACCGCAAGAAGCTTAACGTCTCCGCCGCCCATTTGTCCCCTTGAAATGAGCATCATAACAAGCGCCACAACTGCGGACATCACAAATCCCAGACCGCAAACTTTCAGCACCACCTGCCACTTTGCCATATTATAAAAGACCTCGGCAAAGAGGAAAGGCACTCTTGCAACGATCATTGCGATTATAAGATCGTTCGGGATAAGCTTCTTTCTTATATCCGTATAAGCCGCCATATAAAGCAGAAAAGTATAAACGAAATACTTCATAAATCGGTAATTCGCCAGCGAATTTGACTTTGCAAAAAACGTTCCTGCGCAGCATAGAACCATAAAGAACACGCCGCTTATGATAAAAAACTTCTTTTTCGCCTTTATGTATTCTTTCAGCTCCGAAAATTCAAGCATTTCGGGCTTTTTTGACTTTTCGGAAATTTTTCCAGCGCCTTTTTCATTTTTATCGCTATTATCGTTTTTATCATATTTTTCATACTTTTTATCAAAATAGCAGAAATATCTTACTAAAAAGGCCATACCCACAAGCGTTATCAGCACATTAATTATCAACTTTCCTATCAATCAAAAACAACCCTTTCAGTTTTCTTCATATTATGAATAGTAATTCAACGGGCGACCTCAGGTCACCCCTACAAACAGCGCATTTATGCAAATTGTAGGGGACGGCGAAATTTATCTGCTCGACGTTACTCGTAGATAAATTGACGTCCCACTTGTTTTGAATTTTAATATCTATCCGGCCTTTGTGGTCTTATCCTTATACTGATAGATAACAGTAACGCCGGTATCATATCTTACATTCGAGGCTATATCCTCAAGGTCCTTTCGCATTTCTTCAGTTGTGTTTTCCGGCACGACAACGATGATATACTTGTTTCTCTTTGACTTGTCAGACTGAACAGTCTTTTGCGTGCTGTCCTTTTGACCGACCTTGATAGTTGAATCAACAGCATCTACTTTCTGATTAAGCGTATTTGCGTCTTTGATCAAAGCATTTTTAAAGCTTTCAACTTTGATTTTTCCGTCCGTTGAATACTTTGGAAGGAAAACATTTCTTGTCATAACCTTTATATAGCTGTCAGCAAGGAAATTTCCTCTCGGGTCAACGCCGTCGGGATATGACGTCTTTGAATCAAGATAGAAATGGAAGCCCTGTCTCGACTGAGTTCTTGTACAGCTGCCAAGAGATTGCTCTATACCGCTTGCATAAGTTTCAAACTGATCGCCTATGCTTATTGTATCGTCCCAAGGTGAAACAGGCTCCTGTTCTTCTTCCTCTGCCTGTGAGCTGTCATTTCTCTCGCTCTTCTTTTCATCCTCTTTTTGTTTAGCTTCTGAGTTTGTGACGTTCGTGCCCCATATACCCGTGCTGCCTGTTGTTTTTACAGTATATGTATAATCTATAAGACTAAATCCCATTGGCTTTATCTTATAGACCGCCACAACGTTGACGGTTTTTCCGTCTATCGCAAATGTGGAAAGCCCGAAGTCAATGCCGTCCATTCCGTCAACAACGCCCATTGCTTCAAGGGTATCGTCGATATTGCCGTTGTTGGAAATATATTTCTGCACAAGTGCTTTGCTAAGCGGCTGGGCGATGATACGGCAGACTGCGACGTTTCCTGCGCCATTTTTGAGCATTGTCGCCATTGAAGACATTATCGCCATAGGGTTGTCAGCAATACTTTTGAACGAGCCGTAAAGCTCCTGACTGGCATTTTTCACATTCTTGAAATTGTCCTGCATATCTTTATAAGTTTTAGATATATCGTCGATAGTGTTTATCTGACTTGGCGAATATTCGGAAGCGTCAGCAACGGTCGACTGAAAAGTATTAAAATTCTCAAGAAAGTCGTCCACTTTGTCAATATTTTCGTCATTAGCGTCGCCGCCGTGATTAAATCCAAGGCGGTTTATGACGTAATAATACTGCGAGACCTCCTTTGCAGTCTGGTCAACAGCGTATTGGATAGTGCTCTGTGCCCTTGTTGTGGTGGCAAGCATAGCAAGCGCCATAAACCCAAACATAAAGAAGGGCAGAACGAACGCCGCCTCGATAGTCAACGAACCGCTTATAAGCCTGCTTTTGCGCTCGACAGAACTTATCATATTTTTTATATAATTTTTTATCTTCATAGCTTTATACTTCTCATTCCCATAATATTTCCGCCGCCGTCTTCCCTAAATCAAATGCTTTTACAAATGTATAATGATTACTCCATCTTATCCCATTCGTCCTTGCCGACAGCCATAGTTTCAGCGGCCTCTCTTGCATATGTGTCAAGCTCGTCGATATTTGCTTTGTCGTGATACTGAGCAACAATAAATCCTGCGGTATTATCTTCTTTATACTCAGACAAATTAGGATCACCCTTGACTACTGTCAGATAACCTACAAGATCAACATCCTTATCTTCATTATCATCAAAGAATGAACCTACAAATCTAACAAAAGTTCTGCCATTGATCTCTTGAATCTCACTTTCACTTACATCCAACGCAGGATTTACCATTACATAATTGTAACCATTGCTAAGATCCTTTGCCATTTGGTCGTGAACGGTATCCAGCCACTCCTCCGGCTTATCTGCGTCGATAGTGAGATTATTGTATTCGTCACAAAGCTGACCTACTGAAAGGAAGCAAGAGTCATCATCATAACTTGAAATAGGATCAATAGTGCTATACACTTTCCAGTCCATATCAAAATGTTTTGAAAATCTATAATGCACATCAATAGCAATAACTCCGTACTGATAATCGACTTCTTCAACAGCAGATGATGTTTCTTCCGACTTAGAATCCTTGTCATCTTCATTTGTCTTGTCCTGTGCGACTGTTGTTTTTGTTGACTTGCTATCTGTTGTGTCGTTGTCAGCGCTGTCTCCGCAAGCACAAAGTCCCATTGTCACCGTCATTGCCATTACTGCTGCAATAATTTTTGTTGTTTTCATTAGATTTACTCCCATTATAAATTAAAAAATAATGATTACTCCATCTTATCCCATTCGTCCTTGCCAACAGCCATAGTTTCAGCGGCCTCTCTTGCATATGCGTCAAGCTCGTCGATATTTGCTTTGTCGTGATACTGAGCAACAATAAATCCTGCAGTGTTATCTTCTTTATATGAAGATAGATTAGGGTCTCCCTTTACTACGGTCAGATAACCTACAAGGTCAACATCTTTGTCATAATTATCATCAAAAAATGTGCCTACAAACCTAACAAAAGTTCTGCCGTTTATTTCTTGAATCTCACTTTCACTTATATTTAATGCAGGGTCTACCATTACATAATTGTAACCATTGCTAAGATCTTCTGCCATTTGGTCGTGAACAGTATCCAACCACTCTTCTGGCTTATCTATGTCAATAGTGAGATTATTATATTCATCACAAAGTTTACCTACTGTAAGAAAACAAGAATTGTCTTCTGTACTTGTCATTGGATTTATTGTGCTGTAAACCTTCCAATCGTGGTCGAAATGCTTTGAAAATCTAAAGTGAACATCAATAGAAACTACACCGTACTGATAATCGACCTCTTCAACAGCGGACGATGTTTCTTCGTCATTAGAGGCTGTTGTTTCTGCCTGCGATTTATCCTGTGCGACCGTTGATTTTGTTGACTTGCTGTCAGTTGTGCCGCTGTCAGCGCTGTCTCCGCAAGCACAAAGTCCCATTGTCATCGTCATTGCCATTACTGCTGCAATAATTTTTGTTGTTTTCATTAGATTTACACTCCTTAAAAATTAAAAAATATTGAAATAAAATTAAAAACTAAAAACTAGTAACCAATGAATCCATTGTAAACCAGTCTGTCCGTACTGCTTCCATCCCCATCAAAATTGAGTGAATAAGACTCCTCGCCATTGACAGTTTTCTTTTCAAACATTCCCATAAATACGGAATCAACGTCAGCTTCTGAATGGATCTGCACCATTGTATACATCTTCGTCATATCAAAATTCTCTCTGTCAGAATCATTAAAGCCTGCGTCAGTCATTTTCTGACTTATGTTCATCTGCATAAGGTAACCGGTTCTTGCCACCATATTATCTTCATTTGCCAATATGCCAATGAGCATAAAAGCGTAAAGATATTCTTTATAATTAAGACTTATGGTAGCAGCCTTTGCGTTTGAAACATCTCCAACAGTTTTACTGTCTGGAGCCGACTCACCGACCTTGTCAAGACCACCTGACACTTTTTCTGAAAGTTCATTAGAAAAATTATTCAAAGCTTCATTAAGCTTTTCTTTTACATTATCTTCTGTACTATTAAGAGTATCTGTAACTGTTTTCTTTAGATCTCCACTCAACTCTGTTATCTTATTTGATATAACATCATTAAGTTCAGAAATATAGCCTGTTCCCGAATTTACACCCGAATCGACTGTCTTAAACAAATCATTTATTTTTCCTATTATAGTTTCTGATTTAACACCTGCTGCTTCCTGTAAACTATCGTAAATCGTATCTGTTACTTCGCCGATTTTGCCCTCAAGATACTCAATAGCAACTGTCTTCGCTTGACCATAAATATCATCTGTTGCGCCTTCTTTAAGCTTGTCAAGACAATTTTGAAGTTCTTCTTTTATTTTATCTTTACCCCAACTGGAATCAATTTTGCCTAAAACACCTTTTATACCATTCATAAAAGGTGTAACAGTTGCATTTATGACCTTATCAGATACGTCTCTTATCGTCTGATTCATATATTTTTTTACATCATCACCAATTTCTGATATCTTGTTATTTGCTGTGTTTTCTATCTTATCAAAAATGTTGGTTATAGAGTCATTCAAATAAGCTCCAGCTTCTTTTGCCGCATTTTCTATCAACTCAGCTGCCGCATCTTTTGCAATGCCTATCATTCCCTGCGGCGACATCGCCCAAGTAGTGGAACTCTTATACAGCGGTACAGATTTGCCTAAGCATAGCTGGTTCAAGTCATATGCCGATTCCGCCAGCGCAAGGGCTATTTTCAAAACAGTCTGAACTATCGGCACGCCGAAAACCGTCCAGCCTGCGATAGCTGTCGCCCACTCAAATGTCAGAGCATTGATATCGGGAGCGGACATTGCGTATATAAGATTAAGTATGAACCTTATTCCGAAAATAGAAGCCTTTGTCTTGTTGACTGCGCTGCTAGGAGTTCCGCCCCAAAGGATATATTCGCATTCTCCGCCGTAATAGTAATTGTTGTCCGCCGAGATAGCTATTCCGCTGAGCGTTTTTTCAAAGTCGTCCTTGTTTTCATACTGCGAACCGACTTCCTTATCCTTCTTTTCCTCAACATTCGGATTGCCTGCGTCGGGGTCAATGTTCGTTGTATAGCAGCTGAACATATTCCGCATATATTCAACAAGGTAAAGCTTGTCACGTTCTGTCGCTGCGATATCGCCTAAGGCTTTAAGGAACGAAGTCGTCTCTTCATCGCTCATCGAATCGGCGGTGTCTGTGACATTGTCATCGCTGGAACCTTCCGGGTCTGTCGGGTCAACACCGATATCTTGTTGCGATTTTGAATTGTTCGTCACCATTGCGTCAAGGAAGTCCGATGAAACGTCTCCCGAAAGTGTCTTGTCGTTCTTGGCTTTTTCCTTCGCCGAAGTGACCTTGCCCTCGTCGATAAGAGCTTCCTTTCCTCCATCGCTGGCTTCGCTTTTTTCTTCCTCTTCAGTACCGGCTTTATATTCAAAGTTTGAAGCAAGATATTCAAAGAACTGCTGATTTTCCTCTTGAGCCTTTGTGGTAAAACCACTTTTTGTAGAAAACTCGTCATTTTCAAGCAGTCTGCGGAAAGCTTTAAAGCTATTACCTGTATCTGACTCAAAATTTGCCTTTGCACTATTTATAGCCGCTGCCATACCATTGCTGTCAACGGTATCCGGCATTATTTTTGACTTTTTGAAATCTTTTTCGTAATCCGCTTTTTCTACCTTACTAGAGTCATATTTTTCGGCAAGCTTATTTCCACAATACTTTAAAGATTTTATCCTATCTAAAATATCTTGATAGAATTCCTTATTGACTATTATGACCTTGTCACGAAGAGCCTCAACATCAGCTTTTTTCAGTGGCTGTGCTTCGCTCTCATAGTCTGAGGTCATAGTCTGCTTTGAACTGTTGTCAGTTACCTTATCTATGCTTTTCTTCCAATCATTGCCTTTTTCTTCAGCTGCTTCAATATCGCTTATGACCGCATTCAGATCTTTTTCGATAGCCTCATATTTCGATATCATTATAGTACAATCATCAAAGACAAGTCTTATCTGCTTATTTGCCTCAACCGCAAGGGACTTTACTTTATCTTTATAACTATTTACATAATTATTCGTATAATCTGCTATATCATTGATATCACAAATAAAGCCCTCTATATTTTTAAAATATTCATTTATTTTACAATCGTTACCTTCACAAGAATAAAAATAATCCTTAAGTGCCCATATATTCGCAAGATATGTTTTATTGTCATCATTATTTATCCAATTATTTATAGTCTGCTTGAGCTGATAAACCTTAATGACATTATCTTCACTTAACTCTCCATTTATATTAGACTTTTGAGACTTTATATCATCTACAAATGACTCCATTGTTCCATAAAAGCCACCTTTATAATCGGAACTTTCATTAAAATCAGTCTTTTCATCATTCATCTCGCAACCAGATGTGAGACCTATATTATTACTTTTAAAATATTCCACATTAGACAGTACGCCCTCAAGACCTTTATGAGTATAGGCTTCATTAGTTACTGTATAGCCCTCTTTAAGACCTTCACCCATATTTTCTGTTGCTTCTGATGATTTATTAATTATTTCATTGTAAAGGATCACATTAGAATTAACATTTAGCTTATCTGCACTTGTGTCCTCAAGGACCTTTATGTAAACAAGATATTTACTTACGTTATCATAATTTTTCTTTGCAAGCGAAACTGTCTTTAAATATGCGTCCTTGAATAACTCTATTTTATTCTCACAGTCTGCTTCGATCTCATATCCAAGTATATCCTGCGTTACACTTGTATGTTTTTGTTTTCTTGCTTCATAAAGTTCGTTATAAGCCGTCTGACAGGAATCACCTATCTTCTCAAGCTCTTTTTCATAATTCATCTTTGCCTTGATAGCCTTGCTCTGCTTGTCAAAGCCGCTAAAGCCTGAGAACTTGTTTATAAGTTCCTGTGATACCGCAACAACGCCACGATACTTCATATATTCTAGTATCTGTCTCTTGAGTATGTTTGAATGATATACCTCAGAGCCGCCGACATATGATACATCGCAGGTGGCATTTGTGAGATTTATAAGCGTGTCAAAATCCGCCGAACCTTCGCTGCCTGCTGTTGAAAGCCAAGAGGTAAGGCTGTTTATGTAATCTCTTGTGTATGAATCCGTTGTGTCGAGGTCGCTGATATTGCTGAGAGAATTGTTGAAATATCTCTCGAGATTGTTCGTAAGGTCGTCCTCAGTTGCGCTCATTGCGAAAATTCCGTAAACGTCTTTGAGAATTTCATTGTAATCAGAAAGCGCCGCATTCATCGTAAGGTCGCTTGCGCCCGAAAGCACTACGTTTGCGGAATTGACCCTTGAAAGGTCAACGATCGTTCCTGCAAATGTGAACATTGGTATCATTATAAGCACAAGAAAAATTGATATTGCGCCATTGATATTCTTTCTTATTCTTTCTCTTGAGCGTTTTTTCTTTGGCTTGACGTCATTATCAACCTCTGAAAAGACCGCAAGCTCTGTATTTTCATTTATTTCAGCTAAATTTATATCTGAGTTTTTAGCTTTTCTGAATTTTCCAAATATCATCAATACTTCCCCCTAAGAAAAATTTATCCGCATTTCTATATTGCTATATTTTTATCCAGTTATCCGGCCGCATTAGCAGCTTTCTCGGCATCTTCTTTGAAGGCGCCCTGCACCTTTTCTTTCAGATAAGATATCTTGTCCGAAATGTGCAGCCTGTCGCTCAAAAACGTCACAAAGTCATAGACCATATCGGTATTTCGCACAAATTCCGCTCCGTCGCAGCTTGCCGCCGTGGCAGTAACAGTAATATCACTTGAAACGCCGTCCATTCCTATGTAGCTGAAAACCTCCGGGATAGCTCCCTCACGTTTTATGGTCACGCTGACGGTCTGATTTATAAAATAATTCTTTGCGTTTATATCGCAGGTAACGCCTCCGCCGCTTATAATGCTCAGATTGTCGATAAGACTTGTGAGAGACGAATTTATCGACTTGATATCCGAATTGCCTGCAATCGGGTCGGAATAAAAATATCTGTAAAGCTTCGCCTTCTCGTCATATATCGTGTTTACAGAATCCTGAGTGAAATACTTATTGTCCTTGAAATCAAAATTCACATTGTCCGCTGTGTGCTTGCCGACTTTTTCATAACCAGTCACAGCCATACTTTTGCTGACGATAGAAGCAACTTTCTGGGTCTGCGTGTAGATAAGCACACTTTGCAGAATATACATTCCGATATAAATAAGAAAGAACATACAGAAAAACACGATAGGAAAAATAAACGTTGCCTCAACGATAGGCACAGCGCCCTTTTCGTCCTTGATGTTTTCGCCTTTCTTCCCGAATATCCTGTTCAGTTTAATACCGATCACCCCTATAAGAATTTATGTTTATGCGTTTGTATATTTTGTTTATCTCGAATCAGCCCGCAGCAAAAAGCTGTGAGCTGTTTCCATATAAACAATAGCCTTTAAGCTTATGTTTACAGAGTTTCGATAGCTTCCTTGATCTTTTTAAAAGCTGCTGAAAGTACATCAGAAATACCATCCTTAAATACAGCAACAAGTGCAATTACAACGATGATGATAAGTACGATAGCCACCATATTTACTTCACCGCTCTCATTGTCCTTAAAAGCATTAAGCTTTGACATACCCTTCAAATATGCTGAGATCATCATTTCATTAATTTTCTTCATTTTTTTTCACCCCCCTATTACATTAATGAGTTGCCTATCGCCGGAACAACAACCATCATTATTATCGCTATGAACATTATCATAGACGGGAACATAAGCTTAGTTCCAACGCTTGCGGCTTTTACTTTTACTCTGCTTCGCTTTTCTTCCCAGCTGACAGTTGTTAACTCTTTAAGAACTCTCGTGAGTTCGCTTCCGCCCTTTTCCATATTCTGGTTAACGGAGTTTGCAAACTTTCTTACCTCCGCCACCGAACACCTGTCGGCAAAATGGAAAACAGCTTCTCTGACAGGCACGCCGTTGTTCATTTCAACGCAGGCCTCCTGCATTTCTTTATAAATGGGCCTGTCGTTTGCGTATGCCACCTTGAACCAGGCGTCACGAACGATAAGTCCCGCATTTATAAGCAATGTGAATTTTGAAAGCATTTGCGGCAAGTCCTCGAGGATATCCTCTCTTCGCTCGTTGACGTTTTTCTTTATCTCACCGCTCATATATTCCATAAGAAGCGCAGAAGCCACAACGCCAAGCACACCAAGCATAACATTATTTGCTATGGCACCGAGGCAAAAGCCCATTGGCAAGAGAGTTAGAAAGTATGCAATGCTTCCACCCGTGATAACGTAATGATAAAATTCAGCGTATTTTCTGCCGTATATCTCGCTTATCTCTTTTATCTTCTTGCTTCCTCTCTCGGTCTTGATGTTGATGTGAAAAAGCGTTATGAACCCAAAGCCGATAAAATATATCTCGCCGAACATAAACTTTTTCTTGTCGATAGCGTCAATGACCTGACCGTAAGCGTTTCTGTATTTTATGTACAGGAACAGCCAGAACAATATAAAAAATGTTCCTATCCCTGCCATTACATATGAGCTTGTAAAACTCAAATTATTCACCTCAATAATTTTCTAAACTTTTTAAAAACTTGTACCAGCGGGCTACCACAGGTCGCCTCTACAAGAAAATCTCTAAATCTTTATCTTAGTCATCTTCAGTCCGATAAGATAAGCGATTCCGATAAGCACGATACCGATTATCTTTGCACCGATATCAAGAATATTCGTGCCTGTCGAATCAGATGTCGCCTTCATCATCAGCACCACAAGAAACGGCAGCGCCGCCATAATATTGAGCTCGTTTCGTCCGCTTGCCACAATGGTGTTTATCTCAAGCTCAATGTCGATCTTGTCTCTTATCATATCATAGCTTTCAGATACCACCTGTTTCAGATTACCGCCCAAACGGTTGGATACCTCAAATACGTCCGAGAAGTTCGTTATATCCTCAAGTCCGCTCCTGTCCCCAAGGTCAAGGAGCAGCTCCTCGATATTGTAGTTGTTCTGAATACCTGCATTTATAATGGCAACTTCCTTTACAATGTCGGAAGTCTCGCCGTACTGCATTTGCAGATCGTTATAAGCTCCGAGAAAAGCGTCGGGAGTGTTTTTTCCTGCCGCATATGAATTGTTTATTGATTCAAGCAAGTCCTTGAACTGCAAAAGCAGCCTGCGCTGTCTCTTTTTCAAAAGGCTCTTTCGATAAAGTTTAATGCTGAAAAATCCCGCTATCGCACCTGCGATAATGCTGAATGGGATAGAGTAAAAGAATATATACGCACCCGCAGCCACAGCCGCCACACCCATAAGATATCCCGTGAGAGTGTCCACAGGCTTCATATGATAAACGTGGTAATCGTCCGCATTTCCAAGCAGACCCTTTTTTTCGATATACTCTTCTTTTTTCTTTTTTGCTTTCTCTTTCTTAGCCAAAGCCTTTTTAGCTTTCTTAGACTTCTCACCGCTTTCCGCAGTCAAGGTTTCCATTGCCTCAGCGTCCTGCAATATCGCCCCAGAGAAATTCGCATTCGCCGCAAAAGCAGCGTTCGCCCCGTCCATTTGAACGGTATTCATATCCTGCATTTGCGCATTTTCGTTATTGTTCTTATTCTTTTTCCTCATATATTTCTGTCCTTAATAATTATGATCTTATAAAATAACTGTCGTAGTTAGATAACCTCAGTTATTCCCGAAAGCTGGAGCTTGAAAACATTCTGCATTGGATTGGAAGTTCGCTTCAATGAACCCGATACCTTTTCAAGTGTGGTGTTCTCGTCCTCTTCAAAAACGTAAAGCGGATTGAGCTTTATCTGCCCGTTCTCAAAGCCAAGCACTTCTGTTATCTCCATAGTCTTTCTTGAATGGTCTCTAAGCCTCGAAAGGTGTATTATTATGTCGATAGCAGAAGATATCTGCTGTCTGATAGCTTCCAGCGGCAAACCGTCCGCACCCTGCAAGACCATTGTTTCAAGTCTGCTGAGCATATCCTGCGTTGAGTTTGCGTGGCCTGTTGAAAGCGAGCCGTCGTGACCCGTGTTCATCGCCTGGAGCATATCAAGGGCTTCACCGCCTCTGACCTCTCCGACAACGATTCGTTCCGGTCTCATACGAAGTGATGATTTGATAAGGTCTCTTATCGTGACCGCACCTGCGCCCGAAGCGTTTGCATTTCTCGTTTCAAGGCTTACAAGGTTGTCAATGCCCTTTATCTGCAGCTCCGCAGAGTCCTCGATAGTGATAACACGCTCGTCCTTTGGAATGTAATTTGAAAGAGCGTTAAGAAATGTTGTCTTACCCGAACCAGTACCGCCGCAGATGAAAATATTGTACTTTGCCTCAACTAACAGCTTTAGCTTGTCCGCTATCTCCCTTGTGATAGAGCCGTACGAAATAAGCTTCTCGATAGTCATAGGTGTCTTAGAGAACTTTCTTATTGTAACAGTCGGACCGCAAAGAGCAATAGGCGGCAAAACCACGTTTACACGAGAGCCGTCTGGAAGTCTTGTATCAACGATAGGGTTAGACTGATTGACCTCACGTCCTGCCTTACCAACGATACGCTGAATGATATCCTCAAGCTTTCGCTGACTTTCAAAGCTCTCATCGAGCCTTTTTACACGTCCGGCCTGCTCGATAAAAATATTATCAGCGCCGTTTATCATAACCTCCGTGATAGTGTCGTCGTTCATAATGGTGTCAAGGAGACCAAAACCTCTGATAGAGCTGAACACCTGCTGAGCGATATCCACCCTGTTTTTGATAGACACATACCTGTTGCCGATCATATTGTCGGTTATGGTCTTTATCTGCTCTTCAAGCTCCTCGTCCGAAAGTGTCGAAAGAGAGAGATTATCCACCGCAAATTTCTTGACGGCGGCAATTATCTCGCTGAAATCTTCATTCATATTTTTCACCTGTGTTTTTTCTATACTTAACTTTTTGCCAATTTTATTATAAGATACAAAGCGTTTGTGTAAGGGCGTAAATTGTTGTTCGACAAGGCTCACAACAATTTACGTTCGCCCGTTGTTTACCCGTCTTTGTTCTGTCAAGTTTCTATTTTACTTAAAGCTTTCCCCCGAGAACATTCCAAGGGTAGTGAGTTTGAAAACAGTCTGTTCAAACGGTGCATTGCCGAAATCAGGCACGCCACCTGCGATCTTTATCCTAAGCTCGTCCGCAGTCAGCGAAGTCTCGTTAGTAAACCTGTTGTAAACAAGATTCATTCGCTCGATATAAGGGAAATTCTCCTGCTCCTCCTTTAGCTCAAACGCCCTTGCAAGGCTTCTCAGCTTTGCGATAGCATTGTCAGTACCGAGAGACACAACAAAAGTCTTGTACATAAGCTTCATAAGCTCAAAATGCAGCGGAGCAAAATCAAAGTTGAAATCAACTATCATATAAGTGTATTTTCCTGCCGCCTTGAGAGTTCTAATAACGTCAAGTATCTCCTCATCGTTAAGCTCGAGAAAATCCAGCACGCTTTCGCAAGGTTCATAGAAATAAACTCCCGAAGGGTCGTGCTTTATGCAGCTTTCAAGCTTTAGTCCAAGATTTGCGTTCTGGCTCTTGATAGCGTAAACAACATCGCCGAATGTGACCTGCTGACCCTCGCCCTTGAAAACGTGGTTGCAGTTGTTTTTCTCAAGGTCAAAATAAAGCACGCTTTCGCCTCTTGCTGCCAAAGCTCTCGCATAAGCCGAAGCGACAGATGTCGCACCTGCTCCGCCACAAGCAGAAAAAACGCCAATGATCTTTGTGCCGTTGTCACCACCATTGTCGTTGTATATAATGCCTTTATGTATCTCAGAGTAAAGGTCGAGAATCTGCTTATAGATATTTTCCACCCTCTGATATTTTCCGATAGCCTTTTCGCCGTTGAGTTCGTTTATCTCGTTAGAGTTTGAGAAATATGCCACCGCACATCTGTCCTTAAAGGGAGTGAGGTCAAAATTCTCCGCAGCGATAACAATATCGTACTTGCTCATCTGCATATTGCTCTCTGCGATAGCAGGGTCGCTGAAAGAGAAAATAGTTATTTTATCGAAATACTTGCTGTTAAAGGTCGAAACGAACCTTTGCAGATAAAGATCATCTGAATCGATCAAAGCTATTCTTATTTTCATTTTCCAAACTCCTTATAATTTTATAACTTAATAACTTTATTATATTTAATACCAGTTAACTTAATATTTATTTTAAGTCATCATATATTTGTATCTTCATTATTTTTTAATTATATACTATATTAATAATGATCTTTCCAAAATGCTGAAAATGATCTCATCTGAGCTACCCTTTGCGATAAAGATCGACAGCTATGCAGACAGCTTCACATTTCTCGACTTTATCCTAAAAAACATACATATGATACACGATCACATTATCCCAATAAGCAAGAGCCTAAAGCCCACATTTTTCAATAAGCTGAAAAATAATTGATATTTAAAATTTAAAAGCTGCCTTCGGGAGGCTTTTTTTATCTCTGCGGCGGTTTGCAACCTGCTACGGTCGTTATTCTTTTTTTCTTATTATAAACCGCCACCTTACCCTGTTCAAATTGCTGAACAGTACAAACAAACATTATCGTATGCTGATTGTCATAGCAATATACACAATCCGCCGCAGGCACATTTGTTGCCTGTCCGACCTTGCTTCTCCAAAAATTTGTATTCAGTTCAAGATTCACTTTCTTCTGATACTGATTTGAACCTGTTTTATCAGCCTTATCGGCATTTTCTTCTCTCTCTTTTGCACGCTCTCTTCGTTCTCTGCGTTCTTTAAGTCTTTCCTTACTTCTTTCATTCGATACTTTTGAATATTTATCCATTAATTTGCAGCCGTACCTCGTCAAAATTACCATAATGACAGTTACAATAAGTATTAAAACCAGAGGTATGATATTTTCGACTATCATCAAAAATACAGGTATTATGATATACGACATAATTGCAGCGACCAACGCACATTTTGTTTTTTCCTTTTGCTTTGAGAACATTGTAAGTACCAACAAAATAATAATACAATGTAAATAACGCCGAAAACAATACTTATTACATTTCTCTTGATATTTCTATATATTTGCATTATATCACATATATTTATAACTGTCAATAGTTTCAGTGAATACTTTATCAGCTTTATATTTTTTCAATCATATATTATACTGTTATTAGAGTATTATTATTTTAAGGCAACACTTTTCTGTTCTGTTTATTTTGAAGATGTGTAAAAGTGCCGCCTTTTATTTTACAAAATTACAAAATTACAAAATAATAAAAGCGACCTGCATACAATATGCGTATGCGGTCGCCTTAAAACCTCAAAAAAGATCAGATAGAAAGGGCGGTATAATAAATGAACAGCGGCAAGATCGTGATAACCCTTGAAGAGTATAGAAAAGCTCATAACATAAGCAAATATAAGATAATAAAAAATTGCGACGTAAGTGCGACCCAGTTCAACAGCTATTGCAATAACAAAATATCGAGAGTTGACCTCCCCGTTTTGGCAAGAATATGCAGCTATCTTGATTGCGATATTGGCGATCTTCTTAAATTTATCACACCCGATGATATCGCCGAAGATGAAAATAATACATAGCGCAAAAAAAGCCCCGCACATTCCCGTGCAGGGCTTTTCCTTATTATAATAATTATAATACTATAACGTTCCGAATAATAAACTATTCTTCTGCGCCATTATCAGCACTCTCACCATTATCCTCAACAATGACCTCAGCATTTTCCTCAGCCTGAGCCTCTGCTATCTCCTCGGCAGTAGCCTTTTCTACCTCTGCTGTTTCAGCTTCATCGTCATGCTCAGTTCTTGTGAATGAAACCACTCTGCCGTCCTCGCCGACTCTCATAAGTCTTACGCCACGGGAGTATCTGCTCATCATGCTGATATCGCAGGCTCTTATTCTGATAACAATGCCGTCTGTGGATATCATGATGATATCATCTTCATCATCAACGACCTTTATTCCGCATACTCCGCCACTCTTATAGTTCATAAGACCATAGCCGCCTCTGTTCTGTACCTTATAAGACTCCAGCGGAACACGTCTGCCAAGACCATTTTCTGCAACAGTGAGAACGCTTGCACCCTCTCTTACTCTTGCCATTGATACAACATAGTCGCTGCCCCTGAGTTTTATAGCCTTTACGCCGTGTGCAACTCTTGACATCTCTCTTATATCTGTTTCTCTTATCCTGATAGCATAACCATTATGCGTTGCAACGATGACCTCATTGTCGCCAAAGGTCATTCTTACTCCTGCAATCTCGTCGCCCTCATCAAGACCGATTGCAATAAGACCATTCTTTCTTACATTTCTGTAGGAAGTCAGCGGAGTTCTCTTTATCTTGCCGTTCTTTGTTACCATAACGATATACTTGCCCTCGTCAAAATCGGCAGTTTTTATCATTGCGGCTATCTTCTCGCCCTCTCCCAGTTCAAGAAGATTTACTATATTTGTGCCTCTTGAAGCCTTTGAACCTTCCGGAAGCTCATAGCATTTTAGCTTATACATTATGCCCTTATTGGAGATAAAGAGTATATTATCATGTGAAGAACAGGTCTGAAGCTCGTCGATATAATCGTCCTCACGCTGTTTCATACCCGTTACGCCACGTCCGCCACGCTTCTGAGCCTTATACTCTGAAACAGGCATTCTCTTTATATATCCTGCATTTGTATAGGTAACAACGCTTTCCTCAACAGGGATAAGATCTTCAATATCAACTTCACCGCTGACATTTTCTATCTGAGTTCTTCTCTCGTCACCGAACTTATCCTGAATAGCCTCGACCTCTTCAATGATTATATCAAGTATTCTCTGATGATTTGCAAGGATATCTTCAAGGTCAGCTATCTTAACTTCGATCTCAGCCAACTCGTCTATTATCTTCTGTCTTTCCATACCGGTCAGACGTCCGAGGGTCATATTTGCGATATGGTCAGCCTGAATATCTGTAAGACCAAAACGCTGATTAAGTCTTTGCTTAGCCTCAGGGATATTCTTAGAAGTTTTCATTATCTCGATAACTTCGTCAATATTGTCAAGTGCGATAACAAGACCCTTTAAGATATGCTCTCTTTCCTTAGCTTTGTTAAGGTCGAACTTAGTTCTTCTTGTGATAACATCGACCTGAAAGTCTATATACTGCTCAAGCATTTCCTTGAGGGTCAGCACCTTAGGGATACCGTTCACAAGAGCAAGCATTATAACGCCCACAGTATCCTGAAGCTGTGTATAGCTGAACAGCTTGTTGAGAACAACCTGCGGATTAGCGTCCTTTTTAAGCTCGATAACGATCCTCATTCCGTCCTTGCCGGATTCATCGTTGATATAATGTATTCCGTCGATACGCTTTTCCTTAACAAGATCAGCGATAGATTCAACAAGTCTTGCCTTATTTACCATGTAAGGTATCTCAGTGACAATAATGCAGTTTCTGCCCTTTATCTCCTCGATAGAGGTCTTTGAACGCAGTGTTATCTTGCCTCGGCCAGTGCCGTAAGCCGCTCTGATACCGGACCTGCCCATGATGATACCGCCTGTAGGGAAGTCAGGACCCTTTATGCTCTGCATAAGCTCATCAAGTGTGCAGTCAGGGTTTTTCATGACAGTTTTCATGCCCTCGATAACTTCATGGAGGTTATGAGGAGGGATATTCGTTGCCATGCCCACAGCGATACCTACTGAGCCGTTACAAAGAAGATTTGGAAATCTTGACGGCAGCACAACAGGCTCTTTAAGTCTGTCATCATAGTTTGACTGAAAATCAACAGTTGTTTTGTTTATATCTGTCAGCATATTTACTGACATCTTAGCCATTTTAGCCTCAGTATAACGGTAGGCAGCCGGAGGGTCGCCGTCAACAGAACCGAAGTTTCCGTGACCGTCAACAAGAGGATATCTCATTGAGAACTTCTGAGCAAGTCTTACAAGTGCGTCATAAACTGATGCGTCACCGTGTGGGTGATATTTACCAAGCACAGATCCGACCGTATCTGCACATTTTCTGTAAGCTTGATCAGGTGTAAGACCATTTTCATACATGGTATATAAAATTCTTCTGTGAACAGGTTTAAGTCCGTCCCTTACATCAGGTAAGGCTCTGGATACAATTACCGCCATTGAATATTGAATGAAAGATTCTTTCATTATCGCTTCAACATCAGTGTCAATAACGTTATAATCGCTCACTTTATCCACTCCTTTTTAACCTTTCGGTTTACTTTGAAAAGAACATATCCTGTTCTTATTTATTATCTATCATTTCATAATCGCTATCAAGCAGCTCTGAAAAAGTTTTTCTAAGAGTTTCCTGCTGCTGCTCGTTCATGACTCTTTTTGCAAGCACATAAATAGTTTCTTTTTTGAGTATTATAATAAACATCTCGTCATTTTCCAAAACGTTCAGTGAGATATCCTCAAAACCAACTATCCTCGGCGGAACAGGAGTAAAGTCCTCCTCCTGCTTTTCCTCCTCTGTCGGCAGCGTTTCTATTTTGAAGCTGTCATCATAGAGGGTGAAAACATACTTGTCGTCCTCAAGAGGTTTAAGTGCCTGCATAAGATATTTTCTTATTCTTCTGGTGTTATACCATGTGAGAACGATTATTGCAAGGCATATGAACGCCAGCACCCAGTTAAGATATCCCGAAGGGTTTCTCACTATGGACACTATAAAAAGCACCGCAACAACGCCGAAAGCCGCTGTTATCTTCCAGTTATGCGCATAAACGAATTTCTTCTGAAAGGCTAAGAAAGCTCTTTCCTCTTCCTCGTTTTTCACATCATACTCAAAGCTCAAAACAGGCTCTTTTTCTATCTGTGCTTCTTCCACCTCATCAGCATTATCTACAGCTTTCTCAGCCGTTTCAACAGCTTCCTCTGTCTTTACCTCTTCAAGCTCTTTTTCCTGATTTTTATTTTCGTTGTTATCCAAAGCAGTATCCTTTCTTTAAACGTCAAGATCCTTTACATACTCTGCATTTTTCTCTATAAATTCTTTTCTCGGTGCGACCTTATCGCCCATAAGAATAGTGAATATCTCGTCCGCCTTAACAGCGTCCTCCATTGTCACCTTTATCATAGTTCTTCTTTCAGGATCCATAGTTGTTTCCCAAAGCTGTTCAGGGTCCATCTCACCAAGACCTTTATATCTCTGAACGTTTACTTTCAGGTTGTTTTCACCTGAAAGCTCAGAAATATACTGATCTCTCTCTGCGTCTGAGAAAGCATATCTGACCTGTTTGCCCCTTGCAACCTTGAAAAGCGGTGGCTGAGCAAGATAGATATGACCCTCCTCGATAAGAGGACGCATAAATCTAAAGAAGAATGTAAGCAGAAGCGTTCTGATATGAGAACCGTCCACATCGGCATCGGCCATGATTATAACTTTGCCGTAACGGAGCTTTGAAAGGTCAAAGTCCTCGCCTATTGATGTTCCCAGTGCGGTAACAACAGGCATAAGCTTTTCATTGCCGTATACCTTATCTATCCTAGCTTTTTCAACGTTGAGCATTTTTCCCCACAAAGGAAGTATAGCCTGATATTTTCTATCTCTGCCTTCCTTTGCAGAGCCGCCCGCAGAATCTCCCTCGACGATATAAATTTCGGTGAGTGAAGCATCTCTCTCTGAGCAATCTGCAAGCTTGCCGGGAAGTGAAGAGGATTCAAGAGCAGATTTTCTTCTTGTAAGCTCTCTTGCTTTCTTTGCGGCTTCTCTTGCCTTTTGTGCCTGAACAGACTTATCAAATATAGCCTTTGCTACAGTAGGGTTTTCCTCAAAGTAGTTCATGAGCTTTTCGGTAACTATCTTGTCAACGAAAGGTCTTACCTCAGGATTGCCAAGTCTGCCCTTTGTCTGTCCCTCAAACTCACAGTTTGTGAGCTTAACGGATACTATAGCCGTCAGACCTTCTCTTACGTCGTCGCCAAGAAGCTTATCGTCGTCTTTAAGATAGCCGAACTTCTTACCGTAGTTATTTATTACCTTTGTAAGAGCATTTTTAAAGCCTGTTTCATGAGTACCACCATCAGGAGTATGGATATTATTAGCAAATGAAAGTATAAGGTCATTATAAGTATCGTTATACTGCAAAGCTATCTCGGCAAAAGTATCGCCCTCCATGCCGTTGACATAGATAACTTCCTCAGAAAGCGGTGTAACACCCCTTGCCTTGTGGATATGCTCCACAAACTGTCTTATACCGCCCTCATAATGGAGAGTTTCGCCCACAGGCTCGGCTTCATTTCTCTTATCAGTGAATATTATCTTTATACCGGCATTAAGGAATGCCTGTTCTCTAAGTCTTTTAAGCAGTGTTTCATAGTCAAACACTGTTGTTTCCTGAAATATTTCAGGGTCAGGCTTAAAGAGAACGGAAGTACCGGTCTTATCAGTGTCACCGATTATTTTCAGCGGCTCTGAATAATTACCTCTGTCAAACCTCTGAAAATGAATATGTTTTCCGTCATAAACTGTAAGCTCAAGATATTCCGAGAGGGCGTTTACTACAGACGCACCAACTCCGTGAAGTCCGCCTGCTACCTTATATCCGCCGCCGCCGAACTTTCCGCCTGCGTGGAGAATGGTATAAACTACCGTTGCAGCAGATATTTTCTCCTTTGGGTGTATACCTGTAGGGATACCACGTCCGTTATCGGTAACTCTGATAATATCCCCGGGAAGTATCTCTACTTCTATCTCAGTGCAATATCCTGCCAATGCCTCATCGATAGCGTTGTCAACTATCTCGTAGACAAGGTGGTGAAGTCCCTTTGGACCTGTTGATCCGATATACATACCAGGTCTTTTTCTTACCGCTTCAAGACCCTCCAGCACCTGTATCTGATTTTCATTATAATCATTTTGCTTATCCACCATGGATATTTCCTCGGTGTTCTGGATCTCGATCTCGTTGTTATTTTCCAAAAAATAACCCCCTCATCACTTGGTTTTTTATCTTATAATCTTATATCTTTGATTCATCATTCAGGCATTCTTTTGCTTCTTTTCAAAAGTGTGGCACAGCTCATCTGACTTATATACACAGTTTCCGTAAAGTCTTTATCAAGGCACACCACAAAGCTTTTAGGCATCTCATATGTGCAGTTCACAACACGTCTGTTTTTTGCCGCAAAATTTAGAAATTCCTTTGTGTTGGCAGAAACAGAGGTGTTCTCTATATCGAAGATCCCTATGATATCTTTAGTATTGACTAAATAGTTATTTCCTAAATGCAGAAACATCACTTATTCTCCTGAACTATCATTCCGTTTTCTATATTGAATATCTTTCCATGGCTTTTCTCGTCAAAGGGGATATTCCTGTCACAGCAGGTTATAAAGACCTGCATATCGTGTATTTTCGAGATAACGAACTTCTGCCTTGAGAGGTCAAGCTCGCTCAAAACATCATCGAGAAGTATACACGGGCTGTCGTCTATCTCCTCGGCAAGTATATAAGCCTGCGAAAGCTTCAAAATAAGTGCAAGAGAGCGGTGCTGTCCCTGAGAAGCGAACTGTCTAACTGCCAGTCCGTTTATTTTTCCCGCAAGATCGTCTCTGTGAACGCCTTTCTGTGTAAATCCCGCTCTTATATCGTCATCAAGATTATTTTGCAGACAGCTTAGATACTCTTCAGCCATTTCTCCTGCATAATCTTTTCTGCCCTCCAGATTGGAATACACAGTGGAATAATATTCAAGCTCCAGCCTTTCTCTGCCCTCTGATATATCCTCATAAAGCTTTTTTGCGAACATATCGAGCTTTTTGGTATAATTGTATCTTAAAAGCGAGATATAAGCCCCAAGCTGAGCAAGCTGGATATCCCACACTTCAAGCTCTTCTCTTTTTGATCTGCCGTAACAAATATTTTTTAACAATATATTTCTCTGCTCTATAAGATCATCATATTTTGAGATAACAGAGCTGTAGGAATTTTTTATCTGTGACACTGAAAGGTCAAGAAACTGCCGTCTGTTTTCGGGAGAGCCTTTTGAAAGCTCCAGATCCTCAGGAGTAAAGATAACACAATCAAGGCTTCCGAAAAGCTTTGAGGGAGTTTTCAGCTTTACGCCATTCAAGGTGACGTTTTTTTCTCTCACATTAGGTCTTGCCATTGCAAAATGTATATCCTGACTGCGAAAGCTGTTTTTAAATGAAATGTCGATATTCATGACCTGTCCGTTTATATCTATCATTTCTCTGTCTTTTGTGTTGCGAAAAGACCTCACTCCGCTGCAAAGCCATATAGCTTCTATAAGATTTGTTTTGCCCTGAGCATTCTTTCCGCAGAAAATATTCATTTTCTCATGAGGATATATCTCGACTTTTTTGAGATTTTTAAATCCGTCTGCGGAAATTTTGGTTATCACCATTTTATTTTACCACTATCTCTGTAGCTATCTCGTCTATCTGCACCTTATCCCCGGGGCGGATCTTCTTTCCCCTCATTGTGCAGACCTCACCGTTTACTTTAATTCTCTCCTCGAGGATTATCTCCTTGCCAATGCCACCTGTTTCCACAACGCCTGCATATTTAAGCAGAGAATCGAGCTTTATAAACTCTGATTTTATATTTACATCTATCTGTTGATATTTCATATTCTTATTCCTTTGCTAGTCTTACAGGGAGAACGAGGTAAGTATAAGCGTCGCCCTCACACGGAACTATCTTCATAGGCAGCAGACTTCCGCTCATCTGCAATTTGACCTTATCTTCCTTTATGACCTTCAGAGGGTCAAGAAGATATTTGCACTTGAAGCCTATCTCGATAACAGGACCTGCTATATCAGCCTTTATCTCGTCTGTTATCTTTCCAACGCTTGTTGAGCAGTTTATTTTTATAGAATTATTTTCAAAATAGCATCTTGCAGGCGAAGGTGTTCTGTCACTTATAAGTATCAAACTTCTTTCAAGAGCGGCAATAAGCTCTTTCCTGTCAACAATGACCTCAGTTGTGCAAGTAGTTGGTATAGCTGACTTATAAGGGTGGAACTCGCCCTCGATAAGTCTTGAATAAACAAGATAGCCGTTTAATTCAAACACAACATGATTTTTTGAGAGATAAACGGAGGCTGTTTCTTCGTCATTATCTCCCAGAAGTGCTGCTATCTCAGAGAGAGTTTTTGCAGGCACGACGAATTTAAGACTTCCGTCATACTTTATAGGCTCATATCTCACAGCAAGTCTATATCCGTCAAGGGCAACAAGAGTAAGAGTACCGTTTTCAATCTCAAAAAGCTCGCCCTTAAGAACAGGCTTGAGGTCTGTAACAGCCACGGCAAACTTTGTCTGATTTATCATATCCTTAAGAACAGGCTGAGAAATAGTTATCTTGTTTTCTTCCTCTTTCTTAGGTAGTGCAGGATATTCCTCTGCTGACGTTGCAGGGATATTGAATGTGGTAACTCCTCCTGAGATCGTCACCTGAAAATTTTCAGAAACCTCTATCAGGATCTCTTCAGAAGGCATTTTCCTTATCATTTCAGCAAAAAGTCTTGCATTGAGTATAAATTCTCCCGAATCGTCGCTCTTTACCGGAATAACAGTTTTTATACCTATCTCAAGGTCATAGCCGGTAAGCTCCAGCACTGAGTTTTCAAGCTTGAATTTTATTCCCTCAAGAGATTTAAGTGCAGCACGTTCTGACACTGCTTTTGAAACATTTGTTACTGCTCCGCAAAGTGAAGCATTATTACACAGAATTTTCATAGCAATTTCCTTTCTAAAAAAATTACATTTATCTGACTTTTGTTTTTTCAACATATGAATTTCTCAAACTTATATTTTTTGCTCTGATAATATATAAATAAATCAATATTAAATTAGTATTAGTAGTAGAGTGTGTTGAAATAGTTGAAAAGTCATTCAAAGCCTTTTGCAGACTTGTTTTGCTTTTCAAGTTTATTTTAACATCACTTCAACTGTGTTTTCAAAAACTTTTTTTGTGTTTGAAAAGTTGAAAAAATGTTTGTTGAATGTTTATTATTATCGCAAAAAATGTTGAAACCTGAAAATCGGTGTTTGATTTTATAACACCATGGTTTAAACTTCATTGTGCAAAGTTTTGAAAAACATTCCGCAAAGCTTTATATATCCAAGTCCGGATATTCAACAAAATTGTTGAAAACTATGTTGAAAATGTTGAAATAGTCCGTTTAATTGTCCTTGAGGTTTTTGATTATGTCGTCAACGGTATCTTTTAGCTGTTTGTTCTCTTTAAGATTTTTAACAACGTCCTGATAGTGTATGGTCATAGTTGAATGGTTTTTGTTAAGCACATTTCCTATCTGTATAAAGGTCATGCCCTTTACGTCCTTGAAGATATAGATCGCTATTTTTCTTGCAAGGGATACGTTTGCACGTCTGTTTGTTGATTTTATGTCGTCAGCAGTAACGTCAAATGCCGCCGCTACCTCCTGAAGTATCCTGTCAACTGTTATCTCAGCAGGGTGATTTTCAATGATTATTTCCTTGATTATCCTTTGAGCCATAGATATGGACGGGCTTTCATTCGTATAAATGGTAAGAGCCTTTATTTTGTTTACAGTTCCCTCAAGCTGACGTATGTTCGTCTTTATCTTCTCTGCTATTATCCTTACGACATTGTCAGAAAGCTGTAAGTCCAGCATATCAGCCTTTTTCTTTACGATAGCCATTCTTGTTTCAAAATCAGGCGGAGTAACGTCTACCTGAACGCCCAGTGAAAATCTGGTAAGTATCCTGTTTTGAAGCTTCGATATCTTTGACGGTGCAATATCCGATGTGAGAACTATCTGCTTGCCCGCATTGTAAAGATCATTGAAGGTATGGAAAAATTCCTCCTGCATACGCTCCTTGCCTGCAATGGTCTGTATATCGTCTACCATAAGATAGTCGGCATTCCTGTATTTATCATGAAATTTATTAGTTTCCTTTGACTCGATAGCTTTAACGAGCTGGTTTATAAAGGATTCACCTGTGGTGTAAATAATTTTCAGCTCAGGGTGATTTTTCTTTACCTCATGCTCGATAGCTTTCATAAGGTGAGTTTTTCCAAGTCCCGAATCACCGTATATGATGAGAGGGTTGAATATAGTATTTGTGTTAGACGGCGTTTTCTGATCTTCGTCATACTTATGTGCGACAGCCGTGCTGAAAGCATAGGCAAGATCATTCGATTTACCTTTGATAAAGTTATCAAAGGTAAGATTGTTGTTTTCTTCATCAGAAAAGTCAGCCACCTTGACTTCTATATCCTTTTCCTCAGTTTCATTAACTTCTTCTTTGTCTTTAACAAGTATTTTTATATCTACCTCAAAGCCCAAAGTGTTGAGAAAAGCTTCTTTTAAAAGATTCTCATAGGCGTTCATAGTGATATCTCTTGAAAAATCAGAATCAGTGAGCAAATAAGCCACATTGTTTTCAAGCTTCATCGGTTCAAGTATCTTTATCCATTTGTTATATCCCGGCTCGCTGATACTTTTGCAGTTTCGGCAATATTTCAGGACCTCCTGAAATACGTCATTAAAGGAATCCATTGTTTCTCCATAACCTCCTAGAAAATAGCTCTGCCTGTGCGGTGTTTCCGCTGTCCGCCGTGACCCCTGTCAAACAGACGGCAGGTCAGAGTTTAAAAAAAATATAAACAGGCATAATTAATCAATTCTATACTATTATAGCACACTTGACTTAAAATTTCAAGTCCTATATATTATATATAAGGAAAGAAATAAGAATAAAAAGTATGTTTTTCAAAGATAAGAAAAAACACTTAATACAGATAAAATTTATATTTGGCACACAATATATTGTATGCTCATTAAAAAGGAGGACGTAAGCGGCAGGTTTTTCGGACAGTAAGCCCCTCAAAGCAAAGAAAAATAATATCAAAAAAAATATAAAAATATTATGAACAGGCTTGACAAATGGTGTGTGAATGAGCTATAATATTAAATTACAAGGGCTTTTTTCATAGCGATATTGTAATTTGCTGTGACCCTATAAGTTTAAACATCTCCGAGGACGTTTTTTTGTGTAAAATGACGGAGTGTTGAAAGCGGAAGGAGGAGAATTCGATGAAAAGAACATATCAGCCTAAAAAGCTTCAGAGAAAGAAAGTTCACGGCTTCATGAAGAGAATGTCTACTGCTAACGGCAGAAAGGTACTCGCAAGAAGAAGAGCAAAGGGCAGAGCTAGACTCAGCTACTAAGAGATACAGGCAGTTTCTGATGATAAGTCTGACAGGCATTATTCAGGCGGTTAGTTACGCCTGAACTGATGTCCCTAGGCAGTTGTATTTAAGCGTCGTTGGACGCTGCCTCAGATGACCTATATACCATTCATTGATTTGCATGGTATTGGGTCTTTATCTTTTTTTGGCAAAATTGCCGTGAAAAGGCGAAAAGAGTAAAAACAGTACACAATGGGGAAATGAAGATGCTGTTCACAACGGTTTTAAAGGATAACAAGGCATTTTTAAGGTGCTATAAAAAGGGAAGATTTTGTGCAGACAGTTTTGTAGCAGCATATTTTTATCCCAACGGCAGTCCATATAACAGACTCGGCATAACGGCGGGCAAAAAGCAGGGCTGTGCAGTAACGAGAAACAGGATAAAGAGAATAGTAAGAGCCGCCTACAGACTTAACGAGGCGGAATTTCCGCTGGGCTATGATATAGTTTTTGTGGGAAGAAACGATATAGGGGAAAAGAAAACTCAGGATATTGAAAGATTTATAAAAAAAAGACTCATAAAAGAGATGAATAAGCCTGTTCCAAAGAATAACAGGTCAGGCAGGGCAAAGAGAAAGTAAAATGAGTAAACTGGCTCAGCTGCTGATAAGGTTTTATCAGCGATTTATAAGTCCTCTTTTCGGACCAAGGTGCAAGTATTATCCAAGCTGTTCGGCATATGCGCTGGAGGCTTACAGAAAACACGGCTTTTTTAAAGGCACGCTGCTCACTGTGTGGAGATTGCTTAGGTGCAACCCGTGGAGTCTGGGAGGGGTTGACTATGTTCCTGACAAGCTTACCACTGAGTATTTTAAAATCAGAAAAAAATAAGCCTGAGAGCTTAATCAGATATATAGGTTATCAATATGACAAATAATTGATCTGGAGGATATTAAATGGGTATTATTGCGACCCCTTTGGGCTGGATAATGAAGGGCTGCTATTTTGTATGCAAGAACTACGGAATAGCACTGCTGCTTTTCACTATCCTTACAAGACTTATAGTATTTCCGCTTAACGTCAAGCAGCAGAAGAGCACGGCAAGAATGACCATGCTTCAGCCTGAGCTTGAAAAGATAAAAAAGAAATACGCTAAAAATCAGCAGAAGATGCAGGAAGAGCAGATGAACCTTTACGCCAAGGCGGGCGTAAACCCTATGGCAAGCTGTTTGCCAATGGTCATCACAATGGTCATTCTGTTTGCTCTTATCCCTGTTATTTACGGACCTCTTACCTACGTTTCAAACGCAGATAAAGAGGAGCTTACAGACTCAAACAACATGATTTCGAATCTTTATGTTGTCAGTGCTGAGGTAAAAAGCAAGGATACTACAATAGAAAAGCTTATTGAAAAGTTTGAGAAAGACGGTGCTACTGAGGACGAAGCTTATGATAAGCTTGAAAAGCTTTTTACAGACAAAGACAAGTATCCAAAGTCTGCAAAGGCACTTTCTAATGACAACAAGATATCTAACGTTATGGATGCTATTAAGGCTCATAATGATATAGATACTTTTATTCTTAACGAGAATTACTTCTCCACAAACCTCATTCAGTCAAGACCTGAGCTTATGACTTTTGTTTTCACTGAAAAAGAGGGCGGACAGTATGCAGATGTGCTTCCAACAAGCGTAAAGGCTGCGGCTGAAGATTTCAACTACAGCATTTTCGGACTTTTCCTTGGAAAGATACCAACAATGAAGGATCTTTCCTGCATTATCCCTATTGTATCAGCACTTTTGCAGCTTATAGTGACATTCGTTTCACAGCATTTTGCAAAGAAGAACAATCCTGACGCCGCTAATATGGGCGGAATGGGAATGAAGATAATGCTTTATGGTATGCCTATCTTCTCACTGTGGATCGGTTTCAGCTATCCGGCAGGTCTTGGTCTTTACTGGTGCTATTCTTCACTGTTTGCACTTGGACAGACTATCGTACTCAATAAGATCTATACACCTGAACACGTTGCAGAGCTTGTTCAGAAGGATATAGCAAAGCAGAAAAAGAAGGGCAAGCCTACTCTTATTGAAAAAATGGCTGAGGCTCAGATGATACAGGCTGGTAAGGATCCTGCTGAGATCAGAAAGTCACTTTCTGACGATGAGGATTACGATGAGCCTAAGAAGAAAACAAAGACGGAGCTTAAAGACGAGCAGAGAAGACGTCTTAACGAGGCCAGAAAGAGAATGGCTGAGAAATATGGCGACGAATATGACGATTCACAGGATTGACCTGTTGTTGACTAAACTTTTTTAGCGAGAGGAGCAGAAAAAAATGAAACAGATCTTTACAGCCGCAACTGTTGACGAAGCAAAGAACAAGGCGGCAGTTGAATTTGGAACAGAAGTAGAAAAGATCACTTTCACAGTTCTTGAAGAGCCTAAAAAGGGCTTTTTCGGAAAGATCAAGGGTGAGGCAAAGGTAGAAGCTGAATATGAGCCTGAAACAAAGGTAGAAACTGTAACTGAAAAAACAGAGGCTGTTGAAGAAAAGGCAGAAGTTCAGGAAGAAGTCAAGGCAGAGGCAGAGTGGAGCGACACTTTGCAGAAAAAGGCTGACTGTGCAAAGGAATATATACTCAATGTTATAAAGGCAATGGGCATAGAAGACACAGAGATCGAGGTAACAAAGCTTGAAAACGGAGCACTTTTTGAGATAAAGAGCGAAGAGTTCGAGAAGCTTATCGGCAAGAAGGGCGATATCCTTGATTCACTTCAGTATCTTGCATCACTGGTATGCAACAGGATAGACAGAGAATATTTCAGAATATCCACAGATTGCAATGGTTTCAGGGCGAGAAGAAAGACCCAGCTTGAAGAGCTTGCAAGAAAGATAGCAAACAACGTAAAGAGAAGCGGTCGTTCATCAGCTCTCGAGCCAATGAATCCATATGAGAGAAGAATCATTCATGCTGCTGTATCAGAGATCGAGGGTGTAACATCTCAGTCAAAGGGTGAAGAGCCATGGAGAAAGGTAATAATCAGCTCTACAACACCTAGAAAGTATGACAACAGAGGCGGCTACAAGAAGAACGGTGGCAGAAGAAGAAACAATAACAATCGCCGCTCAAAGGGTTTTGACATCACAACAAGCTTTGAAAAGGACTACAAGAAGCCAAAGCCGGAGGACACAATGAAGGATTCAGGTCTTTACTCAAAGATAGAGTTCTAAGTTAAAAATGACAATAAGAAAACACGCTGAACAAAAATTCAGCGTGTTTTTTTGCTATTTTGCTTGTTTTTTATTGTAGGGGACGGCGCCCCCGACGTCCCGCTTATCAATGTTTCGGTTTCAATATCATTTGTATTTTTTTACACAATGTTCGGCGCAAAAATTTATAACATTGTCTGCTTCTTTTCATTGGTGACCAATCCAAGTCTAGCCGCTTCGATGTCGGGCTGTCGAGGGCGCCAGCCCCTACACATTTGTGTCTACAGTTTGTCCGCCGCAAAATCGCTGTCGCTTTTTGCGGATTTTACTTTGTATAAGAAACTACAAAAGCGGTGCAGAGATTTGTTCTCCGACACCGCTATGTATTTTGCTTTAGTTTGTATTATAATTTTTTCTTTTTCATTTGACCCTTGTTGCGTGGATATTTTTCAGGTGTTTCAGATACTTTTCTTATGAGGATAAGCGTTCTGCCGTCACCTGTTGGAAGTTCATAGTCAAAGACCTCTTCGACCTTTCCTCCCAGTATCTTAATAGCATTTTTAGCCTCTTTCAGCTCGTCATTTCCTCCTGAGCCTTTCAATGCAACGAAATATCCTCCGACTTTTACAAAAGGCAGGCAATACTCGCATAGGTCGCTCAGGTTTGCCACTGCTCTTGCTGTGGCAATGTCAAATTGTTCACGGCACTCCATACTTCTGCCAAGCTCCTCTGCTCTGCCGTGTATGCAGGTCGCACCAAGGTCAAGACTGTCTGAAAGCTGTGCAAGAAAATTTATCCTCTTGTTAAGGCTGTCAAGAAGTGTAAGTTTTATATCGTCACGGACGATTTTCAGTGGACAGGACGGAAATCCTGCCCCTGTGCCGACATCTATTACCGTTGCATTTTCTTTTACCTCGAAAAGTGTGAAAGGATAAACGCTGTCAAAAAAGTGCTTTATTGAAATTCCCTCAGGGTCAGTGATAGCAGTAAGATTTATTTTCTCGTTCCATTCACAAAGCAGATCTGCATAAGCTTCAAAGCGTGAATAATCACTGTCAGATATTGTTATATCATAATTATCAAAAAGCTTTATAAAATCGTCCTTAGAAATAAGCTTTGACATACTATTCCTCCCTATGGTCATTCTTTGATGAGAGCCATACCAAAAGCACACCCACGTCAGCAGGGTTTACTCCGCTGATTCGGCTTGCCTGACCAACTGATACAGGCTTTATTTTATTGAGCTTTTCAATTGCTTCAAGTCTAAGACTTTTTATATCATTATAGTCAATATCCGCAGGCAAAGCCTTTTTCTCCAGCTTTCGCATAGCCTCCACCTGTTCAAGCTGTATCTTTATATAGCCGTCATATTTTATCTGCAATTCTACTTGCTCTTTTACTTCTGCTGAAAGCTCAGGTCGTTCCTTATCGAAAGGAGCAAGACCATCATATGACACCTGTGGTCTGCGGATAAGCTGAGCAAGCTTTATGCCGTTGTTGAGAGGGTCAGTGCCTACAGATTCAAGATAGGCATTTATCTCAGGATTTGGCGCAATATTTATTTTTGAAACACGCTTTATCTCAGCGGCTATCTGTGCATTTTTGTCAAGCAAATGCTGATATCTTTCGTCTGAGATAAGCCCTATCTCATGACCTATAGGCGTGAGCCTTATGTCAGCATTATCTTGTCTTAGCAAAAGTCTGTATTCGCTTCTTGACGTGAGCATTCTGTAAGGGTCTGAACAACCCTTTGTAACAAGGTCGTCAATAAGAGTGCCTATGTATGAGGACGCTCTGTCAAGAATAAGCTGTTTTCTGCCGAGAATTTTCAGTGCGGCATTTATGCCTGCGATAAGACCTTGTGCGGCGGCTTCTTCATATCCCGAAGTGCCGTTGAACTGACCTGCGCCATAAAGACCGTCAAAAGCCTTGAATTCCAGCGTAGCAGAAAGCTCTGTAGGGTCGCAGCAATCATATTCTATGGCATAGGCGTTTCGCATTATCTCAACGTGTTCAAGTCCTTTTATAGTGTGCAAAAATTGAAGCTGAACGAACTCAGGCAGTGATGACGACATACCTTGCAGATAATATTCGTCAGTGTCAAGACCCATTGGCTCAATAAAAAGCTGATGCCTTGGCTTATCCGAAAATCTCATTATTTTGTCCTCGATAGACGGACAGTATCTTGGGCCAATAGCGTGTATCCTACCCGAATATATAGGTGAAAGATGTATGTTATCTCTTATTACCTTGTGTGTTTCCTCATTTGTATAAGCCACATAGCACTTGACTTTATTTTCAAGCTTTTCATGATTATCAAAAGAAAACGGTGTTATATCATCGTCACCGCACTGCACTTCAAGCTTGTCAAAATCTATGGAACGCTTGTGTACACGGGCAGGAGTGCCTGTTTTGAAACGTCTTATTGTCATTCCTGCCTTTTTAAGACATTCTGTCAGACTAAGTGCAGGCAAAGTTGCGTCAGGACCGCTTGAATATGATACTGCACCCACATGGACAGTGCCGCCAAGGTAAGTTCCCGTTGAGATGACAACAGCCTTGCAGTCATACTCAGTGCCAAGTTTTGTACGCACACCACTGACAGTTTTGCCGTCCTCCTCAAATAAAATATCAGTTATCTCAGCCTGCTTCAGATAAAGCCCGTCAGTATCTTCGATAGTCTTTTTCATAAGCTTATGATATTCAACACGGTCTATCTGCGCCCTCAGACTATGAACAGCAGGACCTTTTCCACGATTGAGTATCCTGCTTTGCAGAAAAGTTTTATCCGCCGCCTTGCCCATTTCTCCGCCCAAAGCGTCTATCTCACGAACAAGATGTCCCTTTGCAGTTCCGCCTATAGAGGGGTTGCATGGCATATTGGCAACACCGTCAAGTGTTATGGTAAAAAGTGCCGTCTTTAATCCAAGGCGTGCCGCCGCCAAAGCCGCTTCACAGCCTGCGTGACCTGCACCTACCACAATAATATCAAAATATTCTTTTTGCATAATAAAACCACCTGTCTGAAAATAAGACCATATAAATTACTTTCCTACGCAGAATTTTGAAAATACCTCGTCTACCACCGCTTCTGTAGCTTTTTCTCCTGTCAGCTCCAAGAGTGCATTTGCACCATTGTCTATCATCACAGTAACAGCGTCCAAAGTCTCTCCCATATCAAGGCTTTCAAGAGCCATGGCAAGATATTTTCTTGCACGTTCTGCACAGGCTATTTGACGCTCGTTTGCAAAAATCGTGCTGTCAGCGTCATATCCGCCAATGCCCAAAAGCTTCTCTGCAGTTTTTTGCAGCTCTTCTCTGCCCTCGTCAAGCTTCGCAGAAATCTCTATCACATAGTCTGAATATTTTTCAAGCTGAGAACTTTCAACAACATTTTCAAGGTCAGACTTGTTGAGAACTATGATAACTTTCTTTCCAAGCTTTTTCACATATTCAAGAAGCTCCAAGTCTTCCTCGTCAAGCTCTCTTGAAATGTCAAAAACTTCTATCACAAGCATAGCGTTTTTAAGCTTTTTCTTTGCTATCTCAACGCCTATTTTTTCAACTTCATCATCAGTTTCATGTATTCCCGCAGTGTCGGAAAGCTTCAAAATAAGCTCGCCAAGCTTTGCACTTTCTTCGATAACATCTCGTGTCGTGCCTGCCACATTTGTTACTATGGAGCGGTCATATCCCAACAGCATATTCATGAGGGTCGATTTTCCAACGTTCGGCTTGCCTGCGATAACAGTGTCAACACCGTTTTTCAGTATCATACCGCTGTCATGATCTGCTATTATTTTATCAAGCCCTGCCAAAGCGTTTTTAAGGCTCTCTCTGAGATTATCCTCAGATATCTCAGGCAAGTCTTCTTCTGGATAATCCACCCATGCCGCAAGCTCACCTAGTATTGTGACAAACTTTCTTGACATATCAGAAATCAGCCTGAAAAGCCTGCCCTCTTTTGTAAGATTTGCAGAATTAAGCGCATATTCTCCCTGAGCGGAGATAGTTTCCATTACGCCCTCAGCCTGAGTAAGTGAAAGCTTTCCGTTGAGAAAAGCCCTTTTTGTGAACTCGCCCCTCTGAGCAAGCTCTGCACCCTGTTCAATGCAAAGTCTGAGAACTTTTTTTGTAACATATATTCCGCCATGGCATGATATCTCGCAGACGTTTTCACCGGTGTATGACTTAGGCGCACGGAAAACCGTCAGAACGCCGTCATCGACTTCTCTGCCGTTTTTGTCAACTATTTTTCCGTATGCACAGGTATAGCCTGCCATGTTTTCAACACTTTTGCATGACAGCGGTTTAAAAACTTTTGCACCTATGCTTATGGCATTATCACCGCTTATTCTTATGACTGATATACCGCCCTCAGCAAGGGGTGTCGAAACAGCACATATATCTTTCATTTTTACCTCTTTTTACTCCGACAGAGCCTTTCCCTGCCATGAATTTCTTCTTCCCATTTCCTTGTCTATCTCGTTCATAACGCAGAATTTTTTCAAACTCCACAAAGGTGCAACAAGGTCGTCCTTTGCACCGTCACCTGTCACACGCTGTATTACTATCTCAGCTGGCAGAAGCTCCAACTGGTCGCATACGATATTAACATACTCGTCCATTTCAAGCGCTCTGAACTCTCCACGCTCATACATCTGTGCAAGCACAGTGCCTTTTAAAACGTGCAGAAGATGTATCTTAATGCTTTGTATATCAAGCTGACCGAGAGTTTTAGCCGTTTCAAGCATCATATCCCTATCCTCACCGGGAAGCCCGTCGATGATATGCACGCACACATTCACATTGCGTTTTCTCAGCATTTCATAGCCTTTGAGAAAATCCGCAAAAGTATGACAGCGGTTCATTTTCAAAGCTGTTTCGTCATGGATAGTCTGCAAGCCAAGCTCTACAGTAAGAAAAGTCTTTTCCGCAAGCTCACCGAGCAGGTCGGCTTTTTCTTCGTTGATGCAATCTGCCCTTGTTGCGATAGAAAGCCCTGCCGTATTTTCAAATGACAGGGCTGTATAAAACATTTTTTTCAGCGTTTCAACGTCAGCATAGGTGTTTGAGCCTGCCTGAAAATACGGTATGCACAGACCCTTGCTCCACTTTTTGCTCATTTTTTCCCTTATCTCTCTGTACTGAGTAAGGATATCCTCATGAGGGTCGCCTGCAAAATCTCCGCTCATTTTTGCCGAGCAGAACACACAGCCCCCCACACCTTTTGTGCCGTCTCTGTTCGGACAGCCAAGGTCAATATTAAGCGGTATCTTGAAAACCTTAGTGCCGAACTTGTGCCTTAAATAATAATTGTAGGTATGATATCTTTTATTGTCATCAGAATAGGGAAAAGGGTTATCAAATCTGCTATTCATCTGACGGTCCCTCAGTTTGCTCGGTGGTAGGTTCTGTAGTTTCAGTCGGCCGAGTTGTGGTCTCAGTTGCCTTTGTTGTGGTCGTGGTAGTAGTAGGGCCAGGCTGTACTATAGGCTCAGTTTCGGTGACAGTATAGTAAGGCTTGTCATTATTTGTGGTAGTGGAAGCCGTTGAAGTCGTTGTGGTGCTTTTAGTTTCCTCTGGTCTGTCAATAGCAGTGGTAGTTGTTGTTTTTTTCTTGTCCTCTTTTTTCTTTGTGGTAGTTACTTCACCGTCCTGCGGTTTTGCAGTGGTTGTGATAACATTTTCGTCAGGATCGTCACTGTTATTATTTGCAGGATGATCGAAGCTGTTGTGATTAGAATCAGTATTGTCAGGCGTTTCCTTTATAGGGTCAGTGACCTTATTGCCGATACCATAAATAAGAGAGATACGCTCCTCAACAGCTTTCATGGCGTCAGGAAAAGGTATACTATTATTATAAGAGTCCTCCAATGCCTGAGTGTAATCCCCTGAAAAGAAAGTCTTGAATGTTAAAGACAGATTGTTGTCCTCCACAATGTCGCTTCCTGAAACCGAAATGAAGAATATGCAGGCAAATAGCATTATGACCGCTATGGAAAGAAGATTTATAAAGCTGTAATTCTCCTCCAAATTCGTTTTGGCAAGCTCTTCAGCCGCTTCCTCCGCAGCCTCGCATTCCTCCGGTATTTCATATTCATTGTCACCGTGAACGATATTGAATTGTGTAGTTTTCTTATCCATTAGTATTTTCCTCTTTTTATGCCGCATATTCCGCCGCAAGTGTTATAACGCTCACTGCAAAAACAAGCACTGTCATAATGGTCTTTGTTATCATAACTCTGCCATAAGCCGCCTGAGACTTCTGTGAAAGCTTTTTAAAAATCTTGCAGAAAGCCCTTTTTGCAGGTGGGCAGACAATAAAGAACGATATTACTATAAGGGTGATATTTTTCAGCACTGCACTTTTTACAGACACGCTCAAGGTGTATTTCACATTTACTCCTGCAAGTGCAAAGAGCCATTTTTTGTAGCCATAGAAGCTGTCAAAATAAAGTCCGCCAAAAATAACGAGAGCTGTCAGCAAAAGATAAATATACTTCACAAGGTCAGGCAGCTTTGAAAGCGGTCTTTCAAGAAACAGCTTTTCAAGGATACAAAGCACAGCCGCACAAAGTCCGACGATAATGAAATTCACCTTTGCCTGATACCATACAGAAAGAGCCAGACCGCAAAGTATATAGCACACAAAAGTAAAGACCTTGTTCATGTTTTTTTTGCAGCAGAAAACCTCGCTGAAAAAGTCAACAACAGTTGTATTGAAGCTTTTTATCATACCAGTGAAAAGTCCGTCAGCCTCAATGTTTGTGTAGTTGTCGGGATAAACAAAGCCGTTTGTCAGACCAAGACCCTTTGCCATATCCGAAAGTCCTGTGAAAAGAAAATAATACTGAGCCAAGAATGACAGCATACCAAGCCAGCAACCAAGGGTAGTTATCTCTTTGCCGTTAAGTCCTGCAAGCTTTATCTGTTCAAAAACGCCTGCAAGAAGCACCACCTTGCCAAAACCGAAAACTATCTTATTAAGCCCCTGGTTGAGCTTTGCTCCTGTGATCTCACGATGCCTTATCTGTGGCTCAATATCACCGTATCTCACAAGAGGTCCCACAAGCATGAAATGCAGTGACACCATATAAGTCAGAAGACAGAAAATGTTTTTTTCTGCTTTGCAGTTGCCCTTGAAAACGTCATAGACATAAGAAATCCCTCTGAGCATATAATAACCCATACCAAGTGGAAGTATGGCGGCGTCAAAACTGAGCTTTTTTACCTTATTATAAAGGATATTCTGACCGAATATCAGCATAAGAGATACGTTCATTATAATATCCAGCACCAAAAATATCCTGCAAAGGGCTTTGTTCTCACGGTTTTTTGAAATAATAAGACCAAATATCCAATCAAAGATAACCGACAGGAAAATAAGACAGAACACAAAAGGTCTGCCCCAACTGAAAAACAGCAGGGAACAAACTATCAGAATGAGGTTTTTATATTCTGCACTTCTGTCGAAAAGCGAAATAATGGTCATTATCGGGAACATTCCCAGTATAAATATAAGATCGGAATAAACCAAAATAAATTGCTCCTTAATATTTTTATGTGTTAAAATATTTTATATTTTTTTACTTATGATTTATACCTATAATTTTATCACAATTCACTAAATATAGCAAGCAAAATTATAAAGAAAATCTAAATTTTTCAGTTTTCTTCAAAAAGTATTTGCAATTAATAAAAACTGTGGTATAATTATAGTAAATAAATGTGCAATTCTACTTGGGGAAGGAGTGGCAGAGTTGGCTTCAATTTTAGTTACAGGAGCAAGCGGAATGATAGGCTTGTACCTTACATCCAGCTTACTGCACAAAAAGCATCGTGTATTCGGTATAGATACACGCAAAAATGAGTTTATTGGAACTGATCCAAACTATACTTTTATCCAGTGTGATATTACAGATAAGGACGCTATTACAAATGTAATCGATAGCAACAAGATCGACGTTGTCGTGCATCTGGCAAATTCTGTAGATAACGATATAGATCCATATGTAACAGACGCTGAGATGAAAAAGAGCAAGATATGTGATAAGTTCATATATGCGGCTGCAAACAAGGCTGAGGTAAGGAGCTTTATCCTGCTCAGCACAACAGCAATATATGGTGTACAGAAAGGCAGAGAACCAATAAGGGAAACTGCTCCTGAAAAGGGAAATTCAAACTATGCAGATCTTAAGATGACATCTGAGAAGATAATGCAGAAGGAATTTAAAAAGTCTGAAACTATACCTGTTATTGCCAGAGTAGCTCCTATTTATGACGCTGAGTATACACAAAATCTGAGAGACAGAGTATTTGACGCAAAGGAAAATGTTGCATACATATTCAATGATGGAGAATACGGTTTTTCATTCTGCTGTGTATTCAATCTTATCGACTTTATAAATGGTATTATCAATGTACCGTCAGGAAGATATGAGGGAATTTACAATCTTGCTGATTCAAGGCTGATAACGGCAAAAGAGATAATTGATTATGAAAAGGAACATCACCGTATAGGTGCAGTTATCCAGAAATCACCTGGAATGGGACTAAGCATCAACAAAGGTAAGATGAAAACTGATTATCGCTATTTTGACCCATCTATCACATTCAACAACTGGAACATAGACAACACAAGGGCAAAGAGAATAGCACCTTTCAGATGGACACTTTCAAACACAAAATAAACTCACAAAGGCAGTCCCAGGGCTGCCTTTTTTGTATTGTTCCATGTGGAACATTTGATATAACAGGAGAGCTAAGATATCATGGAAAGCAATAGGTTAGTTAAAATATTATGTGTTGTCTGTGCGGCAGGCTGTTGTCTTTCCTCTTGCGGAAGCACAGGGGAAGAAAAGCCCAAAAAGCTTTCAAGCGTCAGCACAGGAGTCACCACAACTGTGACCACAAATAAAAAGTCTGCCGAAACTATCACGGGTTCAGTGACTACTATACAAACAGCAGCGACTTGTACAAAGATAGTTTTTGATGGCGGCTATACCCTTTTTGCAAATGTGCAGGGGGGATATACTCTTATAAACAGTTCAAATGAGATAGTGAACTCTTTTGAGATAACTGATGATAACGGTGATAAGCTTGTACTGACCTGTGACGAAAATAATGTCACTGTCACTAAGAACGGAAAAAAGGTCAACTCGTTCAGCTATAAAGGCACAAGGATAATAATATCAGCCAACGAGGTCTACTATGCAAACACAAAGGTGACATATGTTGATGAAAGCTTCAGCAGCTTTAACGTAACTGACAAGGTGACTATAAGATGTATCGCAGAGAACAAGTTTGAAATTGTAAAAGACGGCAAGACAGTAAAGAAAGCTACTGTAAAAGATGTGAACGGCTCAAAGTATGTGCTTGAAGCCATGGATAAGGGCATGGAGATAACAAACACTGATAATGAGCTTATGGAATCCATAGTGGTAGGCAATAACTACATAAGCGTGTCAGGGGATAAGGTTATCATAAACGGAAAGACCATGCGGCCACCTCACAGTGCAGATATAAAAGCTGTGACTACAACTGTTACTACAACAACGACAACGGCTGCTACTACCACAACGACTTCAAAGAAAACTGAAAAGAAAACAGAAACGCAAACTGAAACTGTTACCGAGCCTATGCAGGAAGAACAGCCCTCTACGCCTCAGCCAGCCGAGCCTACTGAACCTGATTCAAGCACGAATATGTCAAATAGAAATCTTTCTGCTGAAACATCTGAAATGCTTGGCTATGTAAATGAGGTCAGAAAACAGTATGGTTTAAGAGAGCTTGATGGACTTGAGCTTCTTGACTCTGCGGCAGATGTGCGAGCAAACGAACTTCTGGAAAATTATTCTCATGACAGACCTGACGGCAATTCATACATCACAGCGATAGAAGAAATTGACCTTCCTGAATGGCGTGCGGCGGCTGAAAATATCGCATATGGTATGAACAGCATGAGCACTGTAAAAGAGGCTTTCGACGCATGGATGGATTCACCGCCTCATAGAGAAAATATCCTCAACCCTGATGTTCGTTACATGGCGTGTGCAAAAGCCACAAAATCAGAAAACGGGGAATACACCTATTGGGAACAGCTTTTTTACAGCGACATATAAAAAAATTGGACAGACTTTTGAGCCTGTCCGATTTTTTTTGTTCCATGTGGAACATTTTATTCTGCCTGCTTTTCCGATGGTATTTTTATAATATATTCGATATAATCCTCGTGGTCGATACGTTTTGCGTCAGCGTTCACTCCTGCCAATCTCATAACATCTATTGCCTTATTGACACTGTTGAAAAATAATCTAACATCTTTTAACATAGCCGCTCTTTTGTGATAGCTTTCACGCTTTTCATCATCTTTCAGAAGCTTGGCAATATATTTTTCCAATGTGTCAACTGTCCACCCACTTTCAGTCGCTTTGTTCAACACAGCAAGCCTGCGGTCATTATCTGTGATCTTTAGCAAAGCCCTTGCGTGACGTTCTGACATATTGTTATCTAGAATTATTTTGCGTTCCTCAGCGTTAAGTTTCAGAATACGAAGCTTGTTAGCAACTGTGGATTGAGCAAGTCCCAGACGAATAGCCGCAGATTCCTGAGTCATGCCATATTTTGTGATGAGCTGAGAGATCGCTTCAGCTTCTTCAAAAAAGTTCAGGTCACAACGTTGGATATTCTCTATAAGCGCAATGACCTGCGAACGTTCCTCTGTGGCATTGATAAGTATACACGGCACTGACCTTAATCCTGCAAGCTTTGCCGCACGCAAACGCCGTTCGCCTGACACAAGCTCAAAAGTGCCTTTTACACGCCGCACTGTGAGAGGTTGTATGATCCCGTCCTGAGAAATGCTTTTTGCAAGGCTTGTTAGTTCGGCAGGTGAGAAATATCGCCTTGGCTGAACAGGGTTCGGCCTTATCTCTCCTATGGAAATGTCGATTATTTTGCCTAATGTCTGATAGGGTGAAGCCCTTTGCGATTCGTCAGTTTCTTCGCTGAAAGCTTTTGTTAATGTTTTTGGGAAAATGCTCATATTTTATACCTCCTTTTCGTTTTAAAATAATCATAACACTTCACGATCCTCAATTCTATATTTTATTCAGAAAACTTTTCTGCTCTTTATGACCTTGATTTTGATATTGATACTTTATTCTTTATATTATTTTCTAAATTGTCATGGGCTTTGTCGGATAAAGTAAAAATCTGATTTGTTCCATGTGGAACATTTTCAAGAAAATTTGTAAAAGGGTCTTTTCAAAAGTGAAAAATTGTAGTATAATAAATATGATATAATTCTACTAAGAAAAGAGGTCAAGAATATGGGGAAAATAATTGCCGTTTCAAATCAGAAGGGCGGCGTTGGAAAATCTACTACTGTTGTAAATCTTGCAGCGGTTTTTGGACTAAAGGGCAAAAAAGTCCTGATCGTTGACTTTGACCCACAGGGCAATACTACCACAAGCTTTGGCATAAAGAAAAAAAGTATCAGAAATACAGTGTTTGATGTAATATTTGAAGAATGTTCGATATTTGAAGCTGTCGTGCCAACTTCCTGCCGTGGAGTTTCAGTTGTGCCGACAACTCAGGACCTTTCAGGTGCGTCTGTATCACTTGTGAATGAAAAGGACAGAGCAATGAAGCTTCGCAACGCTCTTATGCCTGCAAAAGAATTTTATGACTACATATTTATAGATTGTCCCCCAACTCTCGATATGCTCACAATAAATGCACTGGCGGCGGCTGATTCTGTACTTATCCCTCTCCAATGCGAGTTTCTTTCACTTGAGGGTCTTGTTGAGCTTCACAATACTATCAACAGAGTAAAAGTTTCTTTCAATCCTGACCTTGATATTGAGGGCATTTTGTTTACAATGTGCGTTGAAAGATACAAGATAACAGGTCAGATAATAAGCGAGGTCAAAAGGCATTTTGCAAAGGAAGTCTTTGAAACTACCATACCGAGAAACGTTGCCTTGTCGGAAGCACCAAGCTTTGGTGAACCGGCTATTTATTATGATAAGAAGGCAAAAGGCTCAAAGGCGTATGAAAATCTTGCAAAAGAAATAACTAAAAGAGAAAAGAAAAAAGCGGCAAAGAATAAAGAAAAATAATGTTCCACATGGAACATTGTATGTTATAATGTGAAAGGAAAATATAATGGCTAAAAAAAGCAAAATGGACAGAGGCTTGGATAGCCTGTTCTTTGATAATTCTATAGATGAAATCACACGATCTGATAGTGAATCGGTTAAAAATGATAATGGCGAAAATGGCATTTCCACAGTAAGGATATCTCTTATCGAGCCTGACAAAAATCAGCCGCGTTCTGAGTTCGACGAGGACGCTCTTAATGAGCTTGCGGAAAATATCAGACAGCATGGTGTTTTGCAGCCTATACTTGTAAGACCTCTTGACAATGGAGGATATAAGATAGTTGCAGGCGAGCGCAGGTGGCGTGCGGCACGTCTGGCTGGACTTGATGAGATACCTGTTTATATAAAGGAGCTTACCGATCTTGAAGCCGCTGAGATATCCCTTATTGAAAATATCCAGCGTAAAGACCTTACACCTCTTGAGGAGGCGGCAGCTTATCAGACTCTTATGGAAACCTATGGCCTTACTCAGCAACAGGTGGCAGAAGCTGTTGGACGTTCACGTTCCGCTGTGGCAAACTCTATCAGACTTCTTTCCCTTAGCGAAAATGTGCAGAAAATGCTCCGTGACAAAAAGCTCACCGAGGGTCACGCAAAGGTGCTTGCAGGCGTTGCGGATAAGGAAACTCAGGAGAAGCTTGCCACAGAGTGTATAGAAAAGGGCTGGACGGTAAGAGAGCTTGAAAAAGCTATCGCCGTTTTGGAAACAAATAAAAAAGCTGAGAAGAAAATAAAGCGTACTATCACAAATCCTATGTATACTGAGTTTGAGATAAGAGTAAATCAGGCTACCGATAAGCTTCGTGTAAGTTTAAGCGAGGATAAAAAAGGCGGCTCAAAGCTTGATGTAAAATTCAGCTCTGGTGTTGACGTGGATAAGATACTCAATGCCCTCGCCGAACTTCTTATGAACTGCTAGTTTTATACTTTATATATATGAAAAATGTCTGTTTCGGCAGGCATTTTTTTTATATCCGTAATACAGCACGTCTGAAATATGAGGAAGTCATAACTAACCGAAAATAGGGGGTTTACAGCGTATAAATCAAGAAAAAATGTGGTAAAAGGTCTTTACAAATTGAAAAATAAGTGGTATACTATAAGAGTTAAAACAGATGTATCCTGAGAAAGTTTGTTACAGCTTACTTTTGAAGAAAATATCTGCTGTCCTTAAACAGACGTGCTTGAAAAAGTACGCTAAAAAGGAAATTTGAGTTTTGAGCTTTTGCTTGAAATATCGAGAAAGGAATGATTCTAAAATGGCAAGAAAAATGAAAACCATGGACGGAAACAACGCTGCTGCTTGGGCGTCATACCCATTTACAGAAGTTGCTGCTATCTATCCAATCACACCATCATCTGTTATGGCAGAAGTAACAGACCAGTGGGCTGCCAAGGGTAAGGAAAACCTGTTTGGCACTCCTGTAAAGCTTGCAGAAATGCAGTCTGAGGCAGGTGCTTCAGGTACAGTACACGGCTCACTTGCAGCCGGTGCGCTCACAACAACATATACAGCATCACAGGGACTTCTTCTTATGATCCCTAACCTGTATAAGATCGCAGGTGAGCTTCTCCCTTGCGTTATCCATGTATCTGCAAGATGTGTAGCTTCACACGCACTTAATATTTTCGGCGACCATTCTGACATCTATGCTTGCCGTCAGACAGGTTTTGCTATGCTTTGTTCTTCAAATGTACAGGAGGTAATGGACCTGGGTACAGTTGCTCACCTCTCAACTATCGAGGGCAGAGTACCATTCATCCACTTCTTTGACGGATTCAGAACATCTCACGAGATCCAGAAGATCGAGACATGGGATATGGAAGACGTAAGAGATATGGTAAACTTTGAAAAGGTTGAGGAGTTCAGAAAGAGAGCTCTTAACCCTGAGCATCCTGTACTTAGAGGTACAGCTCAGAACCCTGATATCTTCTTCCAGGCAAGAGAAGCTTGTAACCCATACTATGACGCTATCCCTGGCATCGTAGAGGATTACATGAACAAGGTAAACGAAAAGATCGGCACAAACTACAAGCTGTTCAACTACTACGGCGCACCAGACGCTACACACGTTATCGTAGCTATGGGTTCTGTTTGTGACACTATCGAAGAAACAATTGATTACCTCAACGAGAAGGAAGGCACAAAGCTCGGTCTTGTTAAGGTTAGACTTTACAGACCTTTCCGTGCTGACAAGCTCGTTGAAGCTATCCCTTCAACTTGTGAGCAGATCTCAGTTCTTGACAGAACTAAGGAGCCAGGTTCTGAGGGCGAGCCTCTTTATCTTGATGTTGTTGCTGCTCTTAAGGGTACACAGTTCCATGATGTAGCTATCGCTTCAGGCAGATATGGTCTTGGTTCTAAGGATACAACTCCTGCACAGATCAAGGCTGTTTACTGGAATGCAAGCTGGAAGGATACATATAAGCCAAGATTTACTATCGGTATCGAAGACGATGTTACAAACCTCTCTCTCGAAACTGAGGGCAAGCTTGACTCTGCTCCAGCAGGCACAACTGCTTGTAAGTTCTGGGGTCTTGGTGCTGACGGTACTGTTGGTGCAAACAAGAACTCTATCAAGATCATTGGTGACCATACAGATCTGTATGCTCAGGCATACTTTGCATATGACTCTAAGAAGTCAGGCGGTGTAACAGTTTCTCACCTGAGATTCGGTAAGACACCTATCAAGTCAACATACCTTATCAATCAGGCTGACTTTGTTGCTTGCCATAATGAGTCTTATATCACTAAGTACAACATGGTACAGGATATCAAGCCAGGCGGAACATTCCTTCTGAACTGCCAGTGGGAGCATGAAGAGCTGGATAAGCACCTCCCAGGTCAGGTAAAGAGATATATCGCTGAGAACAACATCAAGTTCTATACTATCAACGGCGTTAAGATCGGTAAGGAGATCGGTCTGGGCAACAGAATAAACACTGTTCTTCAGTCTGCATTCTTCAAGCTTGCTAACATCATTCCTATCGACGACGCTATCAAGTACATGAAGGACGCTGCTACAGCTTCTTATTCTAAGAAGGGCGACGCTATCGTTAAGATGAACCATGACGCTATCGACGCTGGATGTCAGCAGGTTCACGAAGTTAAGGTTCCTGCATCTTGGAAGAAGTGCAAGGATACTCCAATGGGTATGCCTGCCGCTAAGTGCGCAGATAAGACTCTTCAGGACTTCGTAAACAACATTCAGATCCCTTGCAACGCTCAGGAGGGCGACAAGCTCCCTGTTTCAACATTCACAGGTATGGCAGACGGCACATTCCCACAGGGCTCTGCTGCATTTGAGAAGAGAGGTATCGCTGTTGACGTTCCTGCATGGAATGGCGATAACTGTATCCAGTGTAACTTCTGTTCATATGTATGTCCACACGCAGTTATCAGACCTGTTGTAATGACAGACGCTGAGCTGAAGAAGGCTCCTAAGCTTGCTCAGGAGAAGGCAGTAGCTATGACAGGTATGCCTGGTTACAACTTCATAATGACAATGTCTGCTCTGGACTGCACAGGCTGCGGTTCTTGCGTAAATGTTTGTCCTGGTAAGAAGGGCAACAAGGCTCTCAGCATGATGCCACTTGAAACTCAGCTCGCTGAGCAGGAAGTATTCAACTATGGTCTTACACTTGCTGAAAAGCCAGAAGTATTCGAGAAGTTTAAGGCAACAACAGTTAAGGGCTCACAGTTCAAGCAGCCACTGCTTGAATTCTCAGGCGCTTGCGCAGGCTGCGGTGAAACACCTTATGCTAAGCTCATCACACAGCTCTTTGGTGACAGAATGTACATTGCTAACGCAACAGGCTGTTCATCAATTTGGGGTGGTTCAGCTCCTTCAACTCCATACACAGTAAACAAGGACGGCAAGGGTCCAGCTTGGGCTAACTCACTGTTCGAGGATAACGCTGAGTATGGTTACGGTATGTTCCTTGCACAGTCAACTATCAGAAACAGAACTATCGCTAAGGTTCTTGAACTGTCTAAGACAACTAAGGCAGCAGCTCTCAAGAAGGCTTGCGAAGAGTATCTTGAAACAGTAGATGACGGCGAGAAGAACTCAGCAGCTACAGATAACCTTATCGCAGCTCTCAAGAAGACAAAGAATAAGGCTACTGAGGAGATCCTTAAGGACGCTGACTATCTGAGAAAGAAGTCAATGTGGATCTTCGGCGGCGACGGCTGGGCTTACGATATCGGATTCTCAGGCGTTGACCACGTTATCGCTCAGGGCGAGGACGTAAACATCTTCGTATTCGATACTGAGGTTTACTCAAATACAGGCGGACAGTCATCTAAGTCAACTCCAACAGGTGCTATCGCTCAGTTCGCAGCAGCTGGTAAGGAAGTCAAGAAGAAGGATCTCGCAGGTATCGCAATGTCTTACGGCTATGTATATGTAGCTCACGTTGCAATGGGTGCAGATTACAATCAGTGCATCAAGGCTATCCACGAGGCAGAGTCTTATCACGGTCCTTCAATCATCATCGGTTATGCTCCATGTATCAACCATGGTATCAAGGGCGGTATGTCAATTGCTCAGACAGAGGAGAAGAAGGCTGTTCAGGCTGGTTACTGGCATCTGTACAGATTCGACCCACGTCTTAAGGCAGAGGGCAAGAATCCATTTATCCTTGATTCTAAGGCTCCAACAGCTGACTATAAGGACTTCATCATGGGCGAGGTACGTTACAACGCACTTGCTAGACAGAATCCTGAGAGAGCTGAGAAGCTCTTTGGTAAGGCTGTTCAGAACGCTAAGGACAGATATGATTATCTGCTCAGATACGCTAAGCTTTACAATACTGAGGAAAAGTAATCTAAGTTACTATAAAAAAGACGCTCATGCACTTCGGTGCGTGGGCGCTCTTTTTTTCACCACAAAAAAAGGGTACTGCCACGTTGACAGTACCCTTTATATATGCAGTGGCGAACAGCGTTCGACCATTTCTTTTATAGCACGGTTAAAATATTATGTACTACATATTCTTTTTGATAAGATAAGTTTTCAGTATAGCCGCAGTTGTCTTTGCGTCAGGGAGCTTGTTTTCCATGACCATTTTGTAGGCTTCTTCAAGAGGCATTTTTGTTACGTCAAGGAACTCGCCTTCGTCAAGGTGCTGCTCACCGAAATCAAGTCCCTCTGCCATATACATATGGATTATCTCGGTATCATAAGCCACTGTTGGATAAATGCAGCCAAGATAAGTCATTTTTTCTGCCGTTGCACCTATCTCCTCTTTAAGCTCACGCTTTCCGCATTCCAAATGATCTTCACCGTATTCAAGCTTTCCTGCAGGTATCTCCATAAGTGCGGTCTTGAAAGGATAGCGGAACTGCTTCACAAAATAAACGTTCTCGTCCTCGTCAAGAGCAACGATGCAAACTCCGCCAGGGTGATGAATGACCTCTCTAAGCGTCTTGTAGCCGTTTTCAAGCTCCACTTCATCACAAGTCAGGTGAACGACCCTGCCCTTGTATATCTCTTTTTCACTGATAGTTTTTTCGTTCTGATACATTTTATATCCTCCCTTTCAGGTTTATGCGTTCTTTTCAACAGGCTGAGCTTCTTCTTTTTTCTTTCTGCCTGTAAATCTCACTGCGCCAAGGTAAACGATAAGCGAGCCGAAGCCAACGGCTGTTATTACCTTGCCCCAGAAAAGACCCTTTGTTTCGTAGGTGAACTGGATGTCGTTTGATCCAGCAGGACAAAGAACAGCCATAAAGCCGTAATCCACCTTTTCTATTTCCACGTCCTGACCATTCACCTTTGCGCTCCAGCCGTCATCATATGGAACTGAGAAGAACACAAGGTTATCCTTGTCAAGGTCGATCTTGGCGTTGAAGCCGTAAGAGTCATAACTGAATGATGAACAACTGTTTGCACGTCTGTCAAGGCAGTTCTGATAATACTGATCTGTTGAGTAGTCAGTACCCTTAAAGCTGTAGTAGCTGAGAATATTATTGTATTTTGCAGCCTGCTCAGGGGTAAGCACAAGGGCTTTCATGAGCATTGATGTCTTGTCTACCTCTGAAGCCTTCTGAATGTCGCTGTCAAGGCAGTAGTAATCATATGTGAAGCCCATTGGTACATAATATTTGTTTTCGTAAATGTTGAAACCGTTCTGAGTATCAACATATTCAAAGCCGTAGAGATTTGCAAGAGTTTCAGGCTTCGATACCTCTGTGATACCTTTTCTCTCGCTTTCGGTAAGTTCATTGAAATAGTATTTTACGGAAAACAGGCTTCTTAGCGGATAGACCTTAGTTTCCATTCTTGATGCAACATCTCTCGTTTGTCCGATAGAGCTGTAGAAATCCATGATAGATGTTGAAACAACGCTGTGGAAGCATCTCATTGATGAAAGCTTCCAGAACATACACCAGTTGTCAACATTTTCTGAGGTATCTATCCTGTAGAAATTGTTGTCAGCATTGTAGTTCTCTGATCCAGACTCCAGCTTATCCATGTTGATGCTGTCGCCACCGTTTATTGCTCTGTTGATGTAGTCGGTGTTGTCAGTACCCTGGGTTACGCCGTATACGATAGAAGAAGTCATGCAGATGACCACCGCAACCGCCGTCATTGCAGAAGCGATCTTCATGTAGTCGAGCTTCTTCTCTGCGACCACATAAATAAGCACGCCCAACATTATTATCATTACTATGGTAACGATAGCCTGAATGTAGTAAAGCTCGATATATTCAGGCACTTTGCCATAGGATACAACGCCGTTTTCGTTTGTCGGAAGCAGACCGATGCCAATAAATATCGCACATACTACACAAACAGGCACAAATCCCTTTTTCAGATCGTCCTTGTTTTCTGCGATGACCTTTGCTGTCATAAGGCACATAAGTAGTATAGGCATATAATACCATCTTGCATAATATGACGCATTGAAAAGGACGAAAGAGGAGTTCAGTATAGGCACGCAAGCCATTATGCCAAACACGACGATAGCCTTTGTAAGCCAGCTGTCTTTGCCTTTCTTTCTTGTTCTCATAAACGCTATAACGCCTGCCATTGAGAACATAGGCAGATAGCCTGCCATTGAAGCCCATCTTGCCTTGTCTGAGTTAAGGATATTTATTCTTGCAGGCATATCGGAAAGCATAAAGAACGATTGGATAATTCTTGGTATTCTTACATTTTCACCGTATATAACAAGGTCAAGTCCATAAAGTCTTTCGTTTACACGGTAGTTGCCCATTACGCTCAGCGCTGACGGCAGGAATATAACAGCGGATATCATCACACCGATAACAGCCTCGAGGATAAGCAGACCGAACTTCTTCATGTCGATTTCAAAGTCCTTGTCAAGGCATCTCAGGAAGAAGTAGATAACAATGAATACGACCTCGCAGGCAAAGAAGAAATAGCTTATGGTCGCACATATAGCTACCGCTACCGCAAACGGACCCTTCTTGTTCTTTTGAACCAGCAGTTCAAATCCCAAAAGCATTAGAGGGAAAAACGCAGTTGCGTCGTGGAAGTGGTTGAAGAACACATTGTAGGTCTGGAAGCCTGAGAAAGCGTAAAGCAGACCGCCTATAAAGCAGGCGCTTGTGTTGTCAACAAAAAATCTGATATAAGCGTAGGCTGTTATTGCGGCGATAGCCGTTTTCAGCGCAAGGAGCCATGGTATCAGATAAGGCACTGCACCTGACGGGAAAAGTGTAGTGAGCCAGAAAAATGGCGAGCCAAGGAGATAAAAAGCATATGAGCCAACAAAGCTCGAGCCTAAGTCCGTTCCCCAATCCCAGCCCATGTTTCCGCTGCGAACAGCGTCATGACAGTGCTGATAGAACATCATCTGCTGTGAGTTGAAGTCGCCATAGTAGAGAAAGATGCCCTTGTTCACTATCATAGACGGTATGAACGAGATCATCATGCCGATAAAAGCCACCGCAAACAGCAGCAGATACTTTTCTTTTGGCTTGCTGTCAGGGCTTTTTAGAAGTCCGTTTTTCTTAAACATTGTCTTGTCCTCTTTTTCTTTACTGATAATATATTGGTAAAAAACCATACACAATTCATTATAACACAGCTACATATAAAAATCAACATTTTAAACAGTCTTTAGAACGATTTTGAATAAAAAAGCTCATATGCAATAAGCACATGAGCCTGATATTATTTATTCCCTTTTCTCTGAACAATAAAGATACCCGAGCATACAAGTATAAGTGCGGCTATCCCCTGAACGCCAAAAATGCCTTTTTCATCAAGCAGGATAGTTGAAAGCAGCACTCCGCACACAGGGTTCATAAAGCCGAAAATCGCCACCTTTGAAACAGGGTTGTGCTTCAAAAGCACTGCCCACAGAGAATATGCCGCCGCTGATACAAAGGCAAGATACAAAAGCATCAAAAAAGCCTTTGCACTCATGTGACCAAGCCTGCCGCCCATTAAAAAGCCTATGACAGTGAGAACTGCTCCACCGAAAACGAACTGCCAGCCGCTAAGCATAACAGGGTCTTCTGTTTCGGAATAGCGCTTCATATACACCGATGAAAAAGCGTATGCACAGGTGCAAAGAAAAATAAATCCGTCCCCGAGAAAATTGAAGCTTACCCCCGAAAGTCCCCCGAGATTTATAACAATGATACCCGAAAATCCAAGTATACAGCCTGCTATTTTCACAGCGGTGAGCTTTTCAAGCTTGTATAAAAGCGAGGACACCAGTATCGCAATAAAAACGTTCGCCCCAACTATTATCGCTGCCTTTACCCCCGTTGTGTGGGCAAGACCTATGTAGTAGAAAAAATACTGCAAAATTGTCTGAAAGAGGCTTATTATCATGATCTTTGGTATGGACGTCTTTGTTGGCAGGAGAATTTTTCTCTCAGCTCCGCTTCCCATGGCAAGAGCCATTAGCCCTGCCACAAAAAATCTTATGCCCCCAAACACAAGCTGAGAGCCGCTGTCATTGGTGGTTATGTTCATAAGGCTGTAGCCTATTTTCACGCAGGAAAATGCACTTCCCCACAGCATACAGCATATGGACGCAAGGACAGCTACTACCCATGTTTTTGTCAGAATATCTTTTTTCTCGTTCATACATTATCCTATCTATAGCAAATTGTGGATCTTCACAGAAAGACCGCAGCGGCGTAAAATGCTGCTGCGGTCGAAAGTTACTTTTTGTCTTTTTTTGCTTTCTTTTCCTTTTTGCGTTTCTTCTTGTTTTCCTTTATTATCTTCAAAGGGTCGCCGAAACGTTCCTTATCGTCCTTGACAGGTTCGATAGTTTCGCTCTTTGTCATGATATCCGTCATTTGCTGTAAAAGCATCGACTCCTCGAACATATCCACAGCTTCCTCGCAGGTGTCAGCCTTGCCGTCCACAAGAAACTGTTTTATCTGCTGAACGTTCTTCATATAGTCAAGTGACATGAAAGGCACTCTCTTTTCAAGAGCCTTGTAGTAATCATCTCTCTGACGTTCTACCTGCTTTATTCTGTCATCAAGCATTATTATCTGTTCGTTTATGCCCTCGTTCACTTCAACCTGCTTCTGTTCAGCAGCAGTAAGTCTGTATTTGTTCAGTGCGATACTGAAAACGCCTGCACCGATAAAAATAAGTGCACCTGCAATAATGCCCACTATAATAAGCTTTGTGCCAAGGAGCAGCCACAGCAGCAGAAAAGCCACCAATCCAATGCCGATGCTTATGCCTAAAGACTTAATTATTTTATTTTTTATATTGAAGTTTTTAACAACATAATCGTTGTCATGGATATAAGTTTTGAGGTATTCTTTATTTTCCTTGCTGACCGTTACAGCGTCCTCAAACTCAAAATATCTTTCAAAGTATTCGGCAGCACGGTCAATTTTTTCAAGCTCAGTTTCGTTAGCCATATATACTCCCTCAGATCACGAAAAAAATTTCTAAAAGCAGAACCTTTTAGTCTTTTGCGTGGTGCGTGATAGTGAACACTGCACAAATAACACGCTATATTTCCCACCATATTACTACAATTATAACACACAGTACGTCTTTTGTCAACCATATTCAACTTGATTTTTGTAAAATGAAATCCCATGTATCTTACGCTGTTTTACTCTGTAAAATGCCAATATGGGAACAAAAAAGAGGACGAACACAGTCCGTCCTCCGATATGCTTAAGTATCTTACTCTGCTGTTTCGTTGTTTGTAACAGCAATGTCAGGAGCTTCGCCGTTTTCAGCAGCTTCTCTAGCCGCCTTTCTCTCCTTTGCCACCTTTATAAGGGTCTGCTTGATAGACTCAAGCATTTCCTGAGTGAAAGGAAGGTTCTCGCCAAATGGGTTTACAACAAAGCCCTGTACCTTTGGCGTCTGCTCAGTGAGAGCAGCTATATCCTGAAATCTCATTGCAAAGCTCTGGAATGGCTTGTCATACTGGAGCTTCTTAGCTTCCTCTGGGGAAGTGAAAACAGGGAAAAATGTGCCGTTTGTTTTGTTGTTGTTGAGAAGAATGAACTTAGCCTTGCTCTTGTCCTCAAAATTAACATGGTTTTCAGCGTCGGCAACAAGCTCTGTTGTCTTTTCTACCATTGCAGGCACGAGAAATGTGCAGGCAAGTGCTGTGTTTATTACCTTGTTTTGAGTTTCGGCACAGAAATTCTTTCTCATTTCTGCGATAGCTTCTATAAGCTTAGGGTTGTTGTCGAAATTTGGTTTCTGATTGTTAGCCTTGAGTTCTGCCATTTTTAATTACTCCTTGTCTGTTTCTTCAAGATTTGTTTCGATTATAAATTTAGGTCTAGCCTTTGTTTCCAAATAGATCTTGCCTATATATTCTCCGATAATGCCTATAGCCAAAAGCTGAAGTCCGCCTATCGCCCATATAGACGTGATAGTTGAAGCCCAGCCCTGAACAGTGTGCCCCACTGCCCATGTTATAAGGAAATATATAAGCATTATAAGTGATACTAAAAATACTATTATACCGATAGTGGTGATAAATCTTATAGGCTTTACAGAAAGTGAGGTTATTCCCTCAACTGCAAAGGAAAGCATTTTTTTCAGCGGATATTTAGATTCGCCCGCCACACGCTCGTTTCTTACATACTTAACGATGTCGCTCTTGAAGCCAACCATAGGCACAAGACCTCTCAGAAACAGATTTACTTCCTTAAACTCTGCCAGAGCGTCTATAGCCCTTTTGCTCATAAGTCTGTAATCAGCGTGATTATATGTTATCTCAACGCCCATATGCTCCAAAAGCTTGTAATATGCCTGAGCAGTTCCACGCTTGAAAGCGGTATCCTTTTCTCTCGATGAACGAACGCCGTAAACAATATCACAGCCCTCTGCCCTCTTATCGAGGAAGCCGTCAATAGCGTTTATATCGTCCTGCAAGTCAGCGTCCATGGAAACAATGATATCAGCATAGTTTCTCGCCGTCATAAGACCAGCCAGCAGTGCGTTCTGATGACCTTTGTTTCTTGAGAGTTTAAGACCCGTGAAAACAGGGCTTGCTTCGTGGAGTTTCTGTATTATCTCCCACGTTTTGTCCTTTGAGCCGTCGTCAACGAACATGACCTTGCTGTTCTGTGCGATACGACCTTCTGCCTTCAGCTCATCGAGCTTTTTTATAAGCGCTTTCGCTGTGATAGGCAACATTTGTTCTTCATTGTAGCATGGTATCACTACATACATAGTTTCTGTCATTTTGTTCTCTTATCCTTTCTCGTATTCGATCCCGAACAGGTGGCAAGCGTTTCTATTTGTAATGTCAAGCACTTCCTGCGGATCGAGTTTTTTTATCTCAGCCACGACCTTTGCCACTTCTTCTATCATAGGGCTTTCGCACCTCTGTCCTCTGTAAGGAGGGGGCGCCATGTAAGGGCAGTCCGTTTCAAGAAGAAGTCTGTCCATTGGGACAACTTCAAGAGCACGTCTGGCTTTTTTAGCGTTTTTAAAAGCAAGCGCACCTGTAAACCCGATGTACATACCAAGCCCAAGCACTATCTCTGCGGTCTCCGCCGAGCCTGAAAAGCAGTGAACTACACCTGACGGCGCATATTTGTTCAGCACGTCAAGGCAATCCTGAGTGGCTTCACGGCAGTGAACTATAACAGGCAGACTTTTCTTCACAGCATATTCCACCTGCTTGTCAAAAAGCTTTATCTGTCTTTCTTTGTCATATCCCTCATAATGATAGTCAAGCCCTATCTCACCAACCGCAACAAGCTTGTGAGTAGAGCAGGCTTTCAAATAAAGCTCGTCAAGCACCTGCATATAATTTTCAGGAAGAGTATCCATACACTCAGGGTGAAAGCCCACAGAGGTATAGAAATTCTCATATTTTTTCGCAGTTTCGATTCCGAACAAAGACGATCTTTCGTCCGTTGCGGCATGGCAGACCTTGTCTACTGGAGAGTCAGGGTCGCAAAGAAGCCTGTCAAGGACTTCGTATCTGTCCTCATCGAAAGCGTGATCGTCATAGTGACAATGTGAGTCAAATATATTTTTTATGGCAAGGACGTCCTTTCGTAAAAATATACAAACATATTATATCACAACTCGCCAATTTTGTAAAGCTTTTTATTGTAAAAACGGGCATAAAAAACGGGCGAACAAACCGTTCGCCCGCAAAGATCTTTATTTTACTAGAAAGCTATCTTCTTTTCGATATAAGCTACCAGCTCGTCGATCTTGATACGCTCCTGCTCCATTGTATCTCTGTCTCTTACTGTTACACAGCCGTCCTCAACAGAATCAAAGTCATATGTGATGCAGAATGGTGTACCGATCTCGTCCTGACGGCGATATCTCTTACCGATAGAACCTGCCTCGTCATAGTCAACAAGGAAGTGCTTTGAAAGCTCTGCATAAAGCTCGCCTGCCTGCTCGCTGAGTTTCTTGGAAAGCGGAAGAACGCAAGCCTTGAAAGGAGCAAGTGCAGGGTGGAAACGCATAACTGTTCTAACGTCAGGCTTCTCCTCTGTGCCGATGTTTTCCTCGTCGTATGCTTCGCAAACAACTGTCAGGAACAATCTCTCAACGCCAAGGGAAGGCTCGATAACGTATGGAACATATCTCTCGTTTGTTTCAGGGTCAAAGTAATCAAGGCTCTTGCCGCTTGTCTTAATGTGCTGATTAAGGTCATAATCAGTTCTGTCGGCAACGCCCCAAAGCTCGCCCCAGCCAAATGGGAAGAGATATTCAAAGTCAGTTGTAGCCTTTGAATAGAAGCAAAGCTCCTCAGGTGAATGATCTCTCAGACGAAGGTTTTCTTCCTTGATGTTAAGGCTAAGGAGCCAATCCTTGCAGAAGCCTCTCCAGTAGTTGAACCACTCAAGGTCTGTGCCAGGTTTGCAGAAGAACTCAAGCTCCATCTGCTCAAACTCACGAACACGGAAAATAAAGTTACCCGGAGTGATCTCATTTCTGAATGACTTTCCTACCTGTGCAACACCGAAAGGTACTTTCTTTCTTGTTGTTCTCTGGATATTTGCAAAGTTTACAAAGATGCCCTGAGCAGTTTCAGGACGCAGATAAAGCTCAGACTTTGAGTCCTCCGTTACACCCTGAAATGTCTTGAACATAAGGTTGAACTGACGGATATCAGTGAAGTTGTGGCTGCCGCAATCTGGGCATGGGATCTGCTTTTCCTTGATGTAGTCCATCATCTGCTCGTTTGTCCAGCCTGCAACGTTAGTGCCATCAAAATCTTCGATAAGGTTGTCCGCTCTGTGACGTGTCTTACAGTCCTTGCAGTCCATAAGAGGGTCAGAGAATCCGCCAATGTGACCTGAAGCCACCCAAGTCTGCGGATTCATAAGGATAGCGGAGTCAAGACCAACGTTGTACTTGTTCTCCTGAATGAACTTCTTTCTCCAAGCGTTCTTGATGTTAGTTTTCAGCTCAACGCCAAGCGGACCGTAGTCCCAAGTGTTTGCAAGACCGCCGTAGATCTCGCTTCCAGGGTATACAAAGCCTCTGTTTTTACAGAGAGCCACGATCTTATCCATGGTTTTTTCAGAATTATTCATGAAACATTCTCCTTATACAAAATATAATACTACCATTATATTTTATAGCAAAATTCCGCAAATGTCAAGGCGTTTCAGCGATTTATTACTTTGTGTAGTTATATGGCTTTTTATCGTTGCAAAAAATCACGCATTGTGCTATAATAAAATAGTATCGCTATGACTATTCATGTATTGGAACATATTGGGAGAATTTGACTTGATGAACAGTTTTTTTATCGGAAACGTTGAAATAGAAAAGACCGCCGCATTAGCACCTATGGCGTCGGTGGCAGATAAATCATATCGCCTTATGTGCAAAGAGTATGGGGCTTCATATCTTGTGAGCGAGATGATATCATCGAAGGGTCTGTGCTTTGGCGACAAAAAGACGGCACGGCTTTGCGAGATAGAGAAAGAGGAACGCCCCTATGCTTTGCAGCTTTTCGGGGAAGACCCTTATTATATGGGAAAAGCGGCTTATAAGCTCAACGAATATTCCCCTGATATCATTGATATAAACATGGGCTGCCCTGTGCCGAAAATAGTTGGCAATGGCAGCGGCTCTGCACTTATGAAGCTTCCTGACACTGCGGCAGAGATATGCAGAGAGGTAGTAAAAAACGCAAACTGCCCTGTTACAGTGAAATTTCGTGCAGGCTGGGACGAAAACAGCATAAATGCAGTGGAGTTCGCAAAACTCATGGAGCAGGCAGGAGCAAGCGCCGTCACCTGTCACGGCAGGACGAGAACGCAGTTTTATTCAGGCAAAGCCGATTGGGATATAATAAGGCAGGTAAAAGGGGATGTGAAGATACCCGTTATAGGCAACGGTGACGTTGTTGACGGAGAAAGCGCAAAGGCAATGTATGAGCAGACTGGCTGTGACCTTGTGATGATAGGAAGAGGAAGCTACGGCAGACCATGGGTTTTCCGTGACGTGAAGCATTATCTTGAAACAGGGGAAAAACTTCCTGAGGTGACCATAGAAGAAAAAATGGCAGTGATGAAAAAGCACTGCGAGCTTATATGCAAATACAAGGGCGAACGTCAGGGCATGAAAGAAGCCAGAAAAAACTGCGCATGGTATGTTAAAGGGCTGAAAGGCTCTGCAAAGCTAAGAGCACAGTGCGGTGGGCTTAATACCATTTCTGACCTTTATGAGATGATAGACCACATACTTGCAAACGAGTTAGGAGAATAAACAATGGGAATTTTATCCGTAGTAGGAACGCCTATAGGAAATCTTGGAGATATGACATACCGTGCAGTTGAGACTCTGGAAAAGGCTGATTTTATCTGTGCCGAGGACACAAGAGTTACCGCAAAGCTTCTCAATTATTTTGACATAAAAACGCCACTTGTGAGCTATCACGAACACAATGCGAAGCAGGTGGGCGAGAGCATTTTGAACAGGATAATGGCAGGCGAGAACGCCGCTATCGTCACAGACGCCGGTATGCCCTGCATTTCAGACCCTGGGGAGCTTCTTGTGAAGCTGTGCGCTGAAAATGGTGTGAAAGTGGAGGTAGTACCAGGTCCGTCAGCGGTGGTATCAGCACTTGCCATAAGCGGACTTGACACTGCAAGATTTCAGTTCGAGGGCTTTTTGTCAACCACCAAGAAGCAAAGATTAAATCATCTTGCCTCGGTGAAAAACTGCACGAACACTCTTATTTTCTATGAAGCGCCCCACAAGCTCATCTATACTTTGAAGGATATGCTGGAATATTTCGGCGACAGAAGAATATCTCTCTGCAGAGAGCTTACAAAGATACACGAAGAAGTTTTCCGCACCACCCTTGCGCAGGCTGTGGAGTATTATGAAGCCAACAAGCCAAAGGGCGAATTTGTGCTTGTTATCGAGGGTGCAAAAGAGGACGAGCTTTGCCCTGCGGAGAATATAGAGGAAGCTTTGGAACAAGTAAAAGCCCTTGTGGAAAAGGGTATGCGTGGAGCTGACGCCTGTCGTGAGATAGCAAAGGCGACGGGATTTTCTAAGGGGGAGCTTTACGGACTCTTGTTTAAATGAGGAATGAGGAGTGAGGAATGAGGAATTAAGGTATCGCCTGCGGCGATGTTTATTTCTTGTTTTTTCTCATTTGTATTATATATCAATTTAGATTTTTTGAGGTGATTTTATGAGCATAAAAGAATACATAGGCGGACAGTGTGCCGACCCAGAGGGATTGGGCGGTATAGCCTGTGCAAAATTCATGAATTTTTTCAATGCCGAGCACTACAGAGCGGTGAAAAAATTTGTCTGCAAGCTTGACGGTGCAAGGATACTGGATATAGGCTTTGGAAACGGCATGACTATCAAAAAGCTTAGCAAGAATATAAACGCTAAGTTCTATGGCGTTGACATTTCTGCGGATATGGTGGAAAAAGCCAAGCGAAAAAACCGTGACGGAGTGAATACCAACAAGGTGATCTTACAGCAGGGAAAAGCTGAGGAGCTTCCTTATAACGACGATTTTTTTGACACTGTTTACACTGTGAACACCATTTATTTCTGGGAGGACACTGCAAAAGTTCTTGACGAGGTAAGGCGAGTTCTCAAAGACGGCGGCAATTTTATCTGCACATTCTATACAAAGGGCTACCTTGATAAGCTCCCGTACTGCGATTCAGGTTTTGACAAGTTCACTCCTCAGCAGGTGCGTTCAATGGCTAGAGAGCGTGGCTTCCATAATGTAAAAGTCAAAATTCTGAGCGATTGCAAAGCGTATTGCCTTATTGGCACGAAAATAGAGGGCGAATAAGGTGGCAGATGTGACCATTGTGCCTCTTTCAGAGGAAAACGTACAGCTTTTTTCACAAACTGCGGCGAAAATTCTGCCCGAAGCTTGGAGTTTTGAAACCTACAAAAAACAGCTTTCAAACCCTGACGATATATCGTTTCTTGCCCTTAGTAATGGCGAAGCCGCAGGCTTTATAAGCGTGTGGTGCGTCTGCGGAGAAGCTGAGATAAACAATATAGGCGTTTTGGAGAAGTTCCGCAGAACGGGCATTGCAAAAGCCCTTTTTGACAGCGCATACAATGCCGCAAAGGCTGAAAAATGGTATCTTGAAGTGCGGGAATCAAACCTTGGGGCTATAAGCTTTTACGAAAAATTGGGCTTTGAGAGGGTAGGCATGAGAAAAAAATTCTACACCGCCCCCACGGAAAACGCTGTTTTAATGGCACTTCAACCCACTGAAAATGGAGAAATAAATGACATATAACGATTTTACATTTGAGTCCTTGGGCGAGGGCATTGAGATATGTATATCTGACGAACACCGCTTTGGTACTGACGCCTTTCTGCTTGCGGATTTTTCTGCAGGACGGCACAAGGATATCTGCGCAGACCTTTGCACAGGAAGCGGCATAATAGCGCTTCTTCTGCACAAATTTTACAAGCCGAAGAAGATATATGCTGTTGAGATACAGGAAAAGGCTCACGAACAGCTTAAAGTATCTCTTGAGAGATCGAAAATAGACACTATCCAGCCTGTTTTGGGCGACTTGAATGATTGGCGAAGCGAAAAAGAGCTTGACCTTATCACCTGCAATCCGCCCTACAAGATAAACAACACAGGTGCGAAGAATGACAGCGAAGCGGTTTCTATCGCACGGCATGAAATGCTCTGCACTATTGATGATGTGTGCAGATGTGCAAAGAAAAATCTGAAATTCGGTGGCAGGCTTTGCATATGCAACCGCCCCGAGCGCCTATGCGATATAATGACGGCAATGAGAGCCAGCGGCATCGAGCCGAAGCGTTTGCGGACAGTTCACAAAAACCCGGAGTGTCCCCCATGGCTTATTCTCGTTGAGGGCAAAAAGGGCGGAAAGCCTTTTGTGCAGATAGAAAAGCCTTTGTATGTGCGTTCGGCAGACGGTGGAAACTCGGCTGAAATGAAGAGAATATACGGACTTCCTTGAAAAGTGAGGAATGAGGAGTGAGGAATGAGGAATTAAGGTATCGCCTGCGGCGATGATTATTTTTTCGTAGGGGTGAACACTGTTCGCCCGCTTGCTCCAATTTGTCTGCTTATTAAATGTATATGATATGCTTATATTTACGAAATAAAAAGAGGGTAATATAATGAAGATTTTAGGAATAGAAAGCTCCTGCGATGAAACAGCCTGCTCTGTTGTTGAAGACGGAAAAACGGTGCTTTCAAATATAGTTGCAAGTCAGATAGACGAACACAGGCTTTATGGTGGAGTTGTGCCTGAGATAGCCTCACGCCGCCATGCGGAGAACATAACATGGGTGACAAAAGCCGCTCTTGAAGAAGCAAACTGCACAATGGACGATATCGACGCTGTCGCAGTGACCTATGCCCCGGGACTTATCGGTGCACTTCTTGTGGGAGTGAGCTTTGCAAAGGGACTTGCAATGAGTGCAAATAAGCCCCTTGTGCCTGTTCACCATATCGCAGGACACATTGCCGCAAATTATATCTCCCACCCTGAGCTTAAACCGCCTTATCTTTGTTTGGTCGTGTCAGGAGGACATTCACATATTGTAGAGGTGCTTGATTATTCGAGATATCATGTTATAGGCAGAACAAGAGATGATGCCGCAGGCGAGTGCTTTGACAAGGTAGCGAGAACATTGGGCTTTGAGTATCCGGGCGGGAAGTTTATCGACAATGCCGCAAAGTCAGGTGATCCTAATGCCTATAAGCTCCCGCACCCAAAGGTGCAGGGCAGTGAATATGACTTCTCTTTCAGCGGACTAAAAACTGCCGTTATAAACCTTGTGCATAATGCCGCACAAAAGGGCGAAACTGTCAATGTGAACGATATGGCGGCTTCGTTCCAGAACACCATATCTGACATTCTTGTAGACAAAGCGATGCTTGCCGCAAAAGATCTTGGGTATACTACCATAGGGCTTGCAGGCGGCGTTTCGGCAAACTCAGGGGTAAGAGAGAAGCTGCAGAAAGCCTGTGACAAGCGTGGCTATAAGCTTTATATGCCTGAGTTCAAATACTGCGGCGATAACGGTGCAATGATAGCCTGTCAGGGATATTTTGACTATCTTGCAGGCAGACGAGCAGACGAAAGCCTTAACGGCATTGCAACGCTGTCGCTGGATAAGATTTCGGAATAAAATTATTTTTGAGGTATAAAAAAATGAAACTACTAGCCATAGACGGAAACAGCATAATGAACAGGGCTTTTTACGGAATAAAGCTGCTGTCAAATTCAAAGGGACAGTTCACGAATGCCCTTACGGGGTTTATGAATATTTACCTCAAGGAGATAGGCGAGGTAAAGCCTGACTGCGTGGCAGTGGCTTTCGACCTTAAAGCCCCTACTTTCAGACACAAGGCGAATGCCGCATACAAAGCCAACCGAAAGGGTATGCCTGAGGAGCTTGCTCAGCAGATGCCTGTGATAAAAGAGCTTTTGGGCGACCTTGGTATAAAGATAGTACAGTGCGAGGGCTATGAAGCAGACGATATTCTCGGTACGCTCTCAAAAGCCGCCGCAGATTCAGGCAACGAGTGCTATATCCTCACCGGTGACAGGGACAGCTTTCAGCTCGTTTCCGACCGTGTGACAGTGCGCCTTGCCACCACAAAGGAAACAAAGATATATACCCCTGACAGGATAATGGAAGAATACGGCGTTACCCCTCGTCAGATGATAGAGGTAAAGGCTCTTATGGGAGATACCTCAGACAATATCTCAGGCGTAAAGGGCATAGGCGAAAAGACCGCACTTTCCCTTATCAAGCAGGAAGGCGATGTCAAGACCCTTTATGAACACCTTGCAGATATCAAGCTTACCCCGTCTGTGCGCACAAAGCTTGAAAATGGTCTTCAGGACGCTATAGACAGCCGCTTCCTTGCGGAAATATGTCTTGAAGCACCTGTTGATAAAGCTACAGAGTTTTATAAGCTGGGCGAGGTCGATACCGAGAAAACAAAGGCTCTCCTTGCCGACCTTGAAATGATGCGCCTTATAGACAGATTGGGCCTTAGCGGAAAAGCTGTGGAAAGCTCTGACAGCGCAGTGCAGGAAAGCAAGCTAAAGCTTTCCGACCTGCCTAAGTTTGAGGTGAAAACTTTGGACGAGAGCGTTATATCTGTTCTCGGCAAGGACAAAACAGCGTATTTTATCTTTGCCGACAATAAGCTTTCTATCCTCTGTAACGATGTTATCTACACCACCGAGGACAATGCAATTATCACAGCTTTCATGGGAACAGCCTGCAAAAAAATAACCTTTGAGGGCAAAACTGCCCATAAGTTTGCGTTCTCAAATGGCACTCACCTTGAAAACCTCACTTTCTGCTGCGACCTTGCAGGATATCTTCTCAATTCACAGTCAAGCGAGTATACAGCGGAAAATCTTTGTCTTTCATATAAGTGCCTTTACCGCTCTGATATGGGGGAATATGCAGACCTTTCAAGCCTGCCTGCTCTTAGTGAAAATCTGAAAAAACAGCTTGAAATGACAGAAATGACAAAGCTATTCGACGATATCGAAATGCCACTTTGCGAAGTGCTTGCTTCAATGGAGTTTTATGGTGTAAAGGCTGACGCAGAGGGCATAAAGGCTTTCGGTGAGGACTTGAAAATAAAGATAGACGAGCTTACTTCGCAGATATATATGTATGCAGGCAAGGAATTCAATATAGCTTCCACAAAACAGCTTGGGGAGGTGCTTTTCGAGGACTTAGGTCTGCCTGCAAAGAAGAAAACAAAGTCGGGCTATTCCACCAATGCGGACGTTCTTGAAAGCCTTATGGACAAGCACCCTATCGTGCCTCTTATCGTTGAGTATCGCACACTCACAAAGCTCAATTCCACCTATGTTGACGGACTTTTGAAGCTTATCCACCCTGACGGCAGAGTCCATTCTGTTTTCAAGCAGACCGAAACAAGAACAGGAAGGATATCCTCCACCGAGCCTAATATGCAAAATATCCCCGTGAGAAAAGAGATAGGCAGGAATATGCGTAAATTCTTTGTTGCCGAGGACGGCTATACTCTTCTTGACGCTGACTACAGCCAGATCGAGCTTAGAGTGCTTGCTTCCGTGTGCGGTGACAAAAATATGCAGGAAGCTTTCTCAGAGGGCAGAGATATCCATACCTCAACGGCGGCACAGGTCTTTGATATCCCCGAGGATTTTGTCACCCCTGAAATGAGAAGTGCGGCAAAGGCTGTAAACTTTGGTATAATCTATGGTATAGGAGCATTTTCTCTGTCGAAAGATATCGGCGTGACCGTTGCGGAAGCAAAAAGATACATCAAGAATTATCTTGACAACTTCCCGAAAGTATCAGAATTTATGGATAAGACAGTTGATGACGGCATAAAAAACGGCTATGTCACCACCCTTTTCGGCAGAAGAAGATATATCCCTGAGCTTTCTGCTTCAAACAAGGTCTTGCAGGCTTTTGGAAAGAGGGCGGCAATGAACGCACCTATCCAAGGTGCGGCGGCTGATATCATAAAGATAGCAATGGTAAGAGTATACAAAAAGCTCAGAGAAGAAAATCTTGACGCAAGGCTTATTTTGCAGGTGCACGACGAGCTTATTATAGAAGCGGCTGAAAAAGACAAGGACAGAGCTGAAAAGATACTCAAAGATGAAATGGAGAACGCTGTAAAGCTTGCTGTGCCAATGACAGTGGACGTAAACAGCGGCAAGAGCTGGTATGAGGCGAAAGACTGATTTTTTTAGTGAGGAATGAGGAGTGAGGAATGAGGAATTAAGGTATCGCCTGCGGCGATGATTATTTCCCGTAGGGGCGATCTTTGGTCGCCCGCCTATCCGCCTTGCTTATTTTATATGTTTTGCCCTTATTATCTTTGTCACCCTCGTGGTTTGGCTGACAATTTGTTTGTGATTGTTGACGAACTTTTTGACGGCTGTCGCAATAATACTTGACTTTTGTGAAATTTGTGGTATAATTCTCTATGTAAAAAGTGTGTAAGAAAGATAGATAAAAAGTAGAATAATAGGAATTTGAAAAACGAAAAGGGGCTGGGAAAATGAAAAAATTGCTTTTTGTGTTCAACCCCCATGCTGGCAAGGGACAGATAAAAGATAACCTTTGCGACATTGTGGATATTTTTACAAAGGGCGGCTATGAGGTAGTCACATACCCTACGCAGGCTAAGCTTGACGGCTATAACAAGCTTTGCAAGTGCGGTCAGGATTATGACATGATAGTCACATCAGGCGGTGACGGAACATTGTCTGAGGCTGTCAAGGCAATGATGACATTTGATAAGAAAATACCGCTTGGATATATCCCTGCCGGTTCAACAAACGATTGTGCGCAGTCTTTGAGCATACCGAAAAAAATGCTTGACGCCGCAAGGGAGATAGTTGACGGCGTGTATTTTGATTATGACGTTGGTAAGTTCAACGGTCAGTATTTTGTGTATGTAGCAGGCTTTGGCGCTTTCACTGACGTTTCTTATGAAACCTCACAAACGATGAAAAACAAGTTTGGTCATGCCGCATATGTGGCAGAGGGGATAAAAAGGCTTTCAAAGATAACAGGTCAGCAAATGAGAGTGGAGCATGACGGCGAGGTAGTAGAAGGAAGCTTTATACTCGGTCTTATCTCAAATACTATCTCTGTGGGAGGAATGAAAAAGCTTATCGCTTCCGGGGTGTGCTTTGACGATGGACTTTTCGAGGTGGTTCTGGTAAAGACGCCTAAGAACGCTATCGAGCTGAGCAACACCATAAATGAAGCGGTGCTTAATAAGCTCAACGATAAGCATTTTGTGACGTTCAAGACTTCAAGGGTCACATTCACAAGTGAGAACGAAGTGCCTTGGACGCTGGACGGAGAGTCGGGCGGAAAGCATACATATGTTGAGATAGAAAACTGCAAGCAGGCAATAAGATTCAAACTCAAACCCAATGACATAACCGCAGAGCAGACGGCTGTTCAGTGCAGTGCAGGGGATATGATAATGACCGAGGACGGTCACCCTGTTGTCATTGAGGATCAGTCGGAGATCGAAGATTAAGCTGTTTTGTAGGGGCGGACTTTGGTCGCAGGCCTTTTAATAGATATTTGACAGAATAAAAGCGGACGAGTTCTTTTCGTCCGCTTTTTGCATATGCCTATTTCTTGTTTTTTAGCCGAAACTGTGAGGGTGTCATGTTGTATCTGCGTTTGAACTGCCGCATGAAATGCACGTCATTTTCGTATCCGCATACGGCGGCAATGTTTTTCACTGTCATGTCAGTGCTGAGAAGATAGTATTCAGCGTTTTTCATTCTCGCACATAGAATATCCTCATAACAGCTCACACCGAAGCGTGAGGTGTAAAGATACTGAAAGTGGGAGGGGCTTACGCTGAGAGTTTTCGCCATGTCGGCAATGTTCCTGCTCCCGGAGGGAGAGCTGTAGATGTCAGCCCTGAGCCGCTCAAGTGCGTCAGCGTAGTGACTGCGCTTTCTTGGCGGCTGACCGCTCTTGCTGAGAGAATATTCCTCTCCAAGTCTTATGAGCAGCATTCTGAGCATAAGCTCGATATAATCCTCACGCCTGCCGCTTTCAGATAAGCTGAGTCTGCTTATGGTGGATAATATATCCTCAGTTTTCTCTGCGTCTGATAACATAAAAATCGTATCATATGGGAGTGAATAGTCACGGGTGAGCATATCGTCACAATCGAAATGAAGCCAGTGGTTAATGTAAAAACCCTTGCAGGCACGGTATATCTGCTCAGTGCCTTTTTTGTATAGTATTGCGCTGTCAGGGGAAACTGTGTATTCCCTGCCGTGCAAACGAACCACCGCAGAAGATTTGAATATAAGCAGAAGATTATCCCCCGAACCGTTTGGACGGCGTATATCAAAAGACCCGTCATGGCTGTAGTTTAGTCCCAAAGCGTGAAGTTCCATAGGTTTTTCCTTTCTAATTTCGTATGATGTATCAGTATAATAATAGGATATATCATTGTTGTTTTTTTGTCAAGTGATAAAATATAATTGAAACTAAAATCATATACATCAAGGAGGTCACAATGAAAGAGATTTCAATGCTTATCAATACCGCAGACAAACGTTCCCACATCAACCCGGAGGTATACGGACACTTCTCCGAACATCTTGGCAGATGTATCTATAACGGAATGTACGTTGGCGAAAATTCTGAGATACCGAACATAAACGGCGTAAGAAAAGACGTTATCGAAGCTTTCAAGGAGATAAAAATGCCTGTTCTCCGCTGGCCGGGAGGCTGCTTTGCTGACGAGTATCATTGGAAAGACGGTATCGGCGAAAAATCCCAGAGAAAGAAAATGATAAACACCAACTGGGGCGGCGTGACGGAGGATAACTCTTTCGGCACAAATGAGTTCTTTGACCTGTGCGAAGAGATAGGCTGTGAGCCGTATCTTGCAGGAAATCTCGGCAGCGGCACTGTTCAGGAGCTTGCAGAGTGGATAGAATATATCACCTTTGACGGTGTTTCGCCTATGGCTGACCTGAGAAGAAAAAACGGCAGAGAAAAGCCTTGGAAGCTTAAATATCTTGGTATAGGCAACGAAAACTGGGGCTGCGGCGGCTCAATGCGCCCTGAGTATTACTGCGATGAATATAGAAGATATCAGAGCTTTTGCAAGAATTTCAGCGGCAATGAGCTTTACAAAATTGCCTGCGGACCAAATTCCAACGATTATAACTGGACGGACGTTGTAATGTCAAACCTTGGGGAGTGGCACACAAAGGCTATCTCTTTGCACTATTACACTGTTCCTACAGGCGACTGGAGCAAAAAGGGCAGTGCAACTGAGTTTTCAGACGAGGAGTATTACGAAACTATATCAAAAACTCTATATATGGACGAGCTTATAAAACGTCACAGCGAGATAATGTCACGCCGTGATCCAGAGGGTAAGATAGGTCTTATAGTTGACGAGTGGGGCTGTTGGTATGACGTTGAGGAGGGCACAAACCCAGGTTTCCTCTATCAGCAGAACACAATGCGTGACGCTATCGTGGCGGCTTGCAATTTGAACATCTTCAATAACCACAGCGACAAGGTAGTAATGGCAAATCTTGCGCAGGCTGTGAACGTCTTGCAGTCTCTTATTCTCACAGAGGGCGAGAAAATGGTAAAGACGCCTACCTATCACGTCTTTGATCTTTTCAAAACTCATCAGGGAGGCGAGCTTTGCTACAGCTATGCCAACAACTGTCAGGCAGGCGGAAAGATTCCAATGATATCACAGTCTGCCTCAGTAAAGGACGGCGTCCTCACTGTCACTATAGCGAATTGCTCTATAGATGATGACGCTCATATCTGCTGTGATATCGCAGGTTCAAACTATCAGAACATTGAGTGCAGGATACTTGACAATGAAGTAAGGGACTATAATGATTTTGATAACTGCGATAAGGTCGCACCAAAAGAGTACAGTGCGAAAATGACAGAAAAGGGCTTTGAGATAGACCTGCCAAAATGCTCCGTTGTAGTTGTGACAATGAGATAAGGACTATAAGGAGAGTCAAAAATGACAGTAAAAGATAAAATTTTGCAGGGAAGAACATATCTTGGCATAGAACTTGGCTCAACAAGAATAAAGGCTGTTCTTATAGACGATAGCTTTTCTGTTATCGCATCAGGGTCGAAGCAGTGGGAAAACCGCTTTGAGAACGGCTGTTGGACATATTCTCTTGATGATATCCACGGGGGCATACAAGCCTGCTATAAAGACCTTGCAGAAAACGTAAAGGCACAGTATGGCATTTATCCTGAAACATACGGTGCAATGGGTATTTCTGCTATGATGCACGGCTATATGGCTTTTGATAAGAATGATAAGCTTCTTGTGCCTTTCAGAACATGGCGCAATACCATGACAGCTCAGGCGGCAGGAGAGCTTACAAAACTACTGGGATTCAATATCCCGCAGCGTTGGAGCATCGCACATCTTTATCAGGCGGTGCTTAACAAAGAAGCCCATGTTCCTCATATCGCTTATATCAATACCCTTGCAGGATATGTGCATAAAAGGCTCACAGACCGCTTTGAAGTTGGCGTTGGCGAAGCTTCAGGTATCTTCCCTGTGGAGGGCATAGGATACAAAAAAGAGTATTGCGAGCCTACAGAAAAAAGCCTTGCAGAAAAAGGCTTTGACCATAAGCTGAAAGATATCCTCCCAGCGGTAAGAAATGCAGGAGAAAAGGGCGCTGTCCTTACAGAAGAGGGCGCAAAGTTCCTTGACCCGGAGGGACGCCTCAAAGCAGGCGTGCCGGTCTGCCCTCCTGAGGGTGACGCAGGCACAGGCATGGTGGCAACGGACAGCGTGCTGAAAAAGACCGGAAACATCTCCGCAGGCACTTCCATATTTGCAATGCTCGTCCTAGAAAAGCCACTGAAAGGCGTTTACGAGGAGATAGACGTTGTTACCACCCCTGACGGCTCGCCTGTGGCAATGGTGCATTGCAATAACTGCTGTTCAGAGCTTGACGCATGGGTTAATATGTTCGGTGAGTTCGCAAAGCTCACAGGCAATGAAATAGACAAGAGCAGGCTTTATGAAACTCTCTATAAAAACGCCATGACAGCCGACAGCTCATGCGGTGGCGTAACAGCCTATAACTGTCTTTCGGGTGAACCTGTTATAAAGCTTGACGAGGGCAGACCAATGTATTTCCGCACTCCCGACAGCACTTTGACCTTGGGCAGCTTTTTCAGAGCACAGCTTTATTCTTCTTTCACCGCACTGAAAATAGGCATGGATATCCTCTTTGACAAAGAGCAGGTAAAAGCTGAAAAGATAACAGGTCACGGAGGACTTTTCAAGGTCAGCGGAGTGGCTTCACAGCTTATGGCGGACGCACTTTCTATCCCTGTTTCAGTGATGAAAACAGCAGGCGAGGGCGGAGCATGGGGCATGGCTATCCTTGCGGCATATATGGAGCTTTCAAATGGCGAAAAGCTTGCAGACTTCCTTGACAAAAAGGTGTTCGCTGATATGGAAGTGACAACTTCTCAGCCTGAGCAGACAGGCTCAGAAGGATATAAAACATTCCTAGAAAGATATAAAAAGGGATTGGCGGCAGAAAAAAACGCACAGTTCTGAAAAAAATCATAGAAATTCATAGATAGATCGTAGGGGCAATCTGAGGTCGCCCACCTGCCCACTCAAACTGTCGGTGAGCTGTTCACTTGTACGGAAAACGGGCAGACAAAAAGGTGCATTTTCCAAATCAGCGAAAGGAGAATTTTATGCTTGAAGAATTAAAACAACAGGTGTGCGAAGCAAATCTGCTTCTGCCGAAATATGGACTTGTCACATTCACATGGGGAAATGTTTCTGCTATCGACAGAGAAAAGGGACTTGTTGTCATAAAGCCCTCAGGCGTGCCTTATGAGGGCATGACAGCCGATGATATGGTGGTAGTTGATCTTGAAAGCGGCAAGGTTGTGGAGGGAAAATATAAGCCTTCCAGCGATACTCCAACACATTTGGAGCTTTACAAAGCCTTTGATATCGGCGGAATAGTACATACCCACAGTCGTTGGGCAACATCTTTTGCTCAGGCAGGAAAAGGTGTTATACCAATGGGCACAACTCACGCAGATTATTTCTATGGCGAGATACCATGCACAAGAGCAATGACCCCTGAGGAGATAACAGGTGAGTATGAAAAGAAAACAGGCTCTGTTATAATCGAGGCTTTCAAAGGTCTTGACGCAACTCAGATACCTGCGGTTCTGGTAAAAAGCCATGGCCCCTTTACATGGGGAAAGGACGCAGCAGAAGCTGTCCATAATGCAGTTGTTCTTGAAGAGGCTGCGTTCATGAATTTCCACGCAATGATGCTGAACCCTGAGACAGGTCATATGCAGCAGGAACTTCTTGACAAGCACTTCCTTAGAAAGCATGGCAAGAACGCATATTACGGACAGAATTAGTTCGCATATTATAGTTTTTTGTGTAGGGGCGACCTTAGGCAGCCCGTCATTCAACATATTTTTATGCAGATGCAGCGCTCCGATTTTCGGGGCGTTTTTTTGCACATTTGCCCCTGTATTGTGCAAAATGTATATTATGTGTACGCTGATTTGTACAAAAGGGTAGTTTTTTGTACTTGTTATAAGTAAATTCTTGACTTATGTTTTAATAATATGTTATAATTAAAATAATGTCACGGTAATATTTATTGTGTCACAGCGGAAATGAATGGAATATAGTATAGATATTACCTTAGAAATGAGGAACGGAGGCTTGTAATGAAAAAGCAAATTGATTACGGCAGCTATGCGTCCTATAAGGAAACGGTAAAGGGTCTCACAGAGAACCTGAAATCGCTGCTTGGATTGAGCGAGGAGATCGCTCTTGTCAATACTGCGGAATCTATTCGGGAAACATTGGAGAAAACTGCCGAGGAGCATTTTGAGGTCGCTATAGTGGGCGAGTTCAAGAGAGGTAAGAGTACCCTTATCAACGCAATGCTGGGTCAGGAGGTGCTTCCTGCTGACGTGCTGCCTGCAACGGCTACCCTTAACAGAGTTACTTATAGCGAAGAGCCGTATGTACAGGTGGAATACAAAAACGGCAAAAGTGAAAGGGTGGATATAAACAAGCTGGAGGACTATGTAACAAAGCTTACGGCAGAGTCGGAGGAAAGAGCCGAAACTGTCAAGGAAGCCACTGTTTATTATGATACCGAGTTCTGTAAGAACAACGTGGATATCATAGACACTCCGGGTCTTAACGATGATGATCAGATGACTAACGTTACTCTGTCTATCCTGCCGAAAATAGACGCAGCCGTTTTCGTTATCAGTGCAAACTCCCCTTTCTCACAGTTTGAGAAAGAGTTTTTGGAAAAGAAAATGCTCACATCCGATGTGGGAAGGATTATTTTCGTTGTAAACTGCTTCGGTACTTTCTCACAGGCAGACGAGAACAAGATAGTCGAAACTGTAAGAGGACGTATCGGAAAATACGTTATGGAAAAGGCTAAAAAGGTCATGGGCGAAGATTCCCGTGAGTTTGCGGTCTATAAGAGAAAAATTGGAACTCCGAGAGTTATCGGTGTTTATGCAAAGCAGGCTCTTACCGCCAAGGAAACAGGGGATAAGGAAGCACTTGAAAAGAGTAACTTCCCTGAGTTTGAAAAGGCTCTTGAAACCATGCTCACAAAAGAGCGTGGCGTTATCGCATTGCAGATCCTTGCAAATAAGATAACAAATTCGGGTACTGAGATACTCAGAAGCGTTGTTATGCAGGAAAACGCACTCATGATGGCTAACGATGAGTTCATGGAAAAGTATGACGAGGCTATCAAAGAGATAGGCGAGATAAGAAATAAGAAAAGACAGGAATTTGTCAAGATCAACGACGCCGCAAATCAGGTGTTCAATGACCTGCAGCCTGTTCTTGACAGCTATTGGACAAACATCGAGCAGACCGCTATGGAGGTTATAGACAACTTCCAGATGTCCTCTGACGATTTCAAGAAAGATCAGCTCAAGCTCGTTACCGCAAAGCTTACCGAGAAAATAAAGGAGAGCATAGAGGCAAGAGCGCAGATAATCTGCGAGCAGATACAGAACAGCATCAACTTCGCTGTTTCCTGTGAGGCTGAAAGACTTCAGGAATTTGAGGACGAGTTCTTCGAGTCCGTTACAAAGATACAGCAGATGTTCACTATCTCCGACAGAGTCTCAAAGAATGGCGGCGTAATGGATAAGATAATCGGCGTTGCTATCGGCTCTTACGGCGTCGGAGGATTGTTCCTGGGCTTCAGAGAGTCTGGCGTAAAGGGCGCACTTTTGGGCGGAGCGACAGGCTTTGCAGGATTTTATGCTACTTATTATACTGCTATATTCTTTGCAGGCTTCTTTGGCATCACCGCTACCCTGCCTGTGACTCTCTGCCTTATGGCTCTTGCAGGCATTGCAGGTACTTTTACTTCAAACTTTGCCGTTGATAAGATACTTGTTAAGGAAAGAATAGATAAGTATAAGTCAAACTTCAAAACTCAGGTTAGAAAGCAGTTCCACGAAATGAAGCTCAATAATGACTTCACTGAAACTGTCCGCCGTCAGGTATTCTCAGCATTTGAGGGCCTGAAGGGCAAGATCGAGAGCGAAACAGAGATAATCCTCCGTGATACTCAGGAAACACTTGATAATCTTAATGATCTTAAAACTGAAAAGAGCAACATTTCTCAGAAGGAAATGGAGCGTCTGCATGATATTGCCGAGAGCGCAAGCGCTATAGTCCAGGAAGCATATCAGGTAAGACGTGTGCTTACCGAAGCTATGGAAAGCTGACGGTCATATAAAAAATAATATTTTAAGATCAAGGGAGGACAGGTCATGAGTACAAATACAACGGAAAGGGAAAATCCGCTGCTACAGATTGACACAAGCTTCCGCACATATTTGAACGCTTATACAAGAAGTTATCAGAACCATATAGTTGACGGCGTGCTTGACTATGCTTTTGAGTCCGACTTTGCCGTAAGGCAGAAGATAATGGGACTTGGGGGCTGGGGAAAGCTCGTCAAGGCGGCAGGCTCGCAGGACGTTTCTGCCGAAGCAAAGCACCTGTTTCTTAAGTGCGAGCAGGTTGGCCCGCTGAAATATCCTGATATCTATGACATTGTGAAGAAGTGTGCCGAGCGGCTGGAGCTTGTTGTGCCTATCGTCTTTGTCAGAGGGGATATGGATAAAGCACAGGTCTACTCTGTGGCAAGCGATATAATCGAGCCTTGTATCGTGCTTTCAAAGCAGGTAGTGGAAATGTGCAGCAAGGAGGAGCTTATGTTCCTTATAGGCTGCGAGTGTGGAAGAATACAGAACAATCATTGTGCCTACAATATGGCATTTACATATCTCAATTACAATAAGTATACTTACAGACCAGTTGAAAGGTCATATAAGCAGACCGTGAACAACCAGCTTTATACAGCGCTTGTTCAGTGGGTGAAGTATGCTGATATAACTGCAAACAGAGCAGGCATTATCTGCCTCGATAAGCCGGGAATGTTCATAAGCGTCATAACAGGGCTTTATAACAAGGGCTATATCGACTTTTATGGCAGACAGCAGAAGAATATGGATACCGACGGACTTATCAAAAAGGCTGAGAGCGTCCATGCAGTTTCTTCAAGAAATCTGAAAACAGATAATACTATGAGCGAGCTTGAAAAGCTTGTTGTCGCAGCTACTGAGTTTCTGTATTGCTCAGTTCTTTATGAATGGCGTGGCGACGCAGAGGATTCTGACAGACACCTTGTTTCAGGTCAGATATGTGATGTGCGCAGCAGTATTATAATCGGAAACGGAGGCGTGATAGGTGGATAGTGCTAATATCAATACAGCGGAGCAGAATATTGCACAGGTAAAGACCGCTCTTAAAGCCTTTGTTGAAAATGAAAAGATAGCGAAAATGCTAGGCAAGGATTTTGTCAGCGAAATGAATGATTGGGAAGCTCTTATCGAGAAAAAAAGTGAAGAGCCTTTCACGCTGGTCATACTTGGCGAGTTCAAAAGGGGAAAAAGCACCATTATAAACGCCCTGCTGGGCAAGGAGCTTGCACCTATAAACGTTACACCTGAAACTTATACTATAAACGAGATATCTTTCGGTCATACACAGTATGTGGAAGCTATCCTTGAAAACGGCATGAGAGTGCCACTGTCGCTGGAGGATATCACAAGAGAAAAGCTTGAGCAGAGAATGAAGCTTTTCCCTGCAAAAATAAGCTATGTTCAGATAAAGGACAATGCCCCTATACTCAAAGAGATAAGGATAGTGGATACCCCAGGCCTTTCTGACTTGGAGAGCCTTGACAAGCAGGTAATGGATTATATTGTCAATGCCGACGCTATCATGTATGCGGCATCATGCCTGTTGCCTTTTTCTGAAAGCGAGCAGTTGTTTCTTGCAAGCCATGTCCAGCCTCAGCGATTTGGTATGCTCTATATCCTCGTGAATATGATAGACGCAATGAACTCTCAGAAGGACGCTGATAAAATACTAAAGCGTGTGAGAAACATATCCGAGAGGATAGTGCCTAACGCTATCGTATACGGCATAAGCGGTGCTGATGAACTGAGCAGAAAGCTTGGCAGAGAAAGACCGCTGGACAAGGGTACAAGAGAGTTTTACGAAACTCAGTTTTTCCAGTTCGAGCTGTCTTTGCAGCGTGATATAATCATGCAGAAGGACGTTATACGTTCAAAGCGTGTTCTTACAATGCTCTCGCAGATGTGCGACGAAACAGCCGCAAAGCTTAGACTTATAAGCGATATGGCAGAGCTTGACAAGCAGAAGCTTGCCGACAGAGCAAAAGAGTTTGAGGAGCAGTGTGAAAAGCTTTCAAAGGCTCTGGAGGAGAAAAAGCCTGCTTTGCACCTTTCTATTATCGAAATGCAGCAGGAAGCCGAAGCTTGGATGTATGAGTTCTTCTCAAAGCTGAGAGCAAGCATTTTGGATTGCCGTGGAAAAGACGCAGACGGAAACGACCTTTACAGCTCTGAGGATATAGAAAAGCATTTCTATTCGTTCCTTATGGAAAAGGTGGGCGAAGCATATCGAAATTGTATCGAGAGCCATAGAGATAGGATAGCCGAGATAGTGGAAGGCACAGGCAGAGAACTTGCCTCCGCCCTTGGCATAGACGATCTTTCAAAGGCGGCAAAGGCTCCGTCAGTGGAAATGATAATGACCTCCCTGAACAAGAATGTAACACGTTCTGTTATGGGCGTTCAGCTTTTCGGCACCAGCGAAACCTTTCCTCCTGCCACAATGTCAGTTTTCAGCCTTATCCTTAAAAAGAAAAAGCAGACCGATATAATTGATATCGCTCTTGAAAACTATGACGATATCAGAAATAATATCGTCAAGGATATAAAAACAGTTTATCAGGATCTTGAAACAAAGGCAGCCGCAAGGCTCGACAGCCTTTATCAGTATCAGGTGGAAATGGGCAGAGAAGCCCTCAATCAGGCTCAGCAGCTCATGATGGTTTATGATAATGACGAGATAAGGCAGACCCTTGTGGAAGCAAAGCAAATGCTTGCCGAGCCACAGAGAATACTGGCAGAGAGCAAATTATAACAAAAATAAAAAACGTCCCATTAAGTTGGGGCGTTTTTTTGATAATGGCGTAAATACGCTTATTGACAAAAAACAGGCTGCTTTTGCAGCCTGTTTGGAATGTCTAAAAAGTATCAGATCAACAGGCGACCTCAGGTCGCCAATACATTTTGTATGCAGTAAATTATTTGTCTTTGTATTGCTCAACATTGTTTTCTATCTTGTCTACAGAGTTTCTTTCTGTTATGTCAACACGATAGTTGTACTGAGCGTTCTTTGTGACAGTGTTTTCAGTGAAGTATTCAAGTTCACCGTCTTTATCGAAAAAATAGGTTGTGGAAAAGCCCTTTGTGCCTATCTCCTCAGCGTCCTTTCCCAGCTTTGAAACGTCATAAACATACGTCACAGTAACAGAGCCGTCATCACCGATAATGTCAGAAACAGACTCAACAGCTTTCGGTGCAAACATCAGCATACCCTCGTCAGCTTGTGGGTGCTTTGCCTTTCTTGTGTACTTTGAAAAGTCCTTGTCGCCCTTTACCAAATGTGAGTATTCTCCGTTATCATAGGTGTAGCTCTCGATTCCGTTGTTATACTGAGCGTATTCCTTTCCACCGTTCTTGCCGTAGTAAGAATAGGTCAGCACATCCTTTTCGTCATACTTGAAAGTGAACTCCTGCTCGATATCACCAGTGTCCTCGTTGGTTATAACGACTTTTGCGGAGTCAAGCGTCGCATAGTCCTCCCTTGCCTGATATACCAATGTGTCATGCTTTAGCTCAGGCGTACCGCAGGAAGTGCATAAAAGGCAGACAGCCACTGTTAAAGCTACTGCTGCTGTTTTTAGAAATCTCATTTTAAAATTTACTCTCCTTAAAGCCCCTTGCAGGTCTTTGAGAACACTATAAGCGCCGCAGCGATAGTGAATATCTGCGAGATAGTTGCATGGACCATAAGACCTATATTAAATTTTATCACATACAGGTCTATAGCAAAGCTTTCAATGCCTACATTTTTTCCCCATGCAAGCCAGCCCACATAATCCTTGCCCTCACAGACGTAAGCTATGAACGCACCAAGTATTATTCCTGCCAGCATGAAAAATATAAACGCAAAAGTCTTTTTGAAATTTTTCATGACTGAATATCCTCTGTTTTATGTATCGGTATCTATTTTCTTCTTGACGGAGATTTTCTCTTGTTGTCAATGACTTTTTTCAGATCGGAAAATCTTTCCTCGCTTGACGCCTTGAACTTGCTGAGCATATCCTCAAAATCAGCGTTTCCCGAATTGCTGTCAGCATTGTATACCGGAGGCGGATTTTTAGCAAAATCCTGTGGCGCTCTGTCTCTGTTGTGATCCCTGTTGTAGTCGTTTCTGGGTCTGCCCTGAGAATTGCCTCCCTGACGGTTGAAATTTCTCTGACCACCGTTAGGTCTGCCCTCTCTGCCACCCTGGTGACCGTTCTCTCTTGGCTTTCTCTGTGGCGCAGGCTGAGCCTTCTTGATAGAAAGCGATATCTTTCCGTCGTCGCCTAAATTAAGCACCTTTACCTTGACGGTCTGACCCTCGGTAAGATGATCCTTTATCTCGTTTACGAATGTGTTCGCAACCTCCGAGATGTGGACCATTCCTGTCGTATCCTTGTCAAGCTCCACAAATGCTCCGAATTTTGTGATACCTGTTACTTTTCCTTCATAAATTTTTCCTACTTCAAGCTGCATTTGATCTTTGTGTCCTCTCTGCAATAAAAATTCTGCTATATGAACGGTCAAAAGACCGTGTTTGCCTTAGTCGCTGTTGTTTACAATATAAAATCTGCGCTCATTAGGATAAGCATAGCCCAGCTTTTCAATAGCTATCTTCTCCATATACTCCGCCTCATCGTCAGAACTGAGCAGCCTTGTGTATTCATCATTGAGCTGCTTGGCGGCAGTTATCTTTTTATTTATAGCGTCTGACTCTTTTCTGAGCTGTGCTATCTGCGCCTGCTGTGAGATGATAGTCACTCCCGAATAAACAACAAGAGCGGCAACAGCAAAAATAGTCAGAAGCTTAACAAATCTTGATCTTTTCGGCTTTGGATTTTTTTTAGCAGCGTCCTTTTCAGCGTCAGCCGTTTCGGACGTTTTATTTTTAAAACCTAGCATTGTGTACTCCTTTTTTGATTACAAAACCGACCTTTCCATAAGCAATACCCCAATAACTGTCATGAGGCGTTACCTATACTCTTTTCTATTATACACTAATCAAAAGAGAGTTTTCAAGTGCTTTTAGAAGTTTTTTTTTGCAGAGAGGAAATTTTGCACTTTTTCACAAAACAGTCCCTGAAACCGTCTGCTCTTTTGGTAATAAATTTAACCACAGGCGAAAACGTTTTAGCAAATAGTTTTCTGATGATCGAAAAAAGGCTTCTCAGCACGGATACAACAGCGTTTCCTACAGTGAGATGTTCTATCACAGAGCCTGTTAGCATACCCGCTAAAACAAACCCTCTTATAGCCCCCGTCAGCCCGGTGCAAAATGTGAAAAGTGCAAAGCCGTAAAGAAATGTGTAAATGATATCCTCAAAAAAGGTGAGTACCTTCCCATGTGGCAAAGCCGCCCTGAATACCCTGAAAATATCATATAAAAGCCCCAGCCCGCAGCCCAGAACCACAGACAGCAGAAAAAGCTCCCTTTCAAGCTCTAGCCCCAGTTGCATTTCTTCCATTTTTCTTTCCCCTTTCTCAAACCTTTTGCTTAAAAACCGCTTGAATATGCAATTCCTCACTTGTAGGGGCGAACAGCGTTCGCCCGTTGGCTGACCGCTATTTGTTATCTGCCTATCCGTATTTTGCCGAAAGCTCCGCAAACAGGCGGGCGACCTCAGCCCTTACATATGTTATCTGAATATCTTTCCTATCGCCGAAAGCTTTTTCTTTCTGTCCTTTTCTCCATAAACCAAAGCCCAGATATCCCCCTCCACGGAAACATCTCCCGACTCAACGCTTATTTCGTTTATGTGCAGGTCTTTGCCCTTTATCGTCAGCTCTCCAAGCTGTGTGAAAAGCCTTATCTCATTCTCGTCAAAGCTGTCAACGTCCGTTACGCCCGAAAGCTGTAAACGCTGTCTGTTTTCAAGAATGGCATTGTGCCTGCCCTGAGTATCATTCATAAAAGCACCCCCTGATATTTTTCTTATCTATGTATATTCGCTCCGTGTAAAAATATTTCTCTGAAAACGTTTTATATCCTTGACAAAAACGCCTTGAAAAGCTAAAATAAACATATGCAAAAAAATCATAGTATCGAAAGGATATGAAAAAATGACAGATAATAAAAAGCTTATAACAGCAGACAACAGCTTTCTTACTTATATGGGCAGAATAGACTTTTCCGAAAAAACACGCCCTGAGTTTTATTACGCAGGCTCAAATGTAAAAATGACTTTCACAGGCACAAGCGTATCCGCCGTGATAAAAAACCATAAGTATTTCAATATTCAGGAGCTTGGCTTTGTTATGGACGGCAAAGAGGGCAAGGTGACTTTCGATAAAAATGACGAGGATATCACCCTTGATATCGCTTGTGACCTTGAAAAAGGCACTCATACCGTTACCCTTTTTAAAAGGCAGGACGCTTCCCATTACTTTGAGTTCGTGGGCTTTGAAATAGACCCCGACGGAGAAGTTCTTGAAAATCCTCCTCTCCCTGCAAGAAAAATAGAATGCTATGGCGACTCTGTTTCTGCAGGTGCAGTGTGCGAGGCAGTTGACTTTGTTGCAAGCTGTGACCCTGAGGATCATCAGGGAGTTTACGATAACGCATGGCACAGCTATTCAATGATAACAGCAAGAAATCTTGGCGCACAGATCCACAATATCGCACAGGGCGGTATCGCAATTTTCGACAACACTGGCTATTATCATGCACCGAATTATATCGGCATGGAGTCTGTATACAATAAGCTTTGCTATTTCCCAGAGGGCGCAAAGGGCGTGACCCCTTGGGATTTTGAGAATTATACCCCTGACGTTGTGCTTTTTGCAGTGGGTCAGAACGACCCGCATAACGAGGGCCACGAGGATTTCGATATCACCGACCCCGATTACAGAGCAAAGTGGAAAAATGCCTACAAGAGCATTATCCTTGACCTTAGAAGCAAGTATCCAAACGCAACATTCGTGCTTCTGCTGACAGTTCTCTGCCACGGTGAGGAGTGGGATAAAGCCGTTGACGAGATAGCAAACGAGCTTAATGACGAGAAGATAACACATTTCATGTTCACAAGAACAGGCAAGGCGACCCCCGGTCACCCAAGACTTCCTGAGCAGTATGAAATGGCGGAGGAGCTTACAGCTTATCTCTCAAACATGGGCGATAAAATTTGGGGCTAAAAGCTGAAAAAAATAATCGGGCGAACATTTCACATTGTTCGCCCGTTTTTTATGCCTGTTTTATCGGCTTTTTTGGTCGTTCTCAGCTTAGATCCTGCTGTTCTGCCGACTGCCTGTCAAGCTCCATGCGGTAGGCAGAAAGTATCTCCTCCTCTATCTCATTGCGAAGCTCGCTGTCGATGGGGTGAACGATATCACGGAAAACCCCGTTGTCATCACGGCGGCTGGGCATAGCCACAAAAAGTCGCTCCTCCCCTTGCACTATCTTGATATCATGTACCGCAAAACTGCCGTCAAAGGTCAGGCTCACAACGGCTCTGAGCTTGCCCTCGTTTATAAATCTTCTGAATTTTACCTCTGTTATAGTCATTTTCATGCGTCCTTTCTTGTGCTGTAATGCCTGTAGTAATATTTTTGCCTCTTTTTTTGAAAAATAATCAAAAAAGGGGTTTATTTTTTATTAGAAATGTTATATAATAAAATAAACATACATTCTGAATTATCTATTATTCTAAGGAGTATTACAAAGATGATAACAAATGAGATCTTGAAAAATATAAAGCACGTTCATTTTATCGGTATAGGCGGCTCTGGTATGTACCCTCTGGTGCAGATATTCCATTCAAAGGGATATTTCATCACAGGCTCAGACAATAACGAAACTGAAACTCTTGAAGCCGTAAGAAAGCTTGGCATCGAAGTCTTTCTCGGTCAGAGAGCCGAGAATATCAAGGGTGCAGACCTTATAATCTATACCGCCGCAATAATGGCAGATAACCCTGAGCTTATCGCCGCAAAGGCAAGCGGTGCGATCTGCTGTGAAAGAGCCGAGATATTGGGACTTGTCACAAGCTGGTATACGAACGCTCTTTGCGTTTCAGGCACTCACGGAAAGACCACAACTTCTTCCATGCTCACACAGATATTCGTTCAGGAGGGTACTGACCTTTCCTGCGTTATAGGCGGAAAGCTCCCAAGCATAGGCGGCTCAGGCAAGGCAGGCTCATCACAAACTATGGTCTGTGAATCCTGTGAGTTCGAGGATCATTTCCTCAGACTTTTCCCTGACGTTTCAATTATCCTTAACGTTGACGCAGACCACCTTGAGTATTTCAAGAATATTGAAAATATCATAAAGTCTTTCCATAAGTTCGCAACCATGGCTTCAAAAGCCGTTATCTATAATGGCGACGACGCAAATACCCTGAAAGCCGTTGAGGGTGTTGACAAGGAAATGATATCCTTCGGCTGGGATAAGAAAAACGATTATTCCGCCGTCATAAAGTCCAAAAAAGGCTTGCAGACACGCTTTGAGCTTTATCATAAGGGCGAGTTTGTCAGAGAACTTACTATCCATGTTCCGGGCGACCATAACGTCATGAACGCCCTTGCAGCCATTGCTGCCGCAAGATATTCAGGCGTTTCATGGGAGGGTGTCGAAAAGGGACTCGATACTTTCTTCGGTGCAATAAGACGTTTCGAGAAGATAGCCGAGGTCAAGGGCGTTACTATCGTTGACGATTACGCTCACCACCCAAAGGAGATCGAGTGTACACTGAAAGCCGCAAAGGGTCTTGATTTCAACAGAGTGTGGGCAGTTTTCCAGCCTTTCACCTATTCAAGAACAAAGATACTCATGAACGATTTTGTGAAAGCGCTTTCTATTGCAGATATTGCCGTTATCACGGATATCATGGGAAGCCGTGAGAAAAATACCGACGGTGTTTATGCTGAACAGCTTGCAGAGAAGATACCAAATGCAGTTTGGTTCAAGACCGACCACGAGCTTGTTGACAAGCAGACTGCACAGCAGAAGGAATATAACTTCTCACAGTGTATCGACTATATAAAGAAAAACTGCAAGGAGGGCGACCTTGTTATAACTCTTGGCTGCGGAGATGTCTATAAGCTTGCAAAAAGGCTTGCAAAAGAGCTTTAAGTTTAGAAGATAAAGATTTATTGATATAACAGAAAGGACGGAGCTATGAGAAAAGTAACCGAGAACGAGAAAATGGTATTCGAGTTCATAAAGGATCGCATAGAAGAGGGCTATCCGCCGACAGTTAGGGAGATATGTGCAGAGTTTGGCTTTAAGTCTACCTCAACAGCCCATAGATATATAAATAATCTCACCGCAAAAGGTCTTCTTGAAAAGGGAAATAACCAGAACAGAGCCATAAGGCTCACAGGCGGCAACGGCATGAAGATCCCCCTTGTGGGAACTGTCACCGCAGGTATCCCTATCACTGCCATTGAGGAGATAACAGACTATATAAGCTTCCAGCCTGCAAGGCATTACAGCAATCCGCTTTTTGCCCTAAAGGTAAGGGGAGAGTCCATGATAAACGCCGCTATCCTTGACGGAGATATGGTAGTTATAGAGCAGACCCCATATGCAGAAAACGGCGATATTGTCTGCGCACTTGTTGACAACGAGTCAGCTACCATAAAGACTTTCTATAAAGAGGACGGCCATTACAGACTGCAGCCTGAAAATGATACCATGGATCCTATCATAGTAGACGAAGTAAGCATACTTGGTAAGGTTGTGGGCGTTGTAAGATATTTATAAAAAGAGATAGAGAAAACTTCGACAAACAAAACAGTTCTAAGTGTGTAAAGGATTGGTAATAATGAGCAGACATTGTACATTCTGCGGTTCTAAGCTGGAGGACGGAGCTAAGATATGCATCAACTGCGGAAAAATGGTACCTATCGCCTCATCGACCCAAAGACGTGGCGAGCAGGAGTTTATAGATCGTTCAAGGATACAGGGTATACCGAAGCGTGTTTACGAACACCCGAAAAGAGCCGAAGCAGAGGAAAGAATGCGCCGAGAGCAGGAAGCTCGCAGGGTAAAGCGTGTAAGAGAGACAGACCGAAACAGAGAAATGAGTGCGTCAGACTATAGGCGCACCCCAACTGAACATTCAAGCAGCGGCAAAGAGGATTATGGTAAGGGCAAAAAGATACTAAAGACTCTGCTTAAGATCACAGTGGTAATACTGGTGATATATTTTGTGATCGCCTTTGTGAGAATATTCAGCGTAAGACATTCCACCTACGATTTCGATACCGAAATGAAATTGGCAAGCGAAAATTACGGCGAAGCCGTTGACGCATATTTCAAAGACGGCAAGTGGAAATATAACATCTTTAAAAATCAGGTGTCCTATGAGGGAACTTCCGAAAGCGGCGACGATTATGTTATGATATTCGGCAAGAATGACGGTCAGACTGTCGTAAGGCAAATGACAAAGAACAGCAAGAAGGTCGCTTCTGACAGCATAATGAACGATGTCATGGGAATGTTCATGTTCGAGAAAAAGGTCACAGGATAAAAAAATAAGCGCATAATTATGTAGTTATTTGTAGTGGCGAACAGTGTTAGCCCGCATTTTGACACGCATTATAAAACGAAACGGACGAAGTAAAAAAAGCTTCGTCCGTTTATTGTTTTGTAGGGGATCGGCTCTGCATTGCAGAAATGCGACGTCCCACTTTTTTTGTTGTTTGTGTTTTTTAACAGCCTAATTTATACTATTGTCACGCTTTTCGTCAAACATTCTGTAATACTGCACAGTTTCATATTCGTTCAGCGTGTCCTTGTATTTGTCAGCCACATCATTTATAGAATACCATTCTCCGTCAGCCGTCTTGTAGCCGTAAGAGCTTATTATCGGAATGTCACAGCGTATCTTGTCAAGCTCCTGCTGATATCTCGACTTTGGGAGTCCGGCCGCTTCCATGACCTCGTTTGAAAGATAGTTAAGGCTTATATCGTCTATCTTCTCCGCATTAACGCCCTTGTTGCTCCAAATAAGGAAAGGAGTCTGTCGAAGTCTTGAGTAATCCTCCGTTGAAAGCAGAGCAACGTCCTTGCCATAGAGATGCTCTGTAAAGCTTAAAATGTGTGGATAATGGTCGCCGAACATTACGATTATGACTTCTTCGTCCTTGTTCCTGAAATAATCCGTAAGCTCTCCCAACGCCTTGTCAGATTGATAAATGGAGTTTATATACTGCAAAGCCTCATTGTTGTTGTAACCCTCAAATGTTACCTCAGACGGAACAGAGCTGAGGTCATCATATGGACCATGGTTCTGCATCGTGGCAGTCCATACAAAATACGGCGAACCCTTGTTGCTCTCGTATTGTGCCTCAATGTAGTGGAAAAGGGAGCTGTCTGACATATTGTTGTTTATGTATTGACAGTTTGAAATGTAGTCGCCGCAGTTGAAGAGCTTGCTCTTGAATTGAAGCTGTTCATAGGCGTTGCCTATATTCCATAATCCCTCAGAGCAAGGCGAGATAGCCTGCGTTGTGTAGCCAAGCTCGTTTAGCCAGCTTACAAGACCATTTTGTTTGTCGTTGAGATATTGGGTGAATACCGCACTTCCCGACGGCAAAAAGCCAAGAGTGTTGCCGGTGAGAAATTCATACTCAGAGTTGCAGGAATAACCGCCATATGCCGAAACAGAAACATATCCGCTTATGCTTTCCTCCTGCAATTTGTGATAGTTGGGCAGATAGTCTTTGTTAGTCTTGAACTGAGCGATATGCTCAAAGTCTGCAAAGGATTCGTTCATGATAGCAATGATAGCAGGCTTTTTGTCAGCCTTTTGTACCTCATACTGAGTTATGATATCCTCTGCCTTTTGAGTGGAGTAGCCATCAGGCTTCGTCACACGGTCAAACATTCCGTCAAAGCAGAACATAAGGTCATAGCCTACGCACCTGTATGTGTCTGCATTTTCTGCACCTGAAAAGTTCAGCCTGATGTATCTGTTCTTTATACCAAGGTCATAGGCAAACCTGCCACCGTATACGAATACGAAACATCCTGCGATAACAACCGCACCCGATATTATCCTGCTGCGTATTTTTATCTTTCTTACTTTTGTCGTCACCGTTACAGCGAAAATAAGAATAAGATCACAAAGCACAAACATCACGTTGCTGTCTAAAAACAGTGAGTACATTCCGTTTATCTCACTGGCTGACTTTATGTTGGCAAGGTCGGCAAACTGCACAGGATTCCCCCTGAACTCGGTGACATAATACTGTGCCAAAGCATATATGGCAAATATGACGTTCACTCCGCAAAACCAGGCGTGTGGCTTCGGGAATATCACTGCACCTATAAGATATAAAAGCCAGCAGAGCAATATTCCAAGGAGAATGTAAAGCACATTGCTCTTTGGAAAATATGACCTCATTACAAAGTCAGGCAAAAAATAAGAATTTAGTCCAAGCATAAAAGCCGCCGTGAAAGGGTCGATGCAGCCTTTTGTTTCGCTCTTTTTCAGCTTCTTTTGAATTGAGAAAAATTTCGCAATAATAAATATCAGTGCCAGCTCAATGGCACAAGCCCCTATAAGCGCATAATTTCGCTCTTTCGGCAGGAAGTTGTCTTTGTCCATGTATATGCCCAACAAAGCACAGATGACTCCTACCGCTATAACTGCCACTATGGCACTTATAAATCGTAATGTTTGCATTCCGTCAGGCGACGCAAACCATGTTCCTATTTTTTTCAGCAAGCCTTTTTTCTCCTTTGCCTGCTGTGTTTGAATGTTTTGTTGTTTTTCCATTACAATATACTCTTTTCTGTTGATTTACACGCATTTTACAATACCTATTCATTATAGCATAGCTATCAGCAAATTACAACAGCTAAAATCAACGAATATTTTCCTGATTGATGTCAGGTGTTCACAATTAATTTACCCCATGCTTCAAAGAGTGTGTAAATTGCTCTTGAAAAAGGGACGGCAACGTGTTATAATATTTATGTATTTCAAAAAACATAAGGAAAAGAGGTAAATATATGTCACATGAGAAGATACTGGTGCTTGACTTTGGCGGACAGTACAATCAGCTTATCGCAAGACGTGTGAGAGATCACCACGTTTATGCAGAGATAAAAAGCTTTGAAACTCCACTTGAAGAAATAAAAGCAGCAGGCTATAAGGGCATAATCTTCACAGGCGGACCAAACTCCGTTTATGATATGACTTCCCCGCATTATGACAAGGCTATACTTGACCTTGGCATACCAGTTCTCGGCATCTGCTACGGCTGTCAGCTTATTTCATGGATGAGCGGTGGAAAGGTAGAAAGCTGTAAAAAGAGCGAGTACGGCAAGATAGAGATAACAGCCTCCGCAGAGAGCAAGCTTTTCAAGGACGTTCCTGATAAGAATATCGTATGGATGAGCCATACCGACTATGTCAGCGAAGCACCTGAGGGCTTTGTTATCACTTCCCATTCAGATGATTGCCCATGTGCGTCAATGGAGAATGCAGAGAAGAAGATATATGCCGTTCAGTTCCACCCTGAGGTAACTCACAGTGAGTATGGTAACGTCATTTTGAAAAACTTTCTTTACGAGGTCTGTGGCTGTAAAGGCGATTGGGTAATGGATAACTTTATCGAGAACACAGTTGCAAAGCTTAAAGAGCAGATAGGCGATAAGAAAGTAGTTTTGGGACTTTCAGGCGGAGTTGACTCATCAGTTGCCGCAGGACTTATCAGCCGTGCAGTGGGCAAACAGCTCACCTGCGTGTTCGTAGATCAGGGCCTTATGAGAAAAGACGAGGGCGACTTTGTTGAGGAAACTTTCACAAGACTTTTCGATATGAGATTTGTAAGAGTAAACTGTCAGAAGCAGTTCCTTGAAAAGCTCAAGGGCATAACAGATCCAGAGGAAAAGAGAAAGACTATCGGAACAGAGTTTTATAAGGTCTTTTGGGATAAGATCAGAGAAGAGGCAGACGGCGGATTTTTCGCACAGGGTACTATCTACCCTGACCGAATCGAAAGCGGAAAGGGCGACGCTGCCACAATAAAAACTCACCACAATCAGGTGAAAATGCCTGAGGACATCAACTTTGACGGCGTTATAGAGCCATTGGGCGATCTTTTCAAAGACGAGGTAAGAAAAGTCGGCGAAAAGCTCGGCATACCAAAGGAGCTTGTATGGCGTCAGCCGTTCCCAGGCCCAGGACTTGGCGTAAGAATAATCGGTGAGATAACAGAGGATAAGATAAAGGTGTTGCAGGAAGCAGACGCCGTTTTCCGTGACGAGATCAAGAAAAGCGGAATTGAAAGCAGCCTGAGCCAGTTCTTTGCAGTTCTCCCGAACGTCCAGACAGTAGGCGTAATGGGCGACCACAGAACCTATGACCACCTTATAGCTATCAGAGCCGTAACAACAGACGACTTCATGACAGCCGATTGGGCAAAGATACCATACGATGTTCTCGCAAGAATATCCAACAGGATAACAAATGAAGTAGACCATGTAAACAGAGTAGTTTACGATATAACCTCAAAGCCACCGGGAACGGTGGAGTGGGAATAATACGATACTCCAAGGCTGTGAACGCACCTCGTTCACAGCCTTTTTCACACTCACTTTCATTATTCAAATAATTTTACAAAATTACAAATACCCCCTTGACACTTCTCCCGTTCTGCACTATAATACTACACAAGAGAACTATTTTTAGCGTTGTGCATACGTTAAAATGAGCATAATAAAGCTCAGAAAATAAGCTTTTTTGTGAGATGTGCCGCAAAAGTGTCCTGTTATTTGTTAAAGTGTAGACAAACGGCGCATAATATGATATAATGTAGGGTGAGAAATGAGCGGTTTAAAACAGGCGGTCAGAAACACTGCCAAGATCATAATGTTTAAAGGAGTCTATCCCCTTTGCTATAAAGTGTCAAGCCTTAGACCTTTGAGAAAAAACAAGGTCATCTTTGCCGAGATAAGAAGCGGTACGCTGACGGATAGCTTCCGCTATATCTATGAGGAGATAAAGACCAGAGGACTTGATCCGCAGGTCTATTACGTCCATAATAATAAGGGCGGAATGGGCTATCTGCTGAGATATCTGAAGCTTACTTGGCTAATGGGAAACGTGGGTTGTGTTTTGCTTAACGATACCTGTAATCTGTTCGGCGCTTTTAAGTTCAGAAAAGACACAAAGGTCATTCAAACATGGCATTCCTGCGGAGCTTTCAAAAAGTGGGGAGAAAGTATCACCGACCTCTCTTTCGGCGAGTCGCTGGAAGAATTGAGAAAGTTCCCTGCCCATACAAGCTATACACTTTGTACCGTCAGCAGTAAAGAGTGCATATGGGCTTTCAAGGAAGCTTTCGGCTTTGATCTTGATAATAATAGCGTGCAGGCAATAGGCGTATCTCGTACCGACTTTTTCTTTAAAGAGGAAAATCGTGTGAAAGCCTTTGAAAATCTCTATAAAAATTGCCCGAACGCACAGTATAAAAAAGTCCTGCTCTATGCCCCGACCTATCGTGGGGACGCTGATAAGGCTTATATCCCCGAAAAGCTGGATATAAAAGCCCTTAAAGAGAATTTCGACAGCGAGTGGGTGCTTCTTGTAAAAAGACACGGCTTTGTTAAAAAGGAGTGGGATATCCCCGAGGATTGTCAGGACTTCGCCTTTGACATAACAGAACATATGCCTATCGAGGATCTTCTTTTTACTGCCGATATGTGCATAACCGATTATTCTTCGCTTATTTTTGAATATTCGCTCTTTGAAAGACCTATGATATTCTACGCTTTTGACCTTGACCAGTTCTATGACTATAGAGGCTTTTATTATCCCTATGACTATAGCTTTCTCCCGGGACCAATAGTTAAGACCAATGAGGAGCTTATAAACGCCATAAAGCAGGGAAAAGCCGACCCTACTGTCATTTCTGATTTCAGAGAAAGATTTATGGGCGCTTGCGATGGCCGTTCTACCGAAAGGATAGCCGACTATATCATGTCACAAAACAGCGAATACTAAGGCAACACCGCACAAAGCCCGCCTGACGGCTTTGCACGCCATCTGCTTGCAGATTTTCCGTCATATCACACAAAAATCTGACTACGCATCTGACGCACGTTCTTTGTGCGGTATTGCCTTAAATTATGTAGGGGTGAACAGCGTTCGCCCGTTGACTGCCGAAACTTTATCGGCGTATCACAATGATTTATTTGTCAGATACATTATTATAATATAAATATCAGTAAGGAGTTTGTCTATGATTTACGGTGCAATGCTCGCAGGGGGATCAGGTACAAGAGTTAAAAGCTCGAAAATACCAAAGCAGTTTATCGAGATCGGAGGTAAGCCGATCATAATCTATACCCTTGAAAATATGCTCAAGGTAAAGAGATTTGATTATATCTATATCGCCGTCCATAAGGACTATGAGGACTATATGAACGAGCAGGTGAAAAAGAATATTCCTGAAAGCGAAAAGGTAAGGATAATTCTCGGCGGCAAGGAAAGAATGGATACTATAAATAATGTCACCACCGCTATCACAAAAGATAACGGACTTCATGATGACGATGTTATCGTTATCCACGATGCCGTAAGACCTTTTGTTACAGAGAAGATACTCAACGATTCCATAGATTGTGCCGCAGAATACGGCGCTTGCGTCTGCGGACTTCCATGTGCAGATACTATCCTCCATTCAAAGGGAGGAGAGTATGTTGAAGACATCCCTGTCAGAAGCGAGCTTTACAGCGGACAAGCTCCCGACAGCTTCCGCCTTGCCCACTTTATCCAAATGCAGGATAACCTCACTGAAGAGCAGAAAAAAGTCATCACAGGCACTTCGCAGATATGCACAATGAATAACCAGCCTATCCACCTTATAGAGGGCGACGCTATTAATTTCAAGATAACAACAGACAGCGACCTGCTTATTGTCAGAACGCTGCTTGGCGGTAAATAGAAAGGACTTTTTTTATGAAAAGCTTAATAAACATACCCGAAAAGATGAAAGCACTTGTGCTTTATGGCGTGGGCGACCTGAGAGTAACTGAGGTAGACGTGCCAAAGCTTGAAAAAGGCACCGTATTGCTGAAAATAAAGGCGTGCGGAATTTGTTCAAGCGATATGCCAAGGTGCTTTGTAACAGGAACTTACCACTTCCCGACAATACCTGGTCATGAGTTTTCAGGTCAGATAGTTGCAGTTGGCGACGACGTTGACGAAAGCCTTCTCGGCAAACGTTCCTGCGTGTTCCCAATGCTCCCTTGCAAGCATTGTAAAGCCTGCAAAATGGAGGAATATGCACAATGCTCAGGCTATAGCTATTTCGGTTCAAGACAGGACGGCGCATGGGCTGAGTACCTTGTTGTTCCAGTATGGAACTTAGTTCCGTTCGACGATACCCTCGATTATAAAACAGCAGCGCTCTGCGAGCCTGCCGCTGTTTCAATGCACGCTGTAAATATCGGCGACATCAAAGAGGGTCAGAACGTTGTTATCATAGGCACAGGTACAATAGGCTTTATGATAGCCCTCTTTGCAAAAGAGAGAACAAAAACAGGTAAGGTAGTTATCGCAGGCCGTTCAAAGAATAAGCTTGAGTATGCAAAGAAGCTGGGCTTTGACGTTGTTGATACAGGCGTTGACGATCTCCCTGCACAGGTGAAGAAGATAATAGGTATCGACGGAGCAGACGTAACATTTGAAGCTGTAGGCTCAAACGAAGCTATCGCTTCCGCTATCGAGTCAACAGGCGCTCTTGGCAGTATCGTTCTCGTTGGCAACCCGTCAACAGACCTTATCCTGCCTAAGAATATCTATTGGTCAATACTGAGAAAGCAGATAACAGTCAAAGGCTCATGGAATTCCAGCTATAACAGCAGAGTGAACGATTGGAAGAAAGCCCTTGAAGTTTTCGAGCATAGCGACGTAAACTTTGCCGATCTTATCACACATACATTCACAATAGAGGAGAACGAAAAGGCATTCTCCGCTATCAGAAACACAGGCGAGTTCACATTAAAGGTAATGTTCACATTTGATGATTAAACAGTCTGCTGTTTGTATATTTGAGTAAAAATTTTGTAGCCGCTTTTCAAGATCTGAAATGAAGGTTGAGTGAAGCTGTAAAAGCGGCGGAAAGTAAGGAATAGTTTTAAATGGATAATATGACTCCCGAATTAGAAGAGATATACGGGAACAGAAGAAAGACTATTGAGAGATTAAAAGAGAGAAACAAAAAATTCGCAGAGCTTACAAGAGTAGAGTTCAAGAGAGTTATCCTCCATATCGAGGGCGAGCTTGTGGGCTTTGAAAAAGACGAGCTTGAAAACTTGTCAGCAAGATTTGTCACGCAGGATAGAACTCTTATGTTCCCTGCCCAGCATTTTGAAGTAAGCGGAACTCATTTTCATCTGACAGTGAATATAATGTCTGCCAATAACGAAGCTCCTATCGCCACAGGCGACTATGCCCTTAAAATATTCACAAAGTATAAGGGCATGAATAAACCGCAGATATCAACAGATACAGTGGATTATGTCCTCAATGGCAGTACGCTTCTCAAGCTCACCTATGATAACGATGGCAGATGCCTGTCAAAACAGGTGCTTACGAACGAGTATCCTTGTATCATATCTGATAAAGTGGAAACTATAGAGGACGATACAAAGGCGAACCCTATGAACTTCAAACTCAGACGAGGCGCAGAAAACCTTTTCTATGCCGAGTCTGCAAGCGATATGGATACACTCGAATATAAGCTTGCCGTCACCTATAAAGAGCCTAAGCCTTCCCAGACCTTGCCAAAACGTATTGCGAAAAAACTGCAAAACCGTAAGAAGCTTATCATAAGAGATGTTTACGGCTTAAAGATATGGTGCTTTAAAAAGGCGTTCTCGTTCTTCAAGCATTTTGCTAAGAAAAACGGGGATATTATCCTCTTTGCCAGCGGTTCGAGAGCCGAGATAGGCGGAAACGAGAAGGTCATCTATGACCGCATGATAGAAAGAGGACTTGACAGCAAGTATAAGTTCAGATTTGACTTCAAAGCAAGTATCACTGTCAATAGGTCGATACCTGCCATGATAAGGTTCGTCTACTATCTTGCAACCTCCGATATCATTCTTATAGATGATTATTACCCTGACATCTACCTTGTGGATTATCCTAAGAACGTCAAGGTGCTTCAGGTTTGGCACGCCTGCGGAGCGTTCAAGTCATTGGGCTTTGAAAGACTGGGCAAGCCGGGCGCACCTCCGTTCAATACAAGGGTGCATAAGTGCTATACCCATGTTCCTGTAAGCTCCTATCATTCTGCGCTCCACCATGCAGAGGGCTTCGCTATCGACGAAAAGAAGTTCTATCCTGTGGGTATCCCAAGAACGGATATCTTCTTTGATGACGAATATAAAGCCAAAACAAGAGAGCAGATGCTGGAAGTTTTCCCTGAGTGCAAAACTGCAAAAACGGTGTATATGTATGCACCGACCTTCAGAGGAGATAACGCAAATAATGCTCATTTCCCATTTGATAAGCTTGACCTTACAGCATGGGGCAAATTTCTTGATGAAACGGATTCTGTCCTTATCGTAAAGCTCCACCCGTTTGTAAAAAGGCGTATCGAAATACCTGACGAGTATGCTCACAGAATACTTGACGCCTCCGACTACAGAGAGGTAAATGATATTCTCTTTATAGTTGACGTGCTTATCACAGACTACAGCTCTATCATATATGAGATGTCACTGCTTAAAAAGCCAATGCTTTTCTTTGCTTTCGACCAAAAGTATTATGAAGCAACAAGAGATTTCTATGAGCCGTATGAGGAGCTTGTTCCTGGTAAAATCGTCCACGATTTTGATGAGCTTATGACCGCTCTCAGAGATAAGGATTACGAATTTGAAAAAATGGAGGGCTTCATAAAGAAGAACTTCAAATATACAGACGGCAAGTCCACCGACAGAGTAATAGACCAGCTTATCATGGGCATAGAGCCTGAGGATAACAGCAGAAGATAAAAAAGATGAATAGAAACAGGAGGATCAGTATGGACAATGGAATGATATCAGTCTCAATGATGTGCGTCCATCTGGGACAGATAAAGGAATATCTTGACGCTTTTAAGCGCAACAATATCGAATATCTCCATATAGACGTAATGGACGGCTCATTTGTGCCGAATTTCACACTTTATCCTGATTATGTAAAACAGCTCCGTGATCTGACGGATATCCCATTTGATTTTCATTTCATGATAGAAAAGCCTGAGGAAAGGCTCCAGTGGTTTGATATCAGAGAGGGCGATTATGCGGCAGTGCATTATGAAAGCACAAAGCATATCGCAAAGTGCCTGCAATATCTCCGTTCTATAGGTGCAAAGCCTATCTTGGCTATCAATCCCGGCACACCTATCTGCGTGGTAGAGGAAGCCGTAGACTTCATAGACGGTGTGCTTGTCATGACGGTAAACCCCGGCTTTGCAGGACAGAAGCTTGTGCCTAACACGGTGGATAAGGCAAGACGTCTTAGAAAGTGGCTTGACGAAAACGGCCACGAGGACATCATCATAGAAACTGACGGCAATATGTCAAACGAGAACTGCCGCAAGCTTTACGAAGCAGGTGCAAGAATGTTTGTTGCAGGAACATCGAGCCTTGTTAAGCCGCAGGTAGAGGGTATAGACGAAAGGATAGCCGAAAACCGCAAAAATATTTGTCCTTTGAGATAAAAAATTGAAAAATGCAGCCGCTCTGTATACATTGTGCAGGGCGGTTTCTATTTCACACCTGCGGTATCCGCACTTTGTTTATCTACTTCACAAACCATGTAGGGGAGCAGCGCAATTTCTGCTTTGCGGAAATCCGACGTCCCGCTTGCGTTTGCTCGACAAACTCCACGTTATCCGCACAACGTTTGGCAAGACATTGTCCGCTTTTTTCATTCGTGACAAATTCAAGCCTAACCGCTTCGATATCGGGCTGTCGAGGGCGCCAGCCCCTACACCAAAGTTCTACCGCCACAAAATCGCTGTCGCTCTTTGCGGACTTTACCTTGTATAAGAGGACACAAAAAGCGGTGCAGAGTTTCCACTCCGACACCGCTTTGCTTATATCTTTACTTTATTTTTCTCTATAAAGTCCACATTCCCTATCATGGGAATATATCACTCCAACCGCCTGCAAAAACGAATATATTATCACGCTTCCCACGAACTTCATTCCACGCTTTTTCAAGTCTGCAGATATTCTATCTGACCATTCGTTGGTAGTTTTATCGCACTCATACAATATTTCTCCGTCAGTAAACTTGCAAAGATAATCATAAAAGCTCCCATGCTCCTTCACAATATCCCGAAATATTCTTGCATTAGAAATACTCGCCCTAATTTTCAGCTTATTTCGCACAATAGAACTGTCAGAGCAAAGCTCTGCTATCTTCTCTTCGTCATATCCACAGACCTTATCAATGTCAAAATCATCATAAGCCCTGCGGAAATTCTCACGCTTGTTCAGTATACACTCCCACGAAAGCCCAGCCTGAAAAGACTCCAGCACAAGCATCTCAAACAAATAGCTGTCATCAGTCCTGAGAACGCCCCATTCCTTGTCATGATATTCCACATACTTTGGATTTTTCAGGTCGCACCATTTGCATCTGTTCATATAAGCTTCGTACCCTCGTTGTCAATGTGAAATTCCTTTACCTGCCAGCCTTTAAGCCCTGCATTGTCAAGAGAAAATTTCATCTTGCCTGCGAAATATTGATTGCTCTCATCTACAATAGCCATGATAGTTGGACCTGCACCGCTTATGTATGCCGCATATGCACCGTGAGTGTACGCAATGTCAAAAACGTCCTTGCAGTGGGGTATAAGTGCCATTCTGTAAGGCTGATGGAGTCTGTCATCAACTGCCGTTTTCAAATTTTCAAACTTGCCCGTAAGAAGCGAAGCCGAGAAAAGCGCCGCACGGGAAAGGTTGTAAACTGCGTCCTTGTGTGAAACTTCCTTAGGCAGACAAGCCCTCGCTTCCTCAGTTTTCAGCTCAAAATCAGGTATTATCGCCACGAATTTCAGCTTTGTGAAAACCTCCTGCTTTACCCAGTGTACCTTTCTTCCGTCAAATACCGCCGTCACAATTCCGCCAAGAAGTGCAGGCGCAGTGTTGTCAGGGTGACCCTCTATCTGTGCCGCAAGGTCAACAAGATCGTCCTTTGTAAGTGGATCTCCAAGCATTTTGTTTGCTCCCACAAGTCCTGCGATTATGCAGGCAGAGGACGAGCCAAGTCCTCTCGCCATAGGAATATTGCTCGTCTGTATGAGCTTTAGTCCCTCCAGCTTTTTGCCGCATACTGCAAAAAGGTCTTTGGCAGAAATGTAAATGAGGTTTCTCTCGTCCGTAGGAATGTCAAGTCCGTCCGCCGCCGTAATGTCTATCTTGTCGCATTCCTCCATTTCAATGTAGTTGTAGTAAGTGAGCGCAAGCCCCAGTGCGTCAAAACCGGCGCCAAGGTTAGCCGACGTGGCAGGTATCTGTATTTTTATCATGGTGAAAACTCCTTTATAAAAAAGGCGGACATCAAGTCCGCCCCATATTGCTTTTGTGTAATGGCAAACAGTGTCCGCCTGCCTTTTATCAGTATATCCTTATCTTGCTTGCGATCTCAGCGGAGTGTGAAAGGATAGTCAGGTTAGCGTCAATGTCAGCCTCTTTCATGTTCGGCGTGATAAACGCAAGCTCGTTTTCTGTCCTGCCCGAACGCTCTATATACATGAGCTTTCCGAACATCTCAGAAATAGAAGACTTGAGCGCCTCAGCATTTTCAGCCTTTATGCGAACATACATTGAAACGTCCATGTCCTTGTATGGTGCAACAAAGTTCTTGTCATCACAATCTTCCCATGTAAGAGCAAGCACTCTGTGATGATGCTTCAGACAATCAATAATGTCGCCCACTACCGCTGAAGCTGTAGGAAGCTTGCCTGCGCCCTGTCCGTAGAACATAACATCGCCAACACCGTCGCCTGTTACGCTGATAGCATTGTATACATCGTCAACAGACGCAAGAAGATTTGACTTTGGCACAAGTCTAGGACAAACGATAGCACTCACTCTGCCGTCATCAAGCTTCTTTACAGAACCTATAAGCTTTATAACATATCCTGCGTTTGCCGCATATTCAACATCATCGAGCGTTATCTTTGTTATGCCTGAGCAGTGTACCATTTCAGGATAAATGTGCTTGCCATATGCAAGTGAGCCAAGTATGCAGATCTTTCTGCAAGCGTCCTCGCCCTCAACGTCAGCCGTAGGGTCAGCCTCAGCATAACCAAGCTTCTGAGCCATTTTAAGAGCATCGTCAAATGACATCTGCTCTTTTATCATCTTTGTGAGAATGAAGTTCGTCGTTCCGTTGAGAATACCTGATATCTGAAGTATCTCGTTTCCTGCCAGACACTTGTTAAGCGGTCTGATGATAGGTATACCGCCGCCAACGCTTGCCTCGAACAGATAGTTGCAGTTGTGTTCCCTTGCTATTTTAAGAAGCTCTGCACCCTTTTCCGCAACAAGCGCCTTGTTCGATGTAACAACGCTCTTGCCGTGTTCAAGAAGCTTCTTTGTGTAGTCATAAGCGAAAGTCGTTCCGCCTACTACTTCGGCTACTACTTCTACCTCGGCATCATTGAGAATGATGTTGAAGTCCTTTATCATTTTGTCTGCAAATGGAGAATCAGGGAAATCCCTCAGATCAAGAATGTACTTGATGTCACATTCCTTGCCGACCTTTTTTGAGATAGATTCGCGGTTTTTCATAAAAAGCTCTACCGTACCAGAGCCTACAACGCCATAACCGATAACTGCTACTTTACACATAAAAAATCCTCATTCCTAATAAATTATATATTGTTAAAATCTTATTTTACCCTTACTCTCCCGATATTATCTTGACTTCCACAACGCCGTGAACTTTAGAAAGCTCCTCCGTAAGCACGTTGGTGCTAAGTGCGTCATGCTCAAATCTTACCGAGAATGTCACCGTCGCCACCGAGTCGATAGGGATATTCTGGTTTATGGTCAGAATATTCGTGTTCAGCTCGTAAAGCCGTGATATAATGGAGGAAAGCACTCCCTTTTCATCTCTCAGTATGCAGTATACCGAAACGATGTTGTTTGTGAGCTGTTCTTCATAATTGAATACGGAGTCCTTGTATTTGTAGTATGCGCTCCTCGATATCCCCACCTTGCGGCAGGCTTCCGATGAAGTGGAAACTTCGCCCCTTGCCCTCATGCGCTTTGCGGCAAGCACCTTTAGCACAATGTCAGGAAGCACCTCAGAACTTACGATAACAAGTTTGTTTTGCCCGTTCTCCAATTTTAGTCCACCTCCAAAGTACAGATGTGTGCGTGATAAATACAAGTTTACCACTTTTGTCCCCTTTTGTCAAGTGACCTGACCGCAGATATTCAACTAATTTTTCAAATTCAGGGTAAAATAAAATGTGTATTCTGACTAAAATCATTACACATAGAGCAATTTGTCCAAAGAAAAGTCATATAGATAGTGCAAAGTATATAAATAGTACGGCTTTGTACCCCTTCAAACTTGCTATTTAAGACAAAAAGGTGTACAATTAAAGTTATGAAACTATCTTGCCTGAAAGGGGAGAATAATATGGATATGATAGCAGAGATACTGCAAACAGATAAAGCCGCCGCAGGCAAGCTTGAAAAAGCAGATATGGAAAGCGGCGAACTGCTGGAGCGCACAGTAAAAGAAGCTCAGGAGCTTAAAGAAAACGCCCTGAAAGACGCCGAAGCCTATAAAATGCAGAAAGCCAAAGATGTCACAGAGCGTATAAATGCCGAAAGCGAAAAAATAACTTCCGCACAGAACGAGAAAACAGCGGTTCTTGATAAAATATTTGAAGAAAAACATACTCAGTGGGAGAAGGAGATATTTGATAATATCATCTCTCCGAAGTAGAGCAAAAATTCTCTGTGAAAGGGGCTGAAAAAATATGCTTGACAGTTGGTCTGCCAACGGAACAGTGGCGAAAATAAAATATATCCACGGCAGAATGTTCACAAAAGAGAACTATCATGAAATGCTCATGCGAAGAACAGTCCCTGAAGCCGCAGACTATCTTGCACATTCAGCCAGATATAAAGACGCCTTCCGTGACGTTGACCCTAATACCGTACACAGAGGTTTTGTGGAGGCGCTTCTCCAAAGAGAGAATTTCAATACCTATATGCGCCTGTGCAGATTTCAGGAGCTTGATAAACTGCCTTTTTATGACTTCCTTATAAAAAGCAAGGAGATAGAATGTATTTTGTCCATGATAAACAATATTAATTCAGGGCTTGATAATTCTTACCTTAACGACCTTCCCGGCTATGTCATAAAACATTCAAAGGTGAGCCTCCTTGAAATGAGCCGAGCCGAGAACTATGAACAGCTTCTTAAAATACTAAGAAATACGCCATATTATAAGATACTGGTGAAAATACCGCCTTTGGAGGACGGCTCAGCGGATTATACCGAGTGTGAGCTAAGGCTGAGAACAGCCTATTATACCGAGCTTTTAAATACCGCAAAGCATGATTTTTCCGAAATGCAGAGCAAACAGCTTGAAGAGATGATAAGCCGTGAGATAGACTGCCTTAATATAATAAACGCCTACCGTATGAAAGCCTTTTTTGGCTACTCCTCCGAGGAGATAAAAAAACGGCAGATAAGAATAAAAACAGGCACAGGTTCAGTTAAAAGACTTGATAAGTATTATGAGCTTGAAAGCCCCGAAGATATGCTCGAATGGGTGAAAAGATCAAAGTATTCAAAGGGTTGCAAACAGACCTCTGAATATATCGAAAGTATAGTCCGAAGTTCACAGTTTGCCTATCTTTCTCATATCCTCGCCCAAAGCACCGCCGCGCCTGTTTCACTCTATGCCTTTATGAAACTGTGCAGTACGGAAGCCTTGAACATCGTGCATATAATCGAAGCGATAAGATATAATGCCGACCCCTCGGCAGTTGAAAAGGATCTTATCATCACCGCCTGAGCGGTAAATTCTCAGGAAAGGAGATAATGTGATTGGCTATAGAAAAAATGTCCCTTGTGAATATAGCAGGTCTTATGGACGAGCTTGACGCCACCCTGAAAAGGTGCTGTGAAAGCGGCTGTTTTCATATTGAGCCTGCGGGCAATTCTCCCGACAGCGCAATGAAGCCCCTCAGCGAGAAAAACGAGTATGACCGACCTCTGAAAGAGCTTGCCCAGCTTTCCGCACAGCTTGGTATAACTCTAAAGGAAACTGATTTTACTGACTGTGACCTGTCAGCTCCGCAGGATTTTAACTCCCTGTTTGAAAAGTATAATACCCCTTTCAGCGAGCTTAATACAAAGCGGCTGGAGCTTACTCAGCGTATCTCAGAGCTTGGAGGGGCGGTCAGACAAATAGACCACCTGAAAGGTATGCACAGCGACTTTCAGCAGCTTTTCTCAATGAAGTATGTTTCCGTCCGTATCGGAAAGCTGCCTGTGGATAACCTGCCGAAGCTTGACTATTATGACGAGAATTTCTTCTTTGTCCCCTTTGAAACGGGAAAGAGCTTCTGCTGGGGAATGTATTTCGTCCCTGAACGTGATAAACAGCGTGTTGATGATATCTTCCACTCAATGTATTTTGAAAGGATACGGATACCGTCCTATGTATCAGGCGACGCAGACGAAGCCTTGGAAAAGCTAAAACAAACTATAGACGCAGATACAGTTGAGAACGCAAAGATAAACGAGCAGATAAACGAGCTTGCCGCAAAAGCTGAGCCTGAACTGCAAAAAGCTTTCTCAAAACTGCGGTTTATCCACGATACCTTTGACCTGCGGCGAAATGCCGCCGCACTAAACGATAAGTTTTATCTCAAAGGCTTTATCCCCGAAAAGGAAAAAGACCGCTTTGATAAGCTTTTCGAGGATATGCGGTCAGTGTCCGTGGTCTATCTGCCTCCTGACGCAGACGCCTCATGTGAGCCGCCTACGGTGCTGAAAAACAACTTTTTGACCCGACCTTTCACAATGCTCGTGGAAATGTATGGTCTGCCTGAGTATAAAGGCTATAACCCGACCGCTTTTGTGGCAATAACCTATACCCTGCTTTTCGGCATAATGTTCGGCGACTTGGGACAAGGACTTCTTATCGTTCTAGGCGGACTTGCCTTAAAGAAAAAGCTGGGGGCAAAAACAAGCGGCTTGGTCACACGCCTTGGTATATCAAGTATGATATTCGGTACTCTTTATGGCTCGTTCTTCGGTTATGAAGAGCTTTTAGACCCTGTGTTTGAGAATATAGGACTTGACTTCCTGCCCCTAAAGGTTTTCAAGCAAACGAACTTTATCCTTATAACTGCCGTTGCCATAGGTGTGGCACTTATTGTTATCTCAATGATACTCAATATCTATATCGGCTTTAAAAATAAGGATTACGAAAAAGCCATTTTCGGCTGTAACGGCATTGCAGGACTTGTGTTCTACAGCTCCGTGGCAGCAGGACTTGTGGGAACGCTCATGTTCGATGTGAAAGTCATGTCCACTCCGTTCGTCATTTTCCTTATCGTAATACCATTGGTGTGCATATTCTGCCGAACACCTTTCTCTATCGCCGTGAAGTATAAACAGTGGCGATTGTCCGAGGACGAGGAAAAAATGACCGTGGGCAACTTTATAGTTGAGAACTTCTTTGAAATGTTTGAGTTCCTGCTCAGCTATGTTTCAAATACTATGTCATTTCTCCGTGTGGGTGGATTTGTCCTCTCTCACGCAGGCATGATGCTGGTGGTAATGACCCTTATGGAAATGTGTTCCACCGCCGCACAGCCATTCGTGCTTGTGCTTGGCAACCTGTTTGTAATGGTAATGGAGGGCATGATAGTTGCCATTCAGATAATCAGACTTGAATTTTATGAGATATTCTCCCGCTTCTATGAGGGCGGCGGAAAACCATTCGAGCCTGTTGGTGTAAAATTTACCGCACAAACAGAATGATATTAAATTTGTGGTATTGTTTTGTAGGGGCGAACTTTGTTCAGTCACTCGCCGTGACGGGCATTTTACCCCGACCATTATCCATACCCGTACAATGTAATTCGTAAAATCTAAAGTAAAAATAATTTTTTGGAGGAATCAACTATGCTTATCTATTTCCTGCTCCCACTTATAGCAGTCGCACTTCTTTGTGTACCATTCATTTTCACCGCAAAGAAAATAAAGAACGGAAGATCGCCAAAGGGTGCTTTTATCGGTAATCTCTGTACATTTGCAGGCATAATGCTCTGCGCTCTTATCGTCCCTGTAGGTAATTTTGTTTCAGCCGCAAGCGAGGAGGGCGTTAAGGCCGCCCTTTCAACAGGCGCAGGCCTTGGCTACCTTGCAGCAGCCCTTGCCGTTGGACTTTCCTGCGTAGGTTCAGGCATAGCCGTTGCCGCAGGCGCTCCGGCCGCTATCGGTGCAACCTCAGAAGACCCTAAGAACTTTGTAAAGGCTCTTATCTTCGTTGTTCTTGGCGAAGGTATCGCCCTCTATGGACTTCTTATCGCTATCCTTATAATCTCAAACGTAGGCACTGCATTGGGCATTTAACATGAGATTTTATCTTATCAGTGATAATATAGATACCCAGATGGGCATGAGACTTTCAGGTATCGAGGGCGTTGTGGTGCATACCTCCGAGGAGGTGTCAGACGCACTTGATAAGGCTATGGAAATGAAGGACGTGGGCGTTGTGCTTATGACAGAGCTTGCAGTCAAGCAGTGCAGAGAAAAGGTCTATGACTATAAGCTCACAAGAGAAACGCCCCTCATAGTTGAAATACCCGATCGCCATGCCACATCAAAGATATCTGATACCATTTCCCACTATCTCGCAGAAGCAGTGGGAATAAAGCTGTGATTTTGATAGGAGTTTAGTAATGGAAAATCAGACGATAAAACTTGAACGCTTCAAGCAGGCTGTCTTTGAGGACGCTGAAAAGCAGGCAAAGCTCATAACCGAAGCCGCTGATAAACAGCGTGAAAACGAGCTTGCTCAGGCGAAAATAGAAGCACAAAGCCTCGCAGACTCAAAAAAAGCCGCCGCAGATAAGACCGAGGAGGCAAGAGCCGTAAGGGAAATATCTTCAAAACAGCTTGAAGCTAAAAGAAACGTGCTTTGCCATAGAGAAAAGCTTATAGACAGCGTTTTTGACAACGTAAAAAGCAGGCTTGCGACTTTCAAAGCAAGCAGAGATTATAATTCTTGGCTAAAAGAAAAAGCCGAAAAATGCAAACAGACCTATCCCGAGCATAAGGGCATTATCTACCTCTCACCTGAGGATATGAAATACGCCTCTGATCTTGCAGACTTTGAAGTAAAAAGCCGAGATTCCATAGAGCTTGGCGGTATGCTCATGGTCTATGAGGATATGGGTATAGCCCTTGACTATACCTTTGATTCAGCATTTGAGGGGCAGCGTTCAGCCTTTACTGAAAAAGCCGAGCTTGTGCTTGGGTAATAAGGAGTTTTTTATGGATAAAATATATTCGGTAAACGGACCTGTAGTAAAGGTTGCAGATACGAAAAGCTTTGCCATGCAGGAAATGGTCTATGTGGGCAAAAAGCGTCTTATTGGCGAGGTCATAAGAGTGCAGTCCGATTTTACCACCATTCAGGTCTATGAGGGAACAACAGGGCTTATGCCCGGCGAGCCTGTTACCTCAACAGGCGCACCGATGTCCGCAACCCTCGGCCCCGGTATAATAAATAACATCTTCGACGGCATAGAAAGACCTCTTAAAAAGCTTGAAGAAGTCTCAGGTGCTTTTATCGCCGACGGTGCAGACGTAAGCTCACTTGATACAGAGAAAAAGTATCCCGTTACAATGACAGTGAAAACAGGGGATAAGCTTTCCGCAGGGGATATTTATTGCACCTGCCCCGAAACACCACTTATCACACATAAGTGTATGCTTTCCCCTCTGTCAAAAGGCGGAGAGGTCATATGGACTGCCGAAAACGGCGACTATACAATAAATGACGTTGTGGCAAAAATAAAAGCCCCTAACGGAGCAGTAGAGGAGCTTACCCTCTGTCAGAAATGGCCTATCAGAACATCAAGACCATGCAAAAACCGCCTGCCTATTACAAAGCCGTTGGTAACAGGTCAGCGTATCGTTGATACTATTCTGCCTGTTGCAAAGGGCGGAACAGCCGCTATCCCTGGGGGCTTCGGCACAGGCAAGACCATGACCCAGCACCAGCTTGCAAAATGGTGTGACGCAGATATAATCGTCTATATAGGCTGCGGCGAGCGTGGAAACGAAATGACGCAGGTGCTTGAGGAGTTCTCCGAACTTATCGACCCGAAAACACAAAGACCGCTTACCGACAGAACAGTGCTTATCGCAAATACCTCAAATATGCCTGTCGCCGCCCGTGAAGCCTCTATCTATACGGGCATAACCCTTGCCGAGTATTACCGTGATATGGGTTATCATATCGCAATTATGGCAGACTCTACTTCACGTTGGGCAGAAGCTCTCCGTGAGATATCAGGCAGACTTGAAGAAATGCCTGCCGAGGAAGGTTTTCCTGCATATCTGCCGTCACGAATTTCCGAGTTCTATGAGCGTGCAGGCTATGTTGAAACTCTAAATGGCAAGGAAGGCTCTGTTACTATAATCGGAGCAGTTTCGCCCCAAGGATCTGACTTTTCCGAGCCTGTCACACAGAATACAAAGCGTTTTGTACGTTGCTTCTGGGCGCTTGATAAATCCCTCGCCTATGCAAGACATTATCCTGCAATAAACTGGAACACAAGCTATTCCGAGTATGCAGAAGACCTTGCCGATTATTATAATAAAAACGTCAATGAGAACTTCATGAAAGTCAGACAGGAGATATCAAATATCCTCGTTGAAGAAAATACCCTTATGGAGATAGTTAAGCTCATGGGTACAGACGTCCTCCCTGACGATCAGAAGCTTCTTATCGAAACCGCAAGAGCCGTAAGAGTAGGCTTTTTACAGCAAAATGCCTATCATAAGGACGATACCTACGTCCCCCTTGATAAGCAGTACCGCATGATGAAACTTATCACAGATTTCTATGCCCTTGCAAAGAAAGCACTTTCACAGGGCGTGAACGTTGATAAAATAATAGGCTGTGGCTGGATAGAAAAGCTTATCAAAGTCAAGTATGATATACCGAACGATAAAATAGAGCTTTTTGATGAATACGAAAAGAATATGAAAGCCGATATGGAGGCTTTGACAGGAGGTGCAGGAGCGTGAACGTAAAATATATCGGTCTTAGCGAAATAAACGGACCGCTCGTTGCACTCGACCATGTAAGCGGCATTTCCTATGACGAAATGGCAGAAATAAAACTTGATGACGGCACACGCCGCCTTGCAAGAGTTGTAGAGGTGGAAAAAGACAGAGCCGTTTTGCAGGTTTTCGAGGGAACAAAAGGACTTTCCCTTGTTAATACCACCACAAGCTTTCAGGGCAAGCCAATGGAGCTTGCATTGTCTACCGAAATGCTGGGCAGGATATTCAGCGGAGCAGGCAAGCCTATCGACGGTCTGGGAGAGATCTTCCCCGAAAAGTATCGTGACATAAACGGCTCGCCCCTTAACCCTGTTTCAAGAACATATCCTCGAAACTATATAAATACAGGCATATCTTCCATAGACGCCCTTACTACCCTTATAAGAGGTCAGAAACTCCCTATCTTCTCAGGTTCGGGACTTTCCCATAATAAGCTCGCCGTGCAGATAGTAAGGCAAGCGAAAATCGCCGACGAAAACGGACAGGATTTCGCAATAGTTTTCGGAGCAATGGGCGTAAAAAACGACGTTGCAGATTATTTCAAACGCTGTTTCGAGGAAACAGGCGTTTTGCAGAGAGTCGCAATGTTTTTAAACCTCTCCAACGACCCTATCATAGAGCGTATCCTCACTCCAAGATGCGCCCTCACTTGTGCCGAATATCTTGCCTTTGAGCATGATATGCACATTCTCGTTATCCTCACAGATATGACTTCCTATGCCGAGGCACTGCGAGAGTTCTCCTCATCAAAGGGGGAGATACCGGGAAGAAAAGGCTATCCGGGCTATCTCTATTCCGACCTTGCCTCTATCTATGAAAGAGCAGGCATTGTAAAGGGAGCAAAAGGCTCTGTTACGCAGATACCGATACTCACCATGCCAAATGACGATATCACCCACCCTGTCCCTGACCTTACAGGCTATATAACCGAGGGGCAGATTGTTCTTGACAGAAACCTCGACCAAACAGGCGTTTATCCTGCTGTGTCTATCCTGCCGAGCCTTTCAAGACTTATGAAAGACGGCATAGGCGAGGGCTATACAAGGGAAGACCACCAAATGGTGTCGAACCAGCTTTTTGCAGCCTATGCAAAGGTGCAGGACACAAGAAGCCTTGCTTCCGTTATCGGTGAGGAGGAGCTTTCCGATAACGATAAAGCCTATCTTAAATTCGGTACGCTTTTTGAAAAGCATTTTATCGACCAAGGCTTTGACGTGAACCGTTCCATAGACGAAACTCTCGACCTGGGCTGGAGCTTGCTCTCCACCCTGCCGAAATCAGAGCTTGACCGTGTTGACGAAGAACATCTGGAGCATTATTACAGTGCCGAAAAAGCTAAGGCGCTTTTTGCAGAGGACTAAATTTCAGTACCGCATAAAACAATTATGATAAAAAAAACGGGTAAACGATGTTCGCCCCTGCTTGATCTTCAGACCATACTAGATTTTTTAATGATACAGTGATATAATAGAAAGAGGGTGTGACCAATGGCTGAACAGCAGGTCTTTGCCACAAAGGGAAATCTTATACTTTATAAAAAGGCTCTGAAGCTTGCCGCATTGGGCTATGAGCTTTTGGACAGAAAAAGAAATATCCTTATAAGAGAGCTTATGAGCCTTGTTGACAAAGCAGGGGAGCTTAGAGGAAGCATTGAGGACACCTACAAGGAAGCTTACAGCGCACTCCAGCTTGCAAATATCTCCATGGGTCTTGTTACGCCTTATGCAAATTGTATCCCTGTTGAAACAGGCGTTGAGATAAGCACAAGAAGCGTCATGGGCGTTGAGCTGCCAAAGGTCACCCTTAAAGAACACTCTCTGAAAGTCACATACGGCTTTTCTCAGACCGATTCTCAGCTTGACAGAGCCTATCTTGCCTTTGAAAAGGTAAAACAGACCACAGCAGTCCTCGCAGAGGTGGAAAACAGTATCTACAGACTGTCCGTAGCCATAAAAAAGACACAGCGCAGAGCAAACGCCCTGCAAAACATAATCATTCCAAGAAATGAACACATAGTGAAATTCATTACTGACTCTCTTGAAGAAAAGGACAGAGAGGAGTTCTCACGAATGAAAGTAATAAAGGCGGCAAAGCTAAAGTCGGCAAAATGATATTTGTAATGGCGCGGCGTAATTTCTGCAATGTTATTGCAGGGGCGGTCACTCGCCGTGACGGGCATTTCACACTGTGCATTTATTAATGCAACACCTTTGTACTGCACAAATAAATTGTAGGGACGACCTGAGGTCGCACGTCTAGTCGCCAGCTTGCAGTATTATAAAAACATGAAAGGAAAGATAAAAATGGAATATATCAAAAAAGTATTCAGAAGCTATTGGATATTGTCTATATTCTGCGTAGTGCTGGGCATTGCGCTCATAATCGACCCTAATTTCTTTACCGACGCCATAGGCTATGTTATCGGCGGGCTTTTCACCGCTTTCGGTGCAGTGGAGCTTATAAGATACTTCGCCATGGGCAAAGACGACCAGAGCTATTCTTCAAGCCTTGTAAGAGGAATAATCCTCGCCGCCATAGGCATTTTCATTATCATAAGACCTGACTTTATCCCGAAAGTCATTGCCGTTGTCTGCGGACTTTATATGCTCATAAGCGGCATCGTGAACATTCAGGACTCCCTTAACCTTAGACGTGCAGGTGTAGAAAGCTGGAACGTAAGCTGTATCTCAGCCGCTGTTACCACTCTCGTTGGTATACTTCTCCTCTTTGACCCTCTTATTTTAGGGGAAACCGCAATGATAGTCCTTGGTATCGCTCTGCTCGTTTCAGGTGTGACGAATATCTTCGGCTGTTTTACCGCAGGCTCAAAGCTCAAAAAGGTAAAGAAGCTTATGAAAAAAGAGCTCAAAGACAGACCTGATAAGGATCATTATATAGATATTTAGGATATTATCGTAGGGGCGACCTAGGGTCGCCCACTTTTTTCACTATTTTAGCAGTTTGATGTATTTCTTTACAAAAATATGTGCATTTTATTGACATGGGATGCGATTTCACAAGTTTCAACAAATATTTTTGCGTCGATTTGTAAAAGTCTATAAAAATTAAAAAAAGCCTTGACAAATGAGGTCAAAAGGTATATACTCATAACTGTAAACAGCAAAGGCGCTGTGAACCACTTAGGTTCGCAGTGTCTTTTTTTATTTTTCTTAGACTATAATTTATAATAGGAGGAATTCAATATGGCAAACGTTCCTGAATATTTCGGCTCAGACGTATTCAATGAATCAGTGATGAAAGAAAGACTTCCAAAGGCTACATACAAGGCTTTGAAGAAGACTATCGACAACGGTGATCCACTTGATATCGAGGTTGCAAACATCGTTGCTAATGCAATGAAGGATTGGGCAGTTGAAAAGGGCTGCACACATTATACTCACTGGTTCCAGCCAATGACAGGTCTTACAGCAGAAAAGCTCGACAGCTTTATCTCACCAACTGAGGACGGTCACGTTATCATGGAGTTCTCAGGCAAGGAGCTTGTTAAGGGCGAGCCTGACGCTTCTTCTTTCCCTTCAGGCGGATTGAGAGCAACATTCGAGGCAAGAGGCTATACAGCTTGGGACCCAACTTCATACGCATTCATTAAGGAAAAAGCACTTTGTATTCCTACTGCTTTCTGTTCATACAATGGCGAAGCGCTTGATAAGAAAACTCCGCTTCTCCGTTCAATGGAAGCTATCAATAAGTCAGCTCTCAGAATTCTGAAGATGTTCGGCTCAGACGCAACAAGAGTTACAGCAAACGTTGGTCCTGAGCAGGAATACTTCCTTGTAGACAGAGAGATGTATGCAAAGAGAGAGGATCTTATCCTTGCAGGCAGATCGCTTTACGGCGCACCTGCTCCAAAGGGTCAGGAACTTGAAGATCACTATTTCGGTACTATCAAGACAAGAGTTCAGGCTTACATGAAAGATCTTGACGAGCAGCTCTGGAAACTTGGTATCTACGCTAAAACAAAGCATAACGAGGTTGCACCTGCTCAGCACGAGCTTGCTCCTATCTATGGCACAACAAATATCGCCACCGACCACAACCAGCTCACAATGGAGATCATGAAGAGAACAGCCAGAAAGCACGGCTTCAAGTGCCTGCTTCATGAGAAGCCATTCGCTGGCATCAACGGTTCCGGTAAGCACAACAACTGGTCTATCTCAACAAACACAGGTGTAAACCTCCTCGACCCTGGTAAAACACCTGCTGAGAACGCTCAGTTCCTCCTGTTCCTTACAGCAGTTATCAAGGCTGTAAATGATTATCAGGATATCCTGAGAGCTTCAGTTGCTTCTGCCGGTAACGACCATAGACTTGGCGCTAACGAAGCTCCTCCGGCTATTATTTCTATCTTCCTTGGCGACGAGCTTACAGGCGTTCTCGATGCTATCGTAAACGGCGTTAAGTATGAGGACAAGAGAGTTGAGATGGAGATCGGTGTTGACGTTCTGCCACACTTCCCTAAGGATACAACAGATCGTAACAGAACTTCACCATTTGCATTCACAGGCAATAAGTTTGAGTTCAGAATGCCTGGTTCAAAGCTTTCAGTAGCAGGTCCTAACACAGTTCTTAACACTATCGTTGCTGACGTTCTCGATCAGTTTGCTGACGAGCTTGAAAAGGCTGACAACTTCCAGGACGCTCTTGACGATCTTATCAAGAGAACTATCAAGGAAAATCAGAACATCATCTTCAACGGCAATGGTTATTCAGACGAGTGGCCTGTTGAAGCTGAAAAGAGAGGACTTCTTAACCTTAAGTCAACTCCTGAGGCTGTTCCTACATTCCTTGCACAAAAGAATGTTGACGTATTCTCTAAGTACGGTGTTTATACAGAAGCTGAGCTTCAGTCAAGAGTTGAGATCCTCCTCGACGAGTATTGCAAGACGCTCAATATCGAGGCTCTTACAATGATCGACATGGCTAAGAAGGAGATCCTTCCTGCTGCAGCTAAGTATATCAAGGATATCGCAAAGACAGCAGAGCTTGCAAAGAGCTGCGGTGCTGAAACTGTATTTGAGGAAGAAACCGTTAAGGAAATTTCAGCTCTCGTAACTGAGATGTACAAGGCACTTGGCACACTGGAAGCTGATGTACAGAAAGTACACGCTATCGAGGACACACAGGAAATGGCAAACTTCTTCCACGATACTATCTTTGCAGATATGGGCGCTCTCAGAGTTCCGGCTGATAAGATCGAAACACTGGTAGGCAAGGAGTACTGGCCTTATCCAACATACAGCGACCTGCTGTTCTACGTTAAGTAAGGGACAATTCAAATTTTCAATATAACATGGACTTTATAACAAACTAACCACAGATCTACTACTTTGTTCCCCTACAGCTACAATAATATACGGAATGCACAATGAAGTGTATGACAGACCGGGCCGAATGGCTTTGGTCGTCATACACTTTTTTGTATTTTAGGAGGAAAAAGATATGACAAACACAGTAACAGTATTGGCTGAAAGCACAGGCTTCAGTGCCGTCAATACTATATGGGTACTGTTGGGAGCTGCACTTGTATTCTTTATGCAGGCAGGCTTCGCAATGGTTGAAACGGGCTTCACCCGTGCGAAAAACGCAGGTAACATAATAATGAAAAACCTGATGGACTTCTGTATCGGAACTCCGCTGTTCTGGCTCTTTGGTTTCGGTATAATGTTTGGCGACGGAAAGTTCATCGGAGCTTACAAGGGAATCGCTGATTCAACATATGCCTCAGCTGCTCCAGACGGAGTTCCATTCTTTGCTTTCCTTATCTTCCAGACAGTTTTCTGTGCAACAGCAGCAACTATCGTTTCCGGAGCTATGGCAGAAAGAACAAAGTTCATTTCTTATTGTATCTATTCAGCAATTATAAGCCTTCTGGTCTATCCTATCGAGGCTCACTGGATCTGGGGCGGCGGCTGGCTCGCAGACCTCGGCTTCCATGATTTCGCAGGTTCAACTTGTGTTCATATGGCAGGCGGCGTTGCAGCATTCGTTGGCGCAGCTATCCTTGGTCCTCGTATCGGTAAGTATGACAAGAACGGCAAGGCAAAGGCTATCCCAGGTCACTCGCTTACACTTGGCGCACTTGGCTGCTTTATTCTTTGGTTCTGCTGGTTCGGTTTCAACGGTGCGTCAACAACTTCAATGGAAGGCGACGCTATCCCGCTTGCAGGTAAAGTTTTCGTAACAACAAACCTTGCAGCAGCAGTTGCAACTATCACAACAATGATCTTTACTTGGATCAAGTATAAGAAGCCTGATGTTTCAATGACACTTAACGCTTCACTTGCAGGTCTGGTAGCTATCACAGCTCCATGCGACACAGTTTCACCAGTATCAGCAGCTATAATCGGTATCGTTGCAGGTATCCTCGTAGTTGTAGGTGTAGAGTTTATAGATCAGGTACTCAAGATAGATGACCCGGTTGGTGCTTGTGGAGTTCATATGCTCAACGGTATGTGGGGTACTATCGCAGTGGGTCTTTTCTCAGACGGTACTTGCGGTGAAAAGGGACTCTTCACAGGCGGTGGAGCACATCTCCTTGGTATCCAGCTTCTCGGTATGGTATCAGTTATCGCTTGGGTAGCTATCACAATGACTATCGTATTCCAGATCATCAAGCACACGATCGGTCTTAGAGCTTCCGAGCAGGAAGAGATCCTTGGTCTTGACGTTACAGAGCATGGCCTTGTATCTTCCTACGCTGACTTCGCACCGGCAATGTCACAGGCAATGCTCAGCTATACAAAGGACGACGCAAAGAGCGTTGTAAAGGTAGACAAGTCAACAGAGCCTGTAGTTCCTGTTGAGAAGGCTATCAAGGTAGAATCTTATGCAACAGACGCACCGTCTGCTGACGGCACACCTAAGATGACAAAGGTCGCTATCATCTGCAAGCAGCAGAAGCTCAACGATCTTATCACAGCTTTGGAGGACATCGACGTAACAGGTGTTACAGTAACGAACGTTCTTGGCTGCGGAATGCAGAAAGGACAGCCTGAGTATTACCGTGGCGCAGTTGTTGAAACAAATCTGCTGCCAAAGGTAAAGGTCGAGGTCGTTATTTGCAAGGTACCAACAAGAGCAGTTATCGATGCTGCAAAGGCAGCCCTTTATACAGGTCATATCGGAGATGGAAAGATCTTTGTATACAACATTGAGAACGTAGTAAAGATCAGAACGAATGAAGAGGGTTATGACGCACTTCAGGACGATTAAGCCTTAAAGATGACGGGTGACTACCCAATAAAATTGCCCCCATCCCACTTATAAATTATAGCTTGGAACCCGTGGTCGAGTAATTCGGCTGCGGGTTTCAAGTTTTGTGGAGAAGCTCAAGGCATTATGAATAGATAGACAAAAGGGACATTGCCGAACGTTGGCAATGTCCCTTCGTAAATTATCAGAAAAGTGATAGCTGCTCAGATAAATAAAAAGCGTGTTCCATATGTTGCTTTGCCTCTGTTTCAAGTATTTCGACATTTGAGAGTGGAAGGTTCTTGAAACGAAGCTGATAGACCATATCAAAGAAGCTCGTTACAGCCGCAGTTCCAAGATGCGTAAGACAGATCAGCTGTATATGGAAATGCCTTGCTATGCGGAACATAGGCTCAAGAAGATGAGGCGAAGAGATCGGTCCGAATGGATTATCAAGGATCAGTACGCCGCTTGTTGAATTTAGATTGTTTGTAAGGCTTCTTGTGTAATTCATAACGGATACGATCAGGGAAAATAAAACAACAAATTGTTCTCCGCCAGAGTTTGCTTTCAGAGCGTCCTGCCATGAACGATAGCGGCAGTTCTGAATATTTTTATCGATCTTAAATACATTGATAGGAATGTTCTCATTGCCAATGTAGCAATTCAAGAGGCGTCTGATATCAAGATGATCGTTATGAGTTTTCGGTGCTGTTGTATTTTCAGACAGATGCTTTTGGACTTGTTCAGTTATGAAATGATCGATCCTTTTATAAGGCTGATCGCTGTCTGGATCAATCTCAGGCAAAACTATCTGTATCATATGTTTTTTTACGTTACCGATCTGTACGACCGATCTGCCAGACAGTGTTTTTAGATTATCATATAAACGTCCGGCACGCTGTTTGCAATGATCTACAAGTTGCTTTCTGCTGTCTTCAACATCTTTAAGCTGAACGGCAAGCTGAGTGATACGATCCTGATAACGCTTGATATCGCTTTCTGTTCGTTCATAAAGTGTAAAGTATTTATCTCCCTTGATATGATCGTCGTCGATCACTGATAGAATGCCGTCCAGTGTTCCCATAAACAAAGTATGTGTATTTCTGAATGGCTCAAGTTCACGGCTATGGTATTTCTTTGCTTTGTCCTCTGCTTGTGTCAGCTGATCGATGCAATGCTTTATTGTATCGATCAAGTTATCAGTATCCTGCGGAATTTCTGATATTTTAGGAGTATACTCTGTAAAATCAAGCTTGAGATATTTTTTGAATTTATCAATGGATATCCATTTTATATTCAAACCGTTCAATTTCTTTTTGCATTCTTCACTTTCTCGCTCAGCTGCTTCTAATTTATTTTCACATTCTTTTATACGGCGTTCAAAATCAGAACCGACCTCAGAACGTGGCAAAAGTTCTGCATTGAGTTCTGCTAGCTTTTCCCTAGCATGTTCCAGATCATTTTTCACTTTGGCATGATAGTTCGATGCTTGAGAATGTTGCTCATAAGCCTGCGAGTTTGCTTCTTTTGCTAGATCAAGCTGTTGTTCAGTGTCATTATAGGCGTTGGCAGAATATTCTGTGCTTTTGTATTCTGTTGGTTCTATATGGAATCTTTTGATATCATTTTCTTTATGAACGATGCTTTCTTGCACCTGTTCCAGTCGCTTCTGCAGCGTTTTGCGATTAGCTGAATTATTCTCCAGATAAAGTCGGTATTCCTCGAGCATGACCGAATGATCCTCTGTAAGTATTTCTGCTTTCGGTGTGTCTTTCAGCTCATGCGACAGTTTTTGATGATCGGTCAGCTTATTCTGGAGGTCACGGATAATAATATCATTATCCGTTATACTCGTATTCAGTTGTTTTTCTTTCTGACGCATTTCATCTATTTGTTCAGAGATCTCTCTGCGAATAGTTTCCAATTCTATGATCTTTTCGCTAACGCTCTCATATTGTGAGATGATCTTACAAATACGCTCAAATTCGGATCGTTTATTTTCAATATGGGATTTTGATATTTGACTTTTTTCGCTTATTTGACGATTTTCCTTTGCTCGTGCTTTGATCTCGCTCTTTTGCTTCTCAAGAACCGAGAGCTTAGTTTGTATCTTCTGAAGCTTTTCTTTAAGCTTCCCTATGCCTGCCTGTAATTGCTGCTCATGATCTGCGGCGTATGTAAATTGTGATAGTATGCTGCGTTCTGATTCCCATTCCAATATCTGATGCTGTAGATTATCTTTATCTGCTTGTGTTTCGCCAAGTCTTTTCTGTATATTTTCTTTATAAGTAAATGCGTCCTGAAAATATTCTTTATCATATGCAGAAATAAACCGTTCAGGCTCGTTCCAATCTCCATCAGCCATATCCGCAAGTTCAGAGCGTGAATATACTGGAACAACAGCCGATAACCAAGAATCTGGCGATTGTGACAGCAATTTGACCTTCTCCTTTTCAGAATCAACGATCACAGAATAAGCAACGAGAGGATTGACGGTAAGGATATCTTCTCGTATTTTTGCATTTTGTAAATTTAGGTACTGCTCGCCTGTTTGATAAGCGATACCTGATTCCTGCAAAAAGCTTACAGCTGTTTTTGAGAGGTGAAGCTGACCTGCATTTATACATCGTAGCTGCTCGCTTAGCAACTCAGCACAGCGTTCCGTTTGCCGAAGCTGTTCTCTTAGCTTTGCAAGTATTTGCTCAAGGCTTGATAACGGCTCATCAGTAAATAATCTGTCTTTAGATATTGATAAATGCTCTAAGACTTTAATAACTGCATCATATGCTTGCTGATATTCTTTCAATTCTGTTTCCTGCTGCTTTAAATTGGCTTTACATTCCTCTTGCGTTCGGTGAAGCTCGCCCATCTGATTATCCTGAGCGTCACGTTCCTGTTCAAGCCGGCTCTCCTCAAGCAGGCACTTTTTGATATTCTCCTCAGCAAGCCTGAGCTGCTCATCGTAGTCCGCACGAATGCTCTCAGCGTCTTTCTTAGAAAAGCTTCCGTCAAGCATAATAGTCATATGCAAAGCAAGCGTTGCCAGAGCCTTGTTGATCTGATCAAGCAAACTCTTTTTTTGACCGATATCCTGATTTAAGCTGTCATTCTCGTGATCATGCTGCTTTTTAAGGCGTGAGAGCTCTTCCTTTATGGAATCCAAAGCTTCAGACAGTTCTTTTTTAGTTGCTTCCTTCTGCTTTAATTTGCCCTCAGTCTGCCTTATCAGCTCTGTTGTTAGCAAAGACAGTGAATATTTTAAAGAAAGTATATGGGAATCCTGCGTTCCTTGGTCAAGCTCTCTGATCTGTGCAGTCAATGCCTTCTCATCATTTTGCTGTTTAAGCAGCTCCTTGTACTCTTTGGCAGCGTTCAGGGCCTTGACTTTATGTTCAAGCCTGTTATACTGACTTTCGGCATCATCTTTTTTCTGTTTGCATTCTGCAAGCCATATGGTTGATTTATCAAAATCAGCCTGTGAAAGATAAACAGCTTTTGATGCTGCTTCGGTTTTGATGTGCTTCTGTTTTGTCTTTAAGTCGGATATTGCTTTTTCAAGCTGTTGTTGTCTTTCTTTGTTCAGCTTGATTTGATGCTGAAGTGTAAATGAATGATCAGCCAATTGGTGTATAGACTGTATCTTCTGATCTTCTGCGTTCCACATATCCTTTATTAGCTGAAGCATACCCTGCAGCTTACCTGTAAAATCCCTGATCTGCGACTTTAAGAGTAGATTTTTCTCCTGCCCGGCATAGCTGACCGCATAGTTGATAAACATTTCCTCAAGGGATCTTGTTGACGTATCGTTGCTCGGCATAACGCCAGGAATAATAAATTTGTCAAGTAATCTGTCGCTCGTTTTATATTCCTCAAAGAACTTTGTAATGCCGCCTTCTACTGCATTGATCGGCACAAGAATGTTTTCCCATTCGGTATGGAAAATACCGAATTCCTCTAAATGCTTCTGATAACGGCGCAATGAATCAGAAGGATAGTATTCTACCCTTCTGTTTTGCAGATATTTGCGAAGCTCGTCAAAAGAGATCGGGCGGATATGACTGCCTGTGCGCTGTGAAAGAGGGAGACTGATAAGATCGAGCTTGTCGCCTGCTCTTGTGTAATCATGTATGAAAGTATAATAACGAATGGTCTTGCTCTCATTTTCGTCATCTGCTGTGGTGCTTGCAGCCAGTGCGATCCCTGTGAGCAGACTATTATGTGATCCGTCCAATGCCCACTCAATCAAGACAAACGCATGATCCGTGCCTTTCTGAAAAAAATCGCTGATATTACGATTCTGAACTTTTGCCTTCGGGCAAATAGGCTGGAGCAACAACTGAACGATAACAGACTTGCCTCCGCCGTTATCCAGATTAAAAAGAGTATCTATTGGTTTTCCTTCAGCGTTCTCAGTGCAGAAAATCTCGTCTGGTATCAGCTTTGCACCATTATTGAACCTGAAATTTACAATTCGTATCTTACGGATCGCTGGCATCTGGTTTTCCTCCTTCAAGAATAGAATGTATTTCAGTAATGCGGGTCTGAGATAAATAATACGGCATAAGATCATTCAGCTTGACCGTTGGTTTCCATACACCGTCAGCGTCATACAGCAATTCCTCATCACGAAACTTTCTGATGATCTTCATGAAACAGCCATGTTTGGTATCTACAGAGTTGGATTCATCACCACGCTTTGCGAGCCAGTTGTCAGCAAGGTGTAGAAAATCTATGCTGTACTGTGCTGAAGCATTTTTTAAGGATTCTCCTTCAGAGCGTACCTGCTCACAATGCTTTGTGAACTCGGAAAGAAAATCTGATTCTTTGATGTAATATCTTGTTTGCAGTGTGTTTCCTTTTCCTCCGTAAAGCTCATGTAAAAGAAAGATCGCCATATAATTCAGCAAATAAAGCTCTTCAAGCTTTTCATTGCCAACGCTGCGGCGGAAATCATTGTTATCCTGCGAAAATAATTCGTTGTTTGGATCCGGCAAAAGATAAAGTCTGCCGTTCGTTTTGTAAAGAGTGAAATCAAGCTCCTGTTCCATGATCGCAAGTTCAGAAGCAATTTCCGGATCATTATAATATTCATAATACGCAGGGGACTGCTCACGGGTAATGTAACCATTTTCCATAAGCTTTGCAAATAGTTTCAGACTTTCAGGCCTCATCTTCTCACCTCGATCTTAAAATCATTCATCTCGATATGTCCGCCTTTATGATCAGACAAAGTTATAACATTATCGAGTTTATATATCATTATCGACTCCATTTGTACCGATTCTTCAGGAAGCTCGCTCAGACAATAAGAGAGATCAAATTCTCCCACAGGAACGATTATGTCATGCTGTGCCGAACGCCAGCCTGCGATATCTATTTCTCCAAGTCCATAGAGCTTCAGCATGACGTCAGGCAATGCTTTTTCCTGCATTTGTTCATGCAGCTGCGTTTTAGATACAGTGTCAAGATATTCGCTAAAATTAAAGACCGCCCTGTTTTCGGCAAAAGACAGCAGTCCTCTTATTATCTCAACATATCTTTCGTTTCTGATATCTGCCACATTTTCAGCAGTGTCATCACTTGTGATATCTATACCGTCATCTCTGCTGACCTCTCTTATAGAATTTTGCCGTCTGTAAAAAAGATCAATACCAAACAGATGCGGAAATTCTGGACGATAAAGCGGTGCAAATAATTTTCCCACATCTTTAGAATCTTTTAATTGCATTTTCTGCAATGGAAGCAGTAACTCCTGTTCAATGTCAAAGTGACCCGCCTGCAAATAAGAGAAGCTATCATCTAAAAGATCAGCATATAGTTCAGATAGTGTGAATTTCTGGTTAAATACTCGGCTTTGCTCGCTTATTACAGTATCAATGTTTTCAAGGATCTCATGTATCTCTTTTTCGGTCTGACATATTTGGCGGTCTTCTTTTATTTCAGCGATTGCGAATGCCTGCAATTTTGCCGATACAAGGCTGCGGATATCGCTGAGCTGTTTGTTTTCGTTCTCAAAGGAATCTCTGACCTGATCGACGATATCTTCGTATTCATCGATCGATACCTCAGAGATATTGATCCTACACCGAAGCATAAAGTCGTCCATTCTTGTTTTCAGATTTCTGACCCTGCTAACTAATTCACGGCTTTCACGAAGTGCTTTGCCATAGTTGCCACGCTTAATAAACTCTTGTAACTTGAATCGGCTTACAGAAAAGTCCAATTCGCTGTCGATCTCCTTGGTTCTGAAAAGAAACTCATAGGCTTCATTTGTCAGAACATAGCTTCCGCTTTGCTGCTCGAATAAGATCAGAGAGCCCTGTTCATGGAATTTTTCGTAATGACTGTCGAACGTTTCAAATCTTCGCACTTTTCCTCCGCTTTGCAGTACATCTGTTACGATATAATCTGTCAGGGTCTTTGCTTCCTCTGGCTCATATCCATAAATATCGGCTAATTCACGCAGAAATACTGTGATATCCTGCTTGGTACAGCGTTCGCCATAGCGAAGTGTATTGTCCATGATAAAGACCATTACCATAAGTATGAGATTATCGGTTTTATCATCATCATTATGCAATATTTCACGGATCTCGGTGGGCTTGCTTCTTTGTAGCCAGTATTTGATGAGATTCACGAATCGCATACGTTTTTCAAAATCTTGTAATAATTCTTTGGAACCTGCTGAGATCATTATTTTACCTCATATTATCTGCCAGTACGGGATATGAGAGTATCTCCTGTGGCAATCGTTTATTATCCTCGATTATTTGTGTGATCTGCTTTTGCTCATCATCAGAAAACAAGGGCAATATCCCTGACATTTCGGGAATGATGAGTCTTCCGTCGCTGCTGTCAGGGAGCCTTATGCTTCGGCTCAGTTCCAGCATTTTCTGATATGCAGGAACGAACAATTCAATATGAAGATCTTTTGCTTCCTTGCAAAGACGAAGAAAAATGTCAAAACCAGCTCTGTCAATATCTCCGCAATACAGAAATCTTGTTTCATCTGCTCCTAAATATTGTGCGTAGGAACGAAATTTTTCTTTTCCTGTAATGTCATTCCCCTGACCAAAGATCACTCCGTCGATCTTAGTATCAAATATCGAGCAGGCTCCGGAGCTATACATTAAGCGTCTTATATTGAACCAGATATCCTTGTTTTCGCAAATAAGCAATGTCATTCTGTTTTTACGAACGGGAATATAATCGGAAAAGCACTGTTCCGGTGTTTCGTAAAATTTAAGCACATCACCAGTGATGCCCATTCTTTCTAATAGTCTTAAATGGTCGTCTAATTTTTTCTCGTCACCAAATATAGAAAAGGAACGTTCACGTCGGGACATCATATCACTGTCCTTGTCATACGTCAGCCATTCACTTAATCGAAGTAAAAAAGCCTTATTTTTTACAAACTGTATTCGATTGCGAAGAAGATATTCATTCTTTGTCAGCCTCGGATGGAGAACATCGATCTCATAACGTGATATTTGCTGTGGCTTTTCTATAGAGATCGTATATCTCATATACAGTGGTATTTTCAGATTGCCATTTGTTCCACTGCTTTTGACAGGAGTCAAAATGCCCTGCTCAGTAAGCTCGCTGATCTGTTGGGCTAACTGTTCATGATCTTGACATATTCGGTTTAGCTCCTCCAGTGAGATCCGTTTTCGAGTATGATCCTGCAGAGCTTTATATAACGGATTATTGTTTTTGCTCATACTTTGCCACCTCTGTTCTGAATTAATAATAACATATACATATTGTAGCATGATTTAGTCAAAAAAACAAGTTATTATTAACAAAAATGGTGTGCTATATGGTTTTATACGTTATTATAAAGTAAAGGGCAGATACCTCGATAATGAAGTATCTGCCCTTTGTGATTCATAACTGTAATAAAGGATCTACTTTGGTTAATTCGAATTATTCTTCTATTTCTGTGGTCTTGATGTGAAGCTCTTCAAGCTGCTTCTCGTCTACTGTGGACGGACAAGCACTCATAAGCTCGCTGGCGTTCTGTACCTTTGGGAAGGCTATTACATCTCTAAGGCTGTCGGCGTTGCAGATTATCATGGAAAGTCTGTCAAGTCCTATGCCCATGCCGCCATGCGGTGGTGCGGCATAACGATAGGCGTCTACAAGGAAGCCGAACTTTGCTTCTATCTCTTCGTCTGTCATGCCCAGTGCTTCAAACATTTTCTGCTGAAGCTCAAAGTCTGTTATTCTCATTGAGCCTGATGAAAGCTCTGTGCCGTTGAGGACAAGATCCCACGCCTTTGCACGGACGTTTGCAGGGTCGGTGTCAAGATAGTCAAGACACTCCTCCATTGGCATTGTGAATGGGTGGTGCGCTGCTACCCATGTGTCGTTTTCGTCATCATACTCAAAGAATGGCATTTCTGTTATCCATACAAAATTGAACTTGCCCTCTGGGATAACGCCAAGACGCTTTCCGCAGATAAGTCTGAGTGCGCCCAAAGTTGGAAGAACTACCTTGTTCTTGTCGGCACAGATAAGAACGAGGTCGCCCTTTTCTGCTCTAACGGCTGCGTTTATCTTCTCAAGATCGCCCTCGCCAAGAAACTTCTTGAATGAGCAATTCGGCTCGTCTGCCCAGCGGATATACGCAAGACCCTTTGCACCTATGCCCTTTGCGTGCTCAACAAGCTTGTCGATCTCTTTTCTTGTGTATGTTGCCGCACCGCCCTTGACGTTTATTGCACGAACTGAGCCGCCTGCTTCGATAGCTGACTTGAATACCACAAAGTCAATATCCTTAACGGTGTCTGTGATATCCTGTATCTCCATGCCGAAACGTGTGTCAGGCTTGTCAGAGCCGTAACGGCTCATGGCGTCTGCAAATGTAAGTCTTGGCAGTGGGAGAGTTACTTCTACGCCAAGTATCTCCTTGAAAAGCTTTTCGATATAGCCCTCAATACAAGCCTGGATATCCTCCTGATCGACAAAGGACATCTCAAGGTCTATCTGTGTGAACTCAGGCTGTCTGTCAGCTCTCAGGTCCTCGTCACGGAAACATCTTGCAAGCTGGATATACCTGTCGTAGCCTGATATCATAAGGAGCTGCTTGTATATCTGCGGTGACTGCGGCAGTGCATAGAACTTGCCTGCGTGAACTCTTGACGGAACGAGGTAATCTCTTGCGCCCTCAGGAGTGGACTTCATCATCATAGGAGTTTCTATCTCAAGGAAACCGTTGTCATAGAAATATTCTCTTGTTATCTGAGCGATCTTATGACGGGTGATGATATTCTTCTGAAGCTTTGGATTTCTAAGGTCAAGGTAGCGGTATTTGAGCTTCAGCTCATCGTTTACCTTATCTGAGTTTGTTACCTCAAACGGTGTTGTTTCAGCCTTTGAGAGTATTCTCAGGTCTGTTACGGCAACTTCTATCTTGCCTGTTTTTAGCTTTTCGTTCACGCTCTCACGAGGACGTACCATACCCTTTGCCATGAGGACATACTCGCCTTTTACAAGCTGAGCCTTTTCAAAAACGGCTCGGTCTGTTTCATCATTGAATGCAAGCTGTACAAGTCCTGTTCTGTCACGGAGGTTGATGAAGATAAGATTGCCCATATCTCTTACTCTGTCGGCAAAGCCGCATACAACGACTTCCTGCTCGGTTTCAGGCACTTCGCCGCAGTAATGGGTCCTGCGTAAGCCCTTCATTGTATCAAGTTTCATTTTACATTACTTCCTTTTCTTTGGGTTTATATTGATAAAAATTATTCGTCGCTTTCGTCTGTTTTGCTGACGGCAGGCGGGAAGCTGTCAAGATAGGCTCTGACGAACTTCTTCTTGTTGTCCCAGAACATGAGGAACAATCCCACGAGCCATATTGCGGCAAAGCATACTGCGCCTGTTTTCTCTTCCAGTGCCACAAGTATAAGGGTGAGGAAAAGCACAAGCACCGTCCATATGACGCCCACAACATAGGCATAGACAGGCTTTCTGAACTTGCCGTATATCCTGGAGCCGTTGGGGGTCTTTTCTACCTTGCCATAAAAGCCTGTTGAGCCTCCGTCACGCTTTTTGGCGGTGTGGTGGAAGATCTGAAAGCTTTCGGCGTCTGTGCGGTAGCCATAAAAAATGGTATCGTCACGGTGGCTCTTCATGAACTTGCTTTGGGAGAGAATGTTTATGGTGGGTCTATGCTCGATAAGGTCACCGTCAAGCTTTCTGAGAACTCTTTTGGGCGAAAGTGAGGTCTCCACCTCATAGGTCATGGGTCTTATTGCAAGCATTATTTATCTTCCTTTTTATCGGGATAATCAGCAGGGTCAAAGACCTTGTCGTTTATCTTTATCTGTCCGCCTGTGTGGGTGTTGCAGAGCATACCATAGATAGTGCCGCATTTTGTACACCTGAACTGGTGGAAAAGCTTTTCAGCATACCACTTGTTGTTGTCATCCATTATTTTATCAAGGGGGCAGGTCTGATAGGTCATTTCAACTTCCCCTGCCAGCAGCATTCTTGCAAGAGAACCTATGCAGAGCATATATTCCTGCGGAGTGTGTATTTCTACCAGAGGTATTTTCTCGCACTGTTCACATCTCATTGCTTAGTTCTCCTTTCCGATAAATTTCTCTATATCCGCGTCGATATCCTTGAACATATCTGCCATAAGTGCATTTGAAAAGTTCTCGGCAATGGTGTTGTCAAGCCTGATATCTGTCTGCTCGCCTGTTGCCATGTTTTTGAGCTTTGCAACGCCTGATTCTATCTCGTTGTCGCCAAGCACCATAACGAACTTTGCACCTATTTTGTTTGCATACTTCATCTGAGCGTTAAGTCCTTTGCCTATAAGGTCATATTCTACGAAACAGCCCTCTTCTCTAAGCTCGGAGGCTATGCCCATTGCCTTTTTAAGGGCGTCCTCGCCCATTGGTACGATATAAAGGTCGCAGGTCTTTGGTTCCATATAGTCGCAGCCCTGAGCGTCCATTACCATGAGAAGTCTTTCAAGTCCCAGACCAAAGCCGAGGGCAGGGGTCGGCTTGCCGCCAAGCTGCTGGATAAGTCCGTCATAACGTCCACCGCCGCAGACTGTACCCTGTGCGCCTATCTCATCGGTGATGAACTCGAAAACTGTTCTTGTATAGTAGTCAAGACCTCTTACTATCTTAGGGTTGATGTCAAAGTCGATACCCATTACGGAGAGGTACTCCTGAAGCTTCTCAAAGTGTTCTTTGCAATCATCGCAGAGATAATCGAGGATAACAGGGGCGTCCTTACCAAGCTCCTGACAGTGTTTGACTTTACAATCAAGTATTCTCATTGGATTTTTGTCAAGTCTGTCCCGACAAGTCTCGCAAAGCTGGTCTTTTCTTGCGGCAAAATACTCTTTCAGAGCCTTGCGATACTCTGCACGGCAGGTTGGACAGCCTATAGAGTTGATGTTGAGCTTGATGTTTCTGAGCCCTGCTCTGTCAAGAACGCTTTTTGCAAGTGAAATTACCTCTGCGTCTGCTCTTGGGCTTTCAGAGCCGACCATTTCACAGCCGAACTGGTGGAACTCTCTGAGTCTGCCTTTCTGTGTATTCTCGTGTCTGAAAAATGAGAGGATATAATAGACCTTTTGCGGCAGACCCTCGTTCATAATACCGTTTTCAAGAACTGCTCTCATTGTGCCTGATGTTCCCTCCGGGCGGAGTGTGAACTTTGAGTCGCCTGCTGCGGAAACTGAATACATCTCTTTCTGAACAACGTCTGTTGTTTCGCCAACAGAACGCACGAACAGACCTGTTTCCTCGAAAGTTGGTACTCTTATTTCTTTGAAGCCGTATATTTCGGCAGCTTCGGAAACTATCTTCTCTACAGTGTGCCACTTATAGACCTTTGAGGGAACAATGTCTTCTGTGCCTTTTGGCTTTTTAACTATCAATGCCATATAATAACGATCCTTTCTGTATTTTGTCTTGAACTTTTGAATACCGATATCGTTTAAATAGCTGTGATATCGGAACGTTGTTAATAAACGGGCGAACACTGTTCACCACTACATTAAAGAGCCTTGGTGCTGTAATTACAACGTTTCAAATTTCAAAATCGTCAATAAAACCTTTTTTTATATAATAACCGAATTTAAGGCATTCGTCAAGTGCTGTTGTGCCGCCTTTTTCGGTCATTGACCAATTATTTCGCTGAGTGCTGCCACGGCTGGCGGGGCAGGGGATAATTTTCTGTGTGAAAAAGTGCTGTGCAAGCATGGCGGCACGCCGCATATGATATGCGGTAGTGACTATAATGATGCTTTTGCAGTTTGGGAAATGCTTTTTTACAAGCTCGGCTGCGTTTTGCAGATTTTCCACGGTACTGAGCGACTGTGTTTCCGTGAGTATCGCACTGCGTGGTATGCCGCATTTTTCGGCGGCGATGAGCATGGCTTTATACTCTGCCATTTCACCTTGTGAAGTCTTTTGCACCTTTCCTCCGCAGAATATGAGATGTAGGGCTTTTCTCTCCTGAAAAAGCTTTGCCGCAAGGGGAACACGATAGTCGCAGGCTTTGCGGCTTCCCAGAACTATTATAACATCGGCAGTTTCGCCGCTGTAGTCAAGCCCCTCGAAAAGAAGCTTGTCTACTATTTCGGGGGTGATGTTTTCTTTTGTTAGCTGGCTGGCTTTCATTGTTATACCGCCTTTGCTTTTTGGTGTGCTGAGATAAGGTATTCGAGAGTGAGTGAGAAGCGAAAAAGCGGGACGTCGCATTTCTGTGAAGCAGAAATTGAGCCGCTCCACTAAGGGTGGTGGATAAAAAAATAAAGCCGTCCCCTAGTAAGGGACGACTTTTACCGTGATACCACCCTAATTATCCGAACACTTTAGTGCCGGATCACTCTAACGCTTTAACGCAGCTATACGTCCGTTCTTGAACAAACGGAAGCTCCAAGGTGTCCTTCTTCCTGCCCTTTGTGTGAACCCTCTCACCAACGGCTCTCGCTGAAACATAAGAACGGAATACTCTCCCTTTCATCGCTTTTGTATATGAAATTTCAATTATATCTTTGTAGGATTAACGATATCTCTCCAGTCAAGATCGCCTCGCTCAAGTGCGTGGATAAGCGCTTCAGCGGTGGCAATGTTTGTGGCTACCGGAATGTTGTGTACATCGCAAAGTCTGAGGAGATTCATATCATTAGGTTCGTGTGGCTTCACTGAGATAGGATCTCTGAAAAACAGAAGCAGGTCTATCTCGTTGCAGGATATTCTCGCTGCGATCTGCTGGTCGCCACCCTGTGAGCCACTGAGATAACGCTGAACGTTAAGGCCTGTTGCTTCGGCTACCATTTTTCCCGTAGTACCTGTGGCACAAAGATTGTGCTTGCTGAGTACACCGCAATAGGCGATACAGAACTGTACCATGAGTTCCTTTTTTGTGTCATGAGCAATAAGTGCAATATTCAATGGAAACCCCCCGTTTATATATTAGTATATTAATGAACAAATAAGTTTCGTTATATAAAACAGCCGCACTACGCGCAGATACCCTCACGCACACGGCTGACAAGGTACTCAGACCTTGATGGAGAGGGGTATATGCTCGCCCTTTATTCTTCTTGAAATAGCAGAGAATGCAAGGAAGCCCATAGAGCTTGATGAAAGCGGCGCACCCTTTCCTGTTGCAAGAGGGATAGCACTGTCCTCAGGGATAACACCCAGAAGCTGAACGCCGACTGTGTCGATGATAGCGTCAAGGTCGTCCATTTCGTCAAACTCGAATATTCTCTTGTTTGCTTTGTTGATAACAAGTCTTTGCTTCTGATTTCCTCTCTTATAGAACTCATCTGACATCATTCTCGCATCTCTTACGCATACAGGATCAGGAGTTGTAACTATAAGTATAAGGTCGGAATTAGTAACTATATCAAATACAGAACCGTTGATACCTGCAGAGGTGTCAATGATTATGTATTCAAAATACTTTCTCATTTCCTGTGTGATCTTTTCGATATCCTCAGCCTTGAGCTGAACGAACGGGTCAGACGGAGCACAGAGAACGCTCAGGTTTGAAGCAAGCTTAACAGTTGTTGTTGCCTTGTATACGTCGCAAGTACCCTCAAGAACGTCACCTAGATCGTATGTAATATTACCCTGCATACCAAGCATGATATCCATACATCTCAGACCAAAGTCAAGCTCAATTATAAGTGTACGGTTTCCCTGCTTAGCAAGGGCATAACCGAGACAGGCGCTTATAGAAGATTTGCCTGTTCCGCCTTTACCGGAAGTAACTGCAATAATTTTTGACATAAAACTCATTGCTCCTTTCATATATCAATCCTGCGGCTGACCGCAGAACGCATCAGCAATAATAACTTGCCCCTTCACAGCCGTGAAAAGGCAGATTTAAGAAAACGTTTCAGTACCCTCCGCAGGCAATGCGGAGAAGCATAGCGTTACCTAATAATATTGTACCACATATTTTGAAATTGTCAAAGACATTTGTACAAAAAAATACAAAATCGTTAATTCACATTAATTTTCACTTTTATTTTTGTCAATTTTGCACAATGTCATATCAGTGCTACAGAGTTTGTAATAATAAATCATAGCAAACCGATAAATTTATTATACGATAATATTATTAATGCTATAAAAATTATTTTTGAAAATTATATAACAAAATAAAAAATCGGACAGGTAGTTATAATTTTTGGGACAATACATATAAATGTACAAACTTTGAAAACAGAAAGCGAGGAAAAGGGTATGTTTATCAAGACAATAAAAGTAAAAAAGCCAACATTTGCGGTGATCGGGGCGGTTCTGGCGGCTTTGGCATTGTTGGCGGTGATAATAGTGACAGTGATGAGGATATCGTCGCCTGCGGTGTACGAGATGAAAAGCGAAGCGCAAAGACAGGCGTTTTTGAAAGAAATGGGCTGGGAGGTGTCTGACGAATACGATGAATGCAAGGCGGTGACTATACCGAAAGAGTTCAATGAGGTGTATGAGAAGTATAATAAACTTCAGAAGCAGCAGGGCTTTGATTTGGAGGACTATAAAGGGAAAACCGCTGAGGTGTATACATATGCTGTGAAGAATTATGGGAATAAGAAGCAGGAGGTCAGGGCTAATCTTATCGTCTGTGAGGGACAGCTTGTGGGAGGAGATGTATGCTCAGCGGAGCTGGACGGATTTATGCAGGGGCTGAGGAAAAAGTAGGCGTCTGAGCGTGGAACGTCGGCATTATGAACAAGGGTAAACCAATGCTTCATAGGTCGAAAAAACCGATACGAATAGTAATAAAACGTCTGTGGAGCATATCTGCAGGCGTTTGCTTTTGGTCAAGTTTTTTCGCATATTTGACTTTTGGCGGTATCGTATGCTATAATCTTTATAAGAAAATTGTCAGAAAGGCTTTTGCTATGAGACTTGATAAATTTGTTTCTTCACAGCGTAATGATATTTCCCGAAGCATGGTGAGAGAGCTTTGCAGAAAAGGTCAGGTGACTGTAAACGGAAAGGTCGCCAAGGCGGCCGATGCTAAGGTCAGCGAAAACGATATTGTTACTGTAAAGGGCGTGGAGATATGCTATAAAAAGTTTGTCTACATAATGATGAACAAGCCGCAGGGCGTGGTTTGCTCCACTCGTGACGGAGAGTCGAAAACTGTCCTTGAGCTAGTACCTCCTGAGATGTTCAGGGAGGGGCTTTTTCCTGCGGGCAGGCTCGATAAGGATACTGAGGGCTTTGTGCTTCTCACTGATGACGGAGCTCTCGCCCACAGAATGTTGTCCCCTAAGACTCATGTTCCGAAAACCTATTTCGTCAGACTTCGTGACCCTTGGCAGGAAAATTATGCTCAGGCATTCGCTGAGGGCATAACTATCGACGGCGGAGAGAAATGTCTGCCTGCGGAATTTTCCGCAAGTGTGAACTGTCCCGATGAATGTACTGTTGTGCTTCATGAGGGTAAGTATCATCAGGTCAAGAGAATGTTTGAAAAGCTGGGAAATAAAGTAGTTTTTCTTAAGCGGATAAAGATCGGAGAGCTGCCTTTAGATCCGGATCTGCCCCTTGGAAGCTGTTTGGAAATAATGCACAAAGATGTTGAAAGATTATTGACAACGAAATCGTTTAAATGTAAGTAATTACCTATTCTATGTGAATTTTCGTCAATATTCATAATGAGATATAATAAAGTTTAGTAAAAAAAACTCTTGCGGGTATGTTAAAAATTTGTTATGATAATAGCATAGCTAATTAGGATATTAGTAAAATTCAAATAGGGAGGTCCTTTTTTAATGGCAAGTGTATCATTAAGGGAAATTTATAAGAAGTACGCAGGCGGCGTTATCGCTGTTTCAGACTTCAACATTGAGATCAAGGATAAGGAGTTTATCATCCTCGTAGGTCCTTCTGGTTGTGGTAAGTCTACAACACTTAGAATGATCGCAGGTCTTGAAGAGATCAGTGAAGGTGAGCTTTACATCGGCGACAGACTTGTAAACGACATCGCTCCTAAGGATAGAGATATCGCAATGGTATTCCAGAACTACGCTCTGTATCCTCACATGACAGTATTTGAGAACATGGCATTCGGTCTGAAGCTCAGAAAGGTACCAAAGGATGAGATCGCAAGAAAGGTAGAGGAAGCAGCAAGAATACTTGACATCGCTCACCTTCTTGACAGAAAGCCAAAGGCTCTCTCCGGTGGTCAGAGACAGCGTGTAGCCCTCGGTAGAGCTATCGTTCGTGAGCCACAGGTATTCCTTCTTGACGAGCCTCTTTCAAACCTCGATGCTAAACTGAGAGCACAGATGAGAACTGAGATCTCTAAGCTCCATAAGAAGCTCGGTACTACATTCATCTATGTAACTCATGACCAGACAGAGGCTATGACAATGGGTGACCGTATCGTAGTTATGAAGGACGGTTACATCCAGCAGATCGACACACCAACAAATCTTTACAATGATCCAGTAAACCAGTTCGTTGCAGGATTCATTGGTTCACCACAGATGAACTTCATCGACGCTAAGCTTCTCAAGGTAGACGGCAAGTATGTTGTTGAGTTCGGTTCTGAGGATACAAAGACAACTAGAGGCGTTAAGTATCAGGTAGCAGTTCCGGAGTCTAAGGTAGACCCTGAAGTTCTCGAGCCACTGGTTGATCAGGAAGTTGTTCTCGGTGTTCGTCCGGAGTGTATCCACGATGAGCCTGCATTCCTTGCTCAGGCTACAACAGGCGTTATCAACACAACTGTTGAAGTAACTGAAATGATGGGTGCTGAAACATATCTGTACCTCAACTGCGAGGGTATCCAGCTCACAGCTAGAGTTTCACCTCGTTCTGACGTTCGTCCACAGGATGAGCTTAAGGTCGCTATTGATCCTAACAGAATCCATATCTTCGATAAGGAAACTGAGAAGGCAGTTCTTAACTAATAAGAATTTTTATCATATTGATATAACCAAAAAGTACGGCTTTGTCCGTACTTTTTGTGTTATATGCGGTATGAAACCGATTTCGTTATCATAGATTAGAAAGGTACAAATAATGAATACAAAAAAATTGTTGGCAGTGCTCGTGAGTGTTGCTATGTGCGGAGCGGCTTTTGCAGGCTGCGGAAATAATGCGGACAGCTCAAAGGCTGAAAGCAAAGCGGAGTCTTCAAGCTCGCAGGTCGAAAAAATGCCTGAAACTGACGAGGAGTGGACGCAGGCTATGTATGACAAGGCTATGGTGTCATACGGCAACACTTCTATGATGCAGAATGTTATAAAGAAAGCACAGTCAGGCGAAAAGGTCACTGTGGCGTATCTTGGCGGCTCTATCACTGAGGGTATTTCTGCCGGTGCAGACGGCTGTTATGCTAAACTCACTTATGATTATTTTGCACAGAAATTCGGTACGGGTGATAACGTTCAGTATGTGAACGCAGGTCTTAGCGGTACGCCGTCTAAGCTTGGAATACTCAGGCTCGACAGAGATGTGCTGGCTTATGAGCCTGACATATGCTTTATCGAATTTGCAGTAAATGACGGCACGGAGGCTGACTATCAGAACGCTTATGAGTCAATAGTCAGAACGCTTTTGCAGAAGAATATCACTCCTGTTCTGCTGTTCTCGGTGACAGAAAGCGACCATTCTGCTCAGGATTATATGAAGCAGATAGGCGAGTTTTATCACCTGCCGATGATATCATACTGTGACGCGCTGAGATATCTTTTCGCAAACAACAGAATGACTTGGAAAGATTTCTCTGACGATCAGTCACACCCTAACGATGAGGGTCACAAGCTTGTGGCTTCAATGGTGGACTACTATTTTGACACTGTTATGGACGTTGCGCCAGAGGGCGATTATGTTATGCCCACAGACACTGTTTTCTCTCCGCGAGAGGTGGACGCTCATATGTATGAGGGCGACAGCCTTACGCCAACAAGCCTTGGAAGTTGGAAGGAAGGCTCTACTATCGCAAGCTTTACAAATGGCTGGACTTACGACAACACCGGAGATAACAGCCCTATCGTATTCGAGTTCAAGGACAAAAAATTCTTGTACATGATATACAAAGAGGTGAAGCAGGGCGAGTTCGGCAAGCTTCATGTTAAGGTAACAGCAGACGGAGAGGTGTATGACGAAAGCGATTACGATACCATAAGTCCGTCAGGCTGGGGAAATGCTCAGATACAGAATATCGCCATGATGCCTGAAGCAACTAACTATACCGTTGAAATATCAATGGCGGCAGGCGATGAGGACAAGCATGGAGAAGTGCTTGCCTTTGGCTATACTGAATAGCTGTTTGAAATTTTAGCAAAAATAATAAGGCAGATGGTTTTTTTAGCGGCTGTGGGAACGGCTTGCTCTGGGAAACCGTCTGCCTGTTTTTTGTGTGTATTTATGTGGCGTTATGTTTAGAATTGTAGGGGACGGCGCCCTCGACGTCCCGTTCGGAGCGGTGTGGTTTCAATTTGTCACTAAATATAAGAAGCAGACAATGTTTTGAAACAATGTGCCAAATGTTGTACGGATATCGTAGGATTGAGCAGGCGAACACAAGTGGGACGCCAAGCCCCTACATTGTTCGTGCGTTGTTTCGCAAATCGTTGTCAACAATAAGATAACAAAAGTTGTGTCATTGTCACAGAAATTCGTGAAATCAGGGCGGATTAACTGCATTTTTGCGTATTGCAAAAATCAAAAATAAATGTTATAATTAATTATGTATCACTATTTTCAGAAAGGCAGGCGGATAATGTGGCAGAAAAGATAAGCGAAAAAATACAAAAGAAAAAACCGAAAAAACTTATAAATATGATATTCTCACAGAAAACCACTATTATCCTGCTTCTTGCATTGCAGCTTATTTTCATTTTTATCATCTTCCAGAGCTTCGCTGTGCATTATGCCTATCTGCATATCGTTTTTTCTACTGTGGCTATCGTGCTTGCTATCTATATCCTTAACAGCAGCGAGAACCCTGCCTATAAATTGGCGTGGATAGTACCCCTTGTTATCGTGCCTATCTTTACGGTGGTGCTTTATATATTACTCAAAAATCAGTTTTCAACAAGAAAGGTCAGAAACCTTTATGCTAAGAAATCCGCCAATACAAGACCTTTTCTTAAAACAAATAAACAGATAATGAGCTATCTCCATGAAAGTGAGCCTGATTTTTATAAGCTTGCAAACTATGTGGATAAGTCGGGGGGCTACCCTGTCTGCGGTAATACGGAGGTCACTTATTTTCCCCTTGGCGAAGATAAGTATAAGGCTATGCTTGAGGAGCTTCAGAAAGCTCAGGAGTTTATCTTTATGGAGTATTTTATTATCGACGACGGTGAAATGTGGCGTGAGATAGTTAAGATACTTCTTGAAAAAGCTAAGGCAGGCGTGGAGGTAAGACTTCTTTATGACGGCATGGGCTCTCAGTTCACCTTGCCTTTCAGATATAAGAAAAAGCTTACCGACCAAGGGGTAAAATGCCTTGTTTTCAATCCTTTCCGCCCTATGCTTTCTACTATACAGAATAATCGTGACCATAGAAAAATTCTCGTTATCGACGGCAACGTGGCTTTCAACGGGGGCGTTAATATTGCCGACGAGTATATAAACCGCAAGGAGCGTTTCGGCCATTGGAAAGATACCGCCGTTATGCTAAAGGGCGACGGCGTTTGGAATTTTACCATGATGTTTCTGCAAATGTGGGAGGTCATCTCAGGTGATAAAACTGAGTATAATATGTACCGCCCTACTGTAAAAAACGTTGTGAACAACGGCTATGTTATCCCCTACGGTGACTCCCCTCTCGATGACGAGAATGTGGGCGAGCTTGTCTATATGGATATGATAAACAATGCCAAGGATTATATCTATATCTCTACCCCGTATCTTATTCCTGACAACGAAATGCTCACCGTCCTGGGCTATGCGGCAAAAAGCGGTGTTGATGTTAGGATAATCACTCCTGAGATACCTGATAAATGGTATGTGAGCGTTATAACAAGGTCTTTCTACAGAGATCTTGAAACGCTGGGCGTAAAAGTCTATGAGTATAAAGGCGGCTTTAACCACGCCAAAATGTTCCTCTCGGACGATAAGTCAGCCGTGGTGGGTACGATAAATCTCGACTACAGAAGCTTGTATCTCCATTTTGAGTGTGCAACTTATATGTACAAAACAAGTTGTATAAAGGATATAAAAGCGGATTTTGACGATATGTTTGAAAACCGCTGTCATAGGATAACACATGACGATATAAATAACCGCAGCTTCTGGTCAAGGTTCATGTCGGTCATTCTCAGAACTATTGCACCATTGCTCTGATGTATTTTACGAGGTATCAGGGGAAAAATAAGCCTATCTTTGCTTTTGCATAGCTTGGAGGGCTTTTATGATACTTCTGAATAAATTGTTTTCGACAAAAAAGTCCGCAAAGGGCAGAGTGGACTATCCTCTCTTGCTTCTCGGTGCGGTCATATATGGCGTGAGTGTGGGGCTTATTTTAAGCCCTAATGAGATAGCACCCGGAGGTGCTTCGGGGCTTGCTGTCATGTTGTCAAGATTTCTGCCTCTTGGTGTCGGATCGCTTACAATGGCGATAAATCTTCCTTTGTTGGCGGTTAGCCTTTATGTGTTCGGCTGGCGTTTCCTTGTGGGAACTGTTGTAGCTATTGCAGTTTCGGGTCTGACTGCGGATATGTGTACGCTTTTTACACCACTCACAAATGATATTTTTCTCAGCGCAATAGCAGGCGGTATTCTGTTGGGCGCAGGCTGTGGGATAGTCTTTCGTTCAGGGGGAACAACAGGCGGAACTGATATCGCCGCAAAGCTTATCAAAAGGAAAAAGCCCTACATGGCGGCAGGACAGATCTTTATGCTTGCAGACGGTGTGATATGTGTGCTCAGTGGTTTTGTTTTCGGCAGTATCGACAACGCACTGTATTCGTTCTTTACACTGTGGGTGTTCTCAAAAACACTGGATATGATACTCTACGGCGGCGACAGAGGAAAGCTTGCGCTGATAATAAGCCCAGCCGCAGATAAAATACTCCATAGGCTTCTTAATGAGGGCAACTTGGGGTGTACGGTCATAAAAGCCCGAACGGGATACACGGGAGAGGACAGAGATCTTATACTTTGCGCAGTGAGAAAACGCAGGATAACAGACGTCCGCAGAATAGCAGCGGAAACTGACGAAAAGGCTTTCGTGCTAGTGGGTGACGTGAGCGAGATAATAGGCGAGGGCTTCAGGCTCTCTGATGAATACTTCTGAAAGGACATTACAATGGACATAAAAGATTTTAAGGGACACATTTTCGACTTGGACGGCACTCTGACAAGATCAAATCACGTCTGGTCAAAGATAGACGAGGATTTTCTCGGCAAGCGTGGGATAAAAGTGCCTGAGGACTATTTCAAGCAGGTGTCTGCAATGAATTTCGAGCAGGCAGCTGTTTATACAAACGATAAATTTTCTCTGGGTGAGAACATTCAGGATATAATGAAAGAATGGTTCGATATGGCGGTGTATGAGTATACGAACGTTATCGAGCTTTGCGGAAACGCAGGGGAGTATGTGCGAAAGCTTAAGGAACAGGGCAGGAAGATAGCATTGGCGACCGCTTCAACTGAGGAGCTTTATAAGCCTGTGCTAAAGAGAAACGGCATTTTGGATCAATTTGATTGCTTCGTGTCTACAGAACAGGTGAAAAGGGGAAAAGGCTTTCCTGATGTTTATGAGCTGGCGGCTGAAAAACTGGGGCTTGAAGCAAAGGCTTGCGTGGTTTATGAGGATATAGTCGAGGGCATAAAGGGAGCGAAAGCAGGAGGGTTCTTTGCTGTGGCTTGCTTGAATGACCATTACTCGCATGACTGGGACGAGATGAGAGAGATCGCTGATGCGACCGTTGAAAATGGGGCGTTTCCGGTTTAATGAGGAATGAGGAATTAGGAATGAGGAATGGGCATAGCTGACCAGAGCTGTGCCCCAGCACCGAGCGTAGCGAGAGATAAAACGCAGGCTCAAGCCCGGCGTTAGAGGGCTTGTGGGTTCTTAGGGCAAAGCCCTAAGCGGAGCTTGAGGCAGAGCCTCAAGCGGCGTAAGCCGACCAAGCGGTGCATATTTAATTAGAAAAAGCACGCAAGAGTCTGATATCAAATAATAAAGGTAATATCGGAGCAAAAATCTGCACCGCCTACCCTATCCCTAAATATATGTAAATCCGCAAAGAGCGTAGCGATTTTGCGGCATGGCAAATTTGCCCGAAGAAAAATAATCATCGCCGACAGGCGATACCATAATTCCTCATTCCTCACTCGACAAACGATAGAATTTACAAAAAATTAATAAAATTCTTTGACAAATGATTGACAAAGAAGAGCACAGATGTTATAATTGTAGTACCTCTTTATGAGGTCTATTTTTTTGCGCTCTTTTTTTGAGCGTGAAAAAGCATAAGTTACCTCAGGGCTGTGTGACAGCTTGCGTGAAAACGTATGAGGGAGGCAGACGTACCCTGAATGTTCTTGCGGGGTATAAATTTCGTCAGGAGGTGCCGAAATGAGAGTAAAAATTACACTTGCTTGTACTGAGTGTAAGCAGAGAAACTACAACACTAAGAAGAACAAGAAGAATGACCCTGACAGACTTGAAATGAACAAGTATTGCAAGTTCTGTAAGAAACACACTCTTCACAAAGAGACTAAGTAATATTGAAAGGAGCTATTTCTAATGGCTAAAAAAACAGATGTTACTAAGTCTTCAAAAAAGGATACCGGCAAGGATCAGAAGAAAAAGGGCGGAATAAGAAAATATTTCAGAGAGCTTAAAGCTGAAATGAAAAAGGTCGTTTGGCCTACAAGACAGCAGGTGACTAAGAATACGGGAGTTGTTCTCACGGTAATGGTCGTTATGGCTCTGTTCCTTTTCGGCGTTGATTCAGGTCTGGGTGCAGCTATCAAGGCTATCCTTAAAATCGGCGGCTAAGCCGTCACAGCGGTTTTGACAACATCAATATGGAGGTAAGAAACATGTCAGAAGAAGCAAAGTGGTATGTTGTTCACACTTATTCAGGTTATGAGAATAAGGTAAAAAGCAATATTGAAAAGGTTGTTGAAAACCGAAACCTTCAGGATCTCATCCCTGAGGTAATGATCCCAATGGAGGAAGTTACCGAAGTAAAGGGCAATAAGATCGACAAGGGCGACAGAAAGCTTTTTCCAAGCTATGTGCTTGTAAAAATGGTGCTTACAGACGATTCATGGTATATCGTTAGAAATACCAGAGGCGTTACGGGCTTCGTTGGTCCTGCGTCAAAGCCTGTTCCGCTGACCGATAAAGAGGTCGCAGCGCTGGGTGTTGATACACAGAGAAGCGCTAACGTTCAGGTCGGCTTCAAGGAAGGCGACAATGTCGTTGTAACAGCAGGTTCATTCGAGGGCTTCACAGGAGTTGTGGAGAAATTCGATATGGAAGCACAGACGGCAGACGTCAGAGTATCTATGCTGGGCAGAGAAACAACTGTTACTATGCCGCTGACACAGATAAAGTCTGAGGAATAAGGAAAAAGGCGGTATAACTCCGCAAACATTCGTGAAAATGGAAGCAAAGCCGTCAATGACGGTTCGGATATACGGCTTCCGGAAACGTGGGAGAGCGTATGACGCTCGCCTTACCACTTAATTATGGAGGTGCGAACAAATGGCACAGAAGGTAGTAGGCTATATTAAGCTTCAGATTCCAGCAGGAAAGGCAACTCCTGCACCACCGGTTGGTCCAGCTCTTGGTCAGCACGGTGTAAACATCATGGCGTTCACAAAGGATTTTAACGAGAGAACTAAGAACGATATCGGTCTTATCATCCCTGTTGTTATCACAGTTTACGCAGACAGATCATTCACATTCATCACCAAGACTCCTCCGGCAGCAGTTCTCATCAAGAAGGCTTGCAAGATCGAGTCAGGTTCCGGTGTTCCTAACAAGACTAAGGTCGCAACTATCACAAAAGAGCAGCTTCAGAAGATCGCTGAGCAGAAGATGCCTGACCTGAACGCAGCAAACCTCGAGAGTGCTATGAGCATGATCGCTGGTACATGCCGTTCAATGGGCGTTGTAGTTGAGGACTAATCAATCGTACTGTGCATTCATGCACGGCAATGGTGGGAGGAATTTTCCGCTAACCGACTAGATATCCACTGTCGGTATTACCACTTAATGAGGAGGAAATATTAATGAAACATGGCAAGAAGTATGTTGACAGCTTCAAGGCTATCGACAAGGCTAAGCAATATGACGCTCCTGAGGCTCTGGAACTTGCAGCTAAGGGTGCTAAGGCAAAGTTCGATGAAACTATCGAGCTTCACATTCGTCTGGGCGTTGACTCAAGACACGCTGATCAGCAGGTAAGAGGTGCTGTTGTACTTCCAAACGGAACTGGTAAGACTGTAAGAGTTTGCGTATTCTGTAAGGAAGACAAGTACGAGGCTGCTAAGGCAGCAGGCGCTGACTATGTTGGCGGCATGGATCTCGTTGAGAAGATCACAAAGGAAAACTGGATGGATTTCGACGTTGTAGTTGCTTCACCTGACATGATGGGTGTTGTAGGACGTCTTGGTAAGATCCTCGGACCTAGAGGACTTATGCCAAACCCAAAGGCAGGAACTGTTACTCCGGACGTAGCTAAGGCTGTTACAGACGCTAAGGCTGGTAAGATCGAGTATCGTCTTGATAAGACAAACATCATTCACTGCCCTATCGGTAAGGCTTCATTCGGTGTTGAGAAGCTCGAGCAGAACTTCAACACACTTATCAACGCTGTTGTAAAGGCTAAGCCAGCCGCTGCTAAGGGTCAGTATCTTAAGAGCGTAGTTGTAGCTTCTACAATGGGCCCTGGTATCAAGATCAGCACTGCTAAGTACGGCAACTAATCTGATACCGTCTATATTTGATTTTTTAGGGACTTGTGCGTTTCGCATAAGTCCCTTTTTTATATATTCCCACAATTTGAACCACCCGTGTTCAAATATTTGCATTATCAAGAAAAATTAACAAAATAATTTTCAAAGTAATCGTTTTACCCTGTTGCATTATTTTTTTTATGTGTTATAATATCAATTGAGCCGTAAGGTTCAGATTTTTGCAAGGAGTGATAATTATCAATATCTTTTATAACGAAAAAGATAAGGCTTTCAAGCTGAGAGCCAATAATACAGACTATATGATGAAGGTCTGCGAGGAGGGCTACCTCGCTCACGTTTACTATGGAAATAAAGTCCCTGACGAGGATCTGACTTATCTTCTCCGTCTTGACGAAAGCCCTTTTACCCCTGCCACTAACGACCGTGACAGAGCAAGCTTTATGGATACACTGCCTTTTGAATATCCATGCTTCGGTCTTGGTGATTACAGAGAGTCTGCTTTCAAAATAATGGACGCTAACGGTATGTCGACCTGCGACCTGAGATATGTTTCTCATAAAATGTATGAGGGCAAACCAAAGCTTGAGGGTCTGCCTGCTACTTTCGCTACTGAGGAAAGCGGTTGTTCAACTCTCGAGATAACAATGTATGATAAGTATGCCGATATCGAAGTCGTTCTTATATACACAGCTTTCGATAAGCTTGACGTTATCACACGTTCTGCGGTCATCACAAACAAGGGCGAGAAGCCTTTTAAGATAACAAGAGCCCTTTCAGCTTGCGTTGATTTTGATACAGACAAAATGGATATGATTACACTCAACGGCTCATGGGCTAGAGAAAGAGCTGTTGAAAGATGCAGACTTCACCATGGTAAACAGCTTGTTGATTCCTGCAAGGGCGAATCATCACATCAGAACAATCCGTTCGTTGCCCTTTGCGACAATAACGCCGACGAGGATAAGGGCGAGGTGTTCGGCTTCAACTTCGTTTATTCAGGCAACTTCTATGCTCAGGCAGAGGTTACTCAGCATAAGAAAACTCGTTTCCTTATGGGTATAAATCCTCTTGACTTCGAGTGGTTTCTGGAAAAGGGCGAAAGCTTTACTTGCCCTGAGGTAGTAATGGTGCACTCTGACGAGGGTATAGGCAAAATGTCAAGAACTTTTCATGACCTCTATAGAAACAACCTTATCAGAGGCGAGTATAAGGATAAAAGACGTCCGATACTCATCAACAACTGGGAAGCTACTTACTTTAATTTCGATACTGACAAGCTTATAGATATCGCTAAGGAAGCTTCAAAGCTTGGTATAGAAATGCTTGTTATGGACGACGGCTGGTTCGGTCATAGAGATTCTGATAACTCATCACTGGGCGATTGGTTCGTTTATGAGAAGAAGCTCAAGGGCGGTCTTAAATATCTTGTTGACGAGGTAAATAAGCTTGGCATGAAGTTCGGCATTTGGTTCGAGCCTGAAATGATATCCCCTGACTCTGAGCTTTATAAGGCTCACCCGGACTGGGCTATCCAGATAAAGGGCAGACCTCTGACACTTTGCAGAGAGCAGTATGTTCTTGACTATTCAAGAAAGGAAGTCAGAGATCATGTTTACGGCATGATGAAGAAGATTCTCGACAGTGCGAATATCGAGTACATCAAGTGGGATATGAACAGACAGCTCACAGAGGTCGGCTCGGCTACCCTGCCTGCTGAAAGACAGAGAGAGCTTTGGCACAGATATGTCCTCGGTGTTTATGACCTTATGGACAGACTTACAACAGATTATCCTCATATCCTGCTGGAGAACTGCTCAGGCGGCGGAGCAAGATTTGATCCCGGTATGCTTTACTATAGCCCACAGATATGGTGCTCTGACGATACAGACGCTATTGAAAGACTGAAGATACAGCACGGCACTTCAATGTGCTATCCATGCTCAGCAATGGGTGCGCACGTTTCCGATTGCCCTAATCATACTGTTGGCAGAAACACTCCTTTCAAGACAAGAGGTCACGTTGCTATGGTAGGTACGTTCGGCTATGAGCTTGACGTAACAAGGATACCGCAGGAGGACAGGGACGCTATCCCTGCTCAGATAGAGGAGTTCAACAAGTTCAACAAGCTTGTAAGAACAGGCGACCACTACAGAATAGGCAATATGTTTGAGGACAACACCTGGGACGCTTGGGAGTTCGTTGCAAAGGACAAGAGCGAAGCTCTCTTTGAATTCGTTCAGGTGCTTGGCAGACCAAACGAAAGATCAAGACGTATCAAGCTCAAAGGTCTTGAAGCTGACGCTTACTATTATGAGGAGAGCGAGCCTGACAAGAAGATATCAGGTGCGGCACTTATGAACGCAGGCATCAATATCGCAAAGATGTGGAACGGCGACGGACTTTACGGCGACTTCTGCTCAAAGATACTTCATTTTATAAAGGTGTAAGAGCAAAGCGTTTATCAAAGTTGTGGTAAGGTTAGATAAATACACAAAAGACTATTGACAATTTGAAGATATTGTAGTACAATAATTGTGAAATAAGTTCAAATTTTAAAGGCGGGTTTATTCCGCCTTTAAAAAGCAATGATATGTAAACGAATACAGCTTAGAAGGAGAATTTTTTATGAGGTTAAAAAAGCTAATGGCAGTGGCTTGTGCCGCCGCCCTTACAGTGACAGCTTTCGCAGGCTGCTCAAAAAAGAACGATTCCTCCAGCGGCTCTGACAGCAAGGGCGACGCTAAGAAGGAGTATTACAACGCTCAGCCTGTTGACACTGGCTGGGAGTGGGGAAACGTCGAGATAGTTGACGGCGGTTTTATTCCTGACGTCATCTATAACCCTACTGAGGAGGGGCTTATCTACGCCAGAACAGATATGGGCGGCGCTTATAAGTATAATAAGGATACTCAGCGCTGGGAGTGCATAACAGATTGCTTCGGCGGCGACGATTGGAACTATAACGGAACAGAGAGCCTTGCAACTGACCCTGTTGAGCCAAACAGAGTTTATCTTGCAGCTGGTACATACTCCACAAGTAATGGTGCAATATTTGCTTCTGACGATTACGGCAAGAACTGGACTATCTGTGAAATGCCTTTCGGCATGGGCGGTAACGAGGTCGGAAGAGGCTGCGGTGAAAGACTTCAGGTAGACCCTAACGATAACTCTATACTTTACTTCGGCTCAAGAGCTGACGGACTTTGGAAGTCCACAGACTATGGCGCAACATGGAACGAGGTCACTTCATTCCCTACAAAGGGCGGATATACTGAAGACGGATATTCTATCGGACTTACATTCGTGGCGTTCGATAAGTCAAGCTCTGAAAAGGGTCAGGCAACAAAGACAATAATCGTTGGCTCAGCAGGAACACAGGGGGATTATCTCTATCGTTCCGATGACGCAGGCGAAACCTGGACAGCTATCCCTAATCCAAAGTCTGAGGCTACAGGCGACAAGACCGAGAAGCTCAAGCCTTGTCAGGGCGAGATATCTTCTGACGGATATCTTTATTCAACATGGTCTTACAAGGTAGGACCAAATGGTGCTTCTGACGGAGCAGTTCAGAAGTATAACCTTAAAACAGGCGAGTGGACAGAGATAACTCCTGAGAGATCTTATACTTGCGGTTACAATGGTATCTCAGTAAACCCTAACGACCCTAACATGATAGTATGCACAACTCTCGACCTTTGGGCATATTTCGACAATCTTTTCGTTTCCTATGACGGAGGCGAAACTTGGAACGGCATTTGGAGCTGTGACGAGAACGGCAAGACGGTAAACAACTTTGACCTTGATATAAGCAATGCTCCTTGGCTCGATTGGCAGGGACAGCTCAAGCCGGGCTGGTGGATGACAGGTGTTGCTATCAACCCGTTCAACCCGGATGAAGTTCTTTACACAACAGGCGCAACTATCTTCGGCACATCAAATCTTTCAAAGATAAAGGACGAGCCTGTTGACATAAGCGTAAAGGCAATGGGCGTTGAAATGACAGCTATCTTTGACTTCGTTTCACCTCTCGATAATGGCGAGGGTACTCCTGAGCTTTATTCCACAATGGGTGACCTTTACGGCTTCCGTCATGATGATGTAACAAAAGCTCCGCAGGAGCATTATGGCGACTTCAAGGCGACATCTATAGATTGTGCGGCACAGGATTATAAGATAGTAGTAAGAGCGACTAACGACGGTGACGGCTCAGTTTACTATTCAACAGACGCAGCCGAAACCTGGCAGGCAGTGGAAACACTTCCGGAGGGCGTTGAGAAGAAAGCAGGCGGCACAGCTAAGCTTTCCGCTGACGGCAAGACCATTTTCTATCAGAGCGGCACAACAGGCGTTGCTGCGGCAGTAACAAGTGACTTTGGCAAAACATGGACTACCTGCGAGGGACTTCCTGCCGGTGCAGTTATTGAAACAGATAAGGTAAATCCTGATAAGTTCTACGGCTCATATGACGGAACGTTCTATATGAGCACGGACGGCGGAAAGACTTTCAGTCCTATCGCAAATATGCTGGTTTCAGCAACATCAATAAAAGCTTGTCCTGATACAGAGGGCGACCTTTGGATATCTGTTGGCGCAGGTGGCGTTTATTATCTGGATACTGCAACAGGCACACTTGCATCTACATCTCAGGACGTTACACAGTGCGACGCTATCGGTCTTGGTAAGGCTGAAAAAGACGGCGACTATATGGCTCTTTACATGATGGGCGAAGCAAACGGCGATGGCTACGGCATTTATATGTCAGCCGACAAGGGAGTAACATGGAAGCGTATCAATGATGACACACAGAAGTGGGGCAACGTTAGAAAGATAATCAGCGGCGACCCTAAGGTATACGGCAGAGTTTATGTAGGCACTGACGGACGTGGTATCATTATGGGAAACGTTAAGCGGTAATACATTATAATATAGCGAACAGAGCGGTGCAGATAGTGCCGCTCTGTTTTTGTCTTTGCCCGAATGTCAGGCGTTTCCACATCTTGCATAAGTGAATAAAATCGGAAGTGCAAATTTGTGCATTGTTATGATAAATCTTAAAATCATCTTAGCAAAATTACAAATGCTTGCATTTGGTGCAGATTTTTGTTATTATGTTACTGTAAGAACAGATCAGAAGATACAGACAACAGAAAGGGGTGCTTAATATGAACGATGCAAATAAAGAAACAAACGCAGCTTATGAAGAGCCGAAAAAGAAGGTGTATGTAAAGCTTATAATATTTATTGCGTTGATAACGGCGCTGTTTATAGTTTTAGGGGCAAAGTTCGTGCTGTTTTATTACAGAACTCATGGAATTGGAGGACACTATATTTATAAGGGCTGTGATGCGGAGGTCGTTCACGTCCTACCCGAGGGGCTAACAGATGAGGCAATATCAGATGCTGTGATAAATGTTGAGTATGGTAAAGAGAAAAATGACTTCGATAAATATGACTGCTTAGCGGAAAGCCACTATCTTCTAGGCGTGCAGAATGTGGACGATACCCATTGCAAGGTGTATGTAATGAGTCTGTGCGAACGATACAGATATTCATACACCGAGAATGTCAGCGGCTCGTCAATGTGCAGAATGATAGATTTTCAAAATGAAAACGGCGAGTGGGTAATGACAGACAGTTGGCAGCCGAGGGACGGTGCAGGTTATACGGCATCAATAAAGCAAACTGTTCCCAAGGAGATCTCAGACGAGGCGGTCGATACACAGATCCACATAAAAGAGCTAATGGCGGAAAATACTAATAAGGCTAAAGATTATTTTGAAAAGCTGAATGACAGCGGGTCAGTTCATAATGCTGCTCTTTAGGTGCATTTGGCTGAATAAAACTGCGTTTGCAGAGGATATGAACAAAATATAGCGGCAAATGACACATCAAGTGAAAATTGTGCAATGTGTATAAAAAGATAGATGAAAATAGACGAAAATTCTATACTGCAATTTGTCTGTAACCGCTTGCAAATGGTGTAAAAGTAGTGTATAATAATACTTGCGTGACTGCACAGTGTATTTAATGTACACGATGATGATATGCGATGAAGCGGAAGGTTGCTGACAGTTGGTCAGGTAATTTCCGTGGAGTATGTCCGATTTTAAACCGGGCGACTGTTAATACCGAACACAGTATGTGCTTATGCTTCTTGCGATAGCGGACAAGGTCTGCTTTAGCGTGAGTATGTGTGATGCTGTGTGCGCTGTTTTCTGAGTCCGAAAGCCTTGTGGGTTTCGGAATTTTTTATGAGAACGGCAGGGAACACACGGCAGAGTGTAAACGGGTATCAACAGAAAGCTTTTAAAGCTCGAACCTGTCAATTGCGTAAGCGATCGGCACGCCTCGATCATTTACGCAATTGACTGAGGCTTGAGTGAAAGAAAGCTGCCCCCTAAACTTTTTTAATTTGCACAAGGAGGCGATTTAAGTGGCAGTCAATGAAAAGATCAGAATCAAGATCAAGGGTTACGAGCATGCGGTTGTAGACGCAGCTGCAGCAAAGATCGTTGAGGCTGTTAAGCGTTCAGGCGCACAGGTTTCAGGTCCTATCCCACTTCCTACAGACAAAGAGGTAATCACTATCCTCAGAGCTGTACACAAGTACAAGGATAGCCGTGAGCAGTTCGAGATGAGAACTCACAAGAGACTTATCGACGTGCTCAGACCTACAAAGGAAACAACAGCAGCTCTTGAAAATCTTGAACTTCCTGCAGGCGTTAACATTGTTATGGAGATCAAGTAATCTCCAAATGAGATCGCGTGCGATCTCAAAAAACATTTAACACGCAGGTCACGTCGGACAAGTCCGACCAATAACCACATAGGAGGAAAACATAATGCAAAAGGGAATCATCGGTAAGAAAATCGGTATGACACAGATTTTCGATGAAGCAGGAAAAGTAATTCCTGTAACAGTTGTTGAAGCTGGTCCTTGCGTTGTCGTTCAGAAGAAGACAGTTGAGAATGACGGCTATGAGGCTGTTCAGCTTGGCTACGGCGACATCAGAGCGAAGAGAGTAAACAAGCCTCTTCAGGGTCACTTCAAGAAGGCTGACGTTGCAATGAAGAGAACTCTTAAAGAGTTCAGACTTGCTGACACATCAGCTCTTAATGTTGGAGATATCGTAAAGGCTGACACATTTGCAGCAGGCGACATCGTTGATGTCAGCGGTACAAGCAAGGGTCACGGATTCTCCGGTACGATCAAGCGTCACAACAACTCAAGACTTAAGGAAACTCACGGTACAGGTCCTGTACACAGACACGCAGGTTCTATGGGTGCTTGTTCATCACCTTCAAGAATCTTCAAGGGCAAGGGTATGCCTGGTCAGTACGGTAACGTAAAGGTAACTGTACAGAATCTTGAGATCGTCAAGGTAGACGCAGAAAACAATCTTATCGCAATCAAGGGCGCAATTCCTGGACCAAAGAACGGTACAGTTACAATTTGCGACTGCGTTAAGAAGGCTTAGTGGAAGGAGGAATCATAATGTCACAGATTTCAGTATTTGATATGACAGGCAAAAAGGTTGCCGACACTGAGCTTAACGATGCTATTTTCGGTATCGAGCCAAACAAGGCTATCATGCACGCTATGGTTGTAAATTATCTTGCAAACCAGAGACAGGGCACACAGTCAACTCTTACAAGAACAGAAGTAAGAGGCGGTGGTAGAAAGCCATGGAGACAGAAGGGAACAGGTCACGCAAGACAGGGTTCTATCAGAGCTCCACAGTGGGTACACGGTGGTGTTGCTCTCGGTCCTAAGCCAAGAGATTACAGCTATTCACTTAATAAAAAGGAAAGAAGACTCGGTATGAAGTCTGCACTTTCAACAAAGGTCGTTGACGAGAATCTCGTAGTTGTTGATTCGATCAAGCTCGAGAGCTACAAGACAAAGGCAGTTGTTGAGATGCTCAAGGCACTTGGTGCTGAGGGTAAGGCTCTCATCGTTACAGCAGAGTCTGACAAGACTGTTGTCAAGAGTGCAGCCAACATTCCTGGCGTTAAGACAGCTACTGTAAATACTCTCAGTGTTTACGACATTCTGAACTATGATAAGTTTATCGTTTCTTCAGAGGCTGTAAAGAAGATTGAGGAGGTTTACGCATAATGAGAACTGCTCAAGATATTATTTTAAAGCCAGTTATCACTGAAGACTCAATGGACAGACTTCAGGCTAACAGATACACTTTCAAGGTCGCCAAGGACGCTAACAAGATCGAGATCGCTAAGGCAGTTGAAGAGCTTTTCAACGTAAAGGTAGCTAAGGTAAACACGATCAGCGTTAAGGGTAAGCAGAAGAGAATGGGAAGAAGCGTAGGCTACAGACCAGACTGGAAAAAAGCGATCGTTACTCTTGAGGGTGACAAGACAATCGAATTCTTCGAGGGCTTGTTCTAAATCCTCTAAAAGAGGTGCAGCGTAAGGCTGCATTGCTCCGAAGAACTTCATGAATACCGAGAAGCCTTCGGAAAGGTCTTGCGAGGCGGCGAGGACCGCTCATCATTTCACCGCAGGACGTAAGTATGGAAGGGCGCTTGGCGTGAAAACGCTTTGACCTTTTCGCAAAACTCAGATAAGGAGTGAATTTCAAATGGCAATAAAGAGCTACAAGCCTACAACAGCCGGCAGAAGAGGTATGACAGTTACCGATTATTCCGAGCTTTCAAAGGTTGCTCCATGTAAGTCTCTGCTTGAGCCACTCAAGAAGAACTCAGGTAGAAACAGCTACGGTAGAATCACTGTTCGTCACAGAGGCGGCGGAGTAAGAAGAAAATACCGTGTAATTGATTTTAAGAGAAACAAACTCGATATGAACGCAACAGTTCTTACTATCGAGTACGATCCAAACCGTTCAGCATTCATTGCTCTTGTAGAGTATGAGGACGGCGAGAAGAGATACATCATCGCACCTTATGGTCTTAAGGTTGGTGACGTTATCAGAGCAGGCGCAGACGCAGACATCAAGCCTGGTAATGCACTTGCAATGATAAACATTCCTGTTGGTACTTTCATCCACAACATCGAGCTTTATCCTGGTAAGGGCGCACAGCTCGTTCGTTCAGCAGGAAACATGGCTCAGCTCATGGGTAAGGAAGACAACTACGCACTTGTAAGACTTCCTTCAGGCGAGATGAGAAAGGTCCCTGTAAACTGCATGGCTACAATCGGTCAGGTAGGAAACATCGACCATGAGAACGTAAATATCGGTAAGGCAGGTAGAAAGCGTCATATGGGCTGGAGACCTACCGTTAGAGGTTCTGTAATGAACCCATGCGATCACCCACACGGTGGTGGTGAGGGTCGTGCTCCAGTTGGTAGACCAACTCCAGTTACACCTTGGGGTAAGCCTACAATGGGATACAAGACCCGTGCTAAGCATCATCGCTCCGATAAGTTTATCGTAAAACGCAGAAACGGTAAGTAATGCTGAAAGGAGGCAGATGATCAATGGGTAGAAGTGTCAAGAAGGGACCATACGTACAGGAGGTCCTTTACAAGAGAGTTAAGGCAATGAACGATGCAGGCGAGAAGAAGGTGCTCAAGACATGGAGCAGAGCTTCTACAATATTCCCTGAATTCGTTGGTCACACATTCGCAGTTCACGACGGACGTAAGCACGTTCCTGTATATGTAACAGAGGACATGGTTGGTCACAAGCTGGGAGAGTTCGCTCCAACAAGAACATTCAAGGGTCATGCAGGTTCAAAGACCTCAAACAACGGTAAGTAGTGCGGAAGGAGGAATACAAATGGAAGCAAAAGCAATTCTGAGAAATGCTCGTATTGCTCCTCGTAAGGTACAGATCGTTCTCGATCTGATCAGAGGAAAAGACTATGATGTTGCAATGGCAACAGTAAAGCATACACCAAAGGCTGCAAGTGAATATCTTGAGAAGCTTCTGAAGTCCGCCGCTCACAACGCTGAGAACAACCATAACATGGATAAGAACAACCTTTACGTTGCAGAGTGCTATGTTTGTCCAGGACCGATAATGAAGAGAATCATGCCAAGAGCACAAGGCAGAGCATATAGAATCCTTAAGAGAACATCACACGTTACGATCGTTCTTAAGGAAAAGGAATAAGCTGAAAGAGGAGGTAAACTATGGGACAGAAAGTAAATCCACACGGACTTCGTGTCGGTGTGATTAAGAATTGGGACTCCCGCTGGTTTGCAGAAAAGGGTACTTTTGGCGATACACTGGTTGAGGATTACAACGTTCGTAACTTTATTCTTAAAGAGCTGAATACAAGATCAAAGAATCCAGCAGATAAGTGCGTATACGCCGGCGTTCCAAAAGTAGAGATCGAAAGATTTGCCGATAAGGACGGCGGTCAGAAGGTAAGAATCCACATCCACTGTGCAAAGCCTGGTATCGTAATAGGCAGAGGCGGCGCAGAGATTGAAAAGCTCCGTGCAAACGTTGAAAAGATGATCGGCAAGAGCGTTGCTATCAACATCGTTGAAGTAAAGCAGCCTGACATCAATGCACAGCTCGTTGCAGAAAAGATCGCACACGATCTTGAAGATAGAATCTCATTCAGAAGAGCAATGAAGCAGTCTATCGGCAGAGCAATGAAGCTCGGCGCTAAGGGTATCAAGGTTAGATGCGGCGGCCGTCTTGGCGGTGCAGAGATCGCTAGAGCAGAAACATACCACGAGGGTACAATTCCACTTCAGACGATCAGAGCTGACATCGACTATGGTACAGCTGAGGCACACACAACTTACGGTAGGATCGGCGTTAAGGTATGGATATACAGAGGCGAGGTTCTTAAGGGCGAAGTTGCTGCTTCAGACAAGAGAGAGTCAAACGACAGAAGACGCCAGAACAGAAATGGTAAGCGTGACTTCAATAAGGCTAAAAAAGAGGGAGGTAACAAGTAATGCTGCTTCCAAAGAGAGTTAAGTTCAGAAAACAGCACCGTGGCCGTATGACAGGAAAGGCTATGAGAGGTAACACAGTTTCTCACGGTGAGTATGGTCTTCAGGCTCTTCAGCCTGCTTGGATCACATCAAATCAGATCGAAGCTGCCCGTATCGCAATGACAAGATACATCAAGCGTGGCGGTCAGGTTTGGATCAAGATCTTCCCAGATAAGCCTGCAACAAGAAAGCCTCTTGGAACTCGAATGGGTAAAGGTAAGGGCGCACCTGAGTATTGGGTAGCCGTTGTTAAGCCAGGCAGAGTAATGTTCGAGATCGCAGGAGTACCTGAAGAGACAGCTAGAGAAGCAATGCGTCTTGCAATGCACAAGCTGCCTATCAAGTGTAAGTTCGTTAAAAGAGATACTCAAGAAACGGGTGGTGAGCAATAATGAAGGCTAATGAAATCAAGGATATGACAGTCGACGAGCTCAACAGCAAACTCGCTGAGCTCAAGCAGGAGCTTTTTAACCTTCGTTTCCAGCACGCTGTAAATCAGTTGGAGAATCCTAAGAGACTTCAGGCTGTGAAGAAGGATATTGCTCGTGTAAAGACATTCATTCGTAAGCAAGAGTCCAATGTTCAGTAATTTTCGAAGGGAGGATTAACTGTGAGCGAAGAGAGAAATTTGAGAAAAACCAGAGTTGGCGTTGTAGTTTCCAACAAGATGGATAAGACTATCGTAGTTGCTATCAAGGATAACGTACAGCACCCACTTTACAAGAAGATCATCAAGAGAACAGTTAAGCTTAAGGCACATGACGAAAACAATGTCTGCAATATAGGCGACAAGGTTGAAGTTATGGAAACAAGACCTCTGTCAAAGGACAAGAGATGGCGTCTTGTTAACGTTCTTGAGAAGGCTAAGTAATTAAAACGCAATAGTGCAGGTGGCAGATAACTTCTGCCGACCGCACGTTAAATTCTGAAAGGAGGAACGCACTGTGATACAAATGCAGACTTACCTGAAGGTAGCAGATAACTCCGGAGCAAAGGAGCTTATGTGCATCAGGGTACTCGGCGGAACACGCAGAAAGTATGCAAACATCGGTGACGTTGTAGTTTGTTCTGTTAAAAAGGCAACACCAGGCGGAGTTGTTAAAAAGGGCGACGTTGTTAAAGCAGTAATCGTTCGTTCAGCTAAGGGTCTTCGTCGTGCAGACGGCACATATATCCGTTTTGACGAAAACGCAGCTGTTATTATCAAAGAAGACAAGAACCCAAGAGGTACTCGTATATTTGGACCAGTAGCTAAGGAGCTCAGAGAGAAGGATTATATGAAGATCCTTTCACTTGCTCCGGAAGTTCTTTAATTGGAGGTGTCGTAACAATGAATAAGGTACACGTAAAAACAGGCGACACCGTCGTTATCCTCTCCGGTAAGGACAAGGGTAAGAAGGGCAAGGTCCTGGAAGTTTCCCCTAAGGAGGGAAAGGTAATCGTTGAGGGTCTTAACATTGCTACAAAGCACGTTAAGCCAAGACGTCAGGGCGAGCAGGGCGGCATAGTTGAGGCTGAGGCTGCAATGTACGCTTCAAAGGTACAGGCAGTTTGCCCTAAGTGCGGCAAGCCAACAAGAGTCGCTCATAAGTTCCTTGAGGACGGTACTAAAGTTAGAGTCTGCAAGAATGCAGACTGCGGCGAAGAATTTTAATTAGGAGGATATTACGATGGCTAGACTTAAAGAATATTATGTTAGCGACGTAGCTCCTGCTATGATGAAGAAATTCGAATACGCTAACGTTATGCAGATCCCAAAGCTTGATAAGGTAGTTATCAACGTGGGCTGCGGCGCAGATAAGGATAACAAGAAGGTTATCGATGCTATCATGACTGATCTGGCTGCTATCACAGGACAGAAGCCGATCGTTTGTAAGGCAAAGAAGTCCGTTGCTAACTTCAAGCTCAGAGACGGACAGATCATCGGTGTTAAGGTAACACTGAGAGCTGAGAAAATGTATGAATTCGTTGACAGACTTTTCAACGTAGCATTTCCTCGTGTAAGAGATTTCAGAGGTATCAACCCTAACTCTTTCGACGGCAGAGGCAACTACTCTACTGGTCTTAAGGAGCAGCTGATCTTCCCTGAGATCGAATACGATAAGATAGATAAGGTTCGTGGTATGGATATCAACTTTATCACAACTGCAAAAACTGATGAAGAGGCAAAGGAGCTGCTTTCACTTATGGGTGCTCCATTTGCTGATAAGTAAGAGGAGGATAAAAAATGGCTAAGAAGGCTATGATCAACAAACAGCAGGCTACGCCTAAATATTCCACTCGTGCTTACAACAGATGTAAGATCTGCGGAAGACCTCACGCTTATCTGAGAAAGTTCGGCGTTTGCCGTATCTGTTTCAGAGAGTTGGCTCACGAGGGTAAGATTCCGGGAGTTAAGAAGGCTAGTTGGTAAAAGGAGGTTAACACGCATGCAAATTACTGATACAATAGCGGATCTTCTTACAAGAATCCGTAACGCAAGTACTGCGAAGCACGCAACAGTTGACGTTCCTGCATCTAATATGAAGAAGTCTATTACACAGATCCTCGTAGACGAAGGATACGTTAAGGACTTCAAGATCATTGAAGACGGTAAGCAGGGTATCATTAGAATTACTCTTAAATATGACGAGAACAGAAATCCAGTCATCACAGGACTCAGAAGAGTATCAAAGCCTGGTCTGAGAATTTACGCAAGCTGCGAGGATATGCCAAAGGTTATAAAGGGTCTTGGCATTGCTATCGTATCTACTTCAAAGGGCGTTATCACAGACAAGAAGGCTAGAGAGCTGAATGTCGGCGGAGAAGTTCTCGCATTCATCTGGTAAGGAGGACTAAGTTATGTCAAGAATAGGTATTAAGCCAATTAGTGTTCCTGCAGGTGTAGAGGTTACTGTTGCAGACGGAAACGTAGTTACAGTAAAGGGTCCTAAGGGTTCACTCACAAAAGAGTTCCACAAGGATATGATAATAAAGTGTGCAGACGGCGTGATCACAGTAGAGCGTCCTTCAGAGGATAAGCTCCACAAGTCACTGCACGGTCTGACAAGAACACTCGTACACAACATGGTAGAGGGTGTTACAGAGGGTTTCGCAAAGAAGCTTGAGATCGTTGGTGTAGGTTACAGAGCACAGAAGCAGGGCAAAGATCTTGTTCTCAACCTTGGTTTTTCTCATCAGGTAATCGTACCTGAAACAGATACTATCAAGATCGACGTACCTGACGCAAACCACATCGTAATTTCAGGTTGCGACAAGCAGGAAGTAGGTCAGTTTGCTTGTGAGATCCGTGAGAAGCGTCCACCAGAGCCTTATAAGGGTAAGGGTATTCGTTACGAAGGCGAGTATGTTATCCGTAAGGAAGGTAAGGCTGGTAAGGGCAGCAAGAAGTAATAAAAGGAGAGAATTACTATGGTTAAAAAGCTTGACAAGGCTAAGGCAAGAGCAAAAAGACATCAGAGAGTCCGCAACAAGATCAACGGAACAGCTGATTGTCCTCGCCTCAACGTATTCCGCTCCTCTAAGCATATTTATGCACAGGTTATCGACGACGTAAACGGCGTAACACTTTGCAGCGCTTCCTCAATGTCCAAGGACTTTGAAGGCAACGGCGGCAACAAGGAAGGCGCTCGTAAGGTCGGCGAAATGATCGCTCAGGCGGCTAAGGCAAAGGGCATCGAGAATGTCGTATTCGACAGAGGCGGCTACCTTTACCACGGACGTGTTCAGGAGTTGGCAGACGGAGCCCGTGAAGGCGGACTTAAGTTCTAAAGAGGAGGGTAAACATTGGCTTTAATAGATGCTTCAAACATGGAACTTACTGAAAAGGTCGTTGCAATTAACAGAGTATCAAAGACTGTTAAGGGCGGCCGTATAATGAAGTTCTCAGTCCTCGTAGTAGTAGGCGACGGAAACGGAGTAGTAGGTTTCGGAATCGGTAAATCAGGAGAAGTTCCTGACGCAATCAGAAAGGCAATCCAGGACGCCAAGAAGAACCTTATCAGAATTTCACTTAAGGGAACAACGATCCCACACGAAATTATCGGTAAGTTCGGTGCAGGCGAGGTTCTTCTCAAGCCTGCAGCACCAGGTACTGGAGTTATCGCAGGCGGCACAGTAAGAGCCGTTGTAGAAGCTGCTGGAATTAAGGATATCAGAGCTAAGCAGCTCCGTTCAAACAATCCTTACAACGCAGTAAGAGCTACAATAAGCGGTCTTGCTAACATCAGAAGCGCTGAAACAGTAGCAGCTCTCAGAGGCAAGACAGTTAAAGAAATTACAGGCTAAGGAGGATAACAGTTATGGCAATAAACATCGAACTGATAAAGAGCCTTAACGGAAGAAGCGATAAGCAGGTCGCTACCGCTAATTCACTGGGTCTCAGAAAAATCGGGGATAAGACTTGTCAGCCTGACAATCCTCAGACAAAGGGAAAGGTAAAGGTTATCTCCCATCTTATTAAAGTAACTGAAGCATAAGGAGGTGCAATCTGAATGAAACTGCACGAATTATCACCTGTTGCAGGCTCCGTAAAGGAGAGCAAGCGCAAGGGCAGAGGTCACGGTTCTGGTAACGGAAAGACCGCAGGCAAGGGACACAAGGGTCAGAAGGCTCGTTCCGGCGGCGGAATAAGACCGGGCTTTGAAGGCGGACAGACAATGCTCGCAAGAAGAATCCCTAAGCGTGGATTCAACAATATTTTCGCAACCAAGTATGCTATCGTAAATGTATCTGATCTTGATAGATTTGTTGACGGCACAGTTGTTGATACTGAGCTTCTTAAAGCTTCAGGCATCATCAAGAAGGAACTTGACGGCGTCAAGATCCTCGGAAACGGCGAATTAACTAAAAACCTTACCGTTAAGGCTGCTAAGTTCTCAGCAGCTGCTAAGGAAAAGATTGAAAAGGCAGGCGGGAAGGTTGAGGTGATGTAATTGTGATAGAGACATTTCGTAATGCCTGGAGAGTTCCGGAATTAAGAAAAAAACTTCTATTTACTTTTTTCATCATCATCATCTACAGAGTCGGCGGTACAGTTCCTGTACCTTACCTTGACTCAGCCGCATTGTCAGCATGGTTTGAACAGAGTGCTTCGTCAGGTGACTTTTTCAGCTATCTGAACGTTCTGTCAGGAGGTAACTTTTCAAAAGCTACTCTCTTGGCGCTCTCCGTTTCACCTTATATCAATGCACAAATTATCATTCAGCTTCTGACCTACGCTCTCCCACCGCTGGAAAGACTCCAGAAGGAAGGTCCTGAGGGTAGAAAGAAACTTAACAAGATAACAAAATATGCGTCACTTGCTATTGCTATCTTCCAGGCGTGGGCTTATTACCTCACCATGAAGAAAGCGGGTGCTTGTGTTTACACAGAGGGCTTTAGCAAGATATTCGCAGAGATCGTTATTATCGCTTGCTTTACAGCAGGTGCGTCGCTCACCATTTGGCTCGGCGATGAGATCAATGAGAAGGGTATCGGAAACGGTATCTCAATGCTCCTGTTCGCAGGTATCATTGCAAGAGGTCCTTCAGCAGTTATCGGTCTGTTCGATTACATGAAGACAGGCGAGGCTAAGAACATCATTCTCGTAATTGCTATCCTTGTTGTATTCATTCTGATGATAGGTTTTATCATCTTTATGAACGAGGCTGAAAGAAGAATACCGATACAGTACGCTAAGAGAGTAGTCGGCAGAAAACAGTACGGCGGTCAGAATACTTTTATTCCGATCAAGATCGCAATGAGCGGCGTTATGCCTATCATCTTTGCAATGGCTTTCATGTCACTGCCTTCAACACTCAAAATGTTCATTGAACCAAAGAGCGGAAGCTTCTACGATCACTTCCTTCACTGGTTCGAGTACACTCATCCGTTCTACGCTTGTCTGTACTTTGTGCTGATAATCGGCTTCAACTATTTCTATGTTTCAATGCAGTATAATCCACTTCAGATCGCAAACGACCTCAGACAGAACAACGGCGGTATCCCTGGTATCAGACCTGGTAGACCGACTTCCGATTATCTGAAGAAGGTTCTGTCAAAGATAACATTGGTAGGAGCTGTGTTCCTCGGAATAATCGCTATCTTCCCTATTATCTTCACTTCGATCACAAAGATGAATATTGCAATGGGCGGTACTTCGATACTCATCGTTGTATCAGTTGCTCTTGAAACTGCAAGAACTATGGAATCTCAAATGATGATGCGTCATCATAAGGGCTTCCTTGAATAAACCATAGGCTTTACGTTTGAGATAAAAAGGAGTAAAAAATGAATATTATTCTTTTAGGCGCTCCCGGTGCGGGAAAAGGAACTCAGGCTGAGGTTATCTGCAAGGCTCTGAACATTCCTACTATTTCTACAGGCAATATGCTCAGAGCTGCTGTTAAGGCTGGCACTGAGTACGGTCTCAAGGCTAAGGCTGCTATGGACGCAGGCGACCTTGTATCAGACGATATCGTAATTGGTATCCTTAAGGACAGGATTGCTGAGCCTGACGCTCAGAACGGTTTCATTCTGGACGGTTTCCCAAGAACAGTTCCTCAGGCTGAGGCTCTTGACGCTATGGGCGTTAAGATAGACAAGGTCATAGAGATATATGTTCCTGACGAGACTATTCAGCAGAGACTTTCAGGCAGAAGAGTTTGCCTCGACTGTGGCGCTACTTACCACACAGCTTTCAAGCCTTCAAAGGTAGAGGGCGTGTGTGATGTTTGCGGAAAGCCGATCGTTATCCGTAAGGACGACGAGCCTGCAACAGTTATCAGCAGACTTCAGACATATCACAAATCAACCGCTCCTCTTAAAGATTACTACGGTAAGCAGGGCAAGCTCGTTACCGTTGAGGGACAGGATAAGGTAGAGGACACTTCAAAGCTTGTTCTCGAAGCTGTTAAGGCATAGATCCGAGGCGTTTTTAATGATATGCGTTAAATCCAATAAAGAGATCGAGAAAATGCAGAAGGCGGGCGCAATAACCGCCGGAGCATTGATCGCTGCGGGCGAGGCTATCAGACCGGGTATGACTACCTACGAGCTTGATAAAGTCGTTCACAGATATATCACTTCTCATGGTGCAAAGCCAAGCTTCCTTGGCTACGGCGGATTTCCAGGCTCAGCCTGCATTTCCGTCAACGATGAGATAATCCATGGTATCCCCGGTCCACGCAAGCTTTGCGAGGGCGACATAGTTTCAGTAGACGTTGGTGCTTACATTGACGGCTATCACGGAGATTCCTGCAAGACCTTTGCTGTAGGCAAGATTTCCCCTGAAGCAGAGGCTCTGATGAAGTCCACCGAAGAAAGTCTGTATCTTGCAATAGATATGGTAAAGCCGGGCGTTAGACTTGGCGACTTGGGTGCGGCTATTCAGGAATACAATGAGGACAACGGCTATTCCGTTGTAAGACAGTTCGTTGGTCACGGTGTGGGCAAAAACCTGCACGAAGATCCGGAAGTTCCAAACTATGGCAAGGCTGGTCACGGCATCAGACTTGTGGCAGGTATGGTAATAGCCATAGAGCCTATGATAAACATGGGTACGGCTGATATCAAGACAATGCCTGACGGTTGGACTGTCAAGACAAAAGACGGAAAGTGGGCGGCTCATTTTGAGCATACAATCGCAGTTACTCCTGACGGGGCAGTTATCCTGACCAAAGTATGACGGAGAAAAGCGTTGTAGATATACCGATCGGTTCAGTGGTGCTTGCGAACGCAGGCCGTGATAAGGGCAGATATTTTGTTGCGGTAGCTGCCAGCGGCGGTTTTGTGTATATCGCAGACGGCAAGGAGCGTAAGCTTGAAAAGCCAAAGCGTAAAAACATAAAACACATTTCACCTGCGGGCGTCAACATCAGCACTGATGAGCTGACAAACAGGAAATTAAGACGGCTGATACAAGGTTTTGACCCAAACCGTGTTACAGCAGACCAAAACCTTTTAGATGGGGAGGTTTTTTAATGTCAAAGGAAGACGTTATCGAACTTGAGGGAACGGTAATTGAGGCTAAGCCAAATGCAACGTTTCTGGTAGAACTTTCAAACGGTCATAAAATCCTTGCTCATATTTCGGGTAAGCTGCGTATGAATTATATTCGTATCGTACCCGGAGATAAGGTAACGGTCGAAATGTCACCGTATGACTTGACAAAGGGAAGAATCACATGGAGAGCTAAGTAAGCTTTCCCGTAAGTTTAAGAATTTTTAATTCTTGTCGCTAAATTCAAAGGAGGTATTTCAATGAAAGTAAGACCTTCAGTTAAGCCTATCTGCGAGAAGTGCAAGGTAATCAAGAGAAAAGGCAAGGTTATGGTAATCTGCCAGAATCCTAAGCACAAACAACGTCAGGGCTAACAAACCAATAATGGAGGTGCAGCTAAATAATGGCTCGTATTGCTGGTATCGACCTGCCAAAGGATAAGAGAATTGAAATTGCTCTTACTTATATCTATGGTATAGGTCAGAAAACTGCTACTAAGATTCTTAATGAAACAGGCGTAAATCCTGACACAAGAGTTAAGGATATGTCTGAGGACGATGTAGCTAAATTGCGTGAATATATTGACCATAACATCACTGTTGAGGGTGACCTCAGAAGAAATGTTGCGCTCAATATCAAGAGATTGACAGAAATCGGTTGTTATCGTGGTCTTCGTCACAGAAGAGGTCTCCCAGTTAGAGGTCAGAGAACAAAGACCAACGCAAGAACTCGTAAGGGTCCTGTAAAGACAATCGCTAATAAGAAGAAGTAAGGAGGGTGTGAACAATGGCTCAGGCAAAGAAGAAGACTACTATTCGTCGTCGTCGTGAAAGAAAGAACATTGAACAGGGACAGGTTCATATCCAGTCTACTTTTAACAACACTATCGTAACTATTACAGATATGCAGGGCAATGCTATTTCTTGGGCATCTGCCGGCGGACTCGGCTTCAGAGGTTCTAAGAAGTCTACTCCATTCGCTGCTCAGACAGCTGCTGAAACTGCTGCAAGAGCTGCTAAGGAGCATGGCCTTAAGACAGTTGAAGTTTTTGTAAAGGGACCTGGTGCTGGCCGTGAGGCTGCAATCAGAGCTTTGCAGTCTGAGGATCTTGAAGTTAGACTTATCAAGGATGTAACTCCGATCCCTCACAATGGATGCCGTCCTCCAAAGAGAAGACGTGTATAGTTTATAAGACAATTTGAGTTTGTAGTTTACTCAAAGTCGGGTAAGCAATTCGGCTAAGACCCGATAACATTTAGAAAACGGAGGTATTTACCATGGCAGTAAATAGAGAACCAATACTCAAGAGATGTAAATCTCTCGGAATCAGCCCAGCAGTTATGGGTATCGCTAAGGAAACAAAGCGTGATCCTAACGCTAACAAGAGAAAGAAAGTTTCAGAATACGGTATGCAGCTTAAGGAAAAGCAGAAGCTCAAGTTCATCTATGGCGTTCTTGAGAAGCAGTTCCGTCACCTGTTCGAGCTTGCTGAGAAAATGGAGGGTCAGGCCGGTGCTAACCTCATTACTCTTCTCGAATCAAGACTTGACAACGTTGTATACAGAATGGGTCTTTCAATGACAAGAAGAGAGGCTCGTCAGCTCGTTGTTCACGGTCATTATCTTGTTAACGGCAAGAGAGTTGACATTCCTTCTTACAGAATCAAGGAAGGCGATGTTATCTCACTTAAGGAAAACAGCAAGAAGAGCGAGAAGTTCAAGCAGATCATTGAGGCTAACGCTTCAAAGGCAGCTCCTACATGGCTTGATGTAAACAAGGACAACCAGACAGCTAAGGTTCTTCGTATGCCTGTTAAGGAAGACCTTGACTATGACATCGAGGAGCACCTCATCGTCGAGTTGTATTCTAAATAATGTATTGATAGTGGTTCTTACGGTATGCACTCTTCGGGAGTGCGTATCGGAGAAATACTTGATATGTTTTTGGAAGTGTATGTGTTATTGATCATATAAAACAATCGAGTTTGAAAACAGGAGGGTCTTAAATGCTTGAAAAAATAGAAAAGCCTGAAATCGAAACAGCCGAGCTAAAGAGCAACGGAACATACGGCAAGTTTATTCTCGAGCCTCTGGAGCGTGGCTATGGTATTACGCTCGGAAATAGTCTGAGACGTGTACTGCTCTCCTCTTTGCCAGGCGTCGCCGTTACATCGGTAAAGATCGACGGTGTACACCACGAACTATCAACAATTCCCGGAGTTAAGGAAGATGTTACTGAGATCATTCTTAACCTCAAGGGTTTAACTGCAAAGCTTTACGGTGAAGGTCCTAAGACTATCTACATTGAAGCCGAGGGCGAGTGCGTTGTCACTGCCGGCGACATCAAGACAGATTCTGAGGTGGACATTCTTGTTCCTGATATGCACATTGCAACTTTGGGACCGGGCGCAAAGCTTTATATGGAAATTGTCATCGACAGAGGTCGTGGATATGTTTCTGCGGAAAAGAACAAGGCGCTTATGCCTAACGCCCCTATTGGTGTTATTGCAGTAGACAGTATTTATACGCCTGTATTAAAGGTGAACTTCACGGTGGACAACACTCGTGTTGGACAGATCACCGATTTTGATAAGCTGACATTGGAGGTTTGGACCGACGGTACTATCTCCGCTAAGGAAGCTGTATCAATGGCAGCCAAACTCCTCAACGAGCATCTGAATCTCTTTGTTGATCTCTCAGAAGAGACTAACGTTGTAGAGATGATGGTTGAAAAGGATGAAAAGGGCAAGGAAAAGATCCTTGAGATGACCATTGAGGAACTTGACTTATCTGTGCGTTCATTTAACTGTCTGAAGCGTGCAGGAATTAACACGGTTAACGATTTGATTGAAAAGTCTGCTGAAGAAATGATGAAGGTAAGAAACCTTGGTAAGAAGTCATTTGACGAGGTCAAGGAAAAGCTTCATTCATTGGGTTACGACCTTAATTCAGAGGACGATAATTAAAGTAAGGAGTGAAAATCTATGCCAGGCACAAGAAAGCTGGGAAGAACTAGCGACCAGAGAAAAGCAATGCTCAGAGCTATGGTTACTTATCTTCTCGAAAACGGTAAGATTGAAACCACTGTAACAAGAGCTAAGGAAGTTGCTGCTATGACTGAGAAAATGATTACTCTCGGCAAGGCAGGCGACCTTCACTCAAAGCGTCAGGTACTTTCTTATGTAACTAAGGAAGACGTAGCTAAGAAGCTGTTTGACAACATTGCACCTTCATATGAGGGCAGAAACGGCGGCTATACAAAGATCATCAAGATCGGACCACGTCGTGGCGACGCTGCTGAAATGGCTATCATTCAGTTGGTTTAATAAATTTTGCATAGCATTCAAGGCTGTATCCGTAAGGGTACAGCCTTTTTTATGTGCTAATATGGGGCTTTGTTTTGGTACAGGCGGTCGAACGCTGTTCACCCCTGCGTTTTTGCGGTTGCTTGTGCTTATTTTAGAAGCTCGTTACCTAAAAGGTCAATGAATTTCTTGCCTGCTATACCGTTTTGTGAATAGCTGTGGTTTTTGAGTATATTGTTCACGGCTTTCTGAGTACCTGCACCGAAAATATCGTTTTTATCAAGGTTGATATTGTGCATACCTTTTTTCTTTGCAAGCATAAGAAGATATTTCAGTGCAAGGACACCATTGCCTTTATCACCTTTTTTGTAGCCTGTGATGTCTAAAAGCTTTGAATTGGCAGGGTAAAGGTTAAGGCACTTTTTCTTCATTATGGCAGGGTAGTCTTTGTAGGCGTAGTTGCAGTCGCAGAGGTCGGAAACGCCGTTTACTGTGCCTTTGCTTGTATACTGCCACATTCCATAGTTTGATATGGCAGGCTTTGCAACGTCAAAGTGTGCCACCCAAATGTCGTAGCGGTTTTTTACGGAGTCTGATACCTTGCGTTTGAAAAAGTCTGCGTAGCTGTAGACTGCCGCATAGTAGCCGTTATTTTCAAGATAGTCGCAGAAGGCTTCTATAATTTTGTTTATGGCAGCGTTTGGAAGTTCACTTTGGGAAGCGTCCTCGATATCAAAGGCGAGAGGATATTCAAACTTCTTGCCTTTGACCGCTTCAAGAAAAGTTTTTGCTTCCGCAAGTGCATCGGCTTCTGTGAGGGCGTAGGAATACCAGTATGTGCCGATATTAAGACCAGCCTTTCTGGCGGCGGCATAGTTCTTCTCGAAATTTTCGCCTTTTTGACCGATGTACTTGCCGTAGCCTGCGTTTATCATCACAAAGCTGTAACCCTGTGACTTCACCTTGTCAAAATCTATTCTCCCCTGCCAATGGGAAACGTCTATGCCCTTAGCTTTTTCCATTGCCGTCACCTCCAGATTTTTTTGCCGTCTGTACGCCAAAGTAAAATGATATCACCACTGTGAAAACTGTGATGAACTGCTCTCCGCTGACTATCCCTTTCAGCGTGAGGAAACAGAACACGCTTGTCATAAGCAGTGTGACAAGCGATTTTACGTCAATGAGCTTTGCGAGTTTTTCTTTCATGAGTATCTCTCCCTTTCCATGTCTGTTATCTTTTGTTCCGCTGCCGCCATTCTTGATATGAGTGCGTTATGCTCGGAAACTGTTTGTTCCAGCCTATCTATTCTATATATAATAAGCCGTTCGGTGGCTTCCTGTGATTTTTTGTTTTCTTTAGCTCCCGAACGAGCTATTATAAGTTGGCAGGCTATGCTGGCGGCCGCCGCTATGAACGCCGCTATTACTGCTTCCATGTTTATCACCTCCTACTTATCCCGAAAAAGAGGTGTTTTGTTGCATAAAAAATGCAACAATTGCAGAATTGTTGCCAAATTAAAATATAAATCATTTGTTTGCACAGTTTTGGTGCGGCAATTTTGTGCATTGGTCACATACTTTCATGAACAGAAAAGATATTTGTTAAGACGTAAAAAACCACGGCTGAGTTTACATTCAGCCGTGGTTTTGTCTTTCGTATGGTCTTATCTCTCAGGCAGAAGCATTGCAGCCGCAATATATGCGATAACTCCTGCACCGCCTGCACAGCCTATAAGCACTGCACAGATACGGACTATGTTCACGTCGATGTTGAAATACTCCGCTAGTCCTGCGCAAACGCCTGAAATTATCCTGCCTTCTCTTAATTTGTAAAGTGGCTTTGCCATTTCTATCACTCCTTATCTGAAATTAAGCGAAATTTCGCCTATACCATTGTCAATGTCAAGTTTTATTTTGTAGAGAAGCTCGTTCTCTTCTGTTGTGCTATTTATTTTCACTTTGCTGTCTGATTTTATCTTATAGTCGTTTTTGCAGCCGTCGATATCAAAATTTATACTTCCTATGCCGCCGTCTATCTCAGCGTCGCCGAGAAGCTTTCCTGAAAAGTCTGTTTCGCCTACCCCGCAGTCAAAGTCGGAATCGTTAAAAGTGCAGTCTTTGAAAACTGTTTTTCCTACTCCAAGGTCAAAGTCGGCTTCATTTTTGCAGGTGACGTTAATGACCTCTGAGCTTCCTGCACCGAAATCTATGTCGAGGTTTTCACAGGTCAGGTCTGAAAGCTTCATTTGTCCTGCGCCTGCGTCTATCTTTACAGTGTCAAACGCTTTTTCAGGAAGCTCTATAGTCAGCGTAGGCTGACTTCCGTCAAGGGAGATATATCCGCCTTTAAGGTGCAAAAGGCTGTCGGCGGTCTTGATCTGAAGCTTGCTGTTTGATGACGAAAAATTTATCTTCTCTGGGAGATTTTCTCCTGTGACGTGGATATTTTCGTCACTGCTCTTTTTGATGTTGAGATCCCCTGCGGAGAACTCTATGTCGATATTTGCTATGGTGCCGCCGTCGAAATTCTCGTCATAGGAATAACGCTTGCCAAGGCTTTTGGTGTTTGTGACCTTGATAAGCACCACGCCCACAATGAAAAGCACTATGCCGATAATAAATATCGTCAAAAAAAATGGGAAACGTCTGCGTTTTACGTCGCCTGTGTTATCATATTTTGCCATTACGCCACCGCCTTTGAGCTTACAAACCTATGGACAAAGTTTGTGAATTTGTTGAAAAGGCTTACACAGCCACGCCATATGCACCTTATAACAGGCATTACAATCATGCCTCCAAGTCCGATACAAATAAGTCCTGCACCGATAAGGGCAATGCCTGCGGGATAGACCGTGAAAAGCGTTACTATACCGCCTATTGTAAGGGAGAAGCCTGTTGCGAAAACTGCAATTATTATGCTTAAAAGTGCGCAAAGTATCGCCAAGGCTATTGCGGCAAAGGCACATATAAGGCTGAACCATATTGGGCTTGTGATGATGATAACAAGAAGCTTTGAGAGAGAATTGCCGTTCTGTGGCACATTATTGTCAGTATCACGAGCCTGTGAGGGGTCAGCGGCGGCTTCCATTTGAAATACCGAGTCGCCCTGTGGGTGTATGCCACTGTCCTGCAAAATTTTGTTGGCAAGCTCTTCGGGCGAGCCGAGGTTTGCGGCAGTTTCAGCTTCATGGGCTGCACCTGCATCAAGGAATATCTCCTCATAAAACCCCATTGCGTCATTTATTTCATCTTCGGCAAGTCCGCCGTCTTCAAGCGATCTGCGCAGTTGGGTAAGATACTCAAGTCTGTTCATGTGTTTTCTCCACCTTTTTCTAATAATATACGGTCTACCATATTCTTATGCTTCTTCCACTCTCTGCGGTATTCTTCAAGAGCTTTTTCTCCCTTTGGGGTAACATGATAATAACGTCTGTTCCTGCCCATATATTCCTTATCGTAGGTTTCAAGCAGCTCGTTTTTTTGAAGCCGTTTCAGTACAGGATACAATGTGGATTCTGAAACGTCCACCGCACTGCGTATGAACTGCGTTATCTCATATCCATAGGTATCCTCTCTGTCTACCACTGACAGTACCATGGAATCAAGCAGTCCTGCACTTATTGGAAAGCCCATTTACTCTCTCCTTTCTTTAGTCAGCTCAGTTATTATATAGATCTATAATACTATATCGTTGAATATATTATACGACATATAATATTATTTGTCAAGGGGTAAAATCGAATTTTTTTTGTTATCATCACTTTATGTGAGTTAGTTTAGAATAATTGTTTGTTGAAAATTCCTAGACAGCCTTTAAGAAGCGTCAGCCCTCAGGGATATTTCCCATATGCCTGCGAGGGTAAAGTGCGCAATGCTTGGCTGGCGGACGCTTTCTGAGGCGCTGAAAGGTAAATAGGGCATAAAAATGCCGCTGAGAGAGTTCTCAGCGGTCTTTTTCTATTCTGCTTTAGAAGTATTTTCTTTCTTCGTCTTGCTGTCAGCCTTTGAGCTATCATTCTTTTTGCTCTCAGCGGATTTTTCTTCCGTGTCCTTTATGGAACTTGCAAGGTGGGTGAAGTCGGGGAGCTTATCCCTTGTTAGAGTAAGATTGTTGTTATACATCTTGATAAGCTCGGCGGCGGTGTTGTTTTCTTCAGCAAGCTTGCCGTCATCGGTCATAAGATAATTTCCGCCCCATTGACCTATGAACGCCCACATGGCTTTTTCGTCTGCAATGCTCTGTATGTCAGGGAAGCTTCCACATTCGCTCATTGCAATAGGCTTGTTCTTTGATATGCTTTGCAGGAAAAGCATTATGTTCACCTGTGCGTCCTTATTGCCGTCGTCATAAACATCGCAGGAAAGCACGTCGCAGTATTCGTCGCCCACATACCAATCGGCATTCTGCGCTGACCATACCCATATGAGATTGTTCAGCTTGTGGTATTTCGTCTGACGCTCGTACATAAGCTTCCAAAGCCATTTGTAGGCTTCCTTGTCATTGCCCCACCAGAAATCGCCGTTGCTGGCCTCGTGGAGCGGTCGCCAAAGCACTGCTATTCCCTCATCACGGAGGGTGGAGAGTTTCTCAGATACGGTGTCGATATCCTGAACGACAGCAACACATTCTTTGCTTACCTTGCCGTCCTTTTGAAGCTTTTTGATATCCTCAAGGCTGAGTTCTGCGATATTTTCCTTTGTAACTGCCTTTTTGATGTCAAAATCCGTCTGGTCGGCATAATATTCACGCTTGTCGTCAGGGGCAGCCCAGTGCCACATATAGCCCACTATGCCGTCCTTTGAAGCCCAATCCATGGCGATGTTCATCTCGGTGTCGGTGGTAATGCTGTCCTTTTCAGTGGCAAGCATAAGGTCGCCAAAACGTATTGCAGGGTATTTTCCTGTGGTTTTGTATATCATGTCTGTTTCAGCAGATGTGCCGATGGTGTCATGCTGACCCAAAAGCACCTGCTTGCCGTAGCTTTCGCAAAGATACTGATAAAGCGCTTTTGCGTTGTAGTCGGAGTCTTTGTTTGAAAGAGCAGGCTTTGATATAGTAAGGTCAAGCTTTGATATATCCTCGCTTGCGGTGAGGGTCAGGCAGTCAACGTCAAGTCCGCCGTCCACTGGGATAACGGATATTGCCGTCTTGCCTTTTTCTATGTAGATGTTCTTGAAAGTCACCTTTTCAAACTTGCCCGAGCCGCTGGCTGAGAAATCCTGAAGCTTTTTGCCGTTCACAGCTATGCCGTTCACGCACGGCACATCGGAAGCCACTGTTATGGTAAGGTCATAATACTGTGAGTCGGTAAGCTCGATCTCTCTTGACCAATCTTCCTCAGCGGAAATGTTCGTCACATAACCCTTGCCCTTGTAGCCCTTGCGGTCGCTTTTTACTTTCGCCTTGCCTGAAACTGCGCCTGTTTCGGCTTCAACGCTTTTTGTAAATTTAACATAAGGTATGGCGTTTGCCACTATCTTTGTTTCTTCGTAGCTTTTTAAAGCCTGCTCGTCAGCCTCGCTGTCATCGTTTGTCTGTTTCTTTGTTGTGGTTACAACAGATGTTTTTTCGGGGGCGGTCATGCTCTCGTTTCTGCCTATCTGCACTCCGCAGCCTGACAGCGTGCAAATTGCTGCAACAGCCGCTGCCATTATCCGATAATGTCTCATTTCAATATCCTCTCAAATTTTGTCTTTTGCTCAGAATGTGAGCGTGTATGTTTTACCTGTTTCCGTGTCAAACTCTGCTGCGCCGTCTGTGTACAAGGTCTGTACCTCGCTGCTTGCAGTGTGTACCTTTACGCTGTCACACACTATCCTGCACTTCTTTCCGCACCTTGAGTGAATGTGGCAGGCTGTTATCTTTGAGTCTTTCCACTCAAGGTCGATAACAAAGCCGCCTCTTGCACAAAGTCCTTTAAAGCTGCCCTCCGACCATTCTTTCGGCAGTGCAGGCAGGAGAATTATCTCGCCGTTTTCGCTTTGCAAAAGTGCCTCCGTGATACCAGCTGTGCCACCGAAGTTTCCGTCTATCTGGAAAGGCGGGTGCATATCGAACATATTCTCGCTTGTGGAGTTTGAAAGAAGTGCTATAACATTTTCGTACACTTTTTCACCGTCAAAAAGTCTTGCCCAGTGGTTTATTATCCATGCCCTTGACCAGCCTGTGTGTCCGCCACCGTGTGAAAGACGTCTTTCAAGGGTAGCCCTTGCGGCTTTGGCAAGCTCAGGGGTCTTTCGCATTGTTATGATGTCAGCAGGATAGAGTGCGAAAAGCTGTGAGATGTGCCTGTGACCGGGCTCGACTTCGTCATAGTCCTCTGCCCATTCCATTATCTGACCGTATTTGCCTATCTCAGGTGCAGGAAGTCTGTCTCTGGCTTCAAGGACTTTCTTTCTGAAACCTCCGTCAGTTTCAAGTATTTTTGAAGCTTCCGCAACGGCAGTGAAAAGCTCATAGATTATCTGGCTGTCCATAGACGGACCTATGCAGATAGAGCCTTTTGAGCCTGAAGCTGTGAGATAGGTATTCTCAGGGGAAACTGACGGGCAGGTAACAAGTCTGCCCTTTTTGTCTTCGATAAGGAAGTCAAGGAAAAATTCTGCCGCTTCTTTCAGGGTGTCATATTTCTCGCTGAGAAACTCTCTGTCCTGAACATAGAGATAATGCTCCCATATGTGCAGGCAGAGCCATGCCGCACCCATTGGCCATTGTGTTCCAGGTATCCACAAGTCCTGCGGTGCGGTGTCGCCCCATATGTCGGTGTTATGGTGACAGACAAAGCCACGGCAGCCATACATATTCCTTGCGGTCTTTCTGCCGTTTGGACGGAGCTTCTCAATATGGTCGATAAGAGGCATATGAAGCTCTGAGAGATTACAGTTCTCTGCACACCAATAGTTCATTTCGGTATTGATATTTATAGTGAATTTACAGCCCCAAGCAGGCCACATATCCTTGTTCCAAATGCCTTGGAGATTTGTAGGCAGGGTTTTTTCTCGGCTGCCTGCAATAAGAAGATATCTGCCGAAATTGTGATACATTTCAATAAGCTTGTTGTCGGGATCGCCCTCTTTCACAAGTGCAAGTCTTTCGTCTGTAGGCAGTGTGGAATTACCTGAGCTGTTGTCGCAAAGGGAGATATTCGCACGGTCATAGTATGACTTGTAGTCTGCGATATGATCAGCTTTAAGCTGTGCATAGGTTTTTTCCTCGGCTCTTTCAACGTCAAAGACAGCCTGTCCCTTGTAATCCTCACAGCGGTAGCTTGTCTGTGCGCCAAGGAGGATAGTCACCTCGTCGCAGTCCTCACAGGTTATGAAGCTTCCATATGGGTAGACCTTTCCGCCCTTGTGGAGTACCTTTATATAAGCGGCAAAGTTTATGCCGTCCTCTGAGCCACAGCCGCCGTAAAAGAGGATATCGTTGTCATGAACGGGCGAGTTGTCATCAAAATAATCATCTCTGCCGTCAATGCGTACACGGACGCTTATCGCTTTTTTCTCGGAAGCCGTTATGTGCATAACAAGCACCTGATCGGGCTGTGAGATAAACACTTCTCTTGTGTAGTCAACACCGTTTATGGCATATTCTGTGGTGCAGACAGCGGTGTTAAGGTCAAGGCTTCTGCTCTTGAAGTCACATTCGCTCTCTTTATAATGTATAACGTTCATGTCGCCCAGTGGCATATAGTGCCTTTGATTTACAGGAGTGCCGCAGAAAGCGTTATAGATTATTTTTTCAGCCTCGTTTATTTTCTCCTCAAAAAGCAGTTTTCTCACTTTTTCGAGATTAGGCAATGCGGACTTATTATTTCTTTCACGGAAGCCGCCCGACCAGACGGAGTCCTCATTGAGTTGAATCCTCTCTTCAAGTGGCTGAGAGAACACCATTGCGCCTATCCTGCCGTTTCCAAGGGGCAGTGCTTTGTTCCAATCGTCTGCAGGGGTCTTATACCAAAGAAGTGCGGAAGTATCCATAGCTATTCCTTTCATTATCTGTATATATCTGTATTTTAATATGGTTGTAGGTTACAATCCCTTATATTATAGCATATTTTGTTTTGGTTGACAAGGGGGAGAGGACTTGTGAGATGCTAGGAACATTATTGACATGAAAGAGAGTTTGTGATACAATAAAGGCATATAACAAAAGGGGGAGAGCATATGGCTGTAGATAAGGCGGACTGGCACTGGGACGATACTGAAAAGCTGTATAGGAAAACAAATAATGTGAAGGGTGAGCTTACCGAAGAACAGCAGGAAGAAATATGGCTGTTGGCGTCAAATCATATAGGATTATTTTTAAGGTGGCTTATTGACAGGGGTTTTAACGAGCTTATTGATGAAAGTGACGAGGAATCCTGTGTGCAGGTCCGTGAGGGCAAAATGAGCGGTGCGGAATATCTTATGCACATATTGGACGGTGCATTTTGTGAGAATGATATAAAACCCAATGTCCGTGACTTTGCGGTAAATTATTACGATAAGCAGTATTTTAATGATTATGGTAAGACTTGTCCTGCTAAAGATCTGTGTGTGCCGTGCTATAGCTTTATATCAGGTGACGATGACTACAACGCCCTGAGACCTCTTATAGACGAAGCATACGAAGAATATTGTCGTGAGAAATAACCAAAACCAGTGTAAGCCTACAGCAGGCTTTCACTGGTTTTGTTTATCATTTATGAAAAGTTTAACAATATTTTATCCGCTGTTTTTATGTGCGGATTTTTTCTGCAATGAGCTGAAAAGCGTCAAAAATCTCTTCTCCCGAACGTCCTAAGGCTCTTATGGCTATGCCACGTTCCGTGTGAGTGGCGCAAAGCTGTGCGCAGTCAGGGTCGCCTGTGTAGTCGGCTTGGTAAATGCTTTCAAGCGTGGACTTATCAGGGGTGTAGATATACATAAATCCCGTGTGGGTGAAGCCCTCGAAAAAGCCTTTTTGCCGTATGGGCAGTGCGGCGGGGTCGATAAGAGTGTTGTCGATAAAATCCGCCCTGCCGTCAATTGCTATCTCGGTGCGTGAGCGAAAGCGCTTCAAACCGAACTCCTCTCCCATTGCAGTTCTGCCACAGCAGTATATCTCAGAAAAAATAAGCTCAGAGCTTTCTGTGATGTTCACCTTGCCCATAGAGATATGCTCACAGCCTGTGAAAGTCATTATAGGGTGGGGCATATAGCAAAGCCTTGCGTTTTTGCGCACAACAAGCTTTATGCTCTGTTTTGATACGCCGCCGTTTGTGTTGAAAAGCTTTTGATAGCCCTGATCTGTGAAAATGACCTTGCAGTTTTCTCCCACAAAAAGCTTTATCTCGTTTTCGTCACCTGCCAATACTCCTGCTGAGCCGCACATCGAGATATATTTCGCCCAGCCTTTATGGTCATAAAATGGTGAATACACCTTGAAAGGGGGAGCGAAATATAAGTCCTCAGTAATGGTTTTTTGTCCGTCAAAGGCTGTTGACAGGCTTAGTCTGCCGTTCATTTCAGATCCTCAAAAAGCACTGATTTTTTTATCCATTCTATGACCTGAGAAACGCCCTCACGGCTCATGAGATTTGTGAAAAGAAACGGTCTGTCGCCCCTCATGCGCTTTGAGTCGGAAGCCATTACTTCGAGGGAAGCTCCAACAAGTGGCGCAAGGTCTGTCTTGTTGATAACAAGCAGGTCGGAACGTGTCACGCCAGGGCCGCCTTTTCTTGGTATCTTTTCACCCTGTGCAACGTCGATAACATAGATAGAAGCGTCTGCAAGGTCAGGGGAGAATGTGGCGGAAAGATTGTCGCCGCCGCTTTCAATGAAAACGATCTGCGTGTCAGGGTGCTTTTTCACCATTTCGTCAACAGCTTCCAGGTTCATTGAGCAGTCTTCTCTTATGGCAGTGTGAGGACAGCCGCCTGTTTCAACACCAACTATCCTGTCAGCAGGCAGGCATGAGTTTTTTGTAAGAAACTCTGCGTCCTCTTTGGTGTAGATATCGTTTGTTACAACGCATATGGAATATTCTTTTGACATTTCTCTTGTAAGGCGTTCGATAAGTGCGGTTTTTCCCGATCCCACAGGTCCGCCTACGCCTATTTTTACATAGCTCATTTTTGGTACTCCTTATTATATTATATAAATTATAACTTATGACATATACTGTCTTGAATACAGCCGCTCGTGCTGCATTGCACGCAGGTCAAAGCCCGCGCCGCTTATGCCGATATCGTTTATATCAGTGAAAAGGGCTTTTTCTGAAGCGGAGGATATAAGCTCAAAACTCTCTCTGAGAATTTTCTGCCCTGCAAGCTGACTAAGAGGTACAAGCTTCACGCAGTTTGTGACTATGGCGGAGCATATGGAATAGCCGTATACCGCAAGCCCCTCTGAAAGCTCTATGCCGTTGTCACGCATATATAGCCCGTAGGCAATGCACTGATGACCCTTGCATATGCCCTGCTCTGTCAGGCTTTTATAAAGCCCCGTAAAGCTATCCTGACCATTGTTGCATATTTTGAAAAAACGCCTTGTGACCTTTTCTGAGCCGCTTCGTATCTCAAATGGTGTTTTCACCGCAGAGTATATCTCATCAAGACGGCAAAGCTCCTTTTCGTCAGCATTGTATGCCGCTGCCGCCGCACCAAGCTCATTGTATGGCAGCACTGAGATGTAAGAATGGAGATATTCTTCAAGCCCTTTTGGCGAAGTGATGATATCATGCTGAACGTAGGTTTCAAGCCCGTTTGAAAGCGTGAACGCACCCACTGGGAAAAGGCTGTCGCATATTTGCAGAATGTGCATAAGTCCTGCGGTATCGGTCATTTTTTATCAGCTCCGTTTAGTGTGAATGTTCGTGGTGATGATGTTCCCCATGCTCGTGGGAGTGGCTGTGTGAGTGTCCGTGAGCTTTGCAGACGATAATATCGTCAAATCTGCCTATGATGTTCTCGCACTCAAAACCGAGGTTTTTCAGGTGCTTTTCTGTAGGTTCGTCATGTGGGATAAGCACGTTGTCGTCAGATATTTTAAGTGACAAATGCCTGTTGCCTATCTCAAAGCAAAGCCTGCCCATTTCCTGCATAGTGTGAACGTTTATCTTGATAAGGGGACAGCTTGTGAGCTTCACTGCTACGCAAAGCTTATCGTCAAGATAGATGATATCCCCGTCCTTTAGGTTTTCGTCAATGGCAATGCCTATGTCACGTCCTCCTGCGGTGGCTTTTCTTATGCGCTTTTTCTCGGCTTCAAACCAATCAAGCTCAACTGTGTCTACTTCTACAGAGGGGGTGCTTTCAGAGAGATTGCCTAATATTTTTTCTGCTATCATTTTTGTTTCCTCGCTTTAGAACATAAAGTAACGCTGTGCCAATGCAAGCTCGTCAAAAGGCTCGCAGGTAATAATTTCGCCGTCAACTGTGACAGTGTAGGTCTCAGGGTCTACTCTTATATCACCGCAGACGTTGTTGTATACCATATCAGCCTTTGAGATGTTTCGGCAGTTCTTCACAGGAAGCACCTGTCTTTTAAGACCAAGCTTCTCTTTTATGCCGTCCTCGTAGGCGTATTTTGATACGAACGTGATACAGGTGCTTGAAAGGGCAAGCCCGTGACCACCGAACATTTCTGTGTAACACACAGGCTGAGGGGTAGGGATAGAAGCGTTTGCGTCGCCCATTTTTGATGCGAAAATAAATCCGCCCTTTATTATCATGTCAGGCTTTGCACCGAAAAATGCAGGATTCCAAAGAACAAGGTCTGCCACCTTGCCAACTTCCACTGAGCCTACATATTCTGATACGCCGTGGGTTATAGCAGGGTTGATAGTGTATTTTGAAATGTAGCGTTTTATTCTGAAATTGTCGTTTCGCTGGTTGTCCTCAGGGAGTGCGCCACGTTGTTTCTTCATTTTGTCAGCTGTCTGCCATGTTCGTGTGATGACTTCGCCTACACGTCCCATTGCCTGAGAGTCGGAACTCATCATTGAGAATATTCCCATATCGTGCAAAACGTCCTCTGCGGCGATAGTTTCAGGACGTATCCTTGAATCCGCAAAAGCAATGTCCTCCGGTACGTTCTTGTCAAGGTGATGACACACCATGAGCATATCCAGATGTTCGTCAAGAGTGTTTGCGGTGTAAGGCATTGTAGGGTTCGTTGAGGAAGGGAGAACATTCGGGAACGCTGCTGCTCTGATAATGTCAGGAGCGTGTCCGCCGCCTGCACCCTCTGTGTGATAAGTGTGGATAGTCCTGCCCTTGAAAGCATTGACGGTATCTTCAACAAATCCGCCCTCGTTAAGAGTATCGGTGTGGATAGCCGCCTGAACGTCATACATATCCGCAACAGTAAGTGCGTGGTCGATAACGTCAGGGGTAGAGCCCCAGTCCTCGTGTATCTTCAAGCCTATACAGCCTGCCTTTATCTGCTCCTCAAGAGTTGTGATGTCGCTTGAATTTCCCTTGCAGAGATAGCCGAAATTCATTGGCAGGTCTTCGGAGGCTTCCAACATTCTGTGAATATTGAACTCGCCGGGTGTACAGGTGGTGGCATTGGTGCCGTCAGCAGGACCTGTTCCGCCGCCTATCATGGTGGTGATTCCGCTGTAAAGGGCTGTTCTCACCTGAGTTGGAGAGATAAAATGAATGTGCGTGTCAAGTCCGCCAGCGGTGAGGATAAGACCCTCGCCTGCGATAGCTTCTGTGGAAGCCCCTATTATCATGTTTTTGTCAACGCCATTCATGATGTCGGGGTTGCCTGCTTTGCCTATTCCCGCTATCCTGCCGTCCTTTATGCCAACGTCAGCCTTTATGATGCCTGTGCTGTCGATGATAAGAGCGTTTGTGATAACAGTGTCAAGGCACTCCTTGTCTGTGGCTTTGCAGGATTGCCCCATGCCGTCACGGAGAGATTTTCCTCCGCCGAACTTTGCTTCATCACCATGGACTGTCAAATCTTTTTCCACTTCTGCAATAAGAGAAGTGTCGCCCAAGCGCACCCTGTCGCCAACTGTCGGGCCATACATATCGCAGTAAGCTTTTCTCGATATCTCGATCATTTCCTACACCCCCTTGAAGCCAAGCTTTTTAGCCTTTTCAAAGGCTGCCTGCTTGATGTTTTCATCGTCCATTTTTCCGTTTACAAGACCATTCAGACCATAACCTATGCGGTCGCCGCCGATAGGTATAAGACGGACGGTCTTTTTCTCTCCCGGCTCAAATCTTACCGCTGTGCCTGCGGGGATATCAAGCCGCATACCATAAGCCGCCTTGCGGTCAAACTCCAAAGCCTTGTTTACCTCAAAAAAGTGGAAGTGGGAGCCTGTCTGGATAGGTCTGTCCCCTGTGTTTGAAACTGTAAGCGCAATGCTCTCTGTTCCCTCGTTGAGCTTGACAGTGCCTTCCTCAACGATAAATTCCCCTGGGTGAAGCTTGCTTGCACCCTTGATAGGGTCATGCACCGTCACAAGCTTTGTGCCGTCGGGCATTGTGGATTCTATTTGTATTTCGTGTATCATTTCAGGAACGCCGTCCATGACGTCATCAGCGGTAAGAAGCTTTGTGCCGTATTGCATAAGTTCAGCGGCTGACGCTCCTGCTCTTGCTTTTTCCATTACTTCCATGCTTATGTATGCCACAGCTTCAGGGTAGTTGAGCTTTAATCCCTGTGCCTTTCGGTCACGGGCAAGCATACCCGCATAATGGAGCATAAGCTTATCCTGCTCTCTTGGAACAAGTCGCATTATTATTCCTCCTATTTATATAGTATAGTGTATTTACTGCTTTTTCTCTGTAATGGCTTTTCTTACTACTCCCTCAGGGTCGCTTATGAGCATAGTGCCGAGCCATACGACAGTGCCGAGTGCAACAACGCAGATCCCTAAAAAGCTGTCGTTTATCATGTCTGCGGTGGCAGGGGTGAAATATCCTGCGCCCTGCTCTTTGTATTCAAAAAGTGCGTCGACCAGCCACATTATAGATGCGCCCCAGTACATATAGCACATCAGCCCCACTTTAAGCTTTCTGGCTTTTGGTGATGTGTACCATACTATAGTAACGATAACGGCAGCTATGAGAGTGATAAGAAGTGTCATACGGCATCACCTCCCAGCTTTGCAGTCTCTTTTGGCTTACGTTTCAGTATCTTGTCAGACACCACAGTCAGCACAGCCCATACCGCTGTCACAAGAACAGCCATTGATGTTCCGACAGTCGCCATTTCGTGGAATGCTACTGCCATTTCCGAAGGGTCGTTAGCCGCTGTCAGGAATGGGAAGAACGGAGATATTTCACCATGCCATAGATGCTCAAATGCCAAAAGTCCTGAGCCGCCCCACAGAAAGCCTGAGAGCCTTGTTATCTTTTTAAAAAGAGGAAGCTTGTCCTCCGAAAGAGCTTTGACATTTGTCTGCTCCTCTGCCTTTGCCTCGTGAGACTTTACTGCCTTTGCCACAATAGTTGTAACGATCGCTTCTGTTGCCGGTACTAAAAAACAAGCCATAATAAAACTTCCTTTCAAAATTGTTTTCTGAGTTTGACCTAGTGATAATAAAAAAACAACGCCCTTATAAACCGACAGGCATTGCCGTATCGGTTATAAGAGCGTCATTGCTTTGATTATCAGTATAGCACAGAGCTTTTTATTTGGCAATAGTGTTAATGAAAAATTCTTATTTTATTCAGCTTTGAATAAAAAATAGATGTGAACAAAATGAAAGTCTTATATCTGAATGTTGCATTATTGTCATTTGTAGATTTGCACAAAGAAACTATTCGAAAATGAATAGTTTTGACTTTGGTATGGATGAAATGACGTAAATGCGCTGTATAAGTGATAACAAAGCTTATTCCGAAGTGAATAATTTTCAGAAAAATTGAAAAATAGCTCTTGACAACTTGCAGGAATGGTGATATAATTCTGCACATAGAGCAATTCAGAAATGACTTGAACGGTCATGCGGATATGTTCCTCAGTGATTTTGAAAGGAAAGTGACCTCAAATGATCAACAACAATTGTCAGCCACCGAGTGCCTCAGGCTCTCCTCGTTTTTGTAATATGGGTAATTTCATGAGGCTTCCTCACGCGACCTCAGCAGAGGGGTTGGATTTCGCTATCGTTGGTATCCCGTTCGATACCGCCGCTTCTTTCAGAGCAGGCGCAAGATTTGGCCCTAACGGTGTAAGAAACATCTCGACAATGATAAAGCCTAACAATGTTGCAATGGGCGTCAACATCATGGATTCACTCAAGGGCGCAGACCTTGGCGACGTTCCTGTGATCCCTGATTATATCCACGAAACATATGCGGCTATCGAGCAGACCTTGGACGGTGTTCTTGAATGCGGTGCAGTTCCAATAAGCATTGGCGGTGACCACGCTATCACACTTGGCGAGCTTAGAGCTATCGCAAAGAAGCATGGAAAGGTAAGCCTTGTGCATTTCGATTCACACCTTGACCTGTGCGATACGGTTTTCGGTCAGAAATACAATCACGGCACACCATTCAGAAGAGCCATGGAGGAGGGTCTTATTGATCCTGAGAAGTCGGTCCAGATCGGCATGAGAGGTTCTCTTTACGATCCTGACGATTTCAAGATTGCCGCAGACCTTGGCTTCACGGTTATCCCAGGGGACAAGCTCCACACATATTCTCCTGAAGATCTTCTCAAGGTCATAAAGGAAAAGGTGGGCGACAACAAGGTGTTCCTTACGTTCGATATCGACTTTGTTGACCCGGCTTATGCACCAGGTACAGGTACTCCTGAGGTGGGAGGATTTACTTCCTTTGAAACGCTTCAATATATAAGAGCGCTGAAAGATCTGAACTTCACAGGCTTTGATGTAGTAGAAGTTGCTCCTCCATATGACCACTCAGAGATAACAGCTTATATGGGCGCAAATATCATTTTTGAGTTCATGTCTATCCTTGCTTATCAGAAAAAGATCGGCAAGAGAAAATAAAGATAGAAAAATAATTTACCCTCCAATAAATATAATATCAAACGCAACGGAGCGTTGACGGCGGCATTAAGGTGTCGGACTTGTCAGCGCTCCGAATTATTTATAAAAGTAAGTGAAAGGTTGGAATCAGTTATGAAAAGCGGAAGAAGATTTGGAATGTTAAGAAAAGTTTGTGCAGTGGCAGTGGCTTCAGTACTTGCGGCAGGATGTCTTACAGCCTGCGGAAGCAGCAAGAACACAGGACCGCTCACACTGGATCAGATCAAGAAAAACGGTAAGCTCACAGTTGCGACAGAAGCCGCTTATGAGCCTTTTGAATACATGGACGGCGATAAGATCATAGGCTACAACGCAGATCTGTTCGCAAAAATTTGCGACGATCTGGGGGTAGAGCTTGATTATATCGACCTGCCGTTCCAAGGAATACTTGCAGGACTTGAAGCAAAGAAATATGACGTTGTTGGAGCAACACTCGGCGTAACTGCTGAACGTGCAGGCAAGTACACGATGACTTATCCTATCCAGAACGGAACTACAGTTTTCGTAAAGAGAAAGGGCGATGATAGCATCAAGTCCATCGAAGATATGTCGGGCAAAAAGGTCGGCACACAGACTTCTTGCTACAATGAGGACGATACAAAGAAATTCAACGAGAAGCTAAAGTCAGAGGGCAAGGACGGCTATGCTGAACTGCTCACATACGACTCATTCCCTGAGGCTTTTGCAGAGCTTAAGAACGGCAAGATAGACCTTGTTGCTCAGAACTATGCAAGCTGCGCCGCAGTTGTAATGAAGAATCCTGACGATTATGAGATAGTGGCTGACGATTCAGGCAAGGCTGAAATGGTCGGCACAGACACTTGGGTATCATGGGCTGTTCGTAAGGAAGACACAGAGCTTTCTGACTATATCAACTCTGAGATACACAAGTTCAAAGAGGACGGAACTCTTGCAGAGCTTCAGAAGAAATGGTTTGGTGAAGCCGTTGACCTGCCTGAGAGCGATTATATCCCTGCCGAGTAAAAAGCACCTTTGAAAGGAGGAAATGCTCCGTCGCAAACGGCGGAGCATTATATATCAATGGAGAATTTCAACATAGTATGGCATTATAAAGACCTGCTGCTGAAAGGTCTTGGCTATACAGTATTCGTATCCGTTGCAGCGATACTTATAGCGCTTTGCGTTGGTATGCTGCTTTCGGTGATGAGAATGGGCGGTGACTCGCTTCCTTCAAGGATACTGAAAAAGATAGTCGCAGTTTATATAAGCTTTGTCCGTGGCACGCCTGTGCTGGTGCAGATATACATTATATATCAGGCTCTTGCAGTAATGGGTCTGAACCTTTCAAACTTGGCGTCTGGCATAATCGCTCTGAGCCTTAACAGCGGCGGATTTATCGCAGAAATAATCCGTGGCGGACTTACGGCTATACCAAAGGGTCAGACGGAGGCGGCAAGAGCCTTGGGCATGAGCGAGCCAAAGATACTAATGAGGATAGTTTTCCCACAGGTATTCAAGGTAGCTTTGCCGCAGCTGACAAGCGAGTTCATAAACGTTATAAAGGTGTCGCCGATGCTTTCTGTGTTGGCAATCGTAGAGCTTACAAGAACGGCTCAGCGTCTGGTTACGCAGACATACATAAACCTGCCTTTCTATATTGCTATCGCAGTTATGTATTTTGTTATCTGCGCAGGACTTGAAGAACTTGTAAAGCTTCAGAAGAAAAGACTTGAAAGAAGATAAGGAGGCGCAATAATATGGACGAATTTATGCACGTTGCGGAAATAGCGCTTCCGCTGCTTTTGCAGGGTCTTGGAACAACGGCGGCAATATCGGTGCTGTCTATCCTTATTGCAATGGTGTTAGGCTCGGCGGTAGGCTATATGTGCCTTTCAAAAAACAAGGCTGTTGAGTTTATCGCAAGGGCGTTTATAAAGATATTCAGATGCACCCCTTTTATGGTGCAGGTATATCTTGCATATTACGGACTCCCTGCTCTTGGTCTGAACGTTTCAGCGTTCTCAACAGGCGTTATAATTCTTGGAATGTACACAGCGGCTTATACCGCAGTTATCCTTGAAAGCGGCGTCAGCGCTATCCCAAAGGGACAGTTTGAAGCTTCATATGCAATGGGAATGTCAAGACTTAAAACAATGGTGAGAATAATTTTCCCGCAGACTTTGAAAATAATCGTTCCGTCACTGACAGGACAGTTTGTTCAGACTGTTAAGGACTCATCTATCCTTTCTATCATCACAGTTGCAGAAATGACAATGATGACAAAAGAGGCTATCGGTATAACTTTCAGCCCTCTGATAGTTTATATCTGTGCAGGCGTTCTTTACTGGGCGCTGAACCTTGTTATCGAGTTCGCATCAAGATGTATAGAAAAGCACAACAACCGTGTTGCTATCTGACGAAAAAGGAGTGTAAAATACAATGGCTGAAAGCAGAAAGCCTGTTATATCGGTTCACGATCTGGCAAAGAATTACGGGGAGCTTAAGGTCCTCAGAAAAATAGATATGGATATTTACAAGGGCGAGGTGGTAAGCGTTATCGGCCCTAGCGGCTCGGGAAAAAGCACCTTTCTCAGATGCCTGAACTATCTGGAGGAGCTGACATCAGGCGAGATAGATATAGGCGGAGTTTCCCTAAAGGGCATCGACGAGGACAAGCACAACAAAAAGCTTAACGAAAAGGCTGCAAAGGTCATAAGAAAGAACGTTGGAATGGTGTTTCAGCAGTTCAACCTTTGGCCGCACAAAACGGTGCTTGAAAACGTCATGGAGTGTCCTGTTCAGGTTAAAAAGGCTAACAAGGAAGAAACGAAGAAGAAAGCCATGGAGCTTCTTGCGAGAGTTGGAATGGACGGCAAGGCAGACGCTTATCCTACTCAGCTTTCAGGCGGTCAGCAGCAGCGTGTGGCTATTGCGAGGACTCTTGCAATGGAGCCTGAGGTCATACTCTTTGACGAGCCGACTTCCGCCCTTGACCCTGAGTTCGTTGGCGAAGTTCTGAACGTTATGAAAGACCTGGCTCAGGCAGGAATGACAATGATAGTTGTCACACACGAAATGGGCTTTGCGGCAGAGGTAGCAAACAGGGTCTGCTTTATGGACGGCGGCTATGTTATCGAGGACGGCACCCCTGAGGAAGTGTTCAAGCACCCTAAGAGCGACCGTGCAAAGCAGTTCTTCTCAAAGATACTTAATGTGTAAACTATAAAGCCGCAGAAAGGAGTGCAGATAAATGGATTATGAGCAGCTAGGGCACATTCTCGAAAGTATCCACCCAGGAGTGACTATTGCCGACAGCAGCGGAGTGTTCAGATTTGTTTCAGACTCCTATCTCAGCGGCAGAAGCGTAAAAGGCTCTGACATAATAGGTAAATTCGCAGGCTCGGAGGAAATGATGAAGATGTTTTCCCCTTGCGTGACGCAAATGGTTTTTGAAAGCCACAAGCGTGTCACAACAGTGCAAAAAGGCGTTGACAATGACGAAACTTTTGTCACGGGAATACCGGTATTCAAGGACGGAGAGCTTGAGATGATAATAAGCTATTCCTCTTGGGAGATAACAGGCTTTGACGACTTGCGGGAGCGTTACAATGTTTTGCAGTATCAGAACAAAAAGCTTCTTGATGAAATAGAGCTTATGACAGGACGTGACGGCGGACAGCGTTATATCGCCCAAAGCAGCCGTTCAAGAGACGCAAGGCGGCTTGCAGGAGTTTTCTGTGACGCAGGCTGTCCGTGCTACATCTATGGACCAACAGGAAGCGGCAAAAGCTATCTTGCTTCCACTATATACGGTAAAAAAGGAACGCTTTACACCTATGACTGCGCACCTGTCGGGGAAGAAGTCATTGAAAAGGAGCTTCTTGGAGAGGGGTCGATGATATCGCCGCTTTCGGGTATTTACGCTGTGATAATAAAGCATATAGACAGGCTGTCACCTAGGCTTCAAAGGGCAGTTCTTGAAAAATGCGCAAAAGCAGGCATTGTGCCTGTGGGGCTTTCTGAACATTCAGTGGAGGAGCTTAAGGGTGCTGACAAGCTGTCGGAGGAGTTTATAAGCGAGTTCGAGCCTTATCAGGTACAGATGTATTCTCTTGGCGAGCGTGCGGAGGATCTTAAAAGCTTTATCGACTATTATCTCGGCTCGGCAAACAAGAAATACTCACGGAGCGTTGAGCTCACGCCTCGTGCCATGGGCTGTTTGTTGGGATATGATTGGAAAGAAAATATCGACGAGGTGCATAGGACTATCGAGCGTATCGTTCTTACTACCGAGAAGAAAAAGGTGGACGTTTTCGACTTGCCTGACAGGATAACAGGCGGTTCGTCTGAGGTATTTGCACAGAATGCTTCCCTGAAGGATATGCTTGAATTTTACGAAAGCGGACTTGTGATGAGAGCCTATGAAAAATACAGAACATCTGTGGCTGTGGCACAGAAGCTTGGCATAAGTCAGGCGACGGCGGTGCGGAAGATACACAAATATGCAGGCAGGGACGTTGAATGAATGAGCGTTTTGATGTTATCGTTACGATACTTGAACTTATCGGCACTGCAGCGTTTGCGGCAAGCGGTGCGCTGACAGCGATAAAAAGGCGTTTTGACCTTTTTGGCGTTATAATAATAGGAGTGACGACGGCTGTGGGCGGTGGGATAATGCGTGATATCGTCATCGGAAGTCACCCTGTGGCGGCGTTTCGTGACCCCCTTGCAATGAGTGCGGCGGCTTTGATATCGGTGCTTGTGTTTGCTGCCTTGGCTGTAAAAGGCGACCTGGGGGGCAAGGCGTTGAAGCTTTATGATACTGCAATGCTCATGCTCGATACTATAGGTCTTGGCATTTTCACTGTTACAGGTATAACAGCGGCAATGAGGAGCGGCGTGTCAGACAACACTTTTTTGCTTGTGTTTTCGGGAGTTATAACAGGCGTTGGGGGCGGAGTTCTCAGGGATATTTTCGTGAACAAGAAGCCTGAGATATTTGTGGGCAATATTTATGCCTGCGCTTCTGCCACAGGTGCAGTGGCTTTTCTGCTTTGCTATTGCATGGTGTCGTTCATGCCTGCCTGCATGGTGAGCCTTGCGGTGACGTTTTCCCTAAGGCTCATGTCGGTGAAATTCGGTTGGAATTTGCCGAAGATTCAGATAAAAGCCAGACAGGAGCGGAGGATAGCCGCCACGAAAGAAAATCTCATAAATAAAAAAGGAGCATAGACTATGAAAAAGTTTATTATTACCATAAGCCGTGAGTTCGGCTGCAACGCAAGAGAGGTCGCAAGAAAGGCGGCGGCTGAGCTTGGGGTGGAGTTTTATGACAAGGACCTTGTAGATATGGCGGCAGAGCGTGCAGGCATAAGCCGTGACTCGTTTCTTGACAGTGAGGAAATGCTTGACAAGAACGCTGACCGTCTGCTGAAGTCATTCGGCTACGGCTCATCAACGCAGTTTTATTCCGACAAGGCTGTAAAAGCACAGGTGGATATCATCAGAGATCTTGCAAACAAGCGTGTATCTGCCATATTCTTCGGCAGATGTGCAGACTATGTTCTCAGAGAATATCCAAACCACATGAACGTTTTCCTCTATGCGCCTTTGGAAGCAAGGATAAAGCATATGTGTGAAACTTATGACCTTTCATGGCTGGAGGCTGACAAGCTCATAAAACGTGTTGACCGCCAGCGCCACAACTATTATAAATACGTCACAGGCAAAAATCGTGGTGACCGTGACAACAAACATCTTATGATCGACGTAAGCGAATACGGCACTGATCTCACTGCCGAAATGATATGCTTCGCCGCAAGAAAGATGTTCGAGGACTAAGCTTTCTACTGATTACCAAATCTTCATTTGTGGGGTGCTTCTGTTTTGGAGCGCCCCTCTTTTCTTGTATTGTGAATATGAACAAAATGCAGGATATAAAGAAACTTTATTCATGCAACATTTTCTGTAGACTTTATGACAGTTAGAGGTATCGTATACGCCGTTCAGGGCGTTGACCTTGAAGTGAAGCAAGGCGAGATATTCGGCATAATAGGCGAGAGCGGCTCGGGCAAATCAACTATAGGAAGATGCGTTCTGAAGCTTATCGACGTTGATTCAGGCGAGATATATTTTGACGGCAAAAACATAACTCATGTGAGCCGCAAGGAACAGCAGGAACTGCGTTCAAGAATGCAAATGGTCTTTCAAAACCCTCTTGCTTCCTTTGACCCGAAAAAGACTATACGCTTTAGCCTTGAAGAATCTGCAAAGGTGCATAAGATAAAGCCTGAGGTCTACAAGACGAGGATAAAACAGCTTATGGAGTATATAGCGCTTCCGGAGGACTTGCTCACAAGATATCCTAAAGACCTTTCGGGCGGTCAGCTCCAAAGGCTTGCAATAGCAAGGGCGCTTATGCTGGAGCCTGATTTCATTCTTGCAGATGAGCCTGTTTCGGCACTTGACGTTTCTGTGCAGGCGCAGATATTGAATCTTATGCTCGACCTGAAAGAGGATAAAGGGCAGACGATACTTTTTATCTCCCATGATCTGAACGTTGTCCGTCACGTTTGCGACAGGATAGCGGTGGTATATCTGGGAGCGGTAATGGAAATGGGTACGGTGGAGCAGATCTATAACAGCGTTGCTCACCCATATACTCAGGCGCTCATCTCAGCAAAGCCAAAGGAACACCCTCTTGAAAATAAGGAGCATATACTGCTGGAGGGAGATATACCGAACGCAGTGGATATCCCCGAGGGCTGTCGCTTTGCAGGCAGGTGCAGATATTTCAAAGAGGGCTTGTGCGACAACCGCACGCCAAAGCTCAAAGACATTGGAAACGGGCATTACGTTGCCTGTCATTTCCCACTAGGCATTGACCGCAGCAAGACTGCTTCGGATATGTAATAAATCTTTTGAAGAAAGGAAAGTTATCATGAAAAAATTCTCACGCAAGATCGCGGCCGCTGCTGCATTGGCAATAACAGTTTCAAGCTGTATGACAGGCTGCTTCAACAACACAGGTTCCGGTTCAGGCTCAGGTTCTTCAGGAGGAAATTCAGAGACAGTTCTCAGAGTAGGCTATACTCAGGAGCCGTCATCATTTGACCCTGCCGACTTCACTATCGTGGCAGCAACTCTCACAGGTTATGACTGCTATGACACGCTTCTTAACTTCTCACATGACGGCACAACAGTTGAGCCTGCCCTTGCAGAATCCTGGGAGCAGGTTGACGATACTACATACACATACAAGATAAGACAGGGAGTAAAGTTCTCAGACGGCAATGAAATGACAATGGACGATGTGCTTTATTCTCTTAACAGAGTAACAGAAGACAACTATTATATGAGCTATCTTTTTGCAAACGTTGACAGCTTTGAAGCCGACAACGATACTTGGACGCTGACAGTTCATCTTAAACAGCCTGACTCATCGTGGCAGTATGTTCCTGCAACATCAGCCTGCACTATAGTCGAGAAGTCTGTAACAGAGGAGCAAGGCGACAAGTACGGCACTGCTGACGGAAAGACTGTCGGCACAGGTCCTTACAAGCTTTCTTCATGGTCATCAGGAAGCGAGATAGTTCTTGAAAAGAACGAAAACTGGTGGGGCGACCCTGATACTCTCGATATCGACAAGGTAGAATATTACGTTATCGAGGACGAAAGCGCATTGGCACTTGCGGCAAAGGGCGGACAGATAGACTTTGTCGAGGGTATGTCAAACAGCGTTATGTCTGTATATCAGAGCTGTCAGAATTTCAATATCCTCTCATGCGAGGGAACGACTTCAAACTATATCGCATTCAACACAGCTTCAAAGCCGTTTGATGACGAGTGGGCAAGAAAGGCTGTTGCATATTGTATCGACCGTTCCCAGATAACAACAACTATCGGCGGCGATTATGCAAAGCAGTCGGCTGTTGTTCCAATGAGCGAATCCATGATGTATATGGATAAGGATAAGTGGGATTCAACTATCGCCGAAAGCGATGTTTATACTCAGGATTATGACAAGGTAAAGGAATGTCTTGCAAAGTCAAAGTATCCTGACGGCTTTGAGTTTGATTTCTATACGACTTCACAGACGCAGAAGCAGGCTGAGCTTCTCAAGTCAATGGTAGACGCAAGCGGCTCTATCACAATGAATCTTGTGGAAGTACCTGACAGCGATATCTTCAGCTATATGTTCGGCTACAAGACAAAGGATAACGGCGAGAGATATTACAACGCAGTCGGCACATACATGATGTCAGACTTCCTTGATCCTATGGGAATGTTAAAGACATTATATGCAGGCTCTAACGCTTGCGAGGGCGGAACGAATGAAACACTTTGGACAAGCACAGAAGCAGACGGACTTCTTGATAAAGCGGCTCAGACAACAGACGACGCTGAGAAAATGGGTTACTATACTGACGCATATAAGATATTTGCTGACCAGTGCCCTTACCTTGGACTTTACACATCATCTGATGTTTACGCAGTAAGCGACAAGTTCACATATGACCCAAGCCCGATGTTCTGGTATAACTTCAGTTACGCAGACGTTCATGTGGCAAAATAAGAAATAATATGAAAAAGGAAGTGCGATAATGTATTCATCTCTGGATACCGTGTGGGTTCTTCTCTGCACAGCTTTGATATTCTTTATGCAGGCAGGCTTTGCAATGCTGGAAACAGGCTTCACCAGAGCAAAAAATGCAGGCAACATAATAATGAAAAACCTTATGGATTACTGCATAGGCTCTGTTCTTTTCTGGGTTATCGGCTTCAGCTTTTTGTATGGCGACTCCATAGGAGGATTTATCGGAACGCCAAGCCTGTTCGCAGCAGGAAAGTTTGCAGCCGCAGGCGATCTGCCTAAGCGAGTGTTCCTTATGTTCGCAACTGTCTTTTGTTCAACTGCCACGACTATAGTTTCAGGAGCAATGGCAGGCAGAACAAAGTTCAAGGCTTATCTTACATATTCGGCTGTTATGAGCGGAATAGTTTATCCTATAACAGGTCACTGGATATGGAACAGTGCGGGCTGGCTCAAAAGTATAGGCTTCCACGATTTCGCAGGCGGAACTGCCGTTCACGTTGTTGGCGGAACAACCGCACTTATAGGTGCGCTGCTTGTGGGAGCAAGGATAGGCAAGTTTGATAAAAACGGCAAGGCGAGAGCCATACCGGGACATAATCTCACTATCGGAGCTTTGGGCATATTCATTTTGTGGATAGGCTGGTTCGGATTTAACGGTGGCTCGCTTCTCACCGCTCAGGGCGACAATGCGGCGGCAAAGCTTGGGGATATCTTCTTTAACACAAACATATCTGCGGCGGCTTGCGCAATAGCTGCAATGTTCATCACATGGGTGCGCTACGGCAAACCTGACGTGACAATGACCCTTAACGGAGCGCTTGCAGGACTTGTGGCTTCAACCGCAGGCTGTGACACAGTTTCGGCAGGAGGAGCATTCTTTATCGGCATAACAGCAGGCTTTGTAATGGTGTTTGGTGTTGAGCTTATAACAAAGCTAAAGGCTGACGACCCCGTGGGTGCGGTAAGTGTTCACGGTCTGTGCGGAGCATGGGGAACGCTTATGACGGGCGTTTTCGCAAAGAAAAGCGGTCTTATATATTCAGGCAGCCCGAAGGATCTGCTTATACAGCTTGCAGGCGTGCTTTCAGTGGCGGCATGGACATCGCTTATTATGGTGATAGTGTTCACAGTGATAAAGAAAACAATGGGTCTGAGAGTTAGCGAGAACACAGAGATAGTTGGTCTTGACAAGTGTGAGCATGGACTTTCAAGCAGCTATGCGGATCTTCTCAACACAGCTCAGTTCATCACCGCTGCCGCTGACGAGCCTTCAAAGGTGAGGGCTATAGACGAAGCCTCAGAGCTTAACGCTTCTGACTACAAGGCGGACGGAAAGATGCACAAGGTGGTCGTTCTTATGAACGTCGCAAAGTTCGAGATGCTGAAAAATGCTTTGGATAAGCTTGATATAACAGGTATGACAGTTACGCAGGTGAGCGGCTGTGGAATACAAAAAGGAAGCACTGAGCTTTACAGAGGCTCTGAGCTTGAATCAAGGCTTCTGCCTAAGATAAAGGTGGAGATAGTTATAAGCACTGTTCCTCTTGGACTTCTTATGGACACTATCAGAAAGGTACTTTATACGGGTAAGATAGGCGACGGAAAGATATTTGTTTATGACGTTGCAAACGTTGTGAAGATAAGAACAGGGGCAGAGGACGAGCAGGCTCTTGAATAAGCTGTCATAATAATTGGAATGGGGGACAAGATATGACTGATGATATGAAATACACTGTGTTTTATACAGACGAAAACGGACAGCTTGTCCCGAATGGGGAAAAGCTTCTGAGCATAACCGAGATAGCAAAGTATCGAAACATACCTACCGAACGGCTTAGATATTACGATAAGATAGGGCTTTTAAGACCTGACTATGTTGACAAGCTCACAGGGCGGAGGTTTTATTCGGCACAGCAGTGTGAAAAGCTTGGCACTATAAAAGAGCTTCGCAGGCTGAACTTATCACTGAAAGAAATAGAGGACTATTTCAGCGACAGAAACCTTGAAAAGTCCGAGCGTGTTCTCAGACAGCGTTATGAGCTTTTACAGCAGGAGATAGCGGATAAGCTTGAAATAAGCCGTGTGCTTAAAGAGAAGCTTAAATTTATCAGAGAGCTTAACAACACAGACTTCAAGCTTGACGACCCTGTTATAAAGGAGCTTCCTGAACGATATGCTCTCAAAGGGGAGAGCAACAAGTTCAGAACAAATCTCACTGGTATAGAGTTTATGAAGCTTGAGGAGGCTATAGGCGGAACTTCACCTGTGCTTGCTACTGATAAGGTGGCAATGACTATAAAAAACTCAGTCGATCCTGACGATATGGATTCCGAGGTCTGCCCTATGGTGTTCTGCTCGGCAGATCAGGCTGACAAGGAAAGCTTCACAACAGTGGCAGGAGGAAAATACGTTTGCGCTTTTCATAGGAACTGCTACAGCTATTTCGGTGAGCTTATAATGAAAATGCGCTGTCTTGCACAGGAGCATGGCTACACCCTTGGAAGCGTCGGGGTGATGATATACCGTATAGACATAACCCTTACGGACAACAGTGATGAAACTATAGCGGAGCTTCAGTTTCCGCTTATAAAAGAAAGCAGGGAGAAATGATCATGATAGACAGAAATGAACTGCACGCCATGAAAACGGCGGCAAGATTTGATGAATTTGGCAACACAAGATTTCCTACAATGGCAAAGAGAGCCGTTGAGCTTGGATTAGAGCCTGCGGACAGCATTAAAAGCGAGGGCATGAGCTGTTTTGCAAGAACAAATCTCGGCCCTACATACACAAGCCACGAAACTTTTCTCAGAAGTCCTTTCTGCGAGGATATCCATAAGGTGTCGGAATATGACGTTGCAGTGGTGGGTATCCCATATGACAGCGGAGCGTCAAACCGCTCAGGCACAAGACTTGGCCCTGCCGGAATAAGACACGCTTCTTCGCAGATATCCCCTTTCAACCCTGACTATGGCGTTGACCTATACGAAAACATAAAGCTTTGCGACGCAGGAGATATCTACACACTTCCTGCAAATGCCGAAAAGACTTTCGACCAGATAACAAAGGGCATAGGCTATATATTCTCTCAGGGAGTAACGCCTATCGTTCTTGGGGGCGACCACTCTACCACTTTTCCTACGCTCAGGGGCATTTCAAAGTATATCGACGGCAATATCGGCGTTATCCATATCGACCGCCACAGCGATTGCGACGCTATCCAAATGGACGAAAAAATGCACGGCACAGAATGGTATCATTCCACTCACCTGCCTAACCTCAGCGCAAAAAATCTTGTGCAGATAGGCATAGGCGGAAACTGCTGCAAGTCATGGTCAAAATTCACCCGTGACAGCGGCTGTACTGCGATCTCAATGGAGGATATCGACAAGTATGGTATCGACAAGGTGGCAGAGCTTGCTCTCGATATTGCATGGAAGGGCTGTAAGGCAGTGTATGTGAGCCTTGATATAGACGTTCTGGAAGCTGCTTTCTGCCCGGGTACTGGCACACCTGATTTTGGCGGTATGCTCCCGAGAGAGCTTTTAAGGCTTCTCAAGCTCGTGACAGCTCCCGGTATCTGTGGAATGGACGTTGTGGAGGTATCTCCTCCGTTTGATGTGAGCGAGATAACTTCACTTGCGGCGTCAAGATGTATAATTAATGTGCTTTGCAATCTTGCGCTGAACAAGTCGCTATATAAACACTGATAATATTTGTATCTGAAAGAGGCAGCTTATGAATGATCGGCAGCAAAAGGAACTTATACTGGCGGCTAAGGGTAAGCTGCCTTTTGATATTTATTTTTACAACGCAAGGATAGTTGACGTTTACAGAGAACGGATAATAGACAGCGGCTCGGTGGGGATAAAAAACGGCATTATCGCCGCAGTTTGCCCTGACTTTGAGCCTAGAGCAACAGAGTTTATTGATTGCAGAGGAATGTATCTTGCGCCTTCTTTTATCGACGCTCATATGCACATAGAGTCCTCAAAGCTCACGCCTTTTGCATACTGCGAGGGTGCAGTGCCACACGGAACGGGCTGTGTATTCTTTGACCCTATGCAGATGTCGAATACTCTTGGTCTTAAGGGTATAAAAGCTATATGCGAAATGCTTGGAGAAATGCCCATAGAAAGCTTTTTGCAGCTTTCTTCGCAGTATCTTTCCACTCTGAAAACGCAAGATGATATCATAGATGTTATCAAAGAGTGCAATGCGAAAACTGTGGGGGAGATAAGCGGCGCTGTGGTGGATAATGAGGAGATAATAAAGCTTCTCGGTGCGGCAAAAAGGGCAGGTGTAAAGGTGAATGGTCACTGTCCGTCAATGGGATTTCGTGACGTTCAGCAGGCGGCTTGCGCCGGGCTTTGTGACGACCATGAGTGCGAAAGCATAAGCGACCTTGAGCAGCGGCTAGCCTGCGGAATGGCGGTGTTGGTAAGAGAGGGAACTATAGAACCGAACTGCCGAACTCTTTGCGAGGGGATAGTAAAAAATCATATCCCTACGGACGATATAATGTTCTGCACTGATGACAAGTCTGCGGAGGATATAAAGGAAAACGGCTGTATAGATAATGCTCTGCGTATCGCAGTAAAAAGCGGTATTTCCCCTGTGACAGCGATAAAAATGGCTACTCTCAACGTCGCAAGGCACTATGGTGTTGATGATATCATAGGCTCGGTCGCTCCCTCAAGAAAGGCGAATTTTCTGCTTATGGATAGCCTTGAAAATATGACAGTGAAAAAGGTCTATCACCAGGGCAGGCTTGTGGCTGAAAACGGCGAGTTTCTTTGCAGGCATGAGTTTGATATAACTTGCTATCCTGAGTTTAAAAACACTGTGATATTGCCCAGAGGGCTTGACAGCCATTCTTTTGAGATAAAAGCAGGCTTTGAGAGGGGCTATGTTACTGCAAATGCAATTGAAATGCCCGAGGGTGGCATAGTCACAAGGCTTGTAAAAGGCAGGCTTGAAGTCAGCAACGGCATTGTATGCGGTGATACAAAAGCCGATATTCTGCCCATATTCGTTGTGGAGCGTTTCGGCAGGAGTGGTGAGATAGGCAGTGGTTTTATAAAAGGTCTTGGCATTAAAAGGGGAGCTGTTGCCGCAAGCTTTGCTCAGGAGAGCAATAATGTCGTTGTATCGGGCGTTGACTCTGCGGATATGCTTTGTGCTGTGAAAGCTGTTGAAGCGAACGGCGGCGGTGCGGCTATGGCTATTGACGGCAAGGTGGCAGGGCTTTACACCCTTCCTGTGGCAGGCATACTAAGCGGTGAAAACATCACGGGCGAGATAAAGGCACAGAAAGCTTTCAGAGAAGCCCTTGCCCTCACAGGCGGAAACATACAGCGTATGACGGTGGTGCTTACAGTGTCGCTGTGTCAGACTATCCCAGAGGTGGGGCTGACGGAAAAAGGGCTTTTTGACGTAAACCAGCAAAGATACATACCCACATTCACAGGCGGTGAAGAATTTGAAGAATAAGCCGGAAAATGTAATAATGACAGAGGGCGACCCTAAGAAAATAATATTCCGATTTGCACAGCCTCTTATATTTGCAAACCTTTTTCAACAGCTTTACAACACCATGGATACCATAATAGTGGGCAAGATAAATGGTGACGAAGCTCTTGCGGCGGTGGGAGTTTCCTTTGCAGTGACAATGGTCATGATAGCCGTTGCAACTGGTACGGGCATAGGAACATCGGTGCTTATAGCGAAATACTGCGGTGCTGGGAACAAGTCAAAGGTCAAGACGGGCATTTCCACTGTGCTGATATTTTCACTTATGGTCGCAGCGTTGATAGCTGTTCTTGGGGTGGTGCTTAGTATGCCGCTTTTAAGACTTCTGAAAACGCCGCAGAATATCATAAATGACGCTGCAAACTATCTGCGGATATATTCCTTAGGTATGCCGTTTATGTTTCTTTACAACGTGCAAGCGTCGGTATTTAGTGCCCTTGGCAACTCAAAGACGCCTTTTCATCTGCTTGTGATGTCCTCTTTGCTGAACATAGGGCTTGACCTTTTGTTTGTAGGTGGATTTTCCATGGGCGTATCAGGTGCGGCATGGGCTACATGACAGACCTTGCGTTTTGTTATATAATAATGGGAATAAATTCAAGCTTTAACGGAATGTTAAGGGGGCTTGGGTGTTTGAAGCTGTTTTTATCCGGAAGCATAATAAATCTCACGTTCCGAATTATTTTCACCTACGCTCTAGTATCGGTCATAGGCGTATCGGCAGTATGGCTGTCAATGCCGGCAGGCTGGGTTCTGAGTTTTATTTACGGGAGAGTGGGGTATAGGATCATGTGCAAGAAGAAAGCGATATATAATAGGTAAAGCATTAGCTTCCGAGTAGTTGTCAGCGACTGTTCGGAAGCTGTTTTTATTGTAAAACAAAAAACTCGCAAACCCTCGTAAATAAAGGATTTGCAAGCTTTCTAACTTGGTGCGGCAAACGGGACTTGAACACTCAAAAATGCGTTTAGCGGCTTTTTGTAAATCCTCGCAAATGTCGGTAAATAGGGCTTTTGCGTGAATTATCGTTTAGCATTGTCAAGTCTGATTTTGGGTGTTATTGCGGCTCATAACACCCAAATAACACCCAAAAACGAGTGCAAATAATTGTACATTAGTTGCTTTTAGTTGCAAATTGATAAAAATTAGTAGTATCAATAGACTTTGAACTTGCTCATTTTTGAGCTGGTTGCTATCGCTCATATTTGAGCTAAAGCCCACACGTTCAGTAAAACAAGCCCCTTAGAAGTACAATCGTCGTTAAATCTATCAAAACGCCGTATAAGCTATTGTAATTTCAATAGTGTAATTTCACCACCGAACGTACAGAACGCCATACAGCACACGCTAGGGGCATTATAGAGCATTTTAACAGCATACAGACAAAATAATAGCAGGCTTTGCACCCTCTCGACAGTTTATCGACAGTTCAAAGGGGTAACGCCTGCTTGATTTATTCTCTTGATAATTGTTCTTCCCAATTATCGGGAAAGCCAATGCAGTTTATATCAATATAGTTGCTATATTCTTCTATAAGTGCGGCAAGCTCTGTAACAACGCCATTCCAGCTTTCAGGGGACGGGTACAACACTTTCATAATGTACAAATATGGGTAAAGATAAATAAAATTGCGTCCACGAGCATACGCCTTGTATTCTTCCTCATAAGGCAATGACGGAAACCATTTAAACCTTGAATAATAAATTCTTCCAAAGTGAGCACATTTATTTCTAAGTGTAGTAAGACACCGCAGACAGCTTTCAAGCTGCGAATATGTACATTCTGTTTGTGTTATGTACGAAATAGACCTTGCTATAACTTTTTTATCTGCTGTTTTCATTTGTGAGTAAAACTGTGATGTATTGCCCAAAGTAAATAATTCAACAGCTACCCACAACGGAAACTTGCCGTCATAATTGTCTATATGATGTTTCACGAAAGGTAATTCTTTGTTGCGTTTTACCTCAGTGTTGAAATTATCAATAAGCTTTTTATGTTTTTCTATCATTTTATCGGCAACGTTGGAATGATCTAAATAACCTAAAGCACCATATTTGTTTGAATGATAGTAAGCTATCTGTGTTTTTACAAAAACCTCTATCTTTTGAATTATCCCATAAAGAAACGCACTTAGCTTTCTGTCAAATTCATATATCTTATAAACTTGCAAAAGCGTTGTGCCCTGCTTATAATTTCCGTCATTATCTCTAAACGGCAAAAAGTAAGCTGATAATTTATAATAATTAATTTTGTTAAGTATCATTATGGCTTGCTCATAGTCGGTTATTTCACAGCCGTGCTCTATAAGTTTATTTACCTGTCTGCAAAATAACTCAGGCTCTTTTGTATTCATACCATAATCACCACCTAAAAAAAAGCCCTCACTGGGACACATTGTTAAGAGGTGCGTGAGGTTCTGTTACTGTTATTATACTCAAAATTGAGTAAAAATGCCATTCGCAATATGCACAAACTTTGCTTTTCTTTTTGTTCAATATTATGCAGTATCATTTAATGAGCATTAGTGATGTGGAGTATAATAACGCCTGCTGTTTTGTTATTCGGTTTTATCTCTGCTCATAGTTTCGTGGATAGCCCTCACAACAAAGCTGTTAAGGCTTTCACCCTGACTTTTGGCGTGGATCTTAATTATATCTCCCTCGCCTTTCTTTACTCGTATTCTCAGGTCATCATAAGCCTTTTTGTTATATTTTTGCACGGCTTTATTGCTCGCTTGCGTATATGCCATTAAATCACCTCATTCTTGTATTATAACATATTTATAATATTGTCCTCAATATAGAAAGTGTACAAAATAGTTGCTTGAAGTTTATATAGTTTGTATATTGATATATTGTCCTCAATATGTTATTATTAATCTATCCTAAAAATAAGAATACAAAATCGGAGGTAAAAAATCATGGAACTTAATAAGAAACAGCTGGAGCTTGTAGAAAACATATTCAAAAACTATAACCATTGTGAATTCGGTCAAGCTTTGGAGCAGTACGAAAGTGATTACATAATGGAGATGAATGAGGACACAAAGAGATTTTTTGACAAGTTGAAGTCTGAGTATAATGAAAAGCTTGCGTTTGAATTTGACACGATTTGCGGCAATTCGCAGGGAGCAAGCTATCATGACGGCTTTATCAAAGGCTTTATTTATGCAATGGCTTTGGCAGGCAAAATGTAAATATCCAGCCGTGAATATTATTGGAGAGTGAGCGTTAAAGGCTTGCTCTCTTTTATTTTTCCCAAACGTTATACTCAGCACAAAGCTGTTCAAAGCGTGTCATTGCTTGATACTCTGCATTGTCCTCTGCAAGCTGTTCTATCTCGCAATCGTATATTATAGCCTGCCGCTGTCCATAACTGAGATACGAGCCACGCTTTATTATCTCTGAGATACGCTGTTGAGCTTTGAAGTAAGCCCTTGTGTTGGTGCGGCTGTCAAAATGCAGGCGGCTTTCAATGTTCTGCTCCTCCCACAGTATTCTCAGTTCAGCCATACAACGAAGCTTTCTTAAAGCCTTTGCCTTGCGTTGTCTGATACACTCACCGCTCACGCCCTCACGCTTTGCTATCTGCTCTTGTGTCATATCCTCAAAGTAATAAAGCACTATCACATCACACAGGGGCTTGTCTAAGCGGTCAAGAGCCTTGTGCAATACCTCTCTTGTGTGTTCGTCTGCAATGGTCTGTAAAGCCTGCTCAAAGCCCTCTTGTGAGTTGCTGTCGGGGATAATATCAGCTAAGCAAAGCTCTTTGCTGTCGCCCGTATCAAGGGGCTTATCAAGGCTTGTGCAGTTGTCAAGAGGCTTGTTATTCTCTCGGTCAGCGTTGCGTATGCCTAATAACTCCGCACCTGCATTGCGTATATGATACTCAAGATAGCTTGTGAAAGCATATCCCTTTTCTGGACTGTATGCCTCAAGAGCCTTTATAAAAGCAGGATAGCACTCTTGCTGAAAGTCTTCAAGCTCCGCTCCGCAAGCCGTGAAACGTTTCTCATAGCTTTCATAATATTGCCCTGCAAGCTTGAACATCAAGTGCTTTATCCTGTCCCACAAAGCAGGCTTTAAATCATCTGCACCGCCTTGCTTGATAAATTCCGCAAGCTGTTCATTTGTCATTGTGTCACCCTCTCACATTCTCTTACATTTACGGCTTTGTTCGAGCTTTACTCTCGGTTCGTAAGTTTTAAGACTCACTATGCAACAAAACGTTACACTCTCGCAAGCCCTGTTCTCGCTTTGCTCTCGGTTCGATAGTCCTTTTTCGTGACATCAATGTCACGAAGTTGTGGAGGGTTGTGGAGGGTTTTAGCCGTTTTTCAAGAACTCTTTCTTTATATATATTCTTTTTATTTTCTTATACGAAAGGTTAAGAAAACCCCTCAACCTATCCACAACCCTCCACACTTACACTTGTTCATCAAGAAACGAATCCCACTTCTCAAGAAGTCTTTCTGCAGAGCGTAACGTCTGAGAAATGGAGCTTGCTCTTGAACGCTCCCTGCTGACATATTGGCTAAGCTCTGAGCGGTCAGCAGGATAAAAATAGCCACACTCACTTGAGCATATCACTGCACCTTTACGCCGCATATCCTCAATCACAAGCCTTGTGTGGCGGTTGTCAAGCCCAGATATGATACACATATCCGCAAGGCTTACAGCGTTGCTCTCGCCTGCTCTAAGGGCGTTTGATATTCTTTCGGCTGCTGTCATACTATACCGCACTCCTTTCACCCTCGTTCAGATACTCAATGAACTTTTCTACATTGACAAGAGCCTTAGCTCCACACCGCACAAACACGATCTTGTTTTCTTTCACAAGCCGTCTGATAGCGTGAGCAGGGAAACCCGTTTCTTTTGCCGTCTCGTTTATCGTCCGCATACGGGGTGCGGCTCTGGTTATGCTGATATTATTCAAAATATCTCCTATCTACCACATTTCAAGACTTGCATTTCCGCCCTTGAATGTGGTATAATAGGAGCGGAAACTTGACTGTTTTCGTTTAGCTGGCTTTAACGCCTGCTTTGCCGTCTGAATGTTGGTAGCGTTCAGACGGTTTCTTTTTGTGCTGAAAGTTGGCCAATAATAGCCTTGAGCCTCTCAACCTCGCTTTCATTAAACGGCTTTCTAAGGCGGCGTGAGAAATTGCTGTCATTCACGCCCCACAGCTCGGCAACTTGCCAGCATTTCAAGCCTGCTGCAAATATAAGCTGTTTTACCTCTGTTCCTGTCACCTTGTTTCACCTCGCTTTTGCTGTTGCTGTGATTTAATTATATCATTAGACAACAATAAAGTCAATATAACTTAACTTTATATTTTAAACCTTTAATAATTCAATGTGATTTGAATTATAAGTCAAGCTATCTTTGTAAATAATCTTAATATTAACAAGAACACTTTCCTTGACAAAATTGACTGTTTATGATACAATGATAACAACAACAGCAAAGGGGTTAAAACTTATGAACAATTACACTTTCAATGTTGAACATATGGGCAATGAAATAAAGCTTGCACGAGTAAAAGCAGGCTTAACGCAAGAACAACTTGCAGAAAAAGCAAGAACGACTAAAACAACTATTGTTGCGGTAGAAAAAGGAGAAAAACAAAGCGGCGGAAACATTATGCTTATTGCGAATATAGCGGCGGTGCTAAATCTTTCGCTTGATGAAATTTGCGGTATTAATACAAAGCCTGTTGAGGAAACTGAACAAGATGAAAAGAACAAGATACTAAACGCACTAAAAGTTATATTTGATTTAAAAGATGCAACGCATAGCATATCCGCAAGCGACTTTCCGAGTGATACAGCAAATTTGAATATTACAATAAATGACACGGGATTGGCATATTTTGCACAAGAATATTCAAAGGCTGTTGCAATGATTGAAACTAATAAAAATACGGAATATTACAAAGACGTAAAATCGGCAATAATGAATGCTTTCGAGTGTCGCTTTGCCAATTTAAAAAAAGACGTTTTTGAATATTCTTTTGATGACAAAATATTCATATTAAATGGAGAGGACAAACAACATATTACAATATCACTTGGAGAAATACCCAAAAGCGATGATGATTTAATCCCGTTCTAATTTTATAGAAAGGACTTGATACAATGGCACAGATAGAAAAGCGTGCAAACGGCCCATATAGGATAAGAGTGTTCTGTGGCTATTCAGCGGACGGCACAAAGCAGAAATCACAGTCAATGACGTGGCGACCCTCAAGACCTAATATGACCGAAAAGCAAATAGAAAAGGCTCTGAACAAAGCGGCTTTTGACTTTGAGGAGAAGTGCAGGAGCGGTCAAACTGTCAACGCTGAGAAGTTCGAGAACTTTTGTGAAACGTGGTTTGAAAACTATGCAGAGCGTACTTTAAAGCCCTCAGGCGTTGAGCGGTGCAGAGAATACACCCCGCGAGTGTATGAAAAGCTTGGGCACTTGCGTATAGACCGCATAACCCCACGAGAGATAGACGGCTTTATAGCTTGGCTTGGCAAGCAGCACGTTGAAAAGACCGCAAATGCAGCTTTCAGGGGTGACTTAAAAGCCATTCTCAGCCACAAGGGTATGACACAGAAAAGCCTTGCAGAGCAAGCAGGCGTAAGCTCACAGACCATTAAATCAGCCGCAGAGAGCAAGCTTATAAGGTGGGAGAATGCTGAAAAGATATCCGCAGCATTGGGAGAGCCTTGTCAAAAGCTCTTTGATAAGCATACAGACGATAAAATGCTTTCTCCAAAGACTATAAAGAATTATGTTTCTTTCGTGTCAAGCGTGTTTGACTATGCCGTGCATATCAAGGCTATCAAGGAAAACCCCTGCAAAAATGCCGCACTCCCAAAGATACCGCAGGCGGAGCATAAAATGTTCACCATAGACGAGGCTAAACGCTTTCTTGATATACTCGATCGTGACGATACGCCTATGAAATACAGGGCTTTCTTTCAGCTCGCTATATTCGGCGGCTTTCGCAGGGGCGAGATACTCGGTCTTGAGTGGGAGGATATAGACTTTGACACGGGCGTTGTGCATATCCGCAGAACTGTTCACTATTCAAAAGAGCGTGGCTATTATGACACAGAGCCAAAGAGCCGCAAGTCTGTAAGAGCCTTGACCCTGCCCAGCGGCGTGATATTTACAGTAAAGCAGCTAAGAAACGAACAGCTTTCACAGCGTTTAAAGCTTGGTGACAAATGGCACAGCACGAGCAGGCTTTTCACCACTTGGGACGGACACCAAATGCACGGAGCAACGCCGTTCACTTGGCTGACAAAGACCTGTGAGCAATACGGCTTGCCAAAGGTTAATCTTCATTCGTTCAGACACTTAAACGCAAGCTTGCTCATAAGCTCGGGCGTTGACGTCAAGACAGTTCAAAGCGTTCTCGGACACTCGCAGGCAAGCACCACCCTTGACATATACGCAGCCGCCTTTCAAGACAGAGAGGCACAGGCTCTTGGAGTTGTGGCGGATATCCTCACGGGGGAGAGGAAACGTAAGGCGGAATAAAAAAGAGCAAGCCCTAAGCCTGCTCCTTAAATTTTTATCACAGTAACACCCAAACAACACCCAAACGCAAAATCTACATAAAACAAAAAACTCGCAAACCCTCGTAAATAAAGGATTTGCAAGCTTTCTAACTTGTCTTGCTGATACCAAATGGATGCATATCTAAAACGAGATAAATTATGACCATTCCGATTAAAAATTATTTCTACCGGTCAATGTTCATTGAACTCATCACTCATTCTACGGTATTCCTTCTCCTCACAGCCAATATAATCCTTAGCAAATTGTTCCACTTCAGACAAGCTATTTTCAAGAATCTCAAAATCTACTGCCGCCGAAAAAACATCAATTTCAAGCTTTTCGGACTCATCCGCAAAAACTTCTATAGTAAAGCCTTTACAGAGAATATCATTGCCGTCCTTATCCGCCCGATGCAGATCAGTATCGGGAGATATTTTCACATAAAAACCTTTGTATCTCAAACCGCAAACCTCCTAAAATTTCATCTGCATATCGTCGTCAAGATCGTAATCCTCATCGAATTCATCATTCATGTAATACTCAAGCTGCTGAAAATTTTCAAGAGCCGTTTGAAGATATTTCTCGTCCAAACCGTTTTCTCTGTATCCCTGCAAAATCGTATTGTAATACATCTGACTTGGCGGAGAAAGCTCTCCATAATTCATCAGATACGCCATTCCAGTACAAACTTTCCCATTCAATTCAAACGACATCTTTTCCTGCCTGTAGAAACTGGGGTAGCCTTCGTATTTGTTAAGAGTAGGCAAATCCCTTTCGTCAAGTTCCCAGATCAGAACAGGAACACTTGCCCCTTTATTCGGAACAATGGTTGCAACGCCTCTAAATTCCAATTCATAATCCTTGATTTCCGCCGTTCCTACAACCTTTGAATGAGGACATCTGTATGCCATTTGCTCCAAATTTATATTGCTTCCATATGCAATATATAGCTGTTTTTTACTCATTGTGACCTCCATTACATACTCATTTCAAACGATTCTTCTTGTTCATCTTCGTACTCCATAATTTCCTCACATTCGCTTTCTGACGGCTCTGAAATTTCATCGGGTACATTTTCGTTTAACTCTCGAACCTCGCTTACAGGCTCGACACGCTGCTCACGGACGGCTTGCCGTTCAGCTTCACGCTTTTCTTTCAGCTTTGCCCTTGCAGCGATTCCGTCCTCCGGGTGCCGCCATGCAATATCGCCATCCAAATGTTTTAGCAAATGCGTTCTGCAATTCTTGAACTCATCTCCGATAAGTCCAAGATTCAAAAGCCATACACGAAAGCTGTACCTCATATTGTCGCTTTGCGAAACGTGCGGAGAACAGTATTTCTTAGTCATTGCCGCATTGCTTATGGCAAGCGCAAGAACTATCTGACTTCTTACCTCACCGGCATGAAGACTTCCGTTGTATGCCCTTATCTCGTAATGACCATGCTGAAAGAATGAGTGCAGATTGCAGATAACATATCGGCTATTTGAGTAATGCTGAAACTGTTCGCTCATTCTGCCGTGATACCAAAGTCTCTTTATTTCTTCCATATCTTTAGGCTTTTTTCGGTTTATGTCCTCGATGAACTGCTTATCCATCTTGTGACAGTAGGATTCACGGGCAGAAGAAACCTGCAAAGCGTCCCACAGAAAGTCCTCCTTACTTGCAAAAATATTTACAAGATTGCGTATCTGCTGCGGAGTGTAATCGTCTGCCGAAATGTGAATATGCGTGCCTGCACAATATCTCGGACCCGTTACTCCGCCCGCTTTTCTAAGAACTCGTACAACCTCCTGCAAAAGCGGAATATCCTCATATTCAAGAACAGGAGAATTCATTTCCACACTGTAGGATTTGGACGCTCGGTCGCCGTTTGCATTGTAACAGCTGATACTTCCGTCGTACACAATAGACCAATCCCTTCTTTTAATATCTTTAACCGTATATTTATCATAAGCGCCACCCTCATGGACAACCTCTCCTCCCAGAACACCTGAAATTGCTTTTGCCGCCTGACAGCGAGTTAAGCCTGTCATTTCTATCTCAATTCCATATGAACGGTTTTTTATTCCTTCAAAATTTCCTGCCAATGTAACACCTCCCAACAAAAACAGCCTGCAGATTTCTCCGCAAGCTGTAAATTTTAATCGTTATTCAATTTCCGTTCTGACCTCGTATCCGCCCTTGAAAATTACCAGTATTTCGGTCTTACTCACAACCTTTACACATTCTATCAACTTGCGTATCAGCACATTATCGAATATTTCCAACTCAAACTTTTCATGCTCTATCATGTTCATAATTTTATTGAGCTTTTCCTGAGTTTCAGCAGAAGTCTGATTTTGTGATTTCAGCATTGCAAGCCGTTCGCTCAACTGCTGTTCTTCCGCATAAAGCTTTGCAAACTCACTGTCAAGCTTATCCTCATCGCAGCCGCCCGAAGCGATTAAGTCCACTAAATCATTTCTTGCTTGGTCGATTTCCCTAAGCCTTTTTTCGGCAGCTAAAATATCCTCCTGCCCCTGACATTCAAGCACAGAGCCGATATTTGCTTTCAAAATCCTCACAATATCATTTCGGCAGGAATAGTAGTTATTTATCGCCCGAATTATCGCCTTATGGAGTTGTTCTTCTTTTATCGTCGGCGAATCGGGACAGTACTTTTTGCCGTGTTCCAAACGGCTGATACATCGCCAGACAATTTGTTTTTTGCCGTTTCTTGACCATATCCTGCGTCTGTATGGAGTTCCGCAATGACCGCATATCAACAGCTCGGATAACGCATATTTTCCGCTGTATTTGCCTTGCTCAGTTTTGGTTTTATCACTGATTTTACGCTTGGAAGTTCGCCTTGCAAGCTCCTGCTGTACTCGGTTGAACGTGTCACGGTCAACTATCGGAGCGTGATGGTCAGTAACCAGATACATCGGTCGCTCTCCGTTATTTTTCACCACTTTGTGAGTGATACAGTCGGAGGTAAAAGTCTTTTGCAGAAGTGCATCGCCGACATATTTTTCATTTTTCAGAATACGCTGAACCTCACCTTTACTCCAAATATTTTTGCCTGTAGCCGTCCTTCTGCCCTGAGCCATAAGCGTATCTGCGATATTTAAAAGCGTGTATCCGTCAAGGTACATATTAAAAATCAGCTTTACTGTTTCCGCTTCTTCAGGAACGATCTCAGGCTTGCCGTCTGCACCTTTTTTGTAGCCAAGAAGATATTTATACTGAAACTGTACCTTGCCCTCACGGTAAGCTTTTTCTTTTCCCCAGCTTACATTTTTGCTTATTGACTCCGATTCTGCCTGAGCAAAACTTCCGTATAACGCTATCATAAATTCGCTTGTCATTGTCATCGTATTGATGTTCTCTTTTTCAAAAACAACTCCGATACCCAAGTCTTTAAGCTGTCTGACATACTCAAGACAATCAACGGTATTTCGGGCAAATCTCGATATCGACTTGGTAATTACAAGGTCGATTTTCTTGTTTCTGCACATACGGATCATGCGATTAAATTCGGTACGCTTTTTTGTCTGTGTACCGCTGATACCTTCGTCGGCAAAAATTCCGGCAAGAGTCCATTCTTTTTTGCGATTTATCAAGTCTGTGTAATATGCGATCTGAACCTGATAGCTGTTTTGCTGTTCCTCTTGTTCGGTGGACACTCAGCAGTATGCAGCTACTCTCAATTGGTGATATTTATCACGGTTTATTTCCGTCTGCGCTTTGGCAGGAATTATCGTTACATTCGATGCTGTGCTCATTATTTACCTCCTCGATGTTTTGAACGGTTTGCGCAGCAAATTGCGGACTTTGTCCGCAAAGGTCAAAACTCGCATTTGAAAGCTTTGCTTTCAAATTGTCCTTCTCCGTTATATTTTTAATTCGCACTCCATTTATGAGTTCAACCTCTATGGTACAAAAATGGCTTATCCAAATTCGTGAAACACACGCTTTGAATAAGCCAATATCCAACGTATTTAATTGTTCGTGATTTTTAAGAAGTGCCTTGATTTCATCTGTTTTCTGCGGACTGTTATTGTAGGTACAGCAATTATATTTCATCTCGGCAAGCCTGAAAATCTCAGCTTTCACTCTGTCAAAATCAATCTGTGCAGAATCTGTCATCTGATTAATTTCATTTTGCTTACGGATAACATCGGCAGTAGGAGAATATGTGCTTATCTCGCCGCCGTACTCTAATAGGCTTGGATTTGCAATAGCAGTGTTTAAAACGGTCAGCACTGCACCTATTATCATTTGATCTGTCAGTCGATATTCATATTTAAAGCAATCGGGATTTCCGCAGTTCCAATATTCACGTCCTTTGCCGTTAGTTCTTCTGAAAAGCTTTTCTCCGCATTCAAGGCAGTATGTAACCTTTCTGATTTCCTGTAAATCATTGCATACCAGATTAAGCGTATTAGCCTTTCTTATCCGCTTTTCATTTGCCTGATTGAAAATATCCTTATCAATTATCTGCGGATATTTGTCAGTTCCGAGATACTTTTCATTTTCGATTATCCGCTTGACCATATTTTTGTTCCAACGGTCAGAATCCTCAGTATATCGTATTTTTTCGGACTCCATCAGTTTTGCGATTTGAAGTAAACTGCTGCCGTTCAGATATTCTCTGAAAATCGTTGAGACTGCGTAAACTTCTTTCGGATTGGTAGTTATTTCGCCGTTCTTCATGCAGTAGCCGAACGGTATTACTCTGTTTCTTGCCATTGATCTCACTCCTTTCAACCAACAAGGATACCATAAAATTCTGCGGGAATCCAGTATCAAAGGCGATAAAAAAACGCTCTGTGTTTTGGTCACAAAGCGCAATTTTTATTTGTTTAGTTAAAAAATCTCATATAATCACTTCTGTCGTAAAAAATTCGAAGTAGATTTATATTCTTCTTTTCATCATCAACTTCATATATCAGTATGTAGTTTTTAACAACAATTTTTCGGTAACCGAGTGATTTCAGAGGTTCATTACATTCGGGATACATATACGGCATATTTTTAAGATTCATAATGGAATCATCAATTTCCTTCATTAGCTCCTTTGCAGCTTTATCTGCACATAAAACATGGGATATATATTCAAAAGTGCTATCAAGATCCCTGGCAAATTCCGGAGCAAATACAAGCTTATACATATCCGTATTTGTCCCTCATTTTTTTCAGCACATCTTCTCCGTCCAAGCCTTCTCCATTGTCTATTTGCCTTTGAGCTACAAGCAGCTTGCGAAAAACCTCTGCTGCTGCCAATTCCCTTTCATAGGTCTCATTACTCATTAATACCATATCACCGTAGCCATTTTTAGTAATAAAGATTGGCTCTCCGGAACTATGGCAAAGCTCAGAAATTTCTATCGTATTCCTTAAATCCGTAATCGGTCTTATCTGTGGCATAACAACACCTCCAACTTTATTATGACATTATTATATCATAATTATGTCTGTTTGTCAATGCTTTTAGATAGACTCTTTTAACTTCAATCCGCCAATCAAGTGAAACTCCAGTTCATGTTGATTTATAACCACGATCTTCTCAACGATACTCTCAAATGCCAATTCTTCAAACTCGGTTATCGGATTATCTCGCTTTTCAAAAAAATCAATCAGCATTTCTATCTGTTCAAGCGTTTCATCCTCATCATCAGATTGTGTAAGCTTTTTCAACTCGGATTGCAGCTTATTAATTTTAGCTGTAAGCTCCGTAGTCTGCTCAATAAACTTAGCCTCGTCCAGAAATCCTTTTGTTTTCAGCCTTGCGAGTACATGGGTCTGCTCCTTAAGTTTTGCGATTTCTTTGTGAATATCCATAACATTGGTGTTTCCGCTAAATTTTTTCAGCTTTAAATCCTGTAACGACGTTTGGAGAGGTACAAGAATTTGCTTGTAATTGAATAACAGTTTGTTGTGAAGTATTATAAAACTCTGCCTAATAAACTTTTCCTCAATTCGTTTATTTGTGCATAGTTGCGCTAAATTATCATGCCTGCGGCAAACCCAGTATATTTTATCACCACTACATTTACGCTTATATTTTGTTCCGCAGTTGGCGCATATAATTTTTCCGCTGAACGGTGATTCTGACAATATGTTCTTATGCTTTCTACATTCTATTAGAGCTTGTGCTTTTTCAAACATTTCTTTTGATATTATCGATTTGTGTGTGGCTTGAATATAATATTGAATTAACTCACCTTTATTAGGGAGTTTTCTATACGGAAGTGTATTCGTGGTAAATGTTTTTTGATATTTTGAATCACCGATATACTTTTCATTGGACAAAATATATCGAATGCCGTAATAACTAAAATTATCCTTATATGATGAATACTTATTTTGACAAATTTCTGAAATTCGCTGATAACCAATACCATTCAGAAACATCTCAAAAATCTCTTTTACTATCTGAGCTTGTATTTCGTCAATAATTAACGAGCCACTACTTAACTTATAACCAAAGGGCGCAGAAAAAACATTTATTGTTCCTTTTTCAAATCTTTTCTGATAACTCCATTTTATATTTTTTGAGATCGAAGTTGATTCCTCCTGCGCCAAACCTCCCATAATTGTTATCATCATTTCATCGGTCATATTGGCAGTATCGATATTCTCTTTCTCAAAATATATCGTAATTCCCAGCGATTTCAGTTCTCTGACGTTTTTCAGACAATCCCTTGTATTTCGGGCAAAGCGGCTTATTGACTTGGTGTAAATTCTGTCAATTTTACCCTTTCGGCAGTCCTTCATAAGTCTCTGAAACTCGTCACGCTTGTCCTCACGGGTTCCTGTGATACCTTCGTCGGCATATATGTCGATCAGTTCCTCTGTTTCCGAATCCTCAAAAAAATGACTGTAATACCTTGTCTGAGCCATAAAGGAATTGAGCTGATCTTCGCTGTCTGAGCTTACTCGGCAATATGCTGCACAACGGATTTTTGCTGTTTGTTCTTCTGCTATTGTAGGCTGTATCACCGTTACTGTCTGCATTTTCTCACTCTCCTTTCAACCAACAAGAATACCACAAATCTTTTCAGAATGATATTACCAAACCCGACAAAATTACTTGTCCGAATTTGACATATTTTCATCTGCCTGCTTTGCCGCAGTACAGAGACACATTGCGAATACTCCTGCTGTACCGCCTGCAAGCAATCCAATAATAAATCCTAACATATCAATACCTCCTCACGCTGCGTCCCTTGAAGACGGGAACTGACCGTATATATCTTCCGTATTTTTGCTGTTAAAATTCTGTTTATCGTCTGCATCAAGAATTTCATCAAGCTTGTCCGCAAATACTCTTGCCATAAAATCACAGTATTCTGCTTGTCCAAATTTAGTCATCAAAATCAACTCCTATACTTATTTTCATCGCTTTTTCTACTTTTTCCATAAGTTCAAAATCAACTGAACCCACGTAACTTTTCAGTCGGTATCTGTCTATCGTTCGTATCTGCTCCGCAAGAACCACCGAGTCTTTGGGCAATGCTTTTGAACATCGGATATGAATATGAGTAGGAAGATAATGCTTTTTTGCCGTCGATAGGGGAAGAACCACAACCGTAGGACTGTATCTATTTCCCACATTATTCTGTACCACCAGCACAGGACGAATACCGCCTTGCTCTGAGCCGACCACAGGATTTAGGTCTGCGTAAAAAACATCTCCACGTTTAATCAGCATTTTCATTCACCTTTTCTTTGGCATAAAGCCTTTTCTGTATCTCACGCAGCTGTGAAACGGACAGAACAGTACGTCTGTATTCCTGTCATACCACACACAGCCGCTGCACTTATGTTTATTTGGTAGTTTAACAACATGAATGTTATTCATATATCAGCCCCCTTATCTTTTTATTTCAATATGTAAATGGCGGTCTGCTAAAATGTGCAAACCGCCATATAAATTCGTTTTGCCTTCGTCTGATTCGTTATTTCAGACGATTTTCCGTGATATTTGTTCTCAACGACCGTCACGGCGGAACTCTGCAAGCTGCGGTCAGCGTAACCGCATCATGGGACTCTCACCCGCTATATCAGCCCTCACTGGGAAGTATCATTATCCTCACACGTTTCATCGCCGACTTTGGTTGCTGTCCAAAGGTCTGAACGTCATGGTTATCGCTCGCTTTTTGAGGTCGTCGCGCATGGTTCATTTGGCTGCCGAGATTTCATACCGACCGTGTGATTAACGTACTTGCAGAGTTGATATTCTGTTGTCAAGTTTCTGTCGGGAAAATTCTCCGAATTATTTTCATTGATTTTTCCCTTCACTACTTACTGGCAACGAAATTGAGATTTGTAAGGGATTTATTTTTCGTTTTCAAATAATTTCAGCGCTTTCACCAAAATACGATGTACTTTTTCGTGCATTGTTTGTCTGGTTACGCTATATTTCTTGGCAAGATCATTCTGACTTTTATTCATCCAAAAAAGCTGATAAATAATTTCACGTTCGTATGGCTTGAGCTTTTTCATGACTTTTTTGAGCTTTACCAAGTCATGCTCCAAGTCTAACTGCTCTAAGATACGCTCCTCAAGCGGAACAACTGTACTGTCCTTGAGAATCTTCTGCTCGTAATTTCCGCCGTATGTATACTGCTCCAATGAGAGAGGGATGACCTTCTTCCAGTTCCTATCCTTTTGCGTATATTCTCCGTGATCTTTCTTGGAAAAGTGATCCGAATACTGGCTTTCCTCGCATTCAAGAACGCTATCTCCAAAGCTGATAAACCAACGGTTTTCTTCTTCCTTTGCTTTGAGATACTCAGCTTCCGTAAATTCGGAATACTTCTCACTTCCGCTGTTTCTGTTGTATTCAAAATATTTTGTTTTCATCGTAATTCCTCCGTTTTGATTTTCTTGTTTGAATCAAAACGAAGGCTTACGGATATTTGGCAATGCTGCACTGCCATGCCTTAAAAATGGGCATAAAAAAACTCCCATTCCGCTTTTAAAGCAGAATAGGAGTTCAAAAAAAGAGGCAGAAATCCTGACATAGCTTTAAAAGCTACCTGTCAGGCTTCTACCTCATTCGTAATTTCTTACTAAGACTGCATACGCATATACAGCCCAAATCCCATATTCACAGATGGGTGGATGATGCTCTGTACGAGTAATTTGATATACTTATTTTATTTATATTTCTCACTTTCAATTCTCTGCGGTCAGACCTATCAGTTTACCGCATTTGTGACACTTCGTGAGATAATCACCTTGTTCGGCTGTTGTGGCTACGATCCTGTTTTTGCACCATGTGTTTTGCTTATCCGCAAGTTTTCCTCCGCACAACGGACATCTCAGCGGCGGCATGGATGGCCTTTTTCCGACTTGACGGATCTGTGAATCAACTAACATTCTTCTGTCCTTTCTGTTCGCTTTTTAGAGAACATTATGAGTAAAAATATAACCGAAATTCGGTTATATCATATTGTGTGAAGCAAGGCAGATCTTCATTGCTTGCCCGGACACCTGAAACAGCTCTGCCATTTTTAAAATTTTAGCGTTAACGTTTGATCCGTGCATTGAAAAAAACGCCTTTTTTATCTGCATTTTCGGCATAAGTATCGAAGCAGCAAGAGCGTCTGCCTGCCATTCGGTTTTAGAATTGCTTTCTGTCGTTGTCTTGGCGGCGGATTCCTGCGAATTATCAAAAATCTTATGGTGCAGTATCCAATGTGAAAGCTCATGGGCAAGAGTGTACCTGTATCTGCCCATATTTTCTTCTTCAAGCAAAGCTTCGTCGATGAGAATCGTTCCGGGCTGAACCTCGATAATAGTGTACTGCTCATTTTCTTTGTCATACACAGGGACAAAGCAGTTTTCAAATACAGTCTGACCGAGGACGTTTCCCGATTTTCTCAGTTTTACATATTCTATCGTCAGTTTGTATTCAACCTCGATGATTTCCTCTATGGGTATGGATCGGGGAGCACCGTAAAGATACATGCCGTTTCGGTAATTTTTCAAAAGTCCGTTTGCAATGCAGTCAAGAGCGCTTTGTCTGTAGAACATTTCGTTCATGGTTTTCCCTCCCTGCTTTTTCTAAGCTTATCAATAAAATCCTGCCATTCTTCGTCCGTAGCGTCCAGATCCTTTGCAGTTCTGAGAGCGGAAACGATCACATGGTTGTCTTTCAGAAAAGCATTCAGATCTTTCGGTATCGGATTTTTTGCCGTCTGCTCCAGAGCGGCAAGGTCGTAAAACCTTTCGGATTCCTCTTTATTCAGCGCCAGCTTACTCACCATTTTTTGCATGACTTCCATACTCGGAGCCGCTTTTCTGCCTTTTTCCAGATCGCACAGATATACGGGAGATATGTCAACCAGCTTCGCAAAGCCCCTCAGCGTTATTTCCTTATCAAGACGTTTTTGTTTCAGGTATTCGCCAAAAGTCATAAATCTTCAATCCTTTCAATCTTTGTTCTCTTTTCTGCGAACGTCTTGTATCTATTATATCGAACGTAAATTCGATTGTCAATAGCAAAAAAATGAGGTGCACAATTATGAATGCACCTCAATGATAGTTTCTCCCATTTGCACAAACTGATCTATTGCATTTTGTGGAGATTGTATACATATTTCTCCCTGATACTGGAACACCCACGCATAGAATGTTGGACTCAGCTCTACTTTTACCTTTACGCAGAAAAATTGACGATCGGTTCCGATTGTATCAATATTGTCTCCAAACTTATCTATAATGGCTTTCATGTGCTTATTTTTACATTTCAGTATCACGTCTGAAGACTCACCGCAGAACATTTTAAAGGTATGTGCAATAAAGTCCTTCAGCACAAAATCTTTCGGACACGGTTTGGAAGGATGGTCTGTCAGAGATATATTCGCTAATCTGTCTATCCTGAAAACCGTTATATCTCTGTGTTTTTCACAATACCCCACAAGGTAATACCTGTCGTCGTTCCACACGGCGGCATAGGGACTGACCGTATATGTATAACCGTTATGCTTGAGAATTTTTTCTCTTTTTTCGTTATATTCGTAATACTGAAAACGGATCGTACGTCGCTGCGTGATCGCAGTGTTGATGATATCGGCATAATATATGCTTTTACTGTCCGCCTTATTTTCGCTCGGCTGCTGAATGAGATTTCTTATTTCTTCCTTTTGATAGTCGCTCAAAGGAGAAAACAGCTTGTCTATCAGCTGGAAGGATTTTTCTTCCGAAATAAACTGAGCTGCGTTTACTGCGTCGCACAGCATTTTTATCTCCGAAAGCTCCATGCCCCTGCTGCCCATAAAATATTTATTCTGCGTACTTTTATCGCAGATAATATCGTAGCCTGCGTTTCTGAGCTTTTCTATATCAGAGGGGATCGTGTTTCGATGAGCATATACGCCCTGCTCCGACAGTTTTTCAATAAGCTGATTTGTAGTCAGCTTATGATTTTCATCTGTTTCTTTTATCAGTATTTGCAGTAATGCCAGAAGCTTATTCATACGTCACCTTGAGATTTTATAATTTTGATTCTTATATGTGATACTCTTTATTTTTCCCTTGCAATCGTATTCAATTTTTTGGTTTATCGCCAACAAGGAGATTGCCAGCATTGATAAAACCCCTGCCTTGTACGGATGATTATCCGTTTTTACAATTTTCTCACCACATCACTGCCCATAAACAAGAGGAACGCCTGATGCTAATGATGGATCAATATTATCAAGAATAGAATCAAATACTGTATTCTTGATATATTCTTTTAATGATTCCTTGATTTTAACATCGTTAGTACCAAGATAAAATCTGATAATTGCAAGTTTTACAATATCCAAAAAATCATTATAAGACATTCTATAAGTATCACCCTCAAAAGTTTCAAATTGATAATACTCTTTATTATCATTTGATTTTTCAAAAAAACACCAGCAAAGCTCGGCTGTCCAGTTTTCTTTCTTATTAACACATTCAATAAACTTTTTAAAGTGACACGCAGCTAACGTATTAATAAGTAATTCAACACATTCATTTGCCTCATTATTTACAAGTAAATTCATAAAAAGCTCCTTCTATTTAAACCGATGGATACATGGTAATAAGCTTATTATCTCTAATATAAAAATTCCATGCTTTTCCAGAATTATCAAGTGCAGTAACAGGTCCTCCACTTACAGATTCAGGAACATTAGCATACGCGTCCAAGCCGCGATCAATAAAATCATCAGTGCTGATTACATTTGAATCATATATCGTCTTAGTGGCTTTTCCCGTTTTTGTATTTGCTGTATATTCAACATAAGTTACACCGTCTATACCACTTACATTTTGGATATTATCTGTTAGATCACCACCAGCAATATCAAGTTCACTTAAAAAGTGACTTTCTTCATGGCAGCCATTTATCGTACCGTTTGGCTTTGCTCCAGTATTGTCAGCTGTACCTTCAAGGTGTTCCTTAAGGGATTGCTTATTTTCAGGTGTGCAATTCTTGTTATGCACCCAAACAGCACAATCACCAACAAAATAAGTATGATAATCTTCAACCTGAAAATTATACACGTCAACAGGCTCGTCAAGTTCTTCAACTCGATGTTTCTCAACAAACAAATCTTCGCCATTTACGCTGATAAGTTTATCACCAACGAGAAGATTTACTGCATTGATAAAGCCTCTGCCTTGTACATAAAACGGGTGATTTTCGGTTGTGATAATTTATTTACCGTTAATTGTCAGATGTACAATCTTGTATACTTGTCGGGCATATAGTGCAAGATTCGCTGATTATTAAATGTACCAATATTCAAATCTTAATTCCACTTTATCTCTTCAAGTTGAGCAATAACATTATTAACATAATCTTTTTCGAGGATTATTTCAGTTACTTTTGAATTACATAAAACATCTCTTTTCTCTTCAAAATCATACTCTGCTTTTGTACCAAGTATTCTAATTTTCCTTTCTTTTCCTACAGCAAAAACAAGATAATTATCATCAACTAATTCATTTGTAGAAAGCAAATATCTAAAATCATTATCCCTGTTTTCTTCATCACTTTTCTCATCATCAAACTCTGGATATACAAGATCATACAAAATCAAAATTGCATCTTTTGAATCCATGTCAAATATTTTTTCATCAACTGGAATTCCAGATAAAGCTACTTTGACATCTCTAACACCTACAGGTATTACTGCATTTTCAATTTCATCAGGAAATAATTTTCCATCAATACATAGTGCAAAAAAACCATTATTATCTGTTAAAGATGGATTCCATTTTTTTACTCTATCAAATAAAACTGCAAATTTATAAGGATCGCCAATTAACATATTATCTTCCTTTCCATTTAACACCATACTCTTTTGTAAATGTTTTTTTAATATCTTTGGGTATCTTTGTTATATTCAAAGAATTTTTTCCTTGATTTTCTGAACCACACCAGTGCCATTCTGTTTCCTCTGCATTTGAGAAAAATCTGTGAATCGTATCTGTTTCTTTTTCATATGCATATCTATGACCAGTTTTTTCAGTTGAAGCAATCGAATCCTCAAATAATTCAAATGAATTTCTTGGCTCAATACCAGCATCTGAACAATTACCATCTTGACCAGGCGTATGTTTTGAATTTGATTTATATGTTAAAGGTTCGCCATCTGCTGTTTTGTGTTTTTCCGATTTTCTTGGTTCAGGAACAGGACAAGCTTTGTTATTATTATGCACCCAAACCGCAGATTCACCAACAAAATAAGTATGATAATCTTCAACCTGAAAATTATAAACGTCAACAGGCTCGTCAAATTCTTCAACCCGATGTTTCTCAACAAACAAATCTTCGCCATTTACGCTGATAAGTTTATCACCAACGAGCAGATTTCCTGCATTGATAAAACCCCTGCCTTGTACATAAAACGGGTGATTATCTGTAGTTACAATTTCTTCACCATTTATTATAAGGTGAACAAGCTTTTCTACCTGACGGACATACGTTTCAAGAACCGTTTTCGGTGCGGTTTCAAGCGTATTCGTATTTGCATACAACTTTTATATTACACATTAATTTAATTTAAATTGTTTCATTTCAAAAATTAATCTATTATCATAGTCTGTTGGGTTATCACTAAATGCCTCTTCTGCCAAATCTATCAATTCGGATGAAATATGTATCTCATTTTCCAGTAGATTTTCAAGAAAATTTTCAAGTGCCACTCGTTTTTCTCCATACATAGCTAATTCCGCTGCATCTAAAAGAAATTCTTTAACTGTATCAACATTTTTGAATTCACTCGATATTTTTTTCATAAATTTATCATATGCTTCTTTTTTCATCACTAATTCTCCTAACACTTTATCGATTAATAGGAAATCCCGTAACTATTCCTTCACCGCCAGGTTCAACAATAACTCTAACATCTAATCCATGATTTCTACCTTCAACAATAAACCTAACTGGTCGTCCATTTCTTGTGGTTAATGGAGCATTTGCATCAGGACCTCCTATTGTAACAGGAGCGTTACGTCCTCCACCAGGTCCTGTTGATTGTCTCCATGTTGAATTTGGACTATTGGCTACATCTTCAACGGCTTTTATAGCGTAATCGTCTGTCCAAGTGTCAGGAAAAGCACTATTGCCAAATCCCCTATTGGGGCCATGCCCAGGATCATTAGGCCCTTCACCCTCTAATATATGATCTCTTCTTGAAGTACTCACTTTACATTCCGAATTATGCACCCAAACCGCAGACTCACCAACAAAATAAGTATGATAATCTTCAACCTGAAAATTATACACGGAAACAGATTCAGCAGTTTCTTCAATGAAGAATTTCACAATTACTAAGTCTTCACCATTCACACTGATAAGCTTATCACCAACAAGAAGATTTCCTGCTTCGATAAATCCTCTGCTTTGAACATATAAGTGTTGAGTATAGGCTGAATGCTTCCTGCAACTCGCCATTTAAAAAGGCTATTTGTGAGTTGGATATGAGTTCTGTTAGCTGTTCATTATTTTGCATTGATTAACCTCTCTTATATAAAACATTTTATCGGTGAAATACCAATTGTTTAATCTTAATAACAACCTACACGTTCTCCACATTATATGTTACTTTTATCACTCATCTGGATACAATTTTTCAATAAACACTTTGAAAGAATCCGTTATTTTACTTTTCATCAAATAGCCTGTATCAGAATCCTCGAATTCATGATTAAGAAAATATACTGCACCGTAATCATTTGAAGATAATGATATGCAAATTACATTTCCAGTGGGATCATCTGCGATTGGTATCATATCAACCGGAATTGTTTTCTCTCTTCTCATTACATTATAAATGAACTTAATATTATTCTTTTCGCATTCTACATTTGGAAAAAAAGAAAAGAACCTTCTTATTACTGATGTGTTTTCTTGTTCAGAAACTTCATCATAAAAATCGTAAAGCATATCTGGTTCAGGTGTTCCACCATTAGCATTAACAATAAACTCTACATAATCTTCAGGTAACTTTACACCTAAATAATTTCCAAATTCTAAAACATCCTCATATAAAACAGGTTCAGCAGAATTTAATAATCTCATTTCTCATTGCTCCTTTAATTATTTTTTACAATTGAAGCACCACCAGTATGAGGAAAACCTCCCAAGGTAGCATCATGGACACTCGAATCCACCAACAACATATGTTTACCATCCTCTAAATGATGCCACGTGTATCCGTCTGGTGGATTTGCGCCACTTAGACCAATTTTCTCATTTGCTGCTTTAAAGTCCTTATAATTATTACCAGTCATATTAATCTCCACAGGATCTGGATAATCCGGATGTGAAAATGGTGAAAAATCAGGATATCCTTCTTTACTATAAGTTACTTGAACATTTTTTACATTTATATTCTTAGTATAGGTAATTGAACCATCAAGGTTTTCACCTTTTTCTACAACATCTGATTTTGGTGATCGTGGTTTACAATTCTTGTTATGCACCCAAACCGCACAATCACCAACAAAATAAGTATGATAATCTTCAACCTGAAAATTATAAACAGTGGCAGGCTCGTCAAATTCTTCAACCCGATGTTTCTCAACAAACAAATCTTCGCCATTTACGCTGATAAGTTTATCACCAACGAGCAGATTTCCTGCATTAATAAAACCCCTGCCTTGTACATAAAACGGGTGATTATCTGTAGTCACAATTTCTTCGCCGTTTATCGTGAGATGTACCAGCTTGTCTACTTTGCGCACATAAGTCTCAAGAACAGTCTTTCCTGCCGTTTCAAGGGTATCAGGATTTGTTGAGATTACCACATCTCCTGCGGAAAGCTTTTCTATTGCAACAAGTCCTGTAGCTGTAAGAACCATAGTTCCAGCAATAAAACAAGCCATATTCTGTGATGCTGCACCACTGAAGGATGAAAGCATACTCACGCCCATCTGGAAACCATTATAAATATCACTCTGATGCAGCTTATTGTTCAATGCCGTTAATGGGTTATCGGGATCTATCATTCCCAGTCCCATCGACAGCATATCAAATCCGTCCATGCCATTAGAGATCGTTCCGCTGACTTTTGCTGTTGCTTGGATTGCGTTTCCAAATTTCGAACCGCAGGTTTAAAATACCAACGATAAGTAATTGAATATACTATTTCAATTTCTTGATATACTCATCTATTCCTAAAACAAGTACCTCCTGCAACATTTCCAAATAACTCTTGTTATAACCACTTTTTGCAATCATAATATCAAAGACCTGTCTTAACGTTCCATCAATCATAACCGTTACACCGGTTACTTTCTCTCCAGTAGTTGTATTTTCAAATTCTTCCGCCACTATACGCATTTTATTATCCATTACACACACTCCATTTAATGCTATTTTATAATCTTTACATTAGTAGCAGCTTCCTCTATCCATTCAGACCACGGTGCTGGCAATTCATAACTTCGTCCAGGTGTAGATGTATCAGTTAACTTTGGCGCTGTTCCACCTTGAACTCTTCTATATACTACGACTGAATATAACCACAGTAATCATAATAATTTCTTTGTTCTATATTATACAACTGAGAAGCTTCTTCCGGTGTCATAGCGTTTCACTCCTCTTATCATAATTAAGTCAAACAAGAAAAACATTTATTTCACATAATAAGATGCCTTTTTGACTATATTTACACTTTTTTATTATACTTCGCCTTGAAATATTTGTCAAGTAAATTTTAGAATTCATTAATAATTTACATTTTGTCAACTATATTATCATATTTGACTGATTATACGACTTTTATTTAAAATTAACTAATCATTAAGTTCAAACGCCATGCAAGAGCAGAGTAAAATATTCTTAAAAACTGTCCACTGTGTTTGTCAAGCAAAAAGTGCATAAAATGGGCTCGAAAAAGTGCATAGCCCGGTCAGCACAAGATTAACGTGTGGGGGCTCGGTTTGCGCATAGAAGGAGCGCCCCTGTTGTGTATTTTTGGAGCCCTTTTTCTGCATTTCTATTTTACCATAAACAATTGTGAACTCCGTTTTCCAGCATATTAAAGTCTTTTTTAATATCAAATACATATTTGCAACCACCTGTTACAGTATATTCTATAAATGTTTGGCAGTAATTATGATTGCTCATAACTCTGAGACTGCTCGTCCTTAATTCCAAACGACTGTTTCTTTTGCCTTATCATTCTCCTCAGTCTGCTGTCGACTGTATGTCTGACCGACTTATACTTCTGTGTATAGTCATCTTCAATACACTTGCAGAGATTAGCGAACAGAGCGAAGATCGTATTTGCAAGTATAGTGTTTTCAAACTGTGCCATATTGTCAAGCATATTCTGAGCATACTCATTTCCGTCATTTGCGGACTTTGTGAGCCACTCCACAGCCTTTTCCTTATCTTTTTCAAGTTCCTCTGCACCGAAAAGATAAAGCCTGCCGAGCTGATAAGTTGACCACATATTTTCAGTGGATTTTTCAAAATATTCGATGGCTTTAGGAATATCAATCTCAGTTCCAAGACCGTTTTTATACATAGCGCCCAATTTGTAATATAAGTTATCATCAGCCTGATCCTTGCTTTCGAGTTCAAGAAATCCTGACAATGCCGCTTTGTAATATCTCTGTGCGGTTTCTTTATTTTCAGCAACATATTCGTCCTTGCTGTACATCTGAGCGACAGCATAAGAAGCATAAGGCTGACCCTGTTCAGATGATTTGCGATACCACCAAAACGCCTGAGACAAGTCTTTTTCCACACCGTTGCCGTAGTAATATAAATTGGCGAGACTGTATTGTGCGAATTTGTTGCCTTCATGAGCTGATTTCAAGAACCATTCAAATGATTGAGCGTAATCCTGTTCTGTTCCCAACCCATAGCAATGCATTTTGCCTATGCGATACCAAACGTAAGAACGCATATTCACGGGTTTCATAATCTGCCCATCAAATTTCGGCTCATAAGGAAACATAAAATCAGAATCCGGCTCGATCTCCATAAAACCCTGAAATGCTTCTTCGTAGAATGAAAAAGACTTTTTTTCATCTTTTTCGCCGAGTTTATCAGTAGAATAGAGTTTGCCCAGATCTTGAATAGCAAGAACATTGCCTGACCTTGATTCGTTAAGCAAAAGCTGCTCCGCTTTCTGAAAATCTTCAAGCTTTGATTGCTTGTTGTAAATAATCTTACAAGCTTCTTTGTATGCTGTACTCCATTTGAGGTAGTATTTGCTTTGAGGTTCGTCATCAATATCAACTGTTACCGCACTTTCATTACTACAAGTGAACTCTTCGGCTGTCAGCTCCTCGTTATCTGAAAATATCACATTATCATTTTCTAACTGTTTCGACTCGTCTATCTGCGGAGGAATATCTGTTATGTCATCATCAGTTTTTTCTGTCAGTTCCGGTTCTTCAATCTCAATATCAACAACAGGACTATTCATATCCAGTACAGTTCTGATTATCATATTTTTAACAGACTTAAACTCCTTGTTGTCCGCAAGCTTTGGAAACTGAAGCTTTGCCGACGAATAAACGTCGTGCTTCTGCTGCTCCATTTCACACCAAAGAGAATACATTTTCTGAATTGATTCGTTTTCCGAAAGCCTTATAAAAATCTCATCAACAGTTTTCTTCACATCCGCTTTCAAGTATCCGTATACCTTTTTGCCTTTAGAAGAATTAAGCTGTTCATGCAGTTTTGCAACAAGATCAATTAGTTCTGCGTTATCAACATCATTCTGTGAAATGTTATCCGCAAGCTTCTGCATTAATTGTTCTGATTCCTTTTTCATCAGATTGCGCAAATCGGTCTGCTGTGCATAAAGATTGTGAAGTTCATCTGCATAAATATCGTTTGCAAAACCACTGCGGATTTTTTCAATACCATGATTAGTGAGAAATCCCTCGCGCTCGTTGTCGGAGTACACAATAATATGCACATGAGGATTTGTTTTCTTATCGTGAAAAGCAGCGTACCATTTCAGATTAGCCATATCAATTTTCTGATTCTTCGCAATGTTGGGAATCTGCCGCTTGACAAGCTCACGCCACGCTTTTAAATTATCATACCCCATTGCCTGAGCGTTATCTCTGCGGAGCGAAACGACATGAGTCCAAACGTTACCGCCATGGTTTGCAATCTCTTTTGCAACCTTTTCAAGATTAATAGGTTCGTCCGATTGTGAAAACAAACCGTGCGAACCAAACTTGACTGCTCCGGGACGGTTTGCAAGATAGCCTACATAATTTTCACGGCTTGTAAGCCTGTCCATGTTTCGGTCAAGTATTTCCGATATTAGCGCCGAACCGTTTTTGACAGTGGGATCCTTTTGGTAATCTTCGTACTCAAATAACTCTTTGCTGTCGGGGAAGTCGTTCAGCAGAGATGAAATAAGCTCCTGCTGATTTTTCGTAGCAGGAGCTGTTTCATTTGCATTCGGTATCGGAACTGAACCCTCACGGGTTGCAATGTATTTTACATAGTGATAGAGCTGTTTTTTCTTCCCAGAGCCGCTTTTCAGATAGCGGCTTGTTACTATTAGTTTGGGCATGGCAGGACTCCTTTCAATTTTTTAATCAAGATCAATCCTTCTGATACTCCACAGCGTCCTCATAATCAATAATACCGTTGATCTTGCGAACCTCATTAACGCACATCGCATGAAGACTTTTCAGCGTTTCATCATCCACATCATTAATTGCTGCCGTCATATGCGACAGCTTACCAAGCTCAACTGCGACCTTGAAAAGCAAACGAGCCAGCCGCTGTTCCGTACCCTTAATTGTAGCTTTGACCGTTTCCGTAATCATCGGTGAAATGTAATTCACGCTTTTTTCCTCATCAAGATAACCGATGTAGAACTTGATCGCTTTTTCAATAAACTCGCTCTGCGACTTGCAGTTATCGTTTTTGTAATGAACCGCCACATCTTTCAGCGTTTCGGGATATGCCCATAACGCAAATTTCACTTTATTCTGAAAACTCACTTTCACCACCTCCAACTCCTATAAAAATGCCGTATTTTCGTGCCTTTCTGTCGATACAACGCCGAAATTTTAAAAAGGCTGAATTTACAACCCCTTTGCCCGAAGCTGTACAAACCTCGCAAAATGCGGTCGGCTTTGCCGTCCGCTGTAACTGTTTCGGGGTTTCAACCCCGAAACTTTGACTTGCAATATAATATTTAAGCCAATCCTATTGGCTTTGCCCTCATAAACCCACCCGAAATCTCCTGATTCCCACCATTCTCAAACTCTGCGACAAATGCCCACAAAGCCGTTTAACCACTCCTATGGTAAACTTACCCCACCGACCGCCGAACCTCGCCACACGGGGCGACACGGTGCGAACTGTGGCTTGTTACTGCTCGGACAGCTTTTCCGTTTCGGCAGGCAAAGAGTTTCTCGACTTTTTGGCAGGCTTCTTTTCCGACTTCATCTCAATAAAATTCCTAACATTCTGCGGTACATTTTTCTGATACAAGCCGTCAATGCACTTGTCGATTTCATCCGAAAGCTTAATATTTTTCTGCTCCAAATACATTTCCAGAGCCGCTAATCTTTCATCACTAATTGTTATCGCAACTGATTTTTTCATTCGCTGTCACCTCCGTTTTCATCAATTTTATCCCGCACTTCCTGCGGATAATCCACGCCCTCATAGGTACACCAGCTTGTCCAACCGCCGTTTGAAACAAGGTCTTTTGTCACATATCCTGCTGATTCGGAACAGTAAATCACCTCGCCGTCACCGACATATATCCCATGCTGACTGCCGTCAAACAGTCCTATACCTGCGACCTCAGGCATGGTATCAAGACTGCCTTGCTCGGTGAAAACAAGCGTCTGAAACTGATTTCCAAACGACTTTTCATCGGGATTGTAATTCAGATAACCAAGCATAAGCCCTGCATTATCAGCATATCTGATGCGGTCAACATAGTCACGATTTCCGATTGCACCCTGCTTAAATCCCCAGCCTGAGATGTACGCATTCTCCGCCCAAGCCGCAAGATCGGAACAATTTTTTGTTGTTCTATCCGTAAACATATACTCATTTATGGTGGAATTCATAACCCAAGTGTAGGTCCTCATAAATTCGTCATAGTCGATTTCCAAACCGTAAGTTGAATTTATCGCAGCGATCAGATCGCTGTCATTCGGAGCAACGGCGAACAGGTTGGCATAGGACTGCGCATTGAAATTCTGCACATCATCGAAATATGACATATATATCAGCTGCGCTTTTATGGTCTGAGAGCGAACTCCTGCGCCCCTCATGGCGTCCTCGATTGCCCGACCCTGATTCTTCAGATTTTCTATCTGAGCCTGCTGTTCGCTGTCAAGGCTTTCAAACAAAGCCGAATCGCTGAACATTTCAGCGTTAATTTCAGGCTGCTCGATTTCCATGCTGCCCATGCTCGAAAGCACAGCTACGGGCAGGCACATCAGTCCAAGAAAGCCTGCGGCGATACTCCCGATCAACACAAACAGCTTTCCTCGTTTTTTCTCGTCACCAAGAATATATATGGCTATCTTTTTCAGAACCGCCGCAACTGTTGCAGACATTACCGACCACCACCGTTTCCAAACATCGCCGCCTTATACTGCGGAGCAATAACCTGTAGCAAATACCTCTCATTTCCGCACCTGTAAAGACAAGTGCCACGTTCGGGATACTTTATCAAGCCGTACTCCGATTCTTCAAGCTGCAAAGTATCAATAAAAGCAGTCGGCGAGATATTGCCGGGGTTAAACAGAAAATGGTGGCTCGGAATACTGAACAGCGGCTTGGTAAACTCCTTAATTTCAGGCAGCAGAAAGTCCTCAATGTTCTGACTTGCCAGAATAAACGAGGACTCCCTTTTACGTACACGCTTCATGCCGTTGCGGATATATTCTATCGCCGTCATGTTTGTAAGAAACAAATACAGCTCGTCAATAGCCGCAACTGTATTTCCCTTGCCTAAAAGTTGATTGGACATATACGACAGGATATTAAACAACAGCGTATCCTTGAGCCGCTTGTTAGTGTCCATAAGACCTTTCACTCCGAAGCAGATAAACTCTCCGTCACCTATGTTGGTGTGACCGTTGAAATATTTTGATTCCGCACCCTTACACATGGAGTGCAGTCCGAGACAGATATTCTGTAACATTTCTTCGGTGTATAGGTGCTTTTTCTCGTTATCAAACGCCATGAATTCCTTTTCAATAAGTTCGTAGAGGTCGCTCATAATTGGATAATCTTCGCTGTTCAGCATATTGAAATCGGTAAAATCATCAATACCGAATCTTGCGTACAGCTTCATAAGCATGATCTCTATGGTGTCAATTTCGCTGTCAGAAAAGTCCTTGTACGCTCTGAAAAAATCCTTTAAATACGATATGTGCTGTGATAATCTTGTGACTTTTCTGAACGTTTCGGGATCTTCAATATCCGCTTTTTCGCCGTCGCTCCAAGCTTTAGGTTCAAGCGGATTTATCATAAATTCGCCCGACATCATATCAATGTATGTTCCGCCGAGATTTGAACAAATGTCACGGTACTCGGCTTCGGGATCTAAAACCAACACACTTTTCCCAGCCTCACGCTGATTGCACAGCAAAAGTTTCATAAGATACGACTTGCCCTGACCGCTGTTGCCAAGAATTAAAATATTGGAATTTGTCTTGTCCTCGGTACGCTTGTCAAAGTCAACAAGCACGTTGCTGCCGTACTTATCTCTGCCGATATAGAAGCCGTTTTCGTCCGTTTTTCCGCTGTAATTCAAAGGATAAAGATTAGCAACACTTGAAGCAGGAAGAACACGCTCAAACTGGCTTGCGAATACATTATTGCCCGTCGGCAAAACCGATAAAAAGCCCTCTTTCTGACGGAGCAAAAGCCTGTCTACAGATATTTTTGAACGTGTTAATTCCATCGAAATGTCGGCTTGCAGTTCCTTTAATTTATCTTCCGAGCTTGCTTTTAATTCAATAAACACAGCCGTATGCAGCAGCGGTTCTTTGTTTCGGCGAAGTTCTGACAGCAGTTCTACCACATCGTTGATATTATCCTGAGCCTTGATGCTCTCGTTTACATCGTTTGTGGTGGTCATCATATGATTTTTCCGCATTGCCTGCTGAACGATTTTTCGTTGTTCCATACTTGTCACAAGGCGGTTGTAAATTCTGAGAGTTACCCCGTTTCTGTCGGCAAGGTGAGCAAGGATAGCCGTTTCTTCCGTTGAAGTCGGATATTCCGTAACCGCCCAGCAGGACTTGTAGAAGTTTCCGCAGATATAGTGGTCAGTGTAGAAACGTATCACGCCCGGAACAGTGCGGTCAAAGAAATCCTTTGTGCTGATAATTTCAAGCTGTTCGTCCGTCAGATTTTTTTTCTTTCGTAAATTAATTCTCATGCAATTCCTCCAAATTAAATTCCGCTTCTCCCTCAATATCAGGGATTCCCTCGCCCGATATGCTCGTTCCGAAGTAAAGCGCAAGCATACGCTTTATCTCAGGTTTGGACATTCGACGAGCCGTAAAGCCATGTTCTGAGATTGCTTTGTCAACACGATTAAGCGTGCTGAATATCTGCTCGTCCTTTTCACGCCTGAACCGTACCGCAAACATAAACTGTCTTGCCGAGGACATCTCCACCTGGATCTCGTCAAGAAAATCATAGTCCGCCTGCAAAAGTTTTCGCACATCTTCGTTCTGCTCGGTCTGCAAACGCTTTTTGACGTACACCTTGTTGGTATCGAAACACTCACAGGAATCCAGAGCAAGAATTTCAAGGTCGGGTATGGTGCTTAACAGCATCATCAGATGATGTATCTTCACGTCAATATTAGCCGCTGAAAGCACTGAAATATTGGTGGGTTCTACGCTGAAAAATGCTATTTCGGCCTTGTCGGTTTTCACTCCGAAACGTGAAAAGCGTTCAAGACCGATAAGACCCTGAACGCTGTTTTTGCTTTTCTTCATTTAACTTTTCCTCCATAAATACAATTGCTGCGAAGTCAGAAAAAACTTCACAGCGTTAAAAATATAGTCTATAATTGCAGTTTCGTCGACCCGAAGAGAGAGAAACGCAAAGCAGGCGGTCGCAGCAAAGGGCAGGACGTTCCAGAAGTTCACCAGAATCACAACCGACAGAATTATTCCGCCGCAGATTATGATAAAATCCCGAACGCTCCAAAACCACAGCTTTACGTTTGCTCTCAGGTTTTCGGGGTAGATGTAGGTTTTCAATTTTATCAAACCTCCTTTTGGTTATAAAAATACAGCCAAGCTTTTGGCTTGACTGTACTTACATAAATACTTTATTATACTGTTAAATAAACTGGAATTTACATCAAAGTTTATATTGCATAAAATTACCGTTATGCTCAAAACCAAAGTCAGTGTAAAGTTTAACTCCCATATCTGAAGCTGTGATTTGTATTGTTCCGCATCCATATTGCTTAGCTTCATTGACAATACGAGAAAGCAGTTCTTTTGCGATTCCATTTCGTCTATAATTTGGATTAGTAAACATACTTGAGAGTAAACCAATTTTTCCACTTGGGCATCCAAAATACGGTGGTTTCTCAACAAAAGACATTCCACTGGTTCCTATTATATTATTTCCATCCAATGCCAACCACGAAACAAATGTACCATACTTCATATGACGTTTATAATAATCCAATAATGCAGGTTTTAAGTCGATATCTTCTTTAGCCCCTTCTTCTCTTAACTGAGTTATTCTCATTTCGATAAATACATCCAGTTCTTTTTCACTTAATTTTCTATATTCTATCTCCATGATGTTCGCCTCCGAAAATTCCGATTTACGGCTCTATCAAATTTTCTTCATTATACTACAAAGTATGCTGAATGTCAAGCTGAAATCAAGCCTTTCCTTTAATCAAACCAACAGCTTTACTGCCCATAGAAACAGTATGACTGACGCTCATCATATTAACCCTGACGCTCGTGTCAAGCCCATACATCTGTGCAATCCTCGGAACTTCCGTTGCCGACAAGCAAATTCCCACCGCAAGCAAAGCGTGCTGAGTGTAGGTCAGCAGTCCGAGATAGAGTATCGTTGTCTGCAAAAATGCCGTAAGACAGGTGGCAATAACTTGCTTGCACCAGCTGTAAAATCCGTCCGTGTAACCTCTCGGAACTCCAAAAAGATACAGACTTCCCACAGCAATCTGACACAGCATTATGCCCCCTCGCTTGATGTTTGAAAACACAACTTTCACAGTGCAGTAGCCGAAAAGTATGATAAAAAACAGGCTGAAAAGCGAAATGTCCGAGGCGATGGCAATAATTACGGAAAGCCCTGTGCCTGCCACCGATGCGGATGTTGCCCCGATAAATCCGCCAAGCAGTTCATGAGAAAATGTTCCCTGCATCGCCACACAGAATGCATACAGCCGCTGTGGAACGACCGTTACCAGACTTGCCGCCATGAACCCTTTCAACACGTTCAGACAGGTATTTTTGATGTTCGCCTGACCAGATTCATAGGCTATCGCCGTGTCAAATACCGCTACGATAAGTCCGCAGACAAACAGCATCCATGCGAGACTGTGGAACAATGCTATGAACGACTGCACCCACGACAGAGCGAAAATACTGCTTGTGCTTGCATTGATAAATTCAAAAAGATCGGCTACTGCGCCGTAAATGAGGTTGAAAAGCCACTCAAACATAATATTCCATATCTCGTCGGTAATTGCGTCTACCGCAGAACCTACCGTGTTATCCCAAAGGCTTGATATTCCGTCGCCTATCCAGTCAATGGCGTCGCCGATCCAATCAAACATCCGCACCACCTCCTGCCTTTGTTATCTCGCCCTTTACTCTGTACAGCGAGCTGCGGCGTCCTCCTTGGATATGATAGCGAGGTATCCGTTCTAACAATCCACGGTTTTCAAGTTCCGTAAATGCACGATACACCGTGCTTTTGTGTATACTCAAATCTTCTGCTATCCTGCGCACAGAGGGAAAACATTCTCCGTTTTTATCCGCACGGTTTGCAAGATAACAGTACACAGCCACAGCCTTGTGGCTCAGACCTAAATCGTAAATTCTTCTCGGTAATATCAATTTGCATCAGCCTCCTCACGTTTTAATTTTCGCTTTTCTCATCGGAAATTCATCAAATTCTTCATCATCGACAGACACTTCAATTTCCGCAGCAACAGCTTTTTTCTGCGGATATTTAACCTCCACATCTCTGATTAATTCATCACGATTTTTGTAACAAACCTGCCTTGCTGTTTTATCAGGGAGACAGTATTCTTCCTCAAATTTAATCCCCCATTTAAAGAACAATTTCAGCTTTGAAATCATCGGGTGTGTTCCTGTTTTCATTACGATAAATTGACCTTTTGGCATAGATTTGAGTTCGTCCACAGTCATAAGCGGTCTGCCTATCATCTGCAATGACTGAGATCTGTCCCTGC